>MCND01000289.1_pt1 | contig 18163 bp, 14 predicted proteins | sample 778211 | NCBI WGS metagenome assembly MCND01 (sample SAMN04296812, study PRJNA304217) | bioreactor metagenome | isolation source: activated sludge enriched with benzalkonium chloride | place: Turkey: Istanbul urban wastewater treatment plant
TCGTTTGCTTTTCCCTAGGTTGGGCCTGGAAATGGGGTAATCAAACACTATGAATGAGGTATTTTCAGAGACAATACCCTATTTAAAGGCTATGATTGCCCCATTTATACAGCCTAGGCTTACATTTCCATGCACTCGCTCACGCCCGAGTACCTAGCCGCGCTTCGCTTCGATGGCACCCAGGCCGCCACGTTGCGCACGCTGGGCGAGTACCAGGGCAAGCAGTTGCTCTACGCCGCGCAGTCGCCAGAAGCCCTCAAGGGGCTACGCCAGATCGCGGTGGTGGAGTCCACCGAGTCGTCCAACCGGCTGGAAGGTGTTGTCGTAGCGCCTTCGCGGTTGAAGTCTCTAGTCATCCGCAACGCAACGCCAAAGAGCCGTTCCGAACAGGAGATCGCTAGCTACCGCGATGTCCTGGCGTTGATCCACGAGTCCGCTGCGCACATGCCCTTCAACGAAGGCGTGGTACTGCAACTGCACACCATGCTGTACCGCTACATGCCACAAACGGGCGGGCGCTGGAAGGCCACCAACAACGACGTCATCGAACGCTATCCCGATGGCACGTCGCGATTGCGCTTCCTGCCAGTCCTCGCACCTATGGCAATGGCCGATCTGACCGGGCGCTACGCCACCGCGCTGGATCAGCACCTGGCCGATCCGTTGGTGCTTGTGCCACTGGCGATGCTCGACTTCCTGTGCATCCATCCCTTCCCGGACGGCAACGGCCGCATGTCTCGCTTGCTGACCCTGTTACTGCTCTGCCAATTCGACTATGCAGTGGGTCGCTACATCAGCTTGGAACGCATCTTCGAAGATACCAAGGAAGGCTATTGCGAGGCGTTGGAAGCCAGCTCTCAGGGCTGGCACCAGGGGCAGCACGACGTAAAGCCCTGGCTCGACTACTTCTGGGGGGCTTTGCTACGGGCGTACCGCGAGTTCGAGGAGCGTGTCGGCACCATCGAGCGGGGACGTGGCAGTAAAGGCGACCGGGTGCGGACGGAAGCTCTGGGGTGCACCCTGCCGTTCTCGATTTCCGAGATTGAAGAGGCTTGCCCGGGCGTGAGCCGGGACATGGTGCGGCTGGTATTGCGGGCGATGAAGTCAGAGGGATTGATCGAATCGACTGGCAAGGGGCGTGGAGCAAAGTGGCTTCGCATCAACCAAGTCGGTGAGAAATGAAGACTAGAAAAAGTATTTTCAGCCTCAACATCCGCGACGATCACACTTGCGGCAACCTGCCCGCGTTCCAGACCGAGGAAATGGCCGCAGGTAGCCAACGCTTGCGCATCGCCAGGGAGGCTAGGCATGTCTAAATCCGAGGCACAGACACGAGCCGACTTGATCGACCAGCAACTCGCGTTATCAGGCTGGAACGTCAAAGATCCCACCCAGGTTGTCGAGGAATTCGACATCCTCACCGCCTTGCCTGTGGGCGTGGCCGAGCCGCGCACGCCCTACGAGGGTCACCAGTTCAGCGACTACGTCTTGCTCGGCAAAGACCGCAAACCCCTGGCAGTGATCGAGGCCAAGAAGACCAGCCGCGATGCCGCCATTGGCCGCGAGCAGGCCAAGCAATACTGCTACAACATCCAGAAGCAGCTGGGTGGTGAGCTGCCATTCTGCTTCTACACCAACGGCCACGAGTTCTATTTCTGGGATCTTGAGAACGCGCCGCCGCGCAAGGTGGTTGGCTTTCCCACCCGCGACGATCTCGAACGCTTCGCCTATATCCGTCGCAATCGCAAGCCGCTGACGCAGGAATTCATCAATACTTCGATTGCTGGACGTGATTACCAGATCCGCGCGATACGCTTGGTGCTCGAAGGCATCGAACAGAAGAAGCGGGATTTCCTGCTGGTGATGGCCACCGGCACCGGCAAGACCCGCACCTGCATCGCCATGGTCGATGCCTTGATGCGGGCTGGCCATGCAGAAAAAGTGCTGTTCCTCGTGGACCGTATCGCGTTGCGTGAACAGGCACTGGCCGCCTTCAAGGAGCACATGCCCAACGAGCCGCGCTGGCCCAATGTGGGTGAAAAGCTCATCGCGACGGATCGCCGTGTGTATGTCGCCACCTACCCGACGATGCTCAACATCATCCGGGACGAGGCACAGCACCTGTCGCCGCACTTCTTCGATTTCATCGTCGTCGATGAAAGTCATCGCTCCATCTACAACACCTTTGGCGAAGTGCTGGACTACTTCAAGACCATCACGCTGGGCCTCACGGCCACGCCGACCGACATCATCGACCACAACACCTTCCAGCTTTTTCATTGCGAAGGTGGCATTCCCACGTTTGCTTACACCTATGAAGAAGCCGTGAACAACGTGCCGCCCTACCTCTGCAACTTCCAGGTCATGAAGATTCAGACCAAGTTCCAGATGGAGGGCATCAGCAAGCGCACCATTTCGCTGGAAGACCAGAAGAAGCTGATTCTCCAGGGCAAGGAAATTGAAGACATCAACTTCGAGGGCACTCAGCTTGAAAAGCAGGTGATTAACAAGGGCACCAACACCCTGATCGTCCGCGAATTCATGGAGGAGGCCATCAAGGACGCCAACGGCGTGCTGCCAGGCAAGACGATCTTCTTTTGCGCCACCAAGGCCCATGCCCGGCGCATGGAAGAAATCTTCGACAAGCTCTACCCGCAGTACCACGGTGAGCTTGCAAAGGTGCTGGTGTCGGATGACCCGCGCGTCTACGGCAAAGGTGGGCTGCTCGATCAATTCACCAACAACGACATGCCTCGCATCGCTATCAGCGTGGACATGCTCGACACCGGCATCGATGTGCGCGAAATCGTCAACCTCGTGTTCGCCAAGCCGGTCTACTCGTACACCAAGTTCTGGCAGATGGTCGGGCGCGGCTCACGCCTGCTGGAGACCAGCAAACCCAAGCCCTGGTGCCTTGAGAAGGATGTGTTTCTGATCCTCGATTGCTGGGATAACTTCGAATACTTCAAGCTCAACCCCAAGGGCAAGGAGCTCAAACCGCAGTTGCCGCTTCCGGTGCGACTAGTGGGCCTACGCCTCGACAAGATTGAAAAGGCCAATGACAGCGGCCATGTCGACATCGCCACGCGTGAAGTCGCCAAGCTCCGCCTGCAGATTGCCGCGTTACCCAAAGAGTCGGTGGTGATCAAGGAAGCCGCCGCCGCACTGACGCGGCTGGACGATGACAACTTCTGGATCAGCCTCGGCCACGAGCGCCTTGAGTTCCTGCGCGCAGAAATCAAGCCGCTGTTCCGCACCGTGTCCGAGGCCGATTTCAAGGCCATGCGCTTCGAGCGCGATCTGCTGGAATATTCACTGGCCGTTTTGAGCGAGGAGAAGGAACAAGCCGACACCCTCAAGGAAGGCATCGTCGAGCAGATCGGCGAATTGCCACTCTCGGTCGGCTTCGTCAAGCAGGAAGAGGCCCTGATCCGCGCCGCGCAAACCAGCCACTACTGGGCCAAGGCGGATGAAGACGCCTTCGACGAACTGGTCGCCAAGCTCGGCCCGCTCATGAAATTCCGCGAGCAATCCAGCGGCCAGGAGCAAACCCACCTCGATCTGGCCGATGAGCTGCACAAGAAGGAATGGGTGGAGTTCGGCCCACAGCACGAGGCGGTCAGTATCACCCGCTACCGCGAAATGGTGGAAAACCTGATCGCCGAACTCACCGCGCACAACCCGGTGCTGCAGAAGATCAAGAACGGCGAGGCAGTGAGCAGTGAAGAGGCCAAAGAGCTGGCCGAACTGCTGCACGAAGAACACCCGCACATCACCGAAGACCTACTGCGTCAGGTCTACAAGAACCGCAAGGCGCGCTTCATCCAGTTCATCCGCCACATCTTGCGTATCGAGGTGCTCAGGAGCTTTCCGGACGAGGTTAGCGCCGCCTTTGACCAATTCATTCGCACCCACACCACGCTCAGCAGCCGGCAGATGGAATTCCTCAATCTGCTGAAGGGCTTCATTATCGAGCGCGAAAAGGTGGAGAAGAAAGATCTGATCACCGCTCCCTTTACGGTTATCCATCCACAAGGCATCCGTGGCGTGTTCAGCCCACTAGAAATCAACGAGATCCTGCAGCTGACCGAACGGTTGGCTGCCTAAATAGCAGAGCACACCATGCTTCAAAATAATCCCGAACTCAAAAGCAAGATCGACCAGCTCTGGAATAAGTTCTGGAGCGGCGGCATCAGCAACCCGCTTACCGCCATCGAGCAGATCACCTACCTGCTGTTCATGAAACGGCTGGATGAACTTGATCAGAAGCGCCTGGCCGACGCAAGAGATGGCTGGAGCGATCCGTATCAATCTAAGTTTGAAGGCACCTGGATTCCACCCGAGGAGCGCAACTGGCCTGTGGCGGAACAGCGTCCCATCGACAAACGCACGCTACGCTGGAGTGAGTTCAAGCGCATGCAGGCCGAAGAGATGCTGCAACATGTGCAGGGCAAGGTATTCCCCTTCCTGAAAGACCTGAACGGTGCTGAATCCAATTTCACTCACCATATGAAGAACGCCGTGTTCATCATTCCCAAGCCAGCCCTGCTGGTGGAAGCGGTGAAGACCATCGACGACATTTTCGAGGTGATGGAGAAGGACTCGAAGGAGAAAGGCCAGGCCTTTCAGGACATCCAGGGGGATGTCTACGAGTTCCTGCTGTCCGAGATCGCCACCGCTGGCAAGAACGGCCAATTCCGCACCCCGCGCCACATCATCAAGCTGATGGCCGATCTGGTGCAGCCGCAACTGGGCCACAAGATCGCCGACCCGGCGTGCGGTTCAGGCGGCTTTCTGCTCGGCGCGTATCAGTACATCGTTACCGAACTGGCGAAAAAAGCGGGCGCCCAAGACCTCAAGCCCGATGAAGACGGCTTTACCCGCACCTCGGTGGCTGCTGCGCTCACCGAAAAGGCGCAGGCCATTCTGGCCAGCTCGCTGTGGGGCTACGACATCGACCAGACCATGGTGCGCCTGGGCCTCATGAACCTGATGATGCACGGCATCGACGAGCCGCACATCGACTATAAGGACACCCTCAGCAAGAGCTACACCGAGGAAGCCGAATACGACATCGTGATGGCCAACCCGCCCTTCACCGGCAGCATCGACAAGGGCGACATCAACGAGCACCTGCAATTGGCCACGACCAAGACCGAGCTGCTGTTTGTCGAGAACATCTACCGCCTGCTCAAGAAGGGCGGCACTGCTTGTGTGATCGTGCCGCAGGGCGTGCTGTTCGGCTCCGGGGGGGCTTTCAAGACACTGCGTCAGATGCTGGTGGAGCGTTGCGACCTCAAGGCTGTGATTACCCTGCCCAGTGGAGTGTTCAAACCCTATGCCGGAGTCAGCACAGCCATTCTGCTGTTCACCAAGGTCTGGGGGCCTAAAGACAAGGTGGGCAAAGCCGCCACCGAACACGTCTGGTTTTACGAAATGGCTGCAGACGGCTATTCGCTGGACGATAAGCGCAGCAAGCAGGACGGCCATGGCGACCTGCTAGACATCATAGCCAGATATCACGCTCGCGATGCCGCCACTGACACCGACCGCACTGCCAAATTCTTCATGGTGCCGCGCAGCGAGATTGTTGACGAGAAAAACAACTACGACCTTTCGCTCTCCCGCTACAAGCAGGATGTCTTCGAGGAAGTGCGTTACGACGCGCCGGGCGTGATTCTGAATTGGCTGATTCAGGCCGAGGTGGGGGATGCGGACGACGCGGAACTCGTCAAGGTGCAAAGCGGCATCGTACGCGAGTTGCTGGAATTGAAGGGGATGGTGGGATGAGACTCCGCAAGCTAGATGAGCTTATGGTGAAACGGGGAGGCTCCGTAGATCCATCCAAATTCAAGGATGAGGTGTTTGAACTTCTAAGCATTCCCGCATTTGATAACGGGAGCCCTGAATTTTTGGCAGGGAGCGATATTGGGTCATCCAAAAAGGTTGTTGAGCCTCGTGACGTATTGCTGTCAAAAATTGTGCCTCATATCCGCCGCTGCTGGGTCGTCCCGGAGCGTAACGATAAACGACAGATTGCGTCTGGCGAATGGATCCAATTTCGGAGCGATGATTTTTATCCTGACTACTTGCGACTCTTCTTGATATCCGACCGCTTTCACAGTCAGTTCATGAAGACGGTAAAGGGCGTAGGAGGGTCACTGCTTAGAGCCAGTCCAGCCCAGGTGGCTGAGATTGTGATGCCGTTCCCGCCCCTCGACGACCAAATCCGCATTGCTCATCTGCTCGGCAAAGTGGAAGGACTGATCGCCCAGCGCAAACAACACCTACAGCAACTCGACGACCTGTTCAAGAGCGTTTTTCTGGAGATATTTGGCGACCCGGTGCGGAATGAGAAGGGATGGGATATTGAATCCTGCGAGAAGGCTGTGCTAGAAATTTCCTCAGGCACGAGCTACGGCGGCGAAGACAGACCATTTGAAAATCCTGAAGAAATCGGCGTGCTAAAGATAAGCGCAGTGACAAAGGGCACGTTTGATCCGGCTGAGTTCAAAGTCGTTGATCGTGCACAGATCACAAAGGCCCTTCGCTATGTAAAGCGCGGTGATTTTCTGTTCAGTCGAGCCAATACGATCCAGCTTGTCGCAGCGTGCTGCGTGGTTCCTGAAGACTACGACCGATTGTTCTTGCCAGACAAGCTTTGGGTGCTGACCCTCAATGAGCATCTTGTCAAACCACAATTCCTGAATTACCTGCTGAAAAATGAGCGCTATCGCGATTTGGTAAGGGCTCTGGCGAGCGGTGGACATGATTCGATGCTGAATATCTCCATGAAGAAATTCATGACTTTGGGCATCCCATGTCCTCCTGTAGGTCTCCAAAATCAATTCGTCGCCATCGTCGAAAAGGTCGAAGCCCTCAAATCCCGCTACCAGCAAAGTCTCACCGACCTTGAAGCTCTCTACGGTGCCCTGAGCCAGCAGGCCTTCAAGGGTGACTTGGATTTGTCGCGGGTAGCCTTGCCTGCCGTACCCGTCGAAGGAGAAAGTCCCGTGGCCGCTGCCGTGCCTGCGCCCATCACCTCGCCGGTAATCAAGCTGCCCGAAACCGATTTACTGCTGCCCGCACTGAAAGACCGCACGGACCTTGCGCCGCTGCTGCGTTTTTGGCTGGAGGCTTATCGCACGCAGTCGGGCAGTGCGGTTTTCTCCCTCGAACGCTTCATCGCCGCCGCGCAAACCCGGCTGTGTGAACTGCACCCGGACCATGATTTCGCACTTAGTGCCGACGACTACGAAGCCATCAAGGCCTGGGTGTTCGATGAAATTCAAAATAGAAAGCTCAAACAAACCCGGGACATCATTTATATTGACGGCAGGCGGAAGTTCGGTAATCAGATATTGTTGCGTGCCAGGAGACTCGCTCAGCAATGAAGCTGCTACGCCTAAAGATCACTGACCCAAACGGCTTTCGCAGCCTGCCCTGTGGCTTCGAGCACCACTTCCGCACCGAGTGGAGCTTGCAAAACGAGCTGGCGCAAGCGAATGATTTTGGGCCCTTCGTCTGCGCCGGGCCTAATGGCAGCGGCAAGTCCAACTTGCTCGAAGCACTGGCGGCGATTTTCTATCATATGGAGTGCATTTATCTAGAAAATCTTCCTGATAGTTTTCGCTACGATGAAGAGCACAATCCCAATGGCTTTAGAGGAAGCAAAGGCCTGCCGGATGGCTTTGACATTGAATTTTTAACAGAATCACAGGGATTTCTTGAAGTAAGAGGCCACGGCAATAAAGCAAGAGTTCTTATTCAAAAGGCGCTCTGCGAATCGCCAAAATGGTGGCTACTAAATGATGCAGAGTCTGATAAGCCCATCGAGATAAAGCTGGGGCGTACTGATTTGCGTCGCTTGCTGCCCGATTTTGTCCTGAGTTATTCATCTGGCGAAAACGAAATCCTCAGCCTGCCCTTCTTCAAAATGCGTTTTGTGCAGTTCGACGAGTACTGGAATGCATTAACCCGGCAACTGAGTTACCCCGGCCACCCGGAGACACGGCTGGTCTATCTGGACAGTGGATTCAGCCAAGCCATTCTGCTGTGCAACCTGCTGTTTCAGGACAAGGCCACACTGCAGCCATTCCGTGAGGATGTGGGTATCGAGGCATTGCGGGAATTTCGCATCATTTTACGTCGCCGCATCGAGTTGCGGCCGGACCAATTGGTCGCCCTCGCCAGCGAGGACGAAAGCGCGCCCCAGTCGCTGGAGAATATCGTCAAGAACAATCCAGCCCTAGATGCCGAAACCGATGAGCTGGGCAACACGCGATATCGCCTAAATTTGCTACATGCGTTGGAGGCAAATGAAAAACTTCAACAAGAATTGAAATTGGAGCAAAAATCGCCGGTGGCGCAGTATCAGAATTTTGATCCTGCGATTACACGACTTAAACGATGTGCAACGCTAGTTTATGAAGATGCGAGTGCTGACACGCTGGTGCTCGACTACTGGGTGAATGAGGCAACCCGGCAGGCATTCCGCGAGAACTTCGATGGTTCGGCACTGGCGCTGTTCCAGGCGTTTCAGGTGCTGTTGACGCTCAACCTGTATGCCGTCAGCGATGTTCTGAAGGCTGATCTCTACACCTCGACCAGCCACTACGTCAGCGAGACGGTGCCAACCCTGGCATCCGACCAGCGCATCATGCGCTTCAAGTTCGTGCGCTTCACCAAGCAGGGTGTGGCCGAGCCGATGATGCTCAAGGAATTGTCGGACGGCGAACACCAGTTGCTGCACAGCCTCGGCCTGTGCCTGCTGTTTCGGGAGACCAACAGCCTGTTCCTTCTCGACGAGCCCGAAACGCACTTCAACCCCGACTGGCGCGCCAACTTCATCAGCCGCTTGCGCCAGTGCCTGCCGGGCCAGGGTGAATTCGCGCAGGAAATGCTGATCACCACCCACACACCATTTCTGATCTCCGACAGTAAGCCGGACAAGGTACTGGTGTTTGCCAAGGAAAAAGCTAGTGGCAAGGTCAGCATCAGCCACCCGCCGTACAACACGCTGGGTGCTTCGATCAACAAGATCACCATGAGCACCTTTGGCAAGCGAGAAACCATCGGTGGCTATGCGCAGGCGTTGCTGGATGCGATGCGGACGTGCTTTGAACAGGGCGTCGAAGACAAAGAGGCCCTTATCACGGAGATTGATCAGCAACTCGGCGACTCGGTGGAGAAAGTGCTGCTGATAAAGGCCATCCTCGATGCTGATCAGCCAAGCGATGGGGAGGCACAGGGCTGATGCTGTTTCCGTACACCTATGTCCCGCACCGGATGGAGAAAATGCAGGCGTTTATCGACTTCATCTTTCATGAGGTGTGGTGCAAGGCTCCAGTCGGTCTGGTTTTTCATCCAGATCTGTTCGCGGGAAATTCGGACCTAAAGGAGGTCATGAGGGAGTTTGGGTTTTCTGAAAAAGCGGCAGAGCGGGGCAAGACTTTTTACAAAGACGTGAAAGCAATCTATGAACTTTTCGCGCCGCTCTCAGAACAGGAAATTAATCAGTTAAAGCGCTGGTACCAAGGCAATAACGATCTTGAGAAAATTTGCGCAAATGATCCGGCAATTCACCTCGGCCGGTACGCCGACATCGCCGTTAGTCACGAAAACCTTGCTGCCCAGCTTGGTACCTTCTTCAAGGAACTGTATTCCCAGTCGCTTCTCGGCCTCGCCGCACTGCGCGACAAAATCGGCGACATCGACGACCACTACCAAACCTTCGTGCAAACCAACAAGGCTGGGAAATGCCCATTTTGCGGCATCAATGATTTGCTGGGCGAGTACCACAGCAAGCGAGAGGCCTATGACCATTACTTGCCCAAAGCGCTGTATCCGTTCAACTCCATCAACTTCCGCAACCTCGTTCCAGCCTGTCATCACTGCAACAGCAGCTACAAAGCCAGCAAGGATCCAGCCTATTCGCTCAAAGATCCAGCGAGGGGGGGGCATCGCCGCCCCGTTTTCTACCCCTACAAGACGACGCCGCATACCATTGAGCTGCAAATAGATCTGCAGCATTCAGACATTGCCAAGCTGACCTCTGCGGACATCACCCTGCAATTTGGCCCTGCGGCCATCGCGCAGGAGATTGACACGTGGAAGGACGTATACGGCATCGAAGAGCGCTACAAGTCGAAGCTTTGTGTGGAAAGTGATGGCAAAGCTTGGCTTACGCAGGTTCTGGATGAATGGAGAGAGCTTGGGAAGGATCCTCAAGATTTTCTCGAGACCTTGGCGTTCAACACCGGAAGGCGTCCATTTACCGACTGTAATTTCCTTAAGCAGCCTTTTCTCGATGCCTGCCGAAGGAAAGGGATATTCAACGAGGAGCAAGCTGCATGAGTAGCGTAGGTCCACACGAGTCTTCCGGGACGACTTGGTTCGTCGGGGCGAGCTTTGGTCACACCGACGATCAGAGCGCCCGCTTCCTCGAAGAAGGCATTTGGGAGATCAGCAGCCCCGGCCAGAAGGAGCAGGCACTGGTTCGTTCCATGCGGCCTGGTGAGCGCATTGCCATCAAGGCCGCATATGTGCGCAAGCATGGCCTGCCCTTCGACAATCGTCAGCAGACGGTATCCGTCATGGGCATCAAAGCCACCGGCGTCATCACCGAAAACCCGCATGATGGTGAGTGCGTCAAAGTGCAGTGGCAGCCCGCCGATGGCGTGCGCGAATGGTACTTCTACACGTACCGCCCCACCATCTGGCGCGTTGTGCCTGGCGAGTGGAATGCAGATGCGCTGATCGAGTTTGCGTTTGAAGGCAAGCCGCAAGACATTGAGCGATTCCGCAACGCGCCGTACTGGAAGGACCGCTTCGGTACCCTGTTCCAGTGGGCGGACTTCTACAGGGCCGTTGCTGAGAAGCTGCTGGCCTACGCAAGTGACCGCGCACCGCTGATTGAGGGCATCCACCAGATTGCTCTGCGCGTGCAGGGCCTGGGCTATCTGCAGGATAAATTCCCTGACGGAAGCAGCGGTCCGCTACAGGACATCTGCCCGTTCACGGTGATGGGCACGTTCAACCGAGGCATGACGGACACTAACCGCAAGCTGATTGCGGCAGAGTTGGCGAAGCTGCTTGGCGTCACCGTACCCGTGCCCGCGACGTTCGAGGGCATCCCCGTGCTCAACAACCAGCGGTCCTGGTTTTTCTGCTATGCGGACAAGCGAGGGGCGGGAGACATTGATGCCCTGTGGCGTGTCTTTGTCGCGGCGCAGGCGCTGGTTGAAGACGACGGGCCGGGCACCCGCGACGAGTTCATGGAGGCATATAACGCCGCCACTCAGGTCTGGGGTGTGGCGTGGAACCTGTCCACTGGTTTGTATTGGGCAGTTCCTTGGGAATTTCCGACGCTGGACAGCCAGTCGCGGAACTACATCCAGAAGCGCCTCGACGTTCCGATCACCACACCAACGCCGCAAGGGCCTTGTGATGCGGCTACGTATTTGCAACTGGCCGACGACTTGCGCACGCGGTTCGCGGAGGACGACTACCCGGTGCACAGCTTCCCGGAGTTGTCGCTGGCATCGTGGCAGTTCAAGGATGCAACGCCTGCGCCTCAGGGGGATAACGCCACGCCGGACATGCCCCAAGATGACTCCGGAGATGAGCTTGCAGCCGAGGTCGTCCAGACTCAGGCGCCCATCGTTCCCTACACGCTCGACGACATCACGCGTGACGGCTGCTTCATGTCGGAGCCAGAGCTTGAGCTGATGCTGGATCGGCTGCGCACCAAGAAGAATCTGATCCTGCAGGGGCCGCCCGGGACCGGCAAAACCTGGCTGGCCAAACGATTGGCCTTTGCTTTGATGGGGCAAAAGGACGAGAGCAAGGTCAGAGCCGTTCAGTTCCATCCGAATCTTTCGTATGAGGACTTCGTGCGCGGCTGGCGGCCTACTGGAGAGGGCAAGCTCACGCTCGCCGATGGCGTCTTCATGGAGGCCATCAAGGCTGCGAAAAAGGAGCCAGCTGCCAAGTTCGTCGTCGTCATCGAGGAGATCAACCGAGGCAATCCGGCCCATGTGTTCGGTGAATTGCTGACGCTGCTGGAGGCAGGCAAGCGCACCCCTAGCGAGGCGCTGGAGCTGTGCTACCCAGATGTTGACGGCGTACGTCGGCCGGTTCACATCCCCGAGAACCTTCATGTGATCGGCACCATGAACATCGCGGATCGGTCGTTGGCGCTGGTCGATCTGGCATTGCGACGCCGCTTTGCGTTTGTTGGCCTTGAGCCTCGCCTCGGTCCAACATGGCGGAACTGGGTGGTGTCAGCATGCGGTGTGGATGAAGCGCTCGCCTCAGACATAGAGCGACGCATGGCCGATCTGAATGTGCAGATTGCAGTGGATGCACGCTTGGGAAAACAGTTCCGAATCGGTCACAGCTACATCACGCCCGTGCATCGGCTGGAGGCGGGTGGTACCCGGCGATGGTTCCAACAAGTCGTGGAGACGGAGATAGGCCCCCTGCTGGAAGAGTATTGGTTTGACTCCCCTGAGGAGGCACGTCAGGCCACATCACGGTTGTTGCAGGACTGGTAATGGGGCTGATCGGTCCACCGGTGTCCGTCGAAGCAGGGTTCACGCCCGGATTCGTGGGGCGCATTCCCGTCCGGAACCTGTGGCTTTTGATGCTGTATGCGTCGGACCTGTTTCGGTCCGGTAGCACCGCCCATGTGGAGGTCGAAGAAAGCCCAGATGAATTGCCCGACCTGGTGGCAGAAATCTTGGCCCATGCCGTTGAGACCCGGCTGCACCGTCAACTGAGCCTGGGCTACCGATCTCGGGAACAGTGGCTTAGCCGCGTTCGTGGGCGCATCGATGTCCTGACCACTGAACGACGCCAATTGTTGGATCGCGGCATGGTGGCCTGCCGCTTTGCGGAACTCACCATCGACACGCTACGGAATCGTTTTGTCCGCGCAGCATTGGAGTCCGTTGCTCGCCTGGTCAAGAAGCCTGCTGTCGCCCGTCGATGCCGGTCTCTCGCAGCAGCGATGCTGGTCCGAGGCGTCGCAGGCCTGCCGCCGACCCGCGCACAAATGAGCGCTGATCGCTTCGGACGCCATGAGGTGGACGACCAGTTCATGATGGCTGCTGCCCGGCTTGCCCATGACTTGGCGCTTCCCACGGAATACGCAGGTGGCAACGTGCTGGCGATGCCAGGCCGGGAGGAGGCCTGGGTTCGCCGTCTGTTTGAGCGCGCCGTTGGCGGCCTATATGCCGTGGCGCTCAGTCCACTGGGGTGGCAGGTGCGTTGCGGTGCCACGCTGCAGTGGCAAATCTCGTCCAAGACGGAAGGTATTGACGACATCTTGCCCGCCATGCGGACCGACGTGGTGCTCGACCGTGGTGGCTCGGGGCGACGTATCGTCATCGACACCAAGTTCACCTCCATCGTCACGGCTGGGTGGTATCGGGAGCAAAGCCTGCGCAGCGGCTACATTTACCAGATGTATGCCTATCTGAGGTCACAGGTTGGCTACGGCGATCCGCTGGCAGACTCGGCAAGCGGCTTACTGTTGCACCCCTCCGTCGGAGCGATGATCGATGAAGCGGTCGTCATACAGGGCCACCCGCTCCGCTTTGCAACCGTGGACTTAGCGGCCAAGCCTGCCAAGATTCGTGCGCAGTTGTTGAGGTACGTCGAGGTGTGGTGCTGATGCGCTCCTGGCCGGAACTTTCCGTCAGTTGCCACAAAGCTGGCCGACATGACGTTCCTCTGCGCAGAGGGGTGTCAGCACATTGCTGCCACATTTGGCGGAGACCTCTTCGCACAGACTTCGCACATTGCCCTCCCCCACCTGTTTCGCACGAAGAAGGCTCCAGTCTTTACGCATGGGTTGGCACTGTTTTTTGCACATTTATGCTGGACGCACCTTCATAAACAGGTTGTCCTCAGCGCGTGTGCCATATTCTTTGTGCTGCATCCTTGGAGCACAAAGAATGTGGCCGCTAAATGCATGACCGGCAGGTTTTGTGGGCAGCGGCAGGTGATGCGCCTCAGCGCCCGCGCTTGCGCCTGATCGCCACTTCATACGCCCGCAGCGTCTCATCCATCTTGCGCCCCAGCTGGAAGTTGTCTTCGGCGAAGACGCGCGCCTGCTCCACCACCCGACGAGCCCGTGCGGGATCGCTCCAGATACCGGCCACGTGCCCGGTGAATCCGGCCACGTCGCCCGGCTCGGCCAGCCAGCCGGTCGCGTCCGGCTTCACGATCTCGGGCAGTCCGCCCACATTGCTGACCACCACCGGGCAACCGGCGGCGAAGGCTTCGGGCACGACGCGCGACCAGGCCTCGTTGGACGAGGGCACCAGCAGCGCGTCGGCGGCGTGGATCACCTGGTCGATGTCGCCGCGATGGCCGGCGAACACGGTATGGGCCGCGATGCCCAGTTCATCGGCCAGCGCGCGCAGCCGGGGGCCGAAGGCGGCCTTCTCGGCGGTGGGCGTGCCGACCACCAGCGCGATGGCGGGAATCTCGCGCTGGCGCAGCTGCTGGACCACGCGCAGCAGGTCGTCCTGGCGCTTTTCCGGGCGCAGCATGCCGATGGTGGCGACCACGAAGGCGTCGGCGTCCAGCCCGAGTTCGGCGCGCATGCGCCGGCGCAGCGCGGCCTTGTCCACGTCCAGGAAGAAGCGCTGGTCGGCCCATTCGCCGACCACGCTGACGCGTTCGGCCGGCGCGAAGCCGGCTGACACGATGTCGTTGCGGCCTTCGCCGCTGGTGGCGATGACGTGATGGCAGCCGACGCGCCATTCCAGGCGCTTGCGCAGGCTGGTGCGCAGGTACTTGGCGAAATGGCGGGTGCGCACGACGGCGCACAGGTCCTGGCACAGCGCGCTGGTTTTGCCGTCCGCGCGGCTGTGGGCGTCGATGACCTCGATGCGCAGGCGCTTGACCAGCCGGCGCAGCCCCATCACGGTGGACGGCGAGTAGGCGGATTCGAAGTCGATGTCCACGGCTTCCAGCGAGCGCTCGTGCGCCGCTTTCAGCGTCTCGCTGGCGGGCGGCGCGGCGATGGCCACGACATGCCCATGCTCCTTGAGCCACTGCGCCTGTTCCAGGACGCGGAATTCCATGCCGCCCAGATGGGAGCCGGCCAGGGTGTGCAAGATATGCATGAGGGTCGAAAAAGAGGGAGGGCGCGCCTTGCTGGAGGCCAATCCGGCTGGAAGCGCTGGAGAGGCCGTGGCGTGGCGCGCGGGCCGTTCGCGCCGCGTGGCCAGCGGGCGGGGGCGGTGGCGCTGGGCGCGGCCCTGGAGCCGTGCCTGCGGCTTGGCCGCGTCCTGCCGCCCGGGTAGCGGCGCGTGGCTGGATTCTAGGGGCTTTTCGGGAAATGTAAAGACGGCCCGAGCTGGCGGGCCGGCATGAGGCTCACAAGCGCGGCCTGTGGATTCGCGCGTGGAGTGGCGGGGCGCGTTCAGTCGCGTTGCGCGTGACGGGCGACGGATCAGGACGCCAGCGCCGCCCGGCAGGCCAGCCCCGCCAGATACAGTCCGACGCCGAAGGACGCGTGCGCCATCAGGCTGCGCAGCCGCGCGACCGGCGGGTTGGGCGTCCTGGATGCGGCGATGCCCGCGCCCATGCCGGGCTGCAGGATGAAGAAGGGCGCGGCCACCGTGCCGATGCCGACCAGCAGCGCGGGCAGGAAGGTCGGGTGCTGCGCCCATTGCGGTCCGGCGATGCGCAGCAGCAGGGCCGCGAAGACGACGCCGATGGCGTAGTGCGCGATCCAGCCGATGGCGGCTTCCGCCGCGACCGGTTCGGCCTTGCCGATGTTCGGGTGGATAAACCGTCCGCGCGGCAGATGGCCGATCCAGCGGCCTACCATGGCGTAGTTCAGGCCGGGGATGTTGAAGCAGCGCTTGATGAACAGCGCCCAGGCGTCCATGACCAGCGTGGCGCCGGCGCCGATCAGCAGGATGCGGACGAGGAAATCGGAATCGATGGTCATGGTCTCGGGGCGCGTGGCAGGATATGAAAGCGCCATTCATTCAATAAATTAATTGAATGATATTAAATATCAAGACGACCTGTCAACGCCGGCTTCGGCCGGACCGTTGGCGCGCGCCGGCCGGTTCATCGCCGCGGCGCTCAACAGGATCAGCGCCGCCCCGGCGATCTGGATGGCGTTCATGCGCTGATCGAACGCCAGCGCGTCCACCAGCATCGCGACGATGGGGTAGATGAAGGACAGCACGCCGATGAGGCTGGTCGCGGTCTTTTGCAGCGCGCTGTAGAGCAGCGTCGACATCAGGCCGGTGTGGACCACGCCGATCGCGACAAGCAGGCCCCAGGCGCGCGGCTGGTCGGGCAGGGCGGCCGAGGGCGACATCAGCGCCGCGCCGATGAGAAGCTGGATCAGCACGATCAGATGCGGCGGCACGCCCTTCAAGCCCTTGGCGATGATGGCGGCGATCGCGTAGAAGAACGCGGCGCCCAGGGCCAGCGCGACGCCGGTGGCGAACGAGCCGCCCGCATGCAAAGCCGCTGCCGGCCGGCCCGCGACGATGGCCGCCAGGCCACCGAAGGCCAGCGCCAGGCAGGCGAGCTTGCGCGCGCCCGGTTTCTCCTTGAAGCACAACGCGCCCAGCGCGACCAGCATGAAGGGCTGCGTGTGATAGACGATGGTGGCGACCGAGATGGACGCGTGGCCGTAGGCGCCGAACAGCAGCGTCCAGTTCAGCGCCAGCGCCACGCCGCCCAGCACGCACAGGCCAGCCTGGCGGCGGCTCAGCAGGCCCGGCCGCAATTGCCCCAGCCAGCCGCAGACGGCCAGCATGGCCAGCGCGCCGAACAGGCAGCGCCAGAACACCGCGGCGCGCGGCGATACGCCGGCCGCCAGCACGAACCAGCCGACGGTGCCGGAAATGATCATCGCGGCCGTCATTTGCAGGGCGCCTCGGGTGTTGTCGGTGATGGGCATGAGTCGTCGTGGCTGGCGCCGGCCTTTCATATCGAACGATGGATTGATATAGTGAACAAATATTTAATATCGTTCGTCAAGTCGAACGTTCGGGTCCGCGAAAAATAAGCGGGCCTGCCATGGATCGGACCTGCAACATGCGCCAGCAACCTTCTCCCAGAGCGGATTCCGCAGCCAGCAACGCCGCGTCGCCGGCCCCCATCGGCCTGCTGGCGACCGCGCTGCGCCGCGAGCGCGAACGCGCCGGCATGTCGCTTGCCGAACTGGCCCGCCGCGCCGGGCTGGCCAAATCCACCTTGTCGCAGCTGGAGTCGGGCACGGGCAATCCCAGCCTGGAAACGCTGTGGGCGCTGGCGATGGCGCTGGATGTGCAGGTCAGCCGGCTGATCGGCGAGGCCCAGGCCAGGGTGCAGGTCATTCGCGCGCACGAAGGCGTTGCCGCCGTGTCCGAGCAGGGCAACTATGCGGCCACGCTGCTGGCCGCCTGCCCCGCGGGCGCGCAGCGCGATGTGTACCGGGTGCGGGCGCAGCCCGGCGAAGCGCGACTGTCCAAGCCGCATGGCCCGGGCATGATCGAGCATGTGATCCTGGCGAGCGGTCGCGCGCGGATCGGGCCGCTGGGGCAGGAGGTGGAGCTGGCGCCGGGCGATTACATCCGCCATGCGGCCGACGTGCCGCATGTGTTCGAGGCGCTGGCGCCCGACACCGTGGCTGTGATGCTGCTGGAGCACGGCTGAGCGTTTGAACTTGTCTTGAGGATGATCCTCGCTTTAAGAATCTTCCCGCAGACTGAGCCCCGTGTCTTGCCTATAGTCTTGTCGCCAAGAGGTGGAAGGAGCAGGACATGAAGTCGTGGGCGATACGGATTGCGTTGGTGGGGGCGGCATTCGGCGTGCTGACCTGCCTGTCCAGCGCCTGGGCGCCCGTGGCGCGCGCGCCGTTGGCGCAGGACCAGCCGATCGAGGACTAGCCGCGATGGCCGAGACGCGCGTATGACGCTGGCACGCGGTCTCCGATTTGTTACGATAGCGATATCTGCATGCCGGCGTCGCCGGCGCTTTCCGCAGGCTTTTCCTTCAAGCACGCTTCTTCTCCGGCGCCGCGCCGCGGATCTGGCCGGTGAGGGGATTTGCCGCCGAAGGCAAATGGATTTCAAAACGCCCGCGGCCCGGCCGCCGGCGAAGCGCCAGCGCCGCGCGGCAGCGCGGCATCATAGGG
>MCND01000290.1_pt1 | contig 18046 bp, 14 predicted proteins | sample 778211 | NCBI WGS metagenome assembly MCND01 (sample SAMN04296812, study PRJNA304217) | bioreactor metagenome | isolation source: activated sludge enriched with benzalkonium chloride | place: Turkey: Istanbul urban wastewater treatment plant
GCGGTCAAGCCGCCGGTGTTCCTGACGTCCACCTTCGCGTTCCGCTCGGCCGAGGACGGCGCCGAGTTCTTTGATCTGGTGTCGGGCCGCAAGCCCCTGCCGCAAGGCGAGTCGGCCGGCCTGGTGTACAGCCGCTTCAACCATCCCAACCTGGAAATCGTCGAGGACCGCCTGTCGCTGCTGGACGGCTCCGAGGCGGCCGCCGTGACCTCCAGCGGCATGTCGGCGATCAGCGCCGTGTTCCTGGCCTTCCTGCGGCCCGGCGACCAGATGGTGCAGTCGGTGCCGCTGTATGGCGGCACCGAGACGCTGATTTCCAAGATCTTCCCCGAGTGGGGCATCGCCTCGCATCCGGTGCGCGACTGCCTGTCGGCGGCCAGCATGCGCGAGGCGCTGGAAGCGGCCGCGGCCCAGGGGCCGGTGAAGCTGTTCTTCGTCGAGACGCCGGCCAATCCCACCAATTCGCTGGTCGACTTCGCCGCCATGAAGGCCGAGCTGGACGCCTTCGAATCGCGCCACGGTTATCGCCCGATCTCGGTGTGCGACAACACGCTGCTCGGTCCCATCTTCCAGAAGCCGGCCGAGCACGGCGTGGACCTGTGCGTGTATTCGCTGACCAAGTACGTCGGCGGCCACAGCGACCTGGTGGCCGGCGGCGTCACCGGCGGCAAGGAGCTGATCAAGAAGGTGCGCGCGATCCGCAGCGCGTTCGGCTCGCAGCTGGATCCGCATTCCTGCTGGATGATCACGCGCTCGATGGAAACGGTGGTGCTGCGCATGAAACAGGCCGCGCGCACCGCCGGCAAGGTGGCGCAGTGGCTGGCCGGCAATCCGCACGAGCCGGTCCGCATCTACCACCCGGAACTGATCGCCGACGCCGCCTACCAGGACGTGTACAGGCGCCAGTGCAGCGGCGCGGGCTCGACCTTCGCCTTCGTGCTGGACGGCGGCCGCGCCAAGGCCTTCCGCTTCATCAACGCGCTGCGCCTGTTCAAGTCGGCGGTGAGCCTGGGCGGCACCGAATCGCTGGTCTGCCATCCGGCCTCGACCACGCACTCGGGCGTGCCGGCGGCCGAGCGCGACGCCGCCGGCGTGTCCGAAGGGCTGATCCGCGTCTCCATCGGCCTGGAGCATGAGGAAGACCTGATCGCCGACATGGACCAGGCGTTCCGCAGCCTGGCCTGAGGCGGCGGGCGAGGGCGCGGCGCGCGGGGGCGCGCGCCGCGCCCTAGGCGTTTTCCCCAGCGCCGCTAGGCCGCGCACGCTGGTACATTTGTACCGTTAAGGTACAAATGTGTAGAAATAAGGATGCAGATCCAGGAACTGATGGCCTTGATCGAGGCCCACGTCCCCGCGCTGGGCGCCGAGTTGCAGCGCGCCGCCGCCTGGGTAGCGCGCAATCCGCGCGACGCGGGCCTGCTGTCGATGCGCCAGCAGGCCGCGCAGGCGGGCGTGTCGCCCAACAGCATGGCGCGCCTGGCGCAGGCGCTGGGCTATGAAGGCTACGGTCCGTTCCGGCAGGTGTTCCAGGACGCGCTGGGCCATGGCGCGCCAGCCTACAAGGAACGCGTGCGCCGCCTGCAAGGCGAAGCCGCCAGCCAGTTCGATGACGCGCTGCTGCGCACGCACCTGGACAATGCGCGCTCGCCCACGGTGGCCAATGCGCCCAAGGACATTGCGCGGGCCGTGCAGCGCATGCGCGCGGCGCGGCGCCTCTATTTCCTGGGCACGCGGTCCTGCTTCGCCATCAGCTATCACTTCGCCTACGCGTACAGCATGATCGCCGGCAATGGCGTGCTGGTGCATGGACTGGGCGGCACCTATCCCGACCAGCTCGACGCCGCCGGGCCGGAGGACCTGCTGGTCTGCGTCACCCAGAATCCCTACGGACGCCAGACGCTGGAAGCGGCGCGGGATTGCCGCCAGGCCGGCGTGCCGGTGCTGGCGCTGACCGACAGCCCGCTGGCGCCGATCCAGGCCCACGCCACGCAGGCGCTGCTGTTCGATGCCGGCACGCCGTCCTATTTCCATTCGATGGTGGGATCGCTGGCGCTGGTCGAGCGGCTGCTGGCCAAGCTGGCCGCCGCCGGCGGCGAGGCCGCGCAACAGCGCATCGACGCCTTCGAGCGGCGGCTGGACGCGTCCAGCGCCTATTTCGGCGGCCCGTCGCCGGGCCCGCGCCGGGGCGCCAGGAAAACATGACCGGATTCCGCGCCGCCGGCCGCGCCTGAGGCCGGCGCATCCTCACCACGTTCCGAGGCTTATCGTGTCCCGACAGCAGATTCCCACCCTGGCGCCCGCGCCGTCGCTTTCCCGTCGCCGCTTCAGTCTTTGCATGGCGCTGGCGGCCGCCGGCCTGGCCGGACCCGCCGCGTCGCGGGCGCAGGACGCGGCCAAGCGGCCGCCGATCCGTCTGGTCGTTCCCTTCGCGGCGGGGGGCACGACCGATGTGCTGGCCCGCCTGCTGGCCGAGGAACTGCGCGCGGTCCTGGGCCAGCCCGTGCTGGTCGAGAACAAGGGCGGGGCGGGCGGCAACATCGGCGCCGCCGAAGTGGCGCGCGCGGCCGGCGACGGCGCGACGCTCATGATGGCCACGCCCGGTCCGCTGGCGGTGAACCAGTATCTCTATCCCAAGCCGGGCTACAACGCCGAAAAGGATTTCTCCGCGATCAACAACGTGGCCTTCGTGGCCAACGTGCTGATGGCCAGCGCCCAGAGCGGCATCCGCGCCTTGCGTGAACTGATAGACCGCGCCCGGGCCGAGCCGGGCCGCATCACCTACGGCAGCGCGGGCGTGGGCAGCACCAGCCATCTGGCGGGCGAACTGCTCAAGGCCGCCGCCGGCATCGACCTGACCCATGTGCCGTACAAGGGCGTGGCTCCCGCCATGAACGACCTGCTGGGCGGGCAGATCGACCTGATGTTCGACAACCTGCCGACCGCGCTGGCGCATATCCAGTCCGGCAAGGTGACGGCGCTGGGCGTCAGTTCGCCGACGCCAGCCACGGCGCTGCCGGACGTGCCGGCCATCGCCTCGCGGCTGCCGGGCTATGAGATCGAATCCTGGTTCGGCATCGTCGGCCCGGCGTCCCTGCCGCCGAAGGAGGTCGCGCGATTGGAAGGCGCCATCGGCCAGGCCTTGCAACGCCCGGCGCTGCGCCAGCGCATCGAGGCGCTGGGGGCGCGCGTGGACGGCGCGGGCAGCCAGGCCTATGCGGCCTTCATCGCGGCCGAGCAGCGCAAGTTCAAGCAGCTCATCGCCAGCGCCAACATCCGGATGGAGTGAACATGACGCAACGCAAGCGGCTGGCGGTGGCGCGGTTCTGGTACGAAGGCAACGCCTTTTGCCTGCAGCCGGCCGGCCGCGAGGATTTCGAGCGCCGCGAATGGCTGCGCGGCCAGGCGGGCCTGGACGCCGCGCGCGGCAAGGCCACCGAGCTGGCGGCTGTCGCGGATTTCCAGGACAGCCGCTCGGACTGGGAGGTCCGCGCTTCGCGTTGCGCCTCGGCCCAGCCGGCCGGCCCCGTGCCGCAGCCGTTTTTCCAGGCATACGTGGACGAGGTGCTGGACGATTTACGCGGCCAGCATTGGGACGCCATCTACCTGAGCCTGCATGGCGCCTGCATCACCGACGCGGACGACAGTCCGGAATTGAGCTTGCTGCGCGCCATACGCGCCGAGCATCCGCGCGTTCCGATCGGCGCCAGCTTCGACCTGCACGCCAATATCCCGCCGGCCTTGCCGCCGCTGCTGTCGTGCAGCGCCAGCTACCGGACCTATCCCCACATCGACATGCGCGAGACGGCCGCGCGCTGCCTGGAGCAGCTGATCGCCATCGCCGAGGGCGGGATCCGTCCCGTCGCCGCGTTCCGCAATGGCGGCGCGTGGCTGCAAAGCGCCAACATGCGCACCGACGCCGGGCCCATGGCGGATCTGCAGGCGCTGGCGCGCGCCCGCACGGTCGGCCCGCTGCGTGACATCGCGCTGCATGGCGGCTTTCCCTATGCCAATTCAGCGCACAGCGGCGCGTCGGTATGGGTCTGGGCGGACACCGGCGAGGCGGCGGCGCGGGCGCTGGATGAGATCTACGCGGCCTATGAGGCGCGCTTCGCCGACTTCGAGCCCGAGCTCATCGCGCCGGCCGACGGCATCCGCCAGGCCCTGCGGACACCGGGCTTGGTGGCGGTGACGGACCCGGCGGACAACCCGCTGTCCGGCGGCATTGGCGACACGCCCGCGCTGCTGGCGGCCTTGCTGGCCGCCGGCCTGGAGGAACCCAGCGTCTATGCCAGTCTGGCCGATCCCGGTGTGGTCGAATGCGCCCGCGCGGCGGGCGAGGGCGCCATGCTGGACCTGCGCCTGGGCGGGCGGCGCACGCCGCTGTATGGCGAGCCGGTGGCGCTGCGCGCGCGCGTGCTGCGCTACACCGACGGCGTCTTCGTCAACAGCGGCCCGATGGAAACGGGGCTGGCCGTGCATTGCGGGCCGACCGTGGTGCTGGCCGTGGGCGCGGCGCAGCTCATCGTCACCACGCACGTCGCGCCGTGCAACGACCCGGCCTTTTTCGATCTGCATGGCATCGACCTGGCGCGCACCCGCCTGCTGTGCGTGAAGGCCAAGAACCATTTCCGCGCCGCGTTCGCCGGCCGCTGCCGGCGCATCGTGGATATCGATGCGCCGGGGCCGGCGATGCTGGATTTGCGGGCGTTGAGGCAAATGACGGCAATGGCACGCTAGCGACTGTTCATTTTGGGCAAGGCAGCGGCGGTCCCCGCGCGCGGCGACTCCTAATGCTCCGCGCCCAAGCCTTGGACCAGTTGCCTCAGCTCCGCGAACACCGGCTCCGCCAGCGTTTCGGGTACGCCCCAATAATCGAAGATGCCGCCATTCGCTTGATTCTGTCCGCACGTGACAAAGACGCCCGTGCCGAAGCGACGCTTGAGGTGCGAAGCCAGCCAGCCCACAAAGCCGCTGTTGTCCGCGCCGGCGGAGAAGTGGAACCGGAAGAGCCCGAATCGTTCCTGCCGTGGGTCCGTACTGGGGACAAGCTGGCTCCAGACTTCATCGTCTCGCACCAAGGCAAGCGCATCGGGGCGCAGCGCCGCGGGAAACTGATCCAGCGGAAACTCCGCGAAGGCATAGGCGTCGGGGTAAATGCGCAGTTGCGCCTCCCTGATCACGCGTCGCAGGCGTCGTTCAGTCTGTTCAACGGTTTCATGTGAAATGTCTACCATGGCTGTTCCAGGTGTGGGGGCGAATGGCATGGATTATCAGTCAAGATGATGATGGGCGCGAGCCTGGAAATTCCTGAGCGCCAGGCGCGAACCCGGCTGTCCGGAGTTCATCGGGTGGCTGGCTCTTTCAGGCCGCCTCGCGCCGGCGGTTCAGCAGCACGACGACCGCCGCGCCCAGCAGCATCGCCGTGCAGCTGGCCAGCACGGCGGCATAGCCCGCGTCGAACGCGGTGCGCGCCAGCTGCGCCAGGGCGCCGCCCAGTTCGGCTGACAGCTGATCGGCCACGATCAGCGCTTCGTCCAGGCTGTCGCGCGCCGGCGAGGCGGCGACGCCGACCGGCACGTCCAGCGACTGCGCGTACACGCCGGACAGGATGGAACCCATCAGCGTCACGCCCAGCGCGCCGCCCAGCTCGTACGACACCTCCTCGACCGAGGCGGCCATGCCGGCGCGCTCCACGGGCGCGCTCTGCATGATGGTGCCGGACGCGGCGGTCATGGCGGCGCCGATGCCGGCGCCGAGCACGCACAGGCTGGCTATCTGCGGGATCAGCGCGGCGTCGTAGCTGAGCAGGTAGCCGCCCATGCCGGCGCCCGAGACCAGCAGCGACGAAATCAGCATCCGCCGGCTGCCCACGCGCGGCAGCATCCAGCCGGCCAGCGGGCCGGCCACGAAGGCGGCCAGCGACAGCGGCAGGATGTACAGCGCGGCCTGCATCGGCGACATGCCCTGCACCAGCTGCAGGCGCTGGCTGAAGACCAGTTCCATGCCCAGCAGCGCGGCGGCGGCGAACAGCGCCGTGGCCACGGCCGAGCTGAAGACGGGGTTGCGGAACAGCGTGAAGTCGATCAACGGATAGGGCCGCGCGCGCTGGCGCCGCGCGAACACCACCAGCATCGCCACGCCCGCCGCGCAGGCCAGGCCGGCATGCAGCCAGGACGGCGCGGCCATGCCCAGCTGCTTGAGGGCGTAGGCGCACAGGATCAGGCCGGCCATGATCTGCAACGATCCCACCAGGTCCCAGGGCCGGCTGCGGTCGGGCCGGCTGGCCGGCACCAGCCGCCAGGCCAGCGGCAGCGCCAGCAGCACGATGGGCAGGTTGATGAGGAACACCGAGCCCCACCAGAAATGCTCCAGCAGCACGCCGCCCAGGACGGGGCCGAACGCCGCGCCGCCGGACGCCACCGAGGCCCAGACGCCGATGGCGATGGCGCGCTCGCGCTCGTCGGTGAAGGTGAGTCGCAGGATGGACAGCGTGGCGGGCATCATCATCGCCGCGCCCACCGCCAACAGCGTGCGCGCCGCGATCAGCCAGCCGGCGGAGGGCGAGTAGGCGGCGGCCAGCGAGGCCAGGCCGAAGACCGCCAGGCCGGCCATGAACAGGCGCTTGTGGCCGAGCCGGTCGCCCAGCGTGCCCATGCCCGGCAACAGGCCGGACACGACCAGGGCATAGATGTTGACGATCCACAGCTTGGCCGAGGCCGACACGCCCAGGTCGTGAGTGAGCCGCGGCAATGCCGTGTACAGCACCGTCATGTCGATCACGATCAGCAGCAATGCGCTGGAGACGATGGCCAGCACCAGCCAGCGGCCGGGTGCGGCCACGGCGGCGTTGGTCGGGGTGCGCTGCATGGTCCTGCTCCTTGTATCTACCTGATGGAACCTGGGATCGCCAGCGGCGGACGCCGCCGGGCAGGCCGCGAGGGCCGGGTTCCGGGCTCGGATTATCGATCTTCCATTTGATTGAAAAAAGTTAGAATCCATCTACTTAATGGATGGATAGGGCGAATCATGAACTGGACGTTGGAACAGCTCAGGCATTTCGCCGCCGCGGCCGCCCAAGGTTCGTTCTCGGCGGCCGCGCGCCAGCTGGGCAAGGCGCAATCCGCCGTCAGCACGGCGGTGGGCCTGCTGGAGGCCGACCTGGGCGTGGAACTGTTCGATCGTTCGCGCCGCAATGCCACGCTGACGCCGGCCGGCGAAGTGCTGCTGCAGGAAGCGCTGGAACTGTTGCGGCAGGCCGATGGTTTGCAGCAACGTGCGCTGTCCTTCGCCTCGGGCCAGGAGGCGCGCCTGTCGGTGGCGCTGGACGAGGCGCTGCCTTCGCTGGTGCTGGCCGATCTGGCCAAGGAAATCGCCGAACGCTTTCCGGCGCTGGAACTGACCCAGCTCAACGGCACGGCGACCGAGGTCGCCGACTACGTGGCGGCCGGCCGCGCCAGCCTGGGCTGCCATCTCGACCGGGGCGATCCGGGTCCCGCTTTCGCCGAGCGGTATCTGGGCCGCGTGGCCCAGGGCGTGTTCGTGTCGCGCTCGCATCCGCTGGCCGCCGGCCTGGCGCGAGCCACGCGCGCCGACCTGGCCCGGCATCGGCAGCTGGTGATGAAGATGGAGGGCGTGGACGAGCGGGTGCTGAGCCCGATGGTCTGGCGCGCCGACAGCTTCTACAGCATCGCGAGCATGGCCGTGGATGGCCTGGGCTGGGCCATCCTGCCGCTGAACATCGCCGAATACGAGGTCTACCGCGACCAGCTCGCGAGCGTGCCCTGCGCGGGCCTTGCCTTGCCGCCGCTGTCGGTGCGGGCGCTATGGCTGCAGGGCGCCGAGCCCGGCGCCGCCGCCAGCTGGATCCTGGGGCGCATGGAACAGCTGCTGCACGCGGGCGACCCTGGCGTGGCGCGGCGTCGCGCCGATTCAGCGCAATCCCTGGAGGATTGACGGAATCCATCGCTTGGAGGGTGAATTTAGAGGGAAATCGTCGGGCCGCGCGAATTAAATTATCACGCTCCGAACTCTACGCTGCGAGACTTCCCATGCATTGGCGCACCCGGCTCGTCCAACCCCAGACCCTGGCCCGTGGCGGTTTCGCCTCGCTGGCCGTGCCCACCCATCGCGGTTCCACCGTGCTGTTCGAGCGGCAGGCCGACGTGGCCGACGATTGGCGCCATCGCGACAAGGGCTACACCTATGGCCTGTACGGCACGCCCACCGCGCTGGAGCTGGGGGCGCGCGTGGGCCAGCTGGAAGGCGCGCTGCACACCTTCGTGGTGCCCGGCGGGCAGGCCGCCATCGCGCTGGTCTACCTGGCCTTGTGCGGCGCGGGCTCGCACGCGCTGGTGCCGCACAGCGCCTACGGCCCCAACAAGGAAATGGCCGCCGGCATGCTCAAGCGCCTGGGCATCGAGGTCGAGGCCTACGATCCGCTCATCGGCGCCGGCATCGCCGCGCTCATTCGTCCGAACACCGCGCTGGTCTGGACCGAAAGCCCCGGCTCGGTGACGATGGAAGTGCAGGACGTGCCGGCCATCTGCGAGGCGGCGCACGCTCGCGGCGTACCGGTGGCGCTGGACAACACCTATGCCGCCGGCGTGCTGTTCGACGCCTTCGCGCATGGCGTGGACATCAGCATCCAGGCCCTGACCAAGTACGTGGGCGGCCATAGCGACCTGCTGCTGGGCTCGGTGTCGGTGCGCGATGCGGCGTACAAGGATCGCGTCGGCGACACCTTCAAGCAACTGGGGCTGGCGGTCTCGCCGGACGATTGCAGCCTGGCGTTGCGCGGCCTGCAGACGCTGGGCCTGAGGCTGGAGCGGCTGGAGGCCTCGGCGCTGGAGATCGCCCGCTGGCTCGCCGGCCAGCCCGGCATCGCCACGGTGCTGCATCCGGCGCTGCCTTCCTGCCCCGGGCACGAGACCTGGAAGCGCGATTTCAGCGGCTCGGCCAGCGTGTTCTCGGTGCTGTTCGACGATCGCCACAGCGCGCGCCAGATCGAGGCCTTCGTGGACGCGCTGCGGCTGTTCAAGATCGGCATGAGCTGGGGCGGGGTGACCAGCCTGGCGTTGGTCTATCCCGCGCTGGAACGGCCCGGTCGCGACTACGCGGGCCGGCTGGTGCGCCTGAACGTGGGATTGGAAGAGTGCGCGGACCTGAAGGCCGATCTGGCACAGGCGCTGACGGCGATGGAGCAGGCGCGCTGAATGATGAGCCATGATCCGATGGACGGCGGCCCGTTGCCGCCACAAGCTGCCGCGCCCGTGCTGGCCGCGCTGTACCGCTATCCGGTCAAGGGTTTCAGCGGGCAGTCGCTGGCCGAGGCGGCCTTGCAGCCCGGCCGGGGCATCGCGCTGGATCGTTGCCTGGGCATCGCCAACGGCCATGCCGTGATCCCGGGCGAGGGCTGGGCGCCATGCCAGGGCTTCGTGCGCATGACCCGCAACGAAGGATTGCCGGCCTATCGCCTGAGCCTGGAAGAGCAGGGCGACGGCGCGCGCCTGACGTTGGCGTCGCCGGGAGGCGAGCACGCTGTCATCGACGTGGCCGCGCCCGCGACCTGGGACGCCGCCAACCGGACCATCGCCTCCTGGTTCCCGCGCGGCGCGCTCGACGTCCCGCGCTTCGCGCGTCGCCAGGGCGGCCTGGGCTGGTGGGACTTCGACGACGCGCCGCTGTCACTCATCAACCAGGAGACCGTGCGCGCGCTGTCGCGCAAGGCCGGCATGGAACTGGACCCGCTGCGCTTTCGCGGCAACCTGTACCTGGACGGCCTGCCGGCCTGGCGCGAATTCGCCTGGGTCGGACGGCGCGTGCGCATCGGCGCCGAGGTCGAGCTTGAGATCCTGCGGCCCATCGAGCGCTGCAAGGCGACCTCGATCGATCCGGCCACCGCGCGCGCCGACCTGAACCTGCCCGCGCTGCTGGCGGGCGGCGAGGGCCATATCTATTGCGGCGTCTATGCGCGCGTATTGCGCGCGGGCCGGGTGCATGCCGGCGACGCCATCACGCTGGCGGAGGCGGCCGGCCCGGCGCTGGCCGCGCCGCCGCCCGATGCCGCGCATCCGCTGGCGCCGCCGCCGGCGCAGTGGCCGCGCTATGCGCAGGTGGTCGGGCGCGTGCGCGAAAGCGCCGAGGTGGACAGCTTCTGGCTGCGCGACCCGCTGGCGCGCCTGCGCCCGGAGCCCTTGCCGGGCCAGCATCTGCGCGTCGGCCTGCCGGCGCCGGACGCGCGGCCGTACTGGCGTTCCTACACCATCTCGGCGGTCGAGGACGGGCTGCTGCGCCTGAGCATCAAGAACGAGAGCGAGCGCGACGCCGTGTCGCGCCAGCTCCATGCCGGACTGCGGGAAGGCGCGGACCTGCTGATTTCCGGACCCCACGGCGGCTTCCATCTGGGACCGCCCGACATGCGTCCGTTGGTGCTGGCGACCGCCGGCATCGGCATCACGCCGGCCGTGGCCATGCTGCGGGCGCTGGCGGCGAGGGAGGATCGGGGCCGGCCGGTGCGGGTCCTGCACGTGGCGCGCGACGCGCAATCGCTGGCGCTGTGGAACGAGGTTCGAGAGCTGGTCGACGCGCTGCCCGACGCGCGCGCGAGACTGTTTCTGAGTCGTGGGGATGGCGCTCGGCCCGCGCTGCGGGCCGAGGCAGGCAGGCCGGGCGCCGACGCATTCGCGGGCCTGTCCGCCGATGCGCAGGTCTATGTCTGCGGGCCGATCGGCTTCATGGCCGATGTGCGCCGCTGGGCGCTGGACGCGGGCGTATCGCCGGACGCCGTCCATGGCGAGGTGTTCGCCTCGCCTTCGGCGACGCAGCAGGCGCGCCGGCCCGCGCCGGTGGAAGGCCCCTTGTCGGTCTGTTTCGACGGCATGGACGTGCGGGCCACGTGGCGCAGGCAGGATGGCACGTTGCTGGAGCTGGCCGAGGCGCAGGGCCTGAACCCGTCGGCGAACTGCCGCGCCGGCGTGTGCGGCGCCTGCCGCCAGACCCTGCGCGCCGGGCAGGTGGCCCATCTGCTGGACCCGCCGTTTCCGCTGGGCCCGCGCGAGGTGCTGACCTGTTGCGCGGTGCCGGTCTCGGATGTGGCGATCGGCCCCTAGGACGGCTTGCGATACACCAGCACCGGCGTGGTCGAGTGCGTCAGCACCTTCTGGGTCTGGCTGCCCAGTACCACGGCGGCCATGCCACGGCGGCCGTGCGAGGCCATGGCGATCAGGTCGCAGCCGCGCTTGGCGGCGGCGTCGATGATGGCCTGATACGGGTCTTCGTGCGAAACCCGCAAGGTCTCGCAGGACAGGCCCAGCTCGCGCGCCTGGGCGGCGGCATCGTTCAGCAGCCGTTCGGCCTGGGCGCGGATCTGGTCCTGGTAGTCGTTCAGGCTGGCGGCCAGCTGGGCCGAGCCCATCGAGAACACATGGAACGGTTCTTCCACCGTCAGGATCGTGACGGCGGCGCCGAAGGTCTTGGCCAGTTGCAGGCTGCGGACCAGCGCCTCATTGGACAGGGCGGACCCGTCGGTGGGGATCAGGATGTGTTTGTACATATGGCGTCTCCCGGCATGCGTGTGGTTGTTGCGGGCGCGCGGCGCTGGCCGCCCGCGCGGGGCGCCTGACGCGGCATCCGGCGGACGCCGGCTGCATGTAACACTGTATCGGCTTGCCGGCGCCGCGCCTTGCGCTGGATCAAGCGGACGAGGGGACGGCGCGTCAGCGCAACAGCGCGGTGACCAGGTCGGCGTCGCCTTGCGCGCCGGCCTGGAAATCCAGGGCGTCCAGCACATGGCGCAGGTGTTCGTCCATCAGGGCGCTGGCGGCGTCGGCGTCGCCCTTGCGCGCGGCCTGGATGAAGGCACGGTGCTCGCGCGAGGAACAGCCGGCGTCGTGCGTGCTCTGGTACAGCGCGGTGATGACGGCGCTGCGCGCCAGCAGCTCGCGCAGCATGTCGGTGAGCACCTGGTTGCCGACGATCTCGGCGAGCAGCAGGTGGAAGTCGCCCAGCAGGCGGTTGCGCGCCTGCGCGTCGCCACTCTCCAGCGCCTGGCGTTCCCGGGCCAGGTGGGCCTCGATGCGGCGGAAGTCGGCCGGGCGGGCGCGGGCCGTGAACTCGCGCGCCAGCGCGGTTTCCAGGATGCGGCGCACGGCATAGACCTCGCGCGCCTCGTCGGCGCTGGGCTTGCTGACGAAGGCGCCCTTGTCCGGCACGATATTGATCAGCTTGTCCTTGGACAGCATCAGCAGCGCGGCGCGGATCTTGGTGCGGCTGACCTGGTAGGCCCGGCCCAGCGCCTCCTCGCGCAGGCGGGTGCCTGGCGGCAGACGGTGCGCGACGATGGCGGCCGCGACATCCTTGGCGATGTCGTCGGCGCTGGGGTCTGGGGTGGCGTGCTGGGTCATGGGCGGCGGCCTGCGGGCCGGCGGGTGCGGGCGTGGGGCCGCCAGTCTATCAAACTCCGTTTTTCGGCTCTCATGTCCGCGTCCGCGCGACCGGCGCGCCCGGCTTCAACCGGCGCGACCGGGCCGGTGGCTGGCGGCCGGATGCGAGGCCGGCAGCCGCGCGGCGCCCGCGCTGAACAGCTTTTCGCGCAGCGTGCCGGGCGCGTAGTCTTCCTTGTAGATGCCGCGCGATTGCAGCTCGGGCACCACCAGGTCAACGAAGTCGCGCAGGCTTTCATGCGCGACCAGGCGGGTGAGGTTGAAGCCGTCGATGTCGGTCTCGCGCATCCAGCCCGCCAGCGCGTCGGCCACGGTCTGCGGGCTGCCTACGATGGGCGGCAGCCGGTAGCCGTTCTGCATCTGCGCCAGCAGCTTGCGCACGGTCCAGGTCTGCGCGCTGCGCGTGGTGATCGAGTCCAGCAGGGTCTGGATGCCCTGCGTGGCCTGTGCCTGGATCGGCTCGTCCAGGCCGTAGCGCGAGAAATCGATGTGGACCTGGCTGCCGTAATGCGCCAGCGCCGCCATGGGATTGGCGTAGCGCGCGTATTCGGCGTGCTTTTCCCAGGCCTGGGCGTCGGTTTCGCCGACGATGACGGTGGCCATGGCGTAGACCTGGATGTCCTCGCGCCGGCGGCCGGCGTCCTGGACCTGTTTGCGCAGCGCGGCGACGATGTCACGCACCGCCGGCTGCGCGCCGGTCAGGAACACGCATTCGGCGTGCGCGGCGGCGAAGCGCTGGCCCCGGCTGGAGGCTCCGGCCTGATACAGCACCGGCGTGCGCTGCGGCGAGGGTTCGGACAGGTGCGCGCCCTCATAGCGGTAGTACGGCCCCGCGTGCCGCTGCACGCGGATCCCGGCGGGGTCGGCGAAGATGCGCCGCTCACGGTCCACGCGCACCGCATCGTCGTCCCAGCTGCCTTCCCACAGCTTGTAGACGGCTTCCATGAAATCGTCGGCGATGGCGTAGCGGTCGTCGTGCGCGGCCAGCTCCTGGCCCAGGGCGCGCGCGGCGCTGGCCTGGTGGCCGGTGACGATGTTCCAGCCGATGCGTCCGCGCGTCAGGTGGTCCAGCGTGGACATGCTGCGCGCGAATACATAAGGATAGGCGTGGCTGAGATTGGCGGTGACGCCGAAGCCCAGGTGGCGCGTGGCGTGGGCCATCGCCGACACCAGCAGCAGCGGATCGTTCATCGGCGCCTGCACCGCCTCGCGCAGCGTGATGCCGGGATCGCTTTCCAGCCCGTCCACCATGCCCAGCGTGTCGGCCAGGAACAGGCCGTCGAACTTGCCGCGCTCCAGGATGCCGGCCAGCTCGACCCAGTAGTCCAGGTCGCGGTAGTTGCGCGACTGGTCGCGCGGATGCGCCCAGTAGCCGTGGGCGATGTGCCCGACGGTGTTCATGTCGAAGGCATTGAGCCGGATCTGCTTGCCCATGTCTCAGCCCGCCTGTTCCAGCCAGGGGAAGGCGATCAGGTCGTGGTACAGGCGGCGCAGCGTGGCGCGCACTTCCTCCGAGCCCTGATAGATGGCGATGAACTTCAGCAGGCGCGGGTCCTGGGCGTTTTCCGGCCGCGTGACCCAGCGGATGGCATAGCGCGAGCTGTCCTTCTCGGCGTAGAGCGCCGATTCCGGCTTGACGCCGGCCACCGCGACGAAGCCCGGATAGATGACGGCCGCGTCCACGTCGTCCAGCGCGCGCGCCACGATGCTGCCTTCCAGCTCGCGAAAGCGCAGCTTGCGCGGATTGGCCGTGACGTCGCGCAGCGTGGCCTTGGTGCCCACGTCCGGCTTGAGCGTGATGAGGCCGGCTTCCTGCAGGATCAGCAGGGCGTGGCCGGTGTTGACCGGATCATTGGGGTAGGCGATGGCGGCGCCGTCGGGCAGCTCGGCCAGCGCGCGGTGCTTCTTGGAATAGATCGCCATCCGCGACGTGTAGCCCAGCGCCACCGGCACCAGCTTGTAGCCCTTGGCGGCGATCATGCTTTCCAGATAGGGCAGGTGCTGGTAGTAGTTCGCGTCCAGCGAGCCGTCGTTCACGCCCTCGTTCTGGCTGATGTAGTCGGAAAACTCCACCAGCTTGACGTCCAGCCCCTGGGCCCGCGCCTCGCGCACCGCGATTTCCATCGCCACATTGCCCAGGCCCACCGACACGCCCAGCGTCAGCGGTTTGTCGGCGCGCGCCGCGCCGCCGCCCAACAGGGCGACGGCGGCCAATGCCGCCATGCCCGCCCGGATGATTCCTTTCATGCCTGCCACGTTGCTGCTCCATCACTGCGGTTGCCGCGCCGCGCCAGGCGGCGCGGCGGCGGAAAAGGCGTGCATTGTGGTACGGCGCGGACAGGCCGAACAAACAAGGAATTCTCATTTGCTTAAGCCGGGAATCCGGAACCAATCAGGGCAGGGCGAGGGCGCGTCAGTCCTTGGCCATCAGGCCCAGCGCCTCGATCAGGCCTTTCTCCCTGGCGTAGGTCGCGCGCGCCCATTCGCGGTAGTCCTGGCTGTCGCGATAGGCGGGCTGTTGGTTCAACTGCTGCATCACCTCCAGGCTGGCCGGGTCGTACAGCGCGCGCTTGAAAGCGTCGTGCAGGGTCTGCACCACGGCCGGGTCCATGCCCTTGGGGCCGGCAAGGCCGTAGGGCGAGGTCGACACGACCTTGTAGCCCAGCTCCTGGGCCGTGGGCACGTCGGGCCAGCGCGTGGTGCGCTGCTCGCCGAAAGTGACCAGGAGGCGCATCTTGCCGGCGTCGACGAACTGGTCCCAGCCGGTGGCGTCGCTTTGCGCCATCACGTGTCCGCCCAACAGCGCCTGCTGCATGTCGGCATTGCCCTTGAACGGCACGTGGTTCAGCTGGACGCCGGCGTTGCGCGCCACTTCCTCCATCAGCAGGTGCGGCGACGAGCCCGCGCCGGTCGAGCCGTAGTCGATGCTGCCGGGGGCCTTGCGCGCGGCCTCGATGTAGTCGTTGAAGGTTCTGTACGGAGAATCGGCGCGCACGGTGAAGCCGAAGGTATAGCCCGACAGGCCGATGATGAAGGTGAAATCGTTGATCGGGTCCCAGTTGGTCTTGTGCATGTAGGGCATGCGCAGCATGGCCAGGGTGTACAGCGAAATGGTGTAGCCGTCCGGCTTGGCGGTCTTGGCCATGTTGGCCGGCCCCAGCGTGCCGCCGGCGCCCGGCCGGTTTTCCACGATGACGGGCTGGCCCAGGTACTTGGATGCGTCCTGCGCCACGATGCGCAGGTGGCGGTCGGTGGAGCCGCCGGCAGGAAAGGGCACGATCAGCGTGACCGGCTTGGCGGGAAAGGCGCTTTGCGCGGCGGCCGGCAGGGCGGTGGCGAGCGCGTACAGGGCGGCGCCGAGCAGGGCGCGGCGCAGGGGCTGCATGGACATGGCGGGAGTCTCCTTGGGGGATGCGCGGGCGCGGCCCCCGGGGCCGCGTCCTGGCGGGTTGCGCGTCTGTGCGTGCTCGTCTTTTTCCGTGTTCATTCAAGCAGCGGCACGGACACGGGCAGCCGCGCCAGCGTCTCGCGCAGCCGTGCCCGCAGGGCCGCGGGCGCGTCCGGCAGGGCCTGCACCGCGACCTGCGGCTGCGCGTCGGTCAGCACGCGCAGGCAGGGGCTGTCCTCGGGCAGGCCGCTTTCGCGCAGCGACTGCGCCACCAGCGCCTGGACCGATACGGCGACGGCCAGGCGGCGCAGGTCGGGTTTGTAGATCTTGCCCACATTGGTCATGGGCATCTGTTCCAGCACGATGACGCGGCGCGGCCGCGCCGGGCCTTCGTCGACCGTGGCGGCGGCATGGGCCAGCAGTTCGGCCTCGGTGATCCGGGCCTCCTCGGCCAGCGTGACGAAGGCGACCGGCAGCTCGCCGGCATAGGCGTCCGGCGCACCGACGGCAGCGCACAGGCGCACGGCCGGATGCGAGGCCAGCGCGTCCTCGATGGTCTTGGGATCGATGTTGTGGCCACCCCGGATGATCAGGTCCTTGGCCCGGCCTTGCAGATGCAACCGGCCTTGTTCGTCCAGCCGGCCGATGTCGCCGCTGATGAGCCAGCCATCCTCGGTGAAGGCTTGTGCGGTGTCCGCCGGATCGACGAAGCCGGGGATCACGTTGGGCGCCTTGAACAGCACCATGCCGGCCTCGCCGGGCGGCAGGTCGCGCGCCGGCCTGCCGGGGGCGGCGTCCAGCGTGGCGATGCGCACCTGTACATAGGGCAGCGGAAAGCCCACGCAGTTGACCGGAAAAGCCGAGCCAGGCGGGCTGATGGACGAGATGCCGGCCATTTCGGTCATGCCCAGGCTTTCGTTGACGTGCAGGCCGAATTGCCGCTCGAAGCGCGCGGCCAGTTCGGCCGGCAGCGGCGCGGCGCCGGTGCGGCAGTAGCGCAGCGAGGAAATGTCCGCGCCGTCCAGCGGCACCTCGGCCAGCGCCGCCAGGATGGTCGGCACGCCCTGCAGCGAGGTGGCGCGATGGCGCTCGACCAGGCACCAGTAATTGCGCAGCACCTCGCGGTTGCGCAGCAGCTGCGTCGTGGGGATGATGGTGGCGACGCCGGCCGACAGCGCGGCCAGCGAGGCGGGCAGGGCGCCGGCCACGTGGAACAGCGGATAGCCGTTGATGACCACATCGCCGGGGCCGGCGTTCTGCAGCTGCACCGCGGCCCAGGCGGTGAAGACCTGGTTGGCGTGCGTGTGGATGGCCAGCTTGGGCGCGCCGGTGGTGCCGCCCGTATGGAAATAGGCGGCCACGTCGCTGCCCTGGATACGGCGGCCACTCGCCAGACGATCGGCGGACAGGGCGGCGCGCGCGGCGTTGAAGTCCAGCGCGCCTTCCGGCAGCGCCGGCCGCGCCGACGCGGGCTCGTCCATAGGCGCGACGCGCAGCAGGCTGCGCAGGCTGGGCACGCGCTCGCGCAGGCGCAGCGCCTTGGTCCAGGATTCGCAGTCGGCCTCGGCGCCGTAGGCGATCAGCGCGCGCGCGCCGGTGGCGTTCAGCAGCGCCGCCAGCTTGTCCTCGGATAGCAGCGGATTCAGCGGCTGCACCGCGCAGGCCGCCTCGCCGCCCCATAGCGCCAGGTGGTATTCCAGGCAGCCGGGCAGCAGGATGCCGACGGCGTCGCGCGGGCCCAGCCCCAGGCTGTGCAGCAGGTTGGCCGTCTGGTGGATGCCGGCCAGCAGTTCGCGATAGCTCCAGCTCACCGTATCGCCGTCCGGGTCGGCGGTCTTCAGGAAGGTCAGGGCCGTCCGGTCGCCAAAGGCGGAGGCCGAGTTGCGGAAGATCTCGTAGGTGCTTTGCACCGTCAGCGTCTCGGCCAGGGGCCGGGCCGCCAGCCGTCGCACGTCGTCGATGCCGCGCACCGGGAAGGGCGCGGCGAAGGGCGGCGCCAGCGGCGGCTCCTGCGTTTGCGTGACGGGCGGGGCGGTGCCGGCGGTCATGATGCGCTCCGGTCGCGTTGGCGGCCCAGCGCGATGTAGCGCCGCAGATGGTGGTCCTCGTCGCCCAGCTGGTGGTCGATCATGACCAGCCGCTTGGCGTAGTGGGCCAGCGGCAGTTCCCAGGTCATGCCGATGCCGCCGTGCAGCTGGATGCTTTCCTCGGCCACCAG
>MCND01000293.1_pt1 | contig 17977 bp, 22 predicted proteins | sample 778211 | NCBI WGS metagenome assembly MCND01 (sample SAMN04296812, study PRJNA304217) | bioreactor metagenome | isolation source: activated sludge enriched with benzalkonium chloride | place: Turkey: Istanbul urban wastewater treatment plant
ATGCGGCATGATGCTCCAGTTTCAATTCAATGACCGTGTTGCACTCAGCTCCTGCAACCGCCTAGATAAGTTATTGAAAAATGGACTGTGGACTCAAACAAAAAGTGCCCCTGCTGGAGCTCAATCCATGCCGGTAAGAAAATGATGATCGCTCATATTAAAAAAAATGAAATATACGTTAGGATGTTGTCCCTAGCTCTGCCTTATATAAGAAATATCCAGACTCTGGATAAAAAGATAAAGGGTAAGGATAGGTCGTGTTATTTTGAGGCGGAGTTAGTGCACAACCTTACAGTCGGTTTGTTGGACTCTGAATTTTCTGAGCATGATATATGGTTTTTAAATCATCAGGCTAAATATTACTTTGACAACTGCAGTGATGATATTTCACCTAATTACTCGGAGCATATAAAGTTTATTCAGGCTCTTTTTGAGCTGGTTCCTGACTCACTAAAAGCAAAACTACTATGGCTTGGGCCATGCCATAATCAGCAAAGATAAGGGAATAAAACGCCATCAGGATCATATGGCTTTGTAACAGTGCCTGATGGAGCAGTTCGAGTCAGTAGGAAAAATATTAATGAAGGTTTTTCAACTCACCTTGGACTTAGAGATAGAGGGACTTAAAATATTCAGGTTCTATACGCTATTGGAATAATTATGTTCCAAGTCGAGGAGCAATAAGTCAGCAGAATAATGGCTCTGGGCATTGCAAGACGCCAGCATCGTTATGTAATAACTCCAGGCTGCCAGAAAATTTATTTAGTCCAAGTTAGGTTTGACATGGATGAGCGACAGAGGGCGCTATGCGCACAGCTTGTTAGGGTGAATTCTGATCAAGCTGCTGATTGGCTAATGACTAAGTATCCGATAGAGTCTGCTGATTGGGGAGAAGCATTGCTACTGATTCCCCATCGTACGTGGAAGCGCTCTGATCAGAAGCGATTAGCAAAATACTATTTTAGAAAATTACCTTTTTCTGGGCCAAGAGGGTATGAGTCTTTTGCGGCTATTATGTCTATAAAGTTATTAATTGGTTGTGTGGCGGAAGCTATTCCGGCAGAAGCATCAAAGGTTGAATTGTTGCTTTATTATTTGATTCCGATTTTAAATAAGTTGGCTAAAAATGATTCGAGCCGCCAGCTGGTTAGAGAATTTGTTGCGGGGCTTTAGTTGGTTACTTTGAATGCTAAAAATATCCCCGGCACTGCCGGGGATATTATTTTTCGCTCCGCTGTAACTACCAGCCTATTCTTACTGACCTTGATTCTAATTTTCTGATTGACCTCAAACCCTGCCTGTTGCAGCCAGTGTCCAGGCAGTCGAAGCATGGATGATGCAACGCTGACCCCAAGTATTCGCTCAGGAACCTCAGGAAAGGCCCAGGCATATAAAGTTTAAGGGCATCCAACCATTTCCGAGATTCAATATCATCCAGGTAGTGGAAAGCACAAAGCTGGTGAATATTATAAGTTTACTTATAAGGATGGTTTGGCGGTTAGAGTTGTGGTGAGATGTTACTGAAAGATCATGGTGTTTTAGCTTCTCAAATTGAGTTGGGATGGAGCTTGGCTCGATGAACTGAAACTAAATAGGGTTGATTCTGGTTGGGCAATTAATGCTGTTGATACCTAAAGTTTTAATGCTCTAAAAAACTGGATCTTGGAGCGCCATGATGTGGGACTCTGGGAGTAGAGCTGGACATTGAATTTCCGGTTGTTCTAGTTGACAGTTTCAGGGGCTGAGTGCAACACGGTTACTAAGTGGAAGTGGGCGCCTGCTCGATTTCTACGATGACGGTCGTTCGGTTATCACTCCAACGCCGCCCGAGGTGGCGCTGACGACAATGCTCGACGAGCTGCAAACGCCCCATGCCGATCGCTGGCCTGGCGCGCCAGGCGGTTTACGCAGCAGGGCCCGCCATGGGGTATTCGCGCTCCTGGGGTAGCAGGCGCCGCGCCTCTTCCAGGTCGCCAGCCAGCACCCGCTCATGGATGCGATGCGCCAGCGGCGTGACGTCGCTGATGCGCTGGATCCACTGGTTCACGTACAAGCCCACCGCTTCCTGGCCAAGGCCGATCTGGATGGCCCGGTGTTCCTGGGGCCGTAGGTGCAGGTCGCGTTCCGGGTCCCACTGGATGCGCACCGGCGACTGGTCTTTCAACTGCAACCATTGCTCCTTGCTCATCCCCTCCTCGGCGTGGCTCGGGCAGCTGTGGGCCAGGGCCCATTCGAAGCCTTCGCGGCTGATGTCGATGGCCAGGATGCGGCTCTGCCCTGCGTCTTTGAAGCCCCAGCCGGCGCGATACATCATCCAGAGGAAGGAGGGCTTTATCCAGGTCATGCGCTCCATCTTGAACGGTGGCGAGACGAAGGTGCCATGGGCCAGCGCCGCATCGGCAATGCTTGCCGAGTAGGCCTGGTAGACGCGCAGGGTGCTGGCGTCGTAGACCGCCCGGATCTGGCGCAGGGGGGTGTTGTCGGCTGTTGCAGGCATGGTGTTTCCTTGTGAAAGCGGGCGGCTGAGTGGCCGCCCGTGATGCGCCTGGTGCGCTGCGCCATGTGCTGTTGCGCGGCATCCAGGCACAAGGGTGTTCAGCGGGAATGCTGTATCAAAAGAATGTCGCCGGTCGCCGCGTCGATATCCACCCTGAACATCGCCTGGTCGCGTTGTCGGCTGAACATGCAGGTGAAGACGCTGGGCGAATCCTGCGGGAACGGTTCGAACCAGGTGTAGACGCCGGTCTCGAGCTGGCCATCGATCAGCAACTGGTCGGTAATCCGGATCTGTTGCTGGCGGTCGCCGGAGACCACGTAGAGGGTCGCGGCCATGCCCGTGTCGTCATCGTTCCACAAAATGGCGAGGTGTTGCCGATCCGGTACCACGATCGCCAGCAGGCCGCGGCTGTTGACCACGCTCAGGAGCTGTTCCTGCCAGCGCCAGCGTGCCTCGACGACCAGGCAAGGAGACCACCCGAGGGCGATCATCCGGTCCACTGTCATGTTTTCGTCGATGACCTTGCCGTCTTCCCGGATGCGTTCGAAATCACTGATCACAATTTTCACTCCACAGGCAGCACTTTAGGCGTGCCGACTATTTTCACAAGCCTGTCACCAAGGAACTCCACTTGTCTCACCCCGCCCTTGTAGTTCTCCAGCGGGCCGGTGATGCCACTGTGAATCTTTTGCGGGGCGGTGGTCTCGACGGTGATCACATAGGACACGTCTGGCTTGAACCGCTCGAGGATCACCAGTTTATCCCGGGCATAGGCCTGGTTGGGAACCGCATCGGGGGTGGCGAATCCGCCGAAGAACTTTTTGCCCTGCATGATGGCTTCGGCCTGGCCCTTGGCGACCACCATCTGGTATTGCGTTCCTGGCGGCACTATCTCGGTCTTGACCTGGGTTCCCTCCAGCCACGCTGGCAACTCCTCCTTGGCGATCATCACCTTGTTGACCTCCGAGGCCGTGCGCACTTCCAGTACCTGCGACTGGTTGGCCAGTCGCGCGGCGTTGCGCTCCGCACTCATCTTGGCCATTTTCGGCCCGGCGCCGAGCAGCGCCAGGCCGGCGATACCTTGCAGCAGGTCACGGTAGCCTGGGCCGAGCTGGTCGCCGATTTGGCCGAGCAATTCCATGCCGCCATAGATCGCGGCGCCCACCGCCACGGTGGTCAGCAGGGCTGCCGCACCAGCCATGGCCGCCAGCACCAGGGCACCTGCGGCAGCGACCAGGCCCAACACCTCCAGGCCGGTATGCAGCCAGCCCTCGATATCCAGCACGAACTCCACCTGCAGCGTCGGGCCACCGATGAAGGTGTCCTGGCTACCGGACTTGATGTGTGCCCCGCAGGTCATCTTGCTGGTCAGGCGCGCCGCCGGCTTGCCGTTGATGTACACGGTAGCGCTGCCTTCGGCGATGGTGACCGGGAGCGGCCAGGGCGGATGCCCCAGGGGAAAGCCGGTACAGGAACTCGATACATCCTCACCGGCCCGCATGGCGTTGCGCAGGTTGACGAAGACGTTGGGGCTGCCCCTTATGAGCTCGCCGGTGGTTGGCTCGGGCAAATCGAAGATGGTCGACAGTCCCTTCACCAGTTGGAACATCGACAGGCCGCCAGCGGCGACCGAACCCGCCAGGATCACCACCGCCAGGCCGCCCGTTGCGGCAGTTGCCGCAACGATGGCTGCACCGATGAGAGCCCCGGCGACCGCGCCGGCGATCATCGCTGCAACTCCGAATCCATGGGCGATTTCATCGCCAAACCGCGCTGCGGCCTGTACGTCCATGTTGAGGCTCCGTCCTTGGTGCTCCAAGCACCTTTCCTGGGCCATTGATTGTCGTGAGCATCGGATTATCGAAGAGCGCTCCGGGGGCAGCAAGTCCTGGACGTCGTCCTGCATTTGCCAATGCAAAGCACCATCGCGTCGACCAGGGCTCGCCAGTGCGCAGGCAGCGCTAGCGGGCCAATACCACAAGCCGTGGGGATGGCGGGAGATTCACACGGCTGATGAAACCCTGCTTGAGAGAGCGCTCTGCGCCTGGTTACCGGCTGGGCCCCGGTGCCCAGGGTGGTTTTGGCTGGAAAATTCCGCATTTTTTAATTTACAACCACCCTCGCACTCAAGCTCAATCTCCCACCGCGCCTTGCGTGAAGGGGCGCATTCATTTACTCCGGCTATAGTCTGGTGCTCACCCCGCTTTCATCCGCAAAAGGTGCTTTCGTATGTCTCGCTTTGCCTCCCGCAATACTTGGCTGGCCGCTGGTGCCGTGCTGTTGTGCCTGCAACTTCCCGTGCAGGCCCAGGAGCGTTTCACCCTGAATGTGCCCGGGGTGTCGGATGACCGGCTGTTCACCACCGGCAATGCCAGTGATGCCAAGGGCTGTGGCGGGCATAACAACTCCCCGGCGCTGAGCTGGACCGCCGGCCCTGCCGGAACCTTGAGCTACGCCATCGTCATGCATGACCCGGATGGCGCCAAGGGCCAGGGTGTCGATCACTGGGTGCACTACGGCATCAAGGCCAGTACCCGGCAGCTTCCGGCCGGCGCCGGCACCAAGCCAACCTTGGAAGGCCTGGCCGGTATCAACAGCCGCAACAGCACCACCTACATGGGGCCGTGCCCACCGGTGGGCGACAGCGCTCATCACTACATCATCCAGATCTTCGCCCTGGACCTGCCCCCCGAGGCCTTGCCTGCCGGGCTGACCCGCGCCCAGCTGCTGGAGAAGATCAACGGTCACGTACTGCGCAATAGCAGCGTGGTGCGCCGCTACTCGCGCTGAATTTTTTTCAGGGGGCTTAACCCGAATCGCCAAGGCGCTTCGTCTGAAGGGGGGAATGGATCATTTCTTCCCCGAGGTCAGCCCCCATGTCCCTTCCTCTGCATTTCCTTCGCCCGGCCACCCAGGGTTTCGCCATCGCTGGCCTGCTGTTGGCGATTGCCGGTTGCGGCGTGTCGTCCAAGCCTGATGCCACTGCGGAGGCTGCGGCCCAGGGCACGCTGCAGGCGGCGCCTGAGGCCCAGTACGAGATGCCGCGTGCCGATACGTCCCTGGCCAAGCGTGGCCTGCGCCCGGTATCGATGATCGCGCCCATGCCGGCGCCGGCGGTGTACCGCGAGTCATTCCAGGCCTACCGGGACGAGCCGCGCGAGCAGTACCAGGCCCTGCCGGACAACCCGATCCACAGCGTGGCCGAGGCCCCGGTATCGACCTTCAGCGTCGACGTGGACACCGGCGCCTACGCCAACGTCCGCCGCTTGCTTAACCAGGGCAGCCTGCCGCCCGAAGGCGCGGTGCGCCTGGAAGAACTGGTCAACTACTTCCCCTACGACTACGCCTTGCCCAGCGATGGCTCGCCCTTCGGCGTGACCACCGAGCTGGCGCCCACGCCGTGGAACCCCCATACCCGCTTGCTGCGCATCGGCATCAAGGCTTCGGATCGCGCAGTGGCCCAGTTGGCCCCGGCCAACCTGGTGTTCCTGGTGGATGTCTCCGGCTCCATGGACCGCCGCGAAGGCCTGCCCCTGGTCAAGAGCACCCTCAAGCTGCTGGTGGACCAACTGCGTGACCAGGACCGGGTATCGCTGGTGGTCTATGCCGGTGAATCGCGGGTGGTGCTCGAACCCACCTCCGGCCGCGACAAGGCCAAGATCCGCAACGCCATCGACCAACTCACCGCCGGAGGCTCCACTGCTGGCGCCTCGGGCATCCAGATGGCCTACCAGATGGCCCAGCAGGGCTTCATCGAAAAGGGCATCAACCGCATCCTGCTGGCCACCGACGGCGACTTCAACGTCGGGGTCAGCGACTTCGACAGCCTCAAGGCCATGGCGGTCGAGAAGCGCAAGAGCGGCGTATCCCTCACCACCCTGGGTTTTGGCGTGGATAACTACAACGAGCACCTGATGGAGCAGCTGGCCGACGCCGGCGATGGCAACTACGCCTATATCGACAACCTGCGCGAGGCGCGCAAGGTGCTGGTGGACCAGCTCAGCTCGACCCTGGCGGTGGTGGCCAAGGACGTGAAGCTGCAAGTGGAGTTCAACCCGGCCCAGGTCAGCGAATATCGCCTGCTGGGCTATGAGAACCGGGCGCTCAAGCGCGAAGACTTCAGCAACGACAAGGTCGATGCCGGGGAAATCGGCTCGGGGCATACCGTCACGGCGTTGTATGAAGTGGTTCCGGTGGGCGAGAAGGGCTGGCTGGAGCCGCTGCGCTACGGCCAGGCCAAGACTTCCGCCACCAGCGGCAAGGCCGATGAGCTGGCCATGCTGCGGGTGCGCTACAAGGCGCCGGAAGGGGGCAGCAGCCGATTGATCGAGCGGCCGATCAGCACCCAGCAGCCGACGGAGCTGGCCAAGGCCAGCCCCGACCTGCGGTTTGCCGCCGCCGTGGCGGCGTTCTCCCAGCAGCTCAAGGACGCTCGCTACACCGCGGATTTCAGCCTGGCCGACACCGCCAAGTTGGCGCGGGGCGCCAAGGGCGATGACCCCTACGGATTGCGTGGTGAGTTCGTACAGCTGGTGGAGCTGGCGCAAAGCCTGCAAACTCAAGCCCCCAAAGATCGGGCGGCCGATGCGCTGGGCCAGCATGCCGTGCAAAGCCGCCTTGAGTAGAGCCATGACGAGCAGTGAACAGGAGTTCCAGCGCCCTATGTCTGCTCCCCATCCGTCCCCCGACGCCAGCAGCGACGAAGCGCTGCTGGCGCGTTATCGTGCTGGCGAAGGTGCGGCCTTCGAACTGCTGTACCAGCGCCATCGCCAGGGCCTGTACCGCTTCCTGCTCGGTTTGTCCGGCAAGGCGGAGCTGGCCGAAGAGGTCTACCAGGAAACCTGGCTCAGCCTGATCCGCAGCACCAGCGGGCCATCGGGCCGGGCCAGCTTCCGCACCTGGCTGTACCAGATTGCCCGCAATCGGTTGATCGACCACTGGCGCAAGCACGGTGTGCGCAACCCACTGCACGACAGCTATGACGAACAACTGCATGCCGAGGCTGACCAGGCCCTGGGCCCGAACAGCAATTGAGCCTGTGCCGCGACCGGCAGCGCATCGAGGCGGCCCTGCAAGACCTGCCCGAAGACCAGCGCGAAGTGTTCCTGCTGCGGGCCCACGGCGAGCTGGAATTGCCGCAGATCGCCAGCCTGACCCAGGCACCTTTGGAGACGGTGAAGAGCCGTTTTCGTTATGCATTGAAAAAACTGCGTCGGCTCCTGGCCGAGGAGGTACTCACATGACTGACGCCCGACAGACCCCATCCGCCGAGGAGCAGATGCTGGCCCATGTGCGCGAGCACAGCGCGATGGAGCCGCCGGCCCATCTCGACGCCCTGATCCTGGCTGCTGCCCGCCGCGAGGCTCCTGCCCCCCGTACCGGGTGGTGGCAGCGCTGGCTGCAGGCCTGCCAGCGTCCGCGTTACCAGGTGGCCTTTGCCAGCCTGTTCGGCGTGGCCTTGATCATCGCTATGGTGCAGCGCACTCCGGAGCAGTACCCGACCCAGGTCTTCGCCCCGGCGCGAGCCCCGGCCCCGGTGCCTGCGGCAGCCAAGGCCAGGCCCCGGGCGATGGAACAGGCCGAGATGGCCCCGGCTCCAGCTCCAGCCGAAGCATCCGGTGCCCTGAGCGCTCCCGCCCCGGCGGCGCCCACCAGCAGCTTCGCCATGGCACCGCACATGAACCGGCTGGAGGAACGGCTCGCGCAATCGGACGTCCCCACCGAGGCCCATGCATCGCACCTGGCCAAGCGCATGGCCGCGACGCTCGGTCCGAGCCCCATCGAGCGGCTGGACCCGGTCCTGAAGGAAGTGTTGCGCCTGTGGGACGGCGGCCATAACCGAGAGGCGGCCGAGCTGTTGCTCAAGCTCTATGCCGCCTACCCGGACGAGGACCTGGACAGCCGCTTGCACGCCTTGCGTCGGCGGTGAAGCACAAGGATTGGCCCTCAAGGCGGAAAACGCGCACTATCGTGGCCGTTTCCAGAACTTGAGAGGCCGTCCATGGCACCTCGCATCGACCGCATTGCGGCAATGTTGAACTGCCCGATCAAGGGCGCACAGATCCGTCAGGCCATCAAGGAGAGTCGCAAGGACTTCGACCTTGAACAGGCCGAAGAGGACGATGCCGAAGCGCTGGCGCCGCAGGCCCAGGCAGGCCTGCCCAAGGCCGACGAGGCTCAATGAGCCCGGCAGCCTGAATCTTCAGGCGTAAGGCATGGCAGGCAGGTCGAGGAACTGGGCGCAGGCGCCATCCGCGCCCATGCGCCGGGCCCGCTCCGGCAGCAGCCGATGGTGGTTTTCCACTTGCCAGCGATACCAGCTCAGGCGTTGGACGATCCGCCGCTTGCAGGCCGGCGGCAGTTGCCCCAGCAGGTCGGCGCTGCCAGGCGCCAGGTGGGCTCGGGTCGAGTAGTAGTTGAACAGGTTTTCCCGCAGGCCGAAGCAGTCTTCCAGGGTTTGCTCGATGCTGTAGGCGTACAGCTCGAAGCTGGCACTGAGCTGCTGCGCGCCGTCGGCGTTGTCGCGCAGGTAGCTGAAGATTCCCGGCCAGTTGATGCAGTACAGGTGCTCATCCCAATCGCCGTCCCGGGTCAGGTACTGGCCCTGGCCACGAAAGAACTGCAGCACTTCCTGGCGCTCCAGCGCCTCTTCAAAGTTGCTTTTCATCTTGTGTTCCCTTGACCTGGGCAATGCTCACAGATAGCGCCACGCATTCGATCACGCTGTCGAAGCCGATCTCCAGGCGCACGTAGTAACCGGGGTTCAAGCGCGTGAGCTGGGTGCGCATGGGCCCATCGAAGCGTGTGCCGCTCATGGCCAGCTCGCTGATGCCCAGGATCTCCAGCACCAAGCGGCAATGGCTTGGCCCTGGCGAGCTGTTCCAGCTGGCGGGCAGCCGTTGGCGGGGCAGCTCCCCGGACAGGGCCAGGTGCAGTCGCTCGCCGTGGAACTGTGGGCCGGGCGTCTCCAGTTCGTAGGGCGTGGCGGCGAGGCCGAATTGCGCTTTCCAGGCCTCGGGGTTATCGACGCTGAACAGCCAGTCGCGGCTGCCGCGATCCCGTTCGGCAATCTCCTGGCATTGCTTGAGCGAGGGCAGCTGCGCACGGGCCAGGTCGTCGTGCCACAGCTCGCGGGCAGCACGCAGCAGGCGCTGGAAAAAGTCGCGGCTATCGATCACTCGCTCCGGCCAACCGCTGGGCCACTGCGGGTCCTCGTAGTCGTCCTCGGGCGGTTCCCAGACCTGCCCGAAGTCGTAGTGCGCATCGGCCACGGCCGCTTGCAGCGCCAGGACCCGCTGCTGCCGATGCCGGAAGTTCTCGCGCACATCGTCCCGCGCCAGGCAATAGCGGCGGATCAGTTGCTCACGGTCGTCGGGATCATTGGGGTCATAGCGGCTCAACTCGGCATCCAGCGCCTCGGGCATGCGGTAGCCGGTGAAACAGGCGATCCAGCTCTGCAAGGTTGGCTGGTACGGTTGGTCGAGCAGGGGATGACGCAGCATCGGGACCTCCTGTCCTGGGGGCGAGGAATGTAGCAAGTTGCCCTCCGCCTGGGCAGGCCCGGGTGGCTATGCCCTTGTCGTCCGGCCTTGGCCGGGCCAACAAAAAAGCCCCGGGCCATGGGCCTGGGGCTTTCTCGTTGAAGCTGGCGCACTCGGCGGGATTCGAACCCACGACCCCTGCCTTCGGAGGGCAAAGCGAGACCCAATAATTGCGGGGTGATGCCCGTATTCATTGGGCCATATCGTATGGTTGTGTATGGATATACAGGGCGGTATAGTGCTTTCTGCTGTCACCCTGCTGTCACGGATCTGGAGCGCCATGAAAACCAAGTTCACTGCCAAGCTTCTGACCACCCTGGCGCCTCAGGAAAAGGCCTACCGCGTGCACGACACCCAGCAGCCAGGCCTGTGCATTCGGGTGCTGCCGTCTGGCCACATGAGCTACATGGTGACCTGGGGACGGAACAAGACGGCGACCCTCGGCCGGGTGAACGTGGTCACGCTTGAGCAGGCCCGCCGGGAAGCTGCCCGGTACCTGGCCGAGGCGCATGAGCACGGCGAGCCTCTGCTGATCACCCAGGCTCGACTATCCGACGCAATGCCGACGCTGGAAGCGTTCCTGCGCGACCAATTCGAGCCCTGGGCGCTGGCGCATCAGCGCGACGGCGACAACAGCGTGCGCGCCATCCGCCACAGCTTCGCCGATCTGCTGGCGCTGCCCATGGACCAGGTCACGCAGAAGCGCATCGAGCAGGTGCGCACCGGCTGGCTGGCCGCTGGCCGCTCCCCGGCCACGGCAAACCGCAACGTCACCAGGTTGAAAGGCCTGCTGAGCCGTGCCGTAGAGTGGGGCGTTCTCCCTGAGCACCCGCTGGCGAAGGTAAAGCGGCTCAAGGTCGACGGGCGCGGTAGGGTGCGTTATTTGGACCTGGCCGAGGAGCAGGCCCTGCGCAAAGCCCTGGCCGATCGCGAGGAGAGTATTCGGGCCGACCGCGACAGCGCAAATGCCTGGCGCGCCGCCCGCAACCGTGAATTGCTTCCAGATTTGCGCGCCGCTAAGTTCGCCGACCACCTGAAACCGCTGGTGCTGTTGTCACTGAATACCGGCATGCGTCGCGGCGAGGTATTCAACTTGCATTGGCGTGACGTGAACTTTCAGGGGAAGTTTCTCACGGTAGAGGGCGAAACTTCAAAATCAGGACAGACCCGTCATATCCCGCTGAACAAAGAAGCGCTCGCAGTATTGAAAGCGTGGCGCGGTGATCTTGTTCGCGTTGGATTCGTATTCCCGGCGAAAGACGCTGGGAGGCTCGACAACGTTAAAAAAAGTTGGGATGGCGTATTGAAGTTGGCCAAGGTCGAGAACTTCCGCTGGCACGACCTGCGACACACATTCGCGTCAAAGTTGGTGATGGCTGGCGTAGCGCTGAATACCGTACGTGAGCTGCTGGGGCACTCTGACATAGCCATGACGTTGCGCTATGCCCACTTGGCCCCGGACACCAAGGCCGCAGCTGTAGAGCTTATCTAGCAGCCTTCCCACTCAATTTCCGGTGGGTAGTGGCCAAGCTCAATGGTTTGGTCAGCCACCTCATTTAGCCTTGTCCAGTTCTTGCGGATTGCTTTGAAACTTATTCCAGAATATCTGGTGAAATAGTTTTCAGTCACCCAGTCAAGAGCTTCTGTATATTCATTATCAGTTGGGAATATATCGGTGTCTTCGCCTCGGAAAACTGTCTGGCTATGGATGAGCTCCATTAGCACTTGCTCGCGCTGGTTCATTGTGTAGGGCAATAGCATTGCCGTGCGCACAAGCCTTGTCGGCGCATCAACCGAATTAACAATGTGAAGAATGTCTAGAAAGTAAATTTCATGACGAGGAATTTCTTCTGGAATATCGGTGTTGCTGAAATAATCAATTGACATACGAGCAGTAGCAAAAAGCTCACGCAAAGCTTTTTCTACCTGAGTGGTCAACGAGCGCTCCTCAATTCTTGAAAGCAGCTCAAGCCCGAACTTCAGCTCTGGCGAAATCCTGAGGGAAAGGGTTTCAGCTTTGACTCTGTTCGGCTGGGCCTTGGCCATCACAATCTCCTGAACTCATTTCCGAAAATCATGGCACACGCCTCGCTCCGTGTCGATACGTGTCAGTCAGTGTGTGCGTATGTCGTGCAGTGTAAGAAAAATGTGGACACTCCGTTTTGGGGTCGGCTAAGGTGTCCACATCTTTCAATACACCTCAGGAGGTGAACATGGAACAAGCGATGCCGGTGCAACCAATGGCTGTAGGCCCTGAGGAGGCTGCACGCCTTACAAGCCACAGCCGGAGCGCGATCTATAGCGCGATCGCGAAAGGAGAGCTGCCAGCCTTCAAATCAGGCAAGCGCCGATTGATCCTGGTGAAGGAGCTGGAAGCCTGGATCAACCGCGTCGCGAAGGAGGGCAGCCGGTGAACGATGTGGATTCAGTCCCGGCAGAGGCGGTAATAACGCTGAACCTGGACCAGCGGCATCAGATCGCTGATCTGATCGAGGCAGAGCGGGCCATGGCTCGGCATTGGTGGACGATGTTGAACGAGATGAGGTGCAGGGGAGAGCTGCCCGACTGGGTGAAAAAGCAGACGGTGGGGAACGGCGTTGACCATGACCGCTGGAGCGTCGCATGCCAAGGCACGAACAGGGCTGTATTCGGGAAGGTCCGGCACATTCGACTCGAGGGTGAGCCGGAATGGGTAAGCGTTTTGCTGGACGACGTAGAGTTTGAAGTGACCCGGCGCCAAGCCCCAGTTGACGGGGCTAAAGGCACCACAGGTAACGACCAGTTGCAGGAGAAGGTGCGCCAACACCTCTCCGGCGATATCGCATTGGTGAGCACCAACGAGAGGGACCCATCGTGACAGAACAGCAGATCAAGTACAACGACTGTACAAATAACCACCACTCGGGTGAGGTCCTAGCCCCTGCCGTCCTGGCTGACTTCGAAATGTTCCATCAGAACCAGGCCCGTGACGAGTTCGGGAAGCTTGAGCGCATCATCACCACGATGATTATTCCGGCGCTCGGGCAGCAACATCCGATCTCCAAGCACCTTTACGCCCACCTGGAGAACGTCAAGCTGGGTTCGCAGAACTTTTGCTGGCGCCACCGACACATCGGCTACGCATATGGGGCAACAGAGACAGCGCAAGCGCAAGCTTGACGCCCAGCCCGTATGGCGAGGAAGAAAAAGTACAAGGTCGACTTTGGAGGAGGGCGCGTCCTGGCGCTGCCCTATCGCCTTCTCACGCACCCGGCATTCGACTGTCTGACGCCCAAGGCGGTTACGGTCCTCATCAAGTTGGCCCGTAATTACAACGGACACAACAACGGTGATCTGGCGTGCACAGCGGACATGCTGGCGCAGGGGCGCCCAATGGATGCCAAGACGCTTGCCTCCGCTCTTGAGGAGTTGATTCAGGCAGGGCTCATTGTGCGCACCCGGGAGTACAGAAAGGGGCGTGAGAGGGGTATGGCGCGGTGCGCGCTCTATGCGATCACTTGGGCCGCTATCGATGAATGCCCTGGCAAAGACCTTGAGCGATCGCCGGGTCCGCCAACCTTCAAGTTCATCTGATTTTCGGTGGGATTTTTTCCGGAACCTACTGGGATTTTTTCCCAGTCGATTGAGTTGGTTTGTCTGGTTGCGTGCGGTTACTGGATAGCTCGGAGCGGCTACTAGGAAAATTTCCCAGTAGTCGCCACGGAAACCGGGGCCTCCAGCCGATTGGGTAAACGGAAAAAATCCCAGTCTTATTAAATTACCACCACCGGGGGTATTACATGGGGCCGGTACTGTTCAAACAAGCCCGCTGTAACTACGGCTATTCGGGCAAGTGTCAGCGTGCAAATCGTCTGTCATTCCTGGTTGTCGAGTTTCTTCCGTGGACCGTGATCGGGATGTGCAGGGAGTGCGCCATTGAGGTGAAGCCGGACCTGATCTGGCTGGCCAACAAAGCGGCACTGGCCGGCAGTGGCTCAGATCGGGGTGTCGTTCCGGCGAACGAGGCGGGGTGCATTTGACGCACGGGGTGCAGTAGCTGCAGGGCGGCATCTAGTGCCGGGGTTGCGGGAGCATTCGGCGAGCACTCACCGAGGGAGCAACGAGCATTCGTCCACCGTGTTGATTTCTACACAGTGTGTAGGAAACGCCACAGTGGATTGCCGAGACAGACCATTTGATCCGACTCGGCTCAGTTGGTCCGACTCGGCAGGCTTGACCGGGAATGAAGAAAGCCTTTCACGACTCGACCCGTCGTAGATTGGTTGATTCAGGGAATTGTCCAAGCCCCACACCTTGCCTGGGCTGGCGCTGGGTTGCGAAATCCACCGCAGTGGAGGATTCCCGACCTTACCTGCGCCTTATTGGAAAACCGACAGAAACCGCCCGAGGCCGCGCAGTTGCTGGCCCGAGGGTGCCTTAACGCATTAGTGATAATGGAGGATGCGAGTCAGACGGAAGCGAAGTGCGAAAAAGCCACTTCCCTACCGTTCGTCGGGAAAATATTCGGCGGATCGTGCCTGTAAATACCACTGAACAAAACGAGACAGAGCGTGCATCAGGTGGACAGTAAGCGTCTGTTTTGACTCGAAAAATGAGCCTATGGTGGGTTCTCGAAAACCCCATCCACAGGATCTTTACCTGATGAAACTTCACGAACTGCGCGAGAAGCGCACCGCCGCCGTCGAGGGCATGAGAAAGCTGGTGGACACCGCTTCCGCTGCTGGCCGTGACCTGACCACCGACGAATCCACTCAGTTTGAAACCTTCAAGACCGAGGAGCGCTCGCTGGCCGACCAGATCACCCGCCATGAGCACCTGGCCGATCTGGAGAAGCGCACCGCCACTCCGGCCGCCACCGACACCCCTGAGCACCTGGAGAAGCGCGTCAGCGTGATCCGCGTGCTGCGTGCGCAGATGGAAGGCCGCCAACTGGACGGCGCCGAGCGCGAATACACCCAGGAAACCGAACGCCGCACCGGTCGCAAGGCCGAGGGCGCATTCGTGCCGTTCGCCGCCCTGGAGCGCCGCGCCAACACCACCGCGACCGCGCCCGAGCTGGTGGGCACCGACCACCGTGCTGACCTGTACATCGGCCCGCTGCGTGAGGCGTTGCTGGCGCGTTCGCTGGGCATCCGCACCCTGACCGGCCTGGTGGGCAATGTGAGCGTGCCGAAGTTCGGCAGCGGCCTGGAAACCGGTTGGGTTACTGAGGGCCAGGCAGTGCCCGAGGGCCAAATGTCGTTCGACGGTGTGACCCTGACGCCGAAGCATGTGGGCGGCAAGACCGAAATGTCGCGCCAGCTCCTGCAGCAATCGTCGCCGGGCATCGAGCAACTGGTACGCGAAGACCTGTCGTTCCTGATCGCCCGTCAGATCGACCGCGCCATCATCAACGGCAGTGGCTTGGCTGGCGAACCGCTGGGCGTGCTGAAGACTGCCGGTATCCAGACCGCCACCATGCCCGACACCTGGGCCGAGGTGCTGGCGTTGCTGGAAAAACTGGATGACGTGAACATCGCCAACGCCCGCTGGCTGACCACCGCCGCGATCCGCACTGTCCTGGGCAGCACCGAGAAGGTGGCCGGGTCGGGTAGTGGCTTCCTGTACGACAACGGCACCCTGGCCAACCTGGCACTGGCGGCATCGAAGAACGTCCCAACCGGCAAGCTGATCCTGGGCGACTGGAGCCAGGTCATGTTGGGCGTGTGGTCCGAGGTGGATATTCTGGTGAACCCATACGCCGAACCTGCCTACAGCCGTGGCGGTGTGCAGGTCCGTGCAATGGCCACCGTCGATACCGCTGTACGCCATCCCGAAGGCTTCGTAGTAGCGAGCGCACCGTGATGGAACGCCGAGCAGCCGCAAGCCTGGAACGGAAAGGCCGGACGCTGTTCGGCTATGCCGCCCGTTTCGGTGATGCAACCCCCATCGGGGGCTTTACCGAGATCATCCTTCCGGGGGCTTTCAAGCGCTCCCTTGCAGGTCCAGCCGCCGCCAGCATCCGTGCCGTTTACGAGCACGATGATGCAGCCCTGTTGGGCCGTGTCGGAGCTGGCACCCTGCGCCTTTCTGAGGATGACGTGGGCCTAGCCTTCGAGCTGGACCTACCCGACACCAGCCTGGGCCGCGACCTGTCCGAGCTGGTGAAGCGTGGCGACGTGGCCGGGTGTTCGTTCGGCTTCGTACCGGTGGGCGAGAAGTGGGACGGCGAGGTGCGCAGCCTGCAGGACGTGGACCTGCACGAAATCACTATCACCGCGAACCCTGCCTACCCGACCACCACCGTATCGGTGCGCAGCCGCAAGCCGATGCTGGCGCTGGCCAATGCCCGTCGTTACCTTGAGTTCCTGGAGTGCATCCGGTGAGAAAGCTGCTGAGCCTGTTCACGCGCTCCAACAACACCCCGGCCTATGATCGGTACTTCGACCAGTTCAGCCAGGCCGGTAACTCGGCAGGGGTCAACATCACGGTACAGACCGCCGAGTCGATCAGTGCCGTGTATGCCGCTGTCGCCGCGATCAGTGAGAGCGTGGGCAGCTTGCCGTTGGACGTGTATCGCCGCACCGATGACGGGCGCGACAAGGCCCGTGCCCATCCCTTGTACGCACTGCTACACGACGCCCCGAACGAGTGGCAGACAGCCCTGGAATTCCGCGAGCAACTGCAACGCCACATCCTGCTGCGCGGCAACGCCTACGCCCGCATTCGTTGGAGCGGCGCCGGTCGGGTACAAGCGCTGGAGCCAGTACACCCGGACAGCGTGTCGATCATGCGCAGTTCGGCCAGCGAGCGCCTGGTATACGAGTACACCGACCGCCACGGCAAGCTGCAGCGGCTGACCGCCGACGAGATGTTGCACATCCGCTACCACACCGAAGATGGTGTGCTCGGGCGCAGCCCCATTCAGGTGGCCAGGGATACCCTGGGGCTGGCGCTGGCTGAACGTACCCACGGCGCCAAGATGTTCGAGCAGGGCACCAAGCTGTCGGGCGTGATCGAGACGGTACCCGGCACCACCAAGGAGCAAGCCGCGCAGATTCGTGAGAGCTGGGCCGCTGGGCAAGCTGGCGTGAACAACCACGGCAAGACCCCGGTGCTGCCCCAGGGTGCGAAGTACAGCGCGGTATCCATGACGCTGGAGGATGCTGAGTGGATCGAGGCCCGGCGCCTGTCGGTCGAGGAAGTGGCCCGCCTGTTCCGTGTACCGCCTGTGCTGATCGGTGATCTGCGCGAGGCCAACTACTCCAACGCCGTGGAGCTGGGCCGGTACTTTGTCACCCATACCCTGCGCCGCCACCTGGTCGCATGGGAGCAGGCTATCAACCGCACCCTACTGGGCAGCGGCTTCTTTGCTGAGCACAACGTGGAAGGCTTGCTGCGCGGTGATAGTCTCACTCGTGCGCAGTTCTATCAGCGCGGTGTCGAGGACGGATGGCTGCTGCGATCCGAGGTACGCCGCATGGAAAACCTACCCACCGTAGAAGGTATTGATGATGAGCAAGAAACCAAGGCTCCAGATGATAAAGCCCCGGGTGCGGGTGCTGGGAACCCACCTGGAGGAAAAGCAGCGCCAGGCGAAGGAGAAGAAGCGTGAGCAGGTACAAGCCCAAGACGAGGGTGATTCCTCTCGGTAGTGCTGCATGGCAGCGCCTGCGTGCCCAGGTGCTGGCCGAGGAACCACTGTGCCGCGACTGTGCGGCCCGTGGCCTGGTCACACCTGCTACTGACGTGGACCACATGGACAACAACGGCGACAACAACGCACGCACCAACCTGGCGCCCCTATGCCACTCGTGTCACTCGATCAAGACAGCCGAGGACATGGGCAAGCGCACCACGCGGGGCTGCGACGTGAACGGCATCCCGCTCGATCCGAACCACCACTGGAACAGGTCCAAAAGATCACCAGGAACCGCGCTCAGCTAGACCGCCCCCGACC
>MCND01000257.1_pt1 | contig 17839 bp, 19 predicted proteins | sample 778211 | NCBI WGS metagenome assembly MCND01 (sample SAMN04296812, study PRJNA304217) | bioreactor metagenome | isolation source: activated sludge enriched with benzalkonium chloride | place: Turkey: Istanbul urban wastewater treatment plant
GGACACCACAACTCTGCCCCTTCCAAGCCCGCAAGCAAGGCGCGGTTTGCTCGAAGGAAGGCGGGGTGTGCTCGCTGCGGCTGTATTCGTATGCCCCGCACCCGGAAACGGGCCGGGCGATGGGCGTTCCCGTGGAAGGCAAGCAAGGCGACCTGCGGGCCACCTGTCCCTACCGCTTCCACGAGGAACTGGACGTGTTCAAGTGGGTGGGCGAAACCATCCTCGGCGACCCTGACCCGCTGCTCGTCGGTGAAGTCGGCTTCCTCGAAGCCGGGGCCACCACGGACAACGAAGGCGGCGATGACGTGGGCCGGATCGACATGGTGCTGGTCAGCACCAAGACCCAGCAGGGCGCACCGATGGCATGGGCGGCGCTTGAGATTCAGGCCGTCTATTTCTCGGGCAACGCCATGAAGGGCGAATTCGAGGCGTTCAACGACGCGGCGGTGGATTGGGTGGTGTTCCCGGCTGGCCGCCGCCGCCCGGACTACCGCAGCAGCGGGCCGAAACGGTTGATGCCTCAACTCCAGATCAAGGTGCCGACGCTCCGGCGCTGGGGCAAGAAGATGGCCGTGGTCGTGGATCGCGCCTTCTTCGATTCCATCGGCGAAATGGACAACGTGCCCGACATCTCGAATGCCGACATCGCGTGGTTCATCGTCCGGTTCGAGGAAGTGGAAGGCCAGAACCGCACCCGCATCGTGCGCGATGAAGTCCGCTACACGACGCTGGAGCGTTCGGTCGAAGGGCTGACGGGCGGCAAGCCCGTGCCGCTGCCGACCTTCGAGGGCCGCATCAACGAAAAGCTGTTCCTGCCGATGACCCAAGGGGCCGTGGCGGGCTTGCTCACCTTCGATGACGCGGAGCCGCCCGCCGCCGATGAAGGCGAGGGCGGCGAGGCGTAATCAAGCCACTTGCGCGGCGCGGGCCTTCGTCCGCGCTGCCTTGACGGGCTTCTCTGCGGCGGCCTCGGCCTGCTGCGCTTCCAGATGCGACTGGAGCTGAACCGCGATGGCCTTTGCCATCAGCACCGGCACGGCGTTGCCGACCTGCTCATACTGCGACACACGGGAGCCGACAAACTTGTACGTGTCCGGGAACGACTGGAAGCGGGCCGCCTCGCGGACAGTCAGCGTCCGGTCTTGATCCGGCAGGAACACGGTTCCCCAATGCGGGTCGCACTTGGTCAGCATCGTTCCTGACAGCCCATCATTGCGCAGACGCCCGTAGCGTTTGGTGTGGTCGGTCTTGCGGGCACGCTGCATCCCCTTGGGCAGCAGCTCATGCGGGATGTCGCGCCACGATCCGCCCGGCTTCACATGCTTCATGCGCTCGGCGTTCTGCTTCGAGAGCTTGGCGGCATAGTGGTTGTAGGTCACTTCCGTTCCGTTGCGCATCATCTGCGCATAGGGGCTGTGGGGATCGGTCGTGTAGCCGATCACCTCGGCCCCTTCGCCCATTTCGAGGCGCGGCAGGTCGCCGATAGCCTCGCCAACGGTCACGCACGGCAGCAGGCGCTCGCGGTCGGTGTCGGTAAGCTGAAAGGTCATCGTGCCGCCGCCCCGGAAGTTGGCCCGGCCGGATGCGTAATGCGTCGGCTCCGGGTGCGGCACCTCGGCGAAGCGCGAACCCAGCAGGATCAGACGCCACCGCTCCTGCGGCACGCCGTAGTGGGCCGCAAACAGAATCTTGGCCGTGACGTGGTAGCCCAGCCCGGTGAAGATTTTGACGATCTGGCGGAATACCTTGCCGTCACCCAGCGACATCAGGCCCGGCACGTTCTCGAATAGAAACGTCTTGGGGCGGAACTCTTCCAGAAACCGCTCGTAGTGCGTGAACAGCTTGTTGCGCGGGTCGTTGAGGAAGCGTTCGGGCGCGTTGATCGAGAAGCCTTGGCACGGCGGGCCGCCCACAAGCACGTCCAGTTCGCCCGGCTCCAAGCCCAGCTTGGCCCGGATTTCGGCGGGATCGACCTCCTCGATCGGGCGGCAGTCCGCGATGGCCTCGGGGTGGTTGAGCTTGAATGTCTCGATGGCCTCGGGCATCACGTCGTTGCCGTACAGGCTCACATAGCCCGCCTGCCGGAAGCCCTCAGTGATACCGCCCGCACCACAGAACAGGTCGATGGTGCGCAGGGGAGCGCCTTTCCCCGCCTTGCCGGTGGCCCGCTTCACAGCGGCCGGCTTCTTCGTCTTGGGGGCCGTGCCGCCCATGCCAGCGTCTGCGTAAGTCGCGCTGCGTGCCTCGATTGTCATACCATGCTCACTAGCCATGACTCTACTCCTTGCAGTAGGGTTGTTGGTCAGGCGCTGCCGGGGCCGCAATCCCCGGCAGCGCCGCTTTCTTCTTCGCTGTGGCGGTCATCGCCACAGCCTCTCAAACCGCGCCGGATTCGCCGCCGTGTATTGCACGGTGTGCTGGATGTTCCGGTGCCCCAAATAGTCCTGAATCAGCCGCGTATCCGCCCCTTGATTCGCCAGCTCGTAGCCGCAGGCGTGCCGCAGCATGTGCGGGTGGGCAGCCAGCGGCAGGCCCGCTTTCTCGCCATAGCGGCGGATCGCATCCCATGCCGTGCGCCGGTTCAGCGGGTTGCGCCGCTCGGACACGAAAAAGGCGTCGCAGTCGTCCGGCTTCATGCGCCCGCGCTCGGCCAGCCATGCCTTGATGGCCCGCAGCTCGTCGGTGCGCAGCGGGTGGGTGGTGGATAGCCCCTTTTTCAGCCGGGACACATGCAGCACCCGGCTTTCGACATCGACCTGGGAGAGCTGCATTCCGCACGCCTCGGACACCCGCAGGCCATGCCGGAACATCAGCAGCAGCAGGCAGCGGTCGCGGGCCTCGTGGCGGCTTCCCTTGGTGGCAGCAATCAGGCGCTCGACTTCGTTCTGCGTCAGGTGTTTCCGTTCGGTCATCGTTTTGTCCAATGTTGGAGGCAAAACAAGCGGCGCAAACCCGCGCCGTATATGGGAAGCATATCACCGAATTGGACAAAAGGATTCATTTTGTCCTATCACCGGAACTGCGATGAAACACCAACAACCACCGCCAGCAGGCGCTCCAGCCGATCCCGCAGGCGCGGAGCGTTGATGATCCAGCCGCGCCGGACGACCTCGGCGGACGGCACTTGCTGCTCTGGATGGTCAGCAAAGTAGGTCGCAGCCGCATCAGACAGCCGTTTGCCAGCCTCTGGATACCTGCCGTCCACGATCATCCCGGCCAACCGGCAGACGTTGGCCTCGGCCTGATCTCGGGGCATATCGCCCGGTGTGATGGCAATCTGGAGGCATCGCTCCAGCATCGCCCGCTCGATGTCGCGTGCGGGACTCATGGCCCCACGCCCAGCCGCTGCGCAAACTCGCGCTCATGGGGCGGCATGGCCTGCCAATCTATGCGTTGCCGTGCATCCTCATAGATGGCCCGGCAGGCCCGGCCATCTAGCCGTGTGGCCTGCGTGCGCTCGGCTGCCAAGGCGGCCAGCACGGGGTAATCGGCCAGTGCATAGACAGCGTGCATGATGGCCGGATCGTCGCTCGGTACTTGCCGCTGCGCCACTTCGGCAGGCCGGAACTGGCCCATTGCCTCGGTCAGCCAGTAGGCCGCCTGATATTGCGGCCACGCCGCAAACTCTGGATCGGCTGCGCGATGCTGGACACGCTCATAGAGCACGCGCACACGATCAGCGATGGGGCCGCCCGGCTGCTCGATGATGGCGTGCAGCAGCCGGGCAAACGCCTCGCGGTCGCCACGGGTGATGATCTCGTCGATGCCCGCCAACGATTCCAGCGGATCGCCGGAAAGCCGGACTGAGTCCAACTCGCCCGCCCAGCCCGCCGCCGCTATCTCGTTCATGCCCTCGATGGTTAAAGCCGGGGTAGTCCTGCCCGCACACAGGCCGAGGAAGCTGTCGATGGTGCTGCTAGGCTCTCGGACGCTTGCCAGCTCGATCACGTCTGCAACATCAAGCAATGCCACGGTCATGGCATCAGACCGCGCCTGTCTGGTATCGACGCGCATGTATTCATATTTCGGGCTGCAATGGGCTGTCGTACCGCTGGCAACGGCAAGCGTCTTGATCGCCCATCGCCACCTGTCCCAGTGAGGACGATCCGGCCAGCGGTCACGCTGGGGCCAGTCGTCGGGGCGGTCGAGTGGATGCCGCCCGGCCTCGATGTCGCCCAGCATCTGCTCGATGATCGCCAGCGCCTGCGCCATATCCGGTGACGGCTCGCCAAGCTCAGCAGCCAGCACAGCAAGCGCCGATCTGGCCTTCGTTGCTGCCCGCAGCATGTGTTCGTCCATGTCAGCCCCTCTTTCCGCGTGACTGCCTTGCATTGTCAGCCCATAATCTAGGCTGATAGTACAACACAGGCAACCACACGATGCAGTTCCGCCAAAAAACGCACCGCGACAAAGACGGCAACATCCGGCAGGGCCAGACCGTCCAGTTGATGCGCTACACCTACGATGCCGAGAACAAGCGCGGTCGGCAGGTAATGATCGGCTCCTTCAAGGTTGATGATCCGCGCCTGCCGCCCGAAGTCGAAGCCCTGCTGACCCCGCAGGAAAAGGCCGAATTCGGGGAATGGAAACGGGCACAGCAGCGGGCCGTCGCCCACGAAAAGCTGGCCGCCGTGCTGGATACCCTCGATGACGTGATGACGCGCTCCTGCATGGCGCTGGACGTTGGCGCGGGCACGGTCAAAGACCCGGCCCGGATATGGGATCTGATAGACGCACTCGAACGCTCGATGACGCGGGCAGGGCACGAGCGCCCACCACGCCCACGCGGGCGGCCTGCATACAAGGTGCTTTACGACTTGTCTGCCATGACGGATGACGAGGCCGAAGATTACAAAGCACTTGACCCAGAAGGCTACGAGGAATCACTCAAACACTCACTTGAGGACGAAAAACAAAAGCTCGCCAGCCTGCCGGACTTCACCCCGCCCGAGAAGAAGAAAGCCCCGCAGGGCGGGGCTTGATGGTTGCTGTCACTTTTTGAGCCGCTCCCGCGCCCATTGCCCGTCCCGTCGCATTTCGTCGCGCAGGCTGGGTTTCTTGCCGGTGGGGCCGTATAGCTCCGCGCTGATCCGGGCGTGCTTATCGTCGTAGCAGCGGGAGGGGATCGGCAGCGGCTCAAACTGCTCGCGGTCGAATGGCACACCGGCCACGGTCAGCCGCTCCGGCATGGGGCGCTCGATGCCATCCTCACGCACCATGACCTCATCACCCCGCCAGAGGATGTAGAGGCCGCACGGGTCGGCCTCGATCTCGCCCGGCGAGGCCGGGCCGAAAGCCGCCCGGTTCTCGTCGAATTTCCAGACGGCCATGCTCACATCTCCTGCCCGAAGCTGTTATTGCGGCTGCGTTCCTGCTGCCGCTTTTGCTCCTGCTCCTGCTGACGGCGGGCCTCTTGCAGTCGGCGCAGTTGCTCCTGCTGTGCTTTCCGGCGCTCGTTCTCGCGGTTTAGGGTCTGCTGCTGGGTCTGTTGCTGGTTGTTACTCATGGTGGATTGCTCCTGTGGTTGCGGTTGCAGTTGTGGCCCGGCCTGCTGCTGGATTGCAGCCAGATAGTTGCCTTGCCACTTCTCATACTTGGCCTCGAAGTCCTCGCGGGCCTTCGTCCAAGCCGATTCCCGGAACTCGACCGCTCGCGGGTCATCGCTCCAGAGGAATTCACGTTTCGCCTCAACGGCGGTGCCGATTTCGGCATATGCTCTGTCCCACACCTTTTGACGTCTGCCCACAAGCAAGCCTCTTGTCGGGCGCTCGCCGTGCTGCGCAAGGTGGCCCGCCTCCAGTTCCTGCCGCAGGTCGCGCAGGTGGTTGCCGATGGCGGACGCCTCCACGCTTTCACGGTCTTGCAGGGTTGGCTGCGGTGCCCTGAGCGCCCGGTCGATTTCCTCCCGCGTCATGCGCGGCACTGGCGGCTGCTCCCGTTCTGGCTGGGCGGCCTGTTCCGGCTTCGGTGCTGCCGTGGCCTGCTGCGGCTGCGGGCGGGCTTCCTGCTGCTGGCTCTCGCCCGCCTTGGCGCGGATGCGGGCCAGAAGCTCGTCCTTGGTGAGTTCGGGCTGCTGCGCTCGCTCCTGCGCCTGCTGCGCGGGCTGCTTGGTGGCGTCGTGGGATGGGTTGCCAGACGATGCCGCCAGCCCTTGCAGTTGCTTCCAGTCCGGGCGCTCGCGGGCGGCGTCCAGCGTCGTGCCCTTCTGGTGGCTCTGGTTCATCTGCCGCGCCACGGCAGCGGCGGATTTGTACTTGCCCGCGTCGATGTAAAGCCGGGTTTCTTGGCGGCTGCGCGACATAGAAACGTAGGACAGTTCCCGGTCGTGCATCTTGCCGGTGAGGACATAGGCACGATCCACGGTGACGCCCTGCGCCTTATGCACCGTGGTTGCATAGCCGTGGTCTAGGCGGTCGTAATCGCGGGTGCTGAACGTCGCCAGCTTGCCGTCATCGCCACGCACCGAAAGCCGGTGGTGCTCGCCGTCGCGTTCGACGTTCTCCACGGTGCCGAGCTGGCCGTTTTTGACGCCCACGCGCTTGTCATTTTTCAGGAATACAAGGCGGTCGCCCTTTGCGAATTCGCGCTCGCCCTGATCCGTCCTGACCCGCTCGCCCTGCTCGATCTCGCCCGCCTTGACGCGCTCGCCTCGGGCCAGCTCGTTGAGGTCGCGGACATCCTTCCGGGTGCCTGCCAGCATGATCGAACTGCGGCCATCGTCGGTGCGCTGGCTGTTCCAGTCGCCGACAAGCCGCTTTTTCGTGTCGTCGGCATCGGTGCCCACGCCCACAAGGCCGCGCTGCGCGTAGGCGGCAATGGCCTTTCCGGCGTCGCCGTCTGCGAACGAATGGACGGCATCCCGCGCCCACTCGTCGCGCTGCCGGTAGATGGTGGAGAGCTTCGCCGCGCCGAGTTCATCTTTCAGTGCCTTGAACGCCCCGCCCGCTTGGATAGGTTGCAGTTGGCGGTCGTCGCCAATCATTACCAGCTTGGCCCCGGCCTTGCCCGCGTGCTCGACCAGGCGCGAAGTCAGATTGCTGGAAAGCATCCCCGCCTCGTCGATGCAGAGGATGGTTTTCGAGTTGAGCTTGTCGCGCCCGTTGTCCAGCGCCATCAGCAGGGAATGCACGGTTTGCGACTTGATGCCCGCGCCCTGTTGCAGACCGTCAGCAGCCTTGCCTGCGAGGGCTGCGCCGCGCACCTGATAGCCCGCCTCCTGCCATGCCTCGCTGGCGGCCTTCATCATGGTGGATTTGCCGGTTCCGGCCATGCCCTCAACCAGCGAAACGCCATCCTTGCCGCTCATGTGATGCAGGGCGGCGGCCTGTTCGTCGGACAGGCCGTTTTTCTTGGCGTGATGATCGAGGCGGGCGGAATCGACCGGGTGCTGCCCCTCGCCACGGCGGGCGGCCGATTGATCGACCATGCGCCGCTCCATGTCCTGCATTTGGCGCGTGGTCATGCGGACGTTGCCCCGGTCGTCGGTGCCCAGCAGAACCACGTCATCCCGCCCGATGCACTGCGCCACAGTCTCGTGCAGTTGATCGCCCAGCCGCTCGTCAGACTGCTTGCAGATTTCCCGGTACAGGTCGCGGTCGGTAAAGGTGGATTGCTGATCGGTCAGACGGTCAAGCACCGACGTTGCCAGATCGGCCCGTTCCGCGTGCCGGGCGTTGCCCTCTTTGATCGCCCGGTTCAGGTCGCCGACTTGGGTCTGCTCGCCCTTGCGTTCCAGCGCGGCGGCGGCATGGCCCATGTGCTTGGTCGGCTCGCCGACCTGTGCCGCCAGTTCGTACTGGCCGCGCTCGATCAACAGCGCCCGCGTGTCGTCCTTGCTGCGGGTGGTATAGAGCTTGTCGATTCCGCGCTCGTTGAGCTTGTCCTGCACCATCTGTTCCCACAGCGGTCTGTCCCACTGTGCGGGGTTTTCGAGGCTCGGTTTGAACTGGCGCTCCTTCGGATCGAACTCCCTGATCTTGTTTCCGAATCCGCGCTCGTTCAGCGCCTTCGTAGTGATGAGGAAATGAGCGTGGCGGTTGCCGTTGTGGCGCTTGCCGGTTTCCGGGTCGGTGACGTGGAACTGATCCGGCTTGCGTTGCAGGTCGCGGTCGCTCACGGTGCGCGGCTCATGCAGTGACGCCTGCACACCGCATCCCCATTTATCGGCCAGTGCCCGGCCAAAGTCCCTCACGAGTTGCAGCCGATCCTCGGCGGACAGCTCGTGCGGAATATCCACCTCAATCTCGCGGGCGACGATGCTATCGCCGCGCTTGTGCGCTTTCTCGTTCGCGTTCCAGAAGCCTGCTTGCCCTTCGCCCCGCTCGTTCGGGTCGGTGGATCGGCTCATGTCGGCCATGCGTTGCAGGTCGGCGTGCGCCTTCTCCGGCACGATGATTTCGCTGTGCTCAATGCCTCGCTTGCGCGTGTAGTCGAACACCTCCCCGCTGCGCTCATCGGTGATGCAGACGCCAGCGCGATAGGCAGCCGCAGCGGTGGAGCTTTGCCCCTTTGCACGCGACAAGCCCTCTTTATGAGCGCATCGGCCTTGCTGCAACACCACTGAAAACATCCTCCATTCAAAGCCCGCCAATCAGGGCGGGCGCTGTTGGGCGCATCGCGCCAGAAGCCCGCGGCAGGCGGCCCCCGGCAGGGCGCACGTAATCCCGCAGGGATTACTCTCAGTGCGCCCTTCGCTCTCGCTCGGGATAAAGCCGCGCCGCCACCGCCCTGCCAACTGCCACGCCTCAATGCTACCCAAAAACCCAACAAACAGAAACCATAAAACCGCTATTTACTAGGCTGACAACACCACAACAGCCAAACACCAACAACCCCAAACCCACGCAAACAGCAGCCCGAAACCGCCAAAACACCCGCATCCATTAAGGTAAACACGGCAACAGCACGAAATCCACGCCTACCAGCCCTTGCAACACGCCACCTCAAGCACCGCCTGAATGCCTTATTTTGTCGCCCTAATTTTTCCTATTGCGTAGGCTGACAATCAGGGGCACAATTCGGCCATCGACAACCGACACAGGAGCGCAAACCAGATGGCAAGAAAGACGATTGACGAGCGACTGGCAGAAGCCGAACAGCGGCTAAAGCAGATCAAGGAGCAGGCGCGGAAGCAGAAAGCCCGCGAACAGGCAGCAGCCAAGAAACGCGAACGCCAAGAGGACACGAACCGAAAAATCCGCCTAGGCGGTCTGGTCGTGCTCGCCCAACTGGCAGACGCAGACAAGGGCTTTTTGCTGGGTGCGCTGCTCGATGCCGCGCAGCGCCAACAGGATCAGCAGTACGCCGCCCGCTGCAAGGCGATGGGTGACGCCCTGCTCAATCAGCAAGCGAACGAAAACCGCCATTCGGCGGCAGCACAGACGCAGGGGTAAGCCACGATGACAACTTTCAAGATCGACACCGCGACGCGAGGCGGTAAAGCATGGTTCAACCGCTGGATCATTCAGCGCATGGCGCTGTTCGGCCTGCTCGGCTGGCTGGGTGTCACGCTGTCCAGCATCTGGTGGTTCTTCCCGTGGCAGTGGGGCACGCTTTTCTCGGGCGGGCGGTTTGCCTATGCCTTCTGGTGGTCGGTTCCGCTTGCGGTCGTCGGCGGCTATCTGGCCGTCTATGCCCAACTCAAACTGCAAGGGCGCAGCGAACGCCAAGAGGCTGAACAGGCCGCCGCAGCAAACGCGAAAACGCCCGAAGAGGAAGCCATCGAACGGGCCGAATACCTGGCTGCACGCCGGGCCGGTTTCACTGGTCTGGAGATTGGCACCAGCACGGGCGAACTGCTGGAACGCCGGGGCCACAAAGGCGGCCTGCCCAGCGGCACGCCGGTTGTGCTCAGCCCGGAGGATTGCGCAAAGAACATCATCAGTTTCGGCGGCATCGGCTCGGGCAAGACAAGCCGCTTTATCAACCCGCTGCTTTTGCAATTGATGGAGCAAAACGCGGGTGCGCTGATCTTCGATATCAAAACAGATTTCCAGCGCGAGGTGGCCGCCATCACGGCCCATGTCGGGCGCGATTACAAGCTGGTCGGCGACGGAGGAATGACCCTCAACCTGCTGCGCGGAACCACGCCGGAACTCGCCGCCTCGTTCTTGAAAAGCTGCTTTCTGGCTCAGGGCACGGGCGACAGCCAAATTTGGGCCGATCTGGCGACCGAGCACTGCCGCAACTGCCTGACGCTGCTCAAGCTCACAGACGGCGATTATTCGCTGGCCGGCTTGTACGACATCGCCGTCGATGACAAGGCCCGGAAGGCCCTGATCGAACAGGCAGAAGCAGCATTCGAGGACATGGGCGACCGTGACCGGCGTCTGCAACTGGCTGTCTCGCGGTACTTCGCGACGTGGGACGGGTACGACGAGCGCCAAAAGAGTTCCGTCATGGTCAACGTCAATTCGGTGCTTTCGCCGTTCAGCCACCCCGATCTGGTGGATGCGTTCAGCGGCGGTAGCGAACAGGGCGAAGCCGACCTGACGGAACTCATCAACTCCGGCGACGTGTTCCTCGTCAATCTGCCGATGACCAAATTCGGCAAAGAGGGTGCGCGTTACGCCTACCTCCTGATCAAGCTCCGTTTCTACAACATGATGCGGGAGCGTCGCACCCGCGAGGACTGGAATCAGACCCGGCCTGTCGCTTTCCTGTGCGATGAATTTCAGTCGATTGTGTGTGCCGTCGATGTCGATTTTTGGGACAAGTCGCGGTCATCCAAGACCATCGGCATCGTGTCCATGCAGGGCGTCGCCTCGTTGATTCAGGCGCTCAACGGCAACCAGAAAACCGCCGATGCCGTCCTCCAGAACTTCCGTCAGCGGGTGATTTTCCGGACTGAGGATGAGGTCACCTTGCGTCATGTGCAACACCTGCTCGGCCAGATCGACGTGGTACTGACCAGCACAGGCGACAGCTACAGCGAATCGCAAAGCTGGACGGGCCTCGGCATGGGTGGCCGTCAAGGCACCTACTCGCAATCGACCAGTGAGAGCGAAAACGCCTCGATGTCGCGGCAAGACCTGTTCAGCGCAAACGACATGCGGGCGCTTGATGCGAACCATTGCCTGCTGATCGGCAACATCGGGGATCGCGCAGCCGACGAAGTGCTGCAAGTCGCCCCGCTCTACATCAACTAAGGGGCAAGTCATGGCTTGGCACAAATACGCAACACAACACGTTCCCGAGTGGCTTTCCGTCCGCATGACGGGTCTGCGGGAGTCCATCGAACACATCGGCTTCTTCGCCGTTTCCGGGCTGATTGCCGGGCTGCTCTATGGCTCGGTGATCGGCTGGTTCAAGTACGACGATCTGAACGCTGATCGGATTTTCCGGGCACGGATGGCAGAACAGGCAGAGATCAACAAGCAATCCGAAAACCGCATGTGCAGGGAAATGCCGGGGCACTTCATGTGCGGCGACAACGAGCGGCGGATTTGCACAGGAAACCCAAACGATGCCCGCTGCAAAGACTACCGCGAATGCACAACCGGCCCCGGCCTGAAACAAGGCTGGCCGAAGTGCGCGAAATACAAGGACTGGTGAGGCACGGGCAGCAGACCCATAACAGCCTCAATAGAAAGGTAAAGACACTGTTTTTAATCTTAAATTGGAGTAAATCAACATGAAAAAGCTACTTTTTCCCGTTCTGGCCGCTGCACTGATGACTGGCTGCGCTGGCCTCCCCATCCCCACCGACAAAGCGACGTTCCAGAGCGTGGCCGACAAGGTGCAGGGCATCCGCGACTTCGAGGCCGAAGGGCCGGGCGTGCGCGTCCAGTGGGCGCAGTCGCCCCAGCATTTGCTCGCCATCCGTGACGGCAGCGCCCGCTACACGCACGCGGTGTTCGAGTTCCGCCCGGCCAAGGGCGACCCCTTCACTGAGCGCGTGGCGCTCGGCGATTACGCGGATCGCTCGGCCCACTATGCCGTCCTGCACCTGCGCACCATCGGCCAGCACGACATCAACGGGCAAAGCTGCACCAAGTTGGATTGCATCTATCTGTTCCCCGGCGAGTATCAGGTGCGCGTGGTGATGTTTGATGGCAAAGCCCCGAAGGCTCACGTCCGGGTGGGCACGGTCAAGGTCGATACCGACCGGGTGGTGGCCCGGCAGGAACCGGAAGCCAAGCGCGGATAACCCAACAAGGGCGGCCAATGGCCGCCCTGCTCACACGGAGGGCTGAACATGGACACACTGCATCAACTGGCCTTTGCCGCCACCGCGTATGCCGTCCCGGCAGCCTTCTTTGCCGCCGTGGGCGCTGGCATGATCTACGGCATCATCCGGCCCGCTGCGCTCTCTCTATAGCGGCGGCGGCCATTGCCGCCGCTTCGTTGTCGGCGGCCTCTCTCGCCCACCATGCAGGCCGGGCGGCTGCGGATGACAGCGCCCCCACGGCCCACAATGCAAGCTCCTGATCGCCCAGGTTGGCCGCCTGCACGAATACCGCGCCAAGCTGCCGCAGTTCATCGTGCAAGGCTTGAAACTCGGCGGCGGTCGGCATCACTCGCCCCCCTTCCCTTTCGGCGTCTTGGCGGCCTTCTCGGCGGCCTCGGCTTTGTCCTGCTGCCGTTGCAGCGCCTCCAGTTGCCCGGCCAGCCGTGCGGCCTGCTCGCGGGCCTCTGCTGCCACCTTGCGGGCCTCGTCACGCTCGGCCTGCGCCTGCCGGATTTCCTGCGCCGCTGCTGCGCGGGCGGTGTCGTGGGCCTGTGCTGCCTTGGCGGCCTGCTGCTCGATCTGCTCGGCGCGGGCCTCTGCGCGGCTCACACGGTCGGCGCACGCCTCCAGCTTGGCGGCCAGCACGGCGGCCTGTTGTTCGGCGGCGGTGCGGCCCTGCTGTGCCTCGGCCAGTGCGGCGCGTAGGCGCTCAAGCTCGGCGGCCTGCTCGCTCACACGCTCGGCCTGTGCCTCGATTTTGAGGCGGGCGGTTGCCACCTCCACGCGGGCGGCCTCTGCCGCCTGCTGTTCGCGCTCGATGCGCTGCTGTGCCTCGGCCAAGTCGGCGGCCTGCTGTTGCGCCTTTCCGGCCAGTGTGTCGCGCTCACTGGTCAGCGCGGCCACCTGCTCGGCCAGCTCGTCGCGCTCGGCCTCCAGCGTCTCGCCTGCCGCTGCCAGCTCGGCGGCCTCGGCCTGTGCCTGCACCAGACGGCCCTCGATCTCCCCGCGTGCCTGCGCGGCGGCCCGCTCGATCTCGGCCGCAATTGCGGCGGTCAGCGCCTGCGGCAGTTCCTGCGCAGCGGCAGCAGCCACCGGGCGGGCCTCGCGCCAGGTCGAAAGATGCTTGTGGATCGTGTTCGGGCTGCCGGTGTCGCCCAGCCGCTCGCGCACCGCCCGGATGGTCGGCTGCTGCCCTTCGCCTGCCAGCGCATCAGCGACGGCCGCGACCTGCTCAAAGGTGATTCCTGCTCGTGCCATGTCTTGCTCCTAGTCGTAGTCAATCTGCTGCGGAAACCCGGCCTTCGGCGACTGCCTGCCGGGCGGCATCGGCGGACGGGAAGAACTCGCCGCACCATTCCTCAAACGGGCCGCGCTCGTCCTCGCACTGACGAACAGCCGTCCAGCCCCGGCCAAGCCCCATCGGATCGGGGACAGCCTCCCATTCGTCACACTGGATCATATCGCGGCCTCCTGTATCGCGTATCGTGTATTTCGTACCAATACAGATATGGTACATGATACAGATACGATACGCAAGCGGTTTTCGTAACGTATCGCCGCGCCGGACGGCGGCACCTTGCGCCCGGTCGGGCGCTGGCTACTCGCGTCAATGACGCTTTCGGGGCTACTTGCTCCGCGCCCTGCGGGCTTGGGCAAAGGGCGCTGCCCTCTGCACGCCCGCTCTCGCCCGCGAGGCGTCGGGGAGCAGGGGTTAAAAGCCCTCCCCTGCTCCCTCTCCGTGAGGCTCTGGCCGCTGCTGCCGCGTCAAGGGTTCGCCCCGTCTGGCCCGAGTCCTCGCCCGTGCCGGGCTGCGGGCCGCACCAGCCCAGCCGTGGCCGCGTTGCGCCCTTGACCCGTCATCCGCTCATTCAGCGGCGCAGAAACGGGCCTACAGCGCGTTTTCCGGTCTTGGGGTGGCTTAGGTTATGCCAGACCCCTAAAACGGCCCCTACGGGCCGCTGTGGCGCTTCCTGATCGCTTTTCGAGTGGAAAGGGGGTCAAGGGTCGCAGGGGCGGCTGGCGCGGCCCGCAGCGAAGCGAGGACACGGGTCGCCCCGGAGAGGGCCGCAGGCCCGGCCCTTGACGCCCTTGGAACGACCCAAGCCTATCGGCAGACGGGAGGAAGAAGCCGAAGGCGCACATCCTCCCGGCTAGCCCCCACGGGCAATGCAGTGCTCCCCTTCCCAGCGGGAAGGGGCGGGGGGGATGGGAGAGTGTCGGCCAGTCTCGGGGCTTGTTCGGAGTGCTGGCCGTTAGCCTGCCTTTCCTGACAAACCGCTTTTGCGGTCTTTGGGTGCCAACTGCTGTTTGTCCAGGCTGAGGCGGTGGGGCTGAGTGCGCGGCTTGTCCGCGCTCGGTGAACGGCTGGCCGCTTGCGGCCACATTTTCAGCCGGAGGGGGAGCCGCCCGAAGGGTGGGGGAACCCCGCAGGGGTGCCCCGGCCTTTAGGCCGCCTAGCGGCGGTGAATTCTCCACAGGTGGGAGAGCGCGGAAGGCGTTAAAGATTTTATAAAGTTAAAAAACCGCGCGCGCGCGTTACGGGATCGAAAACGGGCGAAAACTCTTTTTATTCCAATGGTTTACAAAATCGCGGTTTGGGTGAAACACCGTGCCGCGTTTGGGTGAAACACCGTGCCTATCCACAGGCAAATTTGGGTGAAACACCGTGTCCATCCACAGGCCAGCCCGGTTTTTGGGTAAAACACCGATAGTCTTGGCAACTCTGGCTGAAACACCGATGTTCTTGGGTAAAACACCGTGTCACCCTTGCTTGTCGATTCGCTTAGTGATGCCGCGCAACAACCGCTGCGGATCGCGGACATAGAACGTGACTCGCACCTCTGCCACGCGGCCAGCTTGCGAAACACTAAGCCGGTACTCCGGCAGGATGTCAGTTTTTGCAATCTCCTTGATGGCCTCGTGGAATTCGTAGATGGAACCACGGCTGCCCGATTTCTCGTGCAGCAACGGCAAACCGATTACCCACTGCGTTTGGTGGCCGCAGTGTTTCCGGGCAATCTCATACAGCCGCCGCGCAAGCGGCTTGCGCAGCCGGAAATAGTCGGGGTGGATGGTGAGGATTTCCCATGCCTGCACTGCGTTGTAGAGCCATCGGGACAGCGTGATTTCCACGGCAATCATGCGTTCGTCCGTTCGTGACTTTTCGATGATGCGCCATGCGTCGATAACGCCGAATCCCTCCTTAACACGCTCGCCACCCGTCTTAATGTCGGTGGTAATCCGGGTGCCTGCCAGTCGCTCGAACGCCTCTTGCAAGCGCCGATAGTCATCCCCACCAACACCGCGATTGGTCGTCACAAGGAAGTCATAGACAGTAAATCGTACTGTCCGATGTTGGGCATCATCGCGCCCACGGTTCATGGCCTCTGCGAGTTGCGACACAACGTAGATCAGCACGTCTTTGTCGTGTTGGGTGGCGCGGCCTAGCACTGAGGGGGCCACCTTCACTGACTTGTTGCCGTCCTTGCTTGTCCATTGCCAGATGCTCAAATCAGGCTTGGTCGAGAGGGTGAAAATCGGCGCTTCCATGCTCGCGCCGTCGTCCTTGAGCGCGTAGTCGAACATGTCCGCAAGGAAAAAGTCGCGGTTAGGGTGGCGAACCCGTATCAATCCGGCCTTATCGCTTGCTGCTGACGGTACAGGCTGGGAAACATCCCCGCCCTGCTTCTGCTGGTCTTGTAGCAGTGCCTTTAGCTGCTTCGCCTCGGCCTCGATCTCGGCTTCTACCTCGGCTCGCTTGTCCCGCAATTGCTGGGCTTGCTCGCGCAGCGCCAACACCTCGGGACTGTTCAGGTTGCCACCAGCAGCAACATGACCCATTTCCCGATTCACGCTGACGATCTGCTCGGACAACTCCCGGTGCCACTCCCGCAGATGACGCAGGAGCTTGTCGGCGCTCTCTATCGGGTCTGGCTCCTGTGGCTCGTCATGCCCGAATCCGAATAGGTCTAGCTCCCTGAGCTTGTCCGGGTCGAATTTGCTGCGCTCTGTTGCCATGCTGGAACCTCTGCGTTACTCGTCGCGGCGCGAGCCATCCACGGTGATGCCGTGCTCCATGCCCTGATGGATGGCCAGATTGATGACAGCCGCACGGCTGAGGCTGAGGCGTTCGGCCAGTTCATCCACCCGTTCCAGCAGCGGCTGGGCAATCGTCAGCGTGATCTGGAGCTTCTTCCCCTTCCTGACGTACTTGGGTTGCCGGGGCTGCGGCACGTCGGCCGCAGCGTCAGGGGCTGCCGCGATAAAGTCATCAGCGGTCGGCTTCTTGGTCGGTTTCGTAATCGCCATTGCTGCTTTCCTCAAATCATAACAACTTAATTTTAATATTAAAACAGAGCCGAAACAAGCGCCTTTAGCTCGTCGTTTGCTTTGCTGTCTTGCGGCTTGAGTTCGAGGACAGACAGGCCAGCGCCTGCCGCATTGGCGAACGCCTTGCGGCGGCGTAGCGGGGCGGGCAGGTATTCAAACTGCGGCACATCGGCCACGGCGGCGGCGGCCTCGGTGTTGTCGGTGGAGTGCTCGCCGGGATCGGCGCAGTTGAGCACGGCAAAGCAGCGCAGACCGTCGCGCACGCTCCGGGCCTCATCAACCAGCGCCGCTATATCGTTGAGCGCCCACACGTCATAGCTGCGCGGCTGGAACGGCACCAGCAGAACGTCAGACAGGACAAGGGCCGCCCGCAGCGCGGTCGAGTCACGGCCGCCCGCGTCGATGATGATGTCGTCGAACTTGCCCGCCTGCTGCTGCACCTGCGCCCGCAGGGTCGGCCCGTCCGGGTAAGTCGCGCACGCGATGCCCGGCGCGTGGCCCGCCTCAGACCGGATGCTGATTGCAGTCTGCGCCGTGCCCTGCCGGTCGCCGTCGATCAGCCACACGTCACGCCCGGCCAGTGCTCGGGCGATTGCCAGATTCACGGCGATGGTCGTTTTCCCCACGCCGCCCTTTGTATTGCCCACCGTGACAATCATCTGTTTTCACCTTCTTTAATATTAAAACAGGTTCGATTTTATCCGGTTTGGGTCGCATGTCAAGTATGCCGGATGAAGGAAAAAGGGGCGCAGGATCGCAGCTTTCAGCCTTCCATGAAGGCCGCCAGCCTCGCGGACAGGGCGGGGAGGTCGCGCAGCTCGCATTCCCAAACGGTCAGCACCGACCAGCCAAGCCGGGCCAGTTCGACCTGGTGCGCGGCATCCCGTCTGCGGTTGCGCTCGATCTTCGGCAGCCAGTAATCCCGGTTCGATTTCGGCTCACGGCGGCCCACCTTGCAGTCGTGTCCGTGCCAGAAGCAGCCATGAATCAGGATGGCTTTCCGCCTGCCGATGAAGGCGACATCAGGCCGCCCCGGCAAATCTTTGCGGTGCAGCCGGTAGCCGGTGAACCCAAGCGCCCGCAGCAGCCCGCGCACGGCCAGCTCGGGGCCGGTGTTCTTGCCCCGGATGCGGCGCATGTTTTCACCTCGGCTTATTCCTTTTGAATTCATGGCTCGGCCGGAAATGTCCAATGTGGTAATTTGCGGGGTTATGGCAAGAAAACCAAAAGACCTCACGCCAAGATTCGGAATCGGGGAGTGGTACGGGTACAACCTGACCCAGCTCTCGGGCGAAGAGCGGCAGCAGCTCGCAGCCGAAACCCTGAAACCGAAGAAAGAGC
>MCND01000300.1_pt1 | contig 17763 bp, 17 predicted proteins | sample 778211 | NCBI WGS metagenome assembly MCND01 (sample SAMN04296812, study PRJNA304217) | bioreactor metagenome | isolation source: activated sludge enriched with benzalkonium chloride | place: Turkey: Istanbul urban wastewater treatment plant
GTGAAGTGCCACCCACCGGTCGTCACGACAGGAAACGGGAAGTTAATCGCGGCTTTACCGGTTATGTAGTGCTCACGCCATGGCTGGACTTTGTTTGACGAGTGACAGCCTCAGCTTTAGCTTTCGGCCCAGCGCATTTATTGAATCGACGTAGTTGTCGTGGAGCGGGGCTCGGGTCCGCTTCTGGCCGATTTCCGCCTGTCGAGAGGGGCAGCAAACGACCCGAAGCGGGCTTGCGCTGAGGCAATTCGGTTGTGAGGGAATTCTGGAGACTGCGGACAGGCCGTTGGTGGCCTCAAGCTACTGGGAAAACGGCCAATTGACGTTCAGCCCGTTCTTTTGTGTGGATCTCAAGGGAAGTGTCTGCCTTTACGGCGTCGGTGAATCGCTCCATAGCTATCACCCACTGCTCCAACAGCTCGATGCACTGAACTATGACCACGTCGTCTGGTGTGAGACCTAATTTTGGTAGCTTCGCGTGGACCTCGGCCATTATCTCTCCCTGTGGCCTACGAGGTCCGACGGAATAAAAGATTTGCTTCGCTTTTCCGTCGCGAAACAGTTTTGACTCTGAGGAGCCAGTATGGAGAAGTCCGCATCTCGCTGCGTAAAGGTCAATTGCGTCAAGAGAGATTGAGCCTGCTGATAGAAGGTAATCGTCGACCCAACGTATGAAGTCACTACGGGTGTGGTCGATATTTGCGCTGGTAAGCCAAGCCATTTTATCAATTGAACTGAACACCAGAGCCAGCGCGTGCGTGTCACAGCCGCTCTGAGTCAGGACTGTGACGGCACGCATGTCGGATTCGATGGTGTTCCAAACTGCGGAGGGGATAGGCATAAAAACTCCTTAGAAAATTGTTTTGCGTCTCCACTGTTCGCCGAAAGAGCTTGGAAAACTCGGATGGGCTGCTATCCACTCTGAGTGGCGTTGCGAAGATACAGCCACGGGCTGGCATCCGTCGGCCAAAAGGGACAATTAGAGAATATAAAGTCGTCCCCTTTCCGGTTACTGGCGGTCAAAGGTCTGATGGGTGGAGCTGAGTTTTTTGAACGCCCCAAGCGCCGAGACAGCCGAGACAGGCTTGGCACATCCCGCTCGACCTCTCGTAGTCTCTGCTCATTTACCGGATCAAGAGGCCTGTCAGCAGGTGCAGGTGCTCCTCATCATCCCACGACACTGCAATCGAACCTGAGCGCGAGAGTTCAATCTGAACAGGCCTTGAGTCGTACGTGTAGACGATTTTGATCTTGTCGATCGGTGCCGCGCGGCCACCCGTGATCTCCAACAGCTTCGACATCGCGTTCCCCGTCGATGCAATATCGACCCGGTAGCTGCTTTCGATGTCGAACGTCACCGCTCCAGAAACGATCCGCTTGGCCATAACTCTTGTGAAGCGTTTGTCATCCTTGAGCTGCTGATAAATCGAAGAGATGTCCGGCTTCACGATCTCCAGTGCGAAGTTCGTCCCGGCTGCCGCTCGCATGAGTTCCACGAACGGCTTTAAATCCTTCGGTGGCGACCCCATGCAGATCGAATACCGATCCGGCCCAAGCATTTCGAGAACCATGTCGAAGCTGATGAGCGTCGAGTAACTCGATTCGACGGTTTCGCCCAGAGGGTTCGTGAACGACTGGGTGATCTCCCGCTGCTCGTGGTACCGAAAGGTTGCCTTGCCATCCAGGATCTCGATAGCCTCGACACCAACGCGATTCTGGTCGTTGAACGGCTGTTGTCGAAGTCCATGCACAAGGATCTGAAAGTCAATGCGAGCGGTCAGAACCCAGAGTTTCAGCCGCTTTGACTTCATGTCGTCAGACTCCTTTCGATGTCATTCAGGGTGTTCTGCGCCGCCTCCTCCAGGCGGATCTTAAGCTTCTGCTCGAACACCGGCTCGGCACGTACCAGGTTTTTAGCGTATTTCCCGTTGTTGTAGTTATAGACCCCTTTGACGATGTAGGAGAAATCGCAGTACTTGGTCTGGTTACCAAACTGAGCCTCAAACAGGACTAGCTCAGATCCAACGAGCTTCTCACGAGCTTTCCATCGAATCTTCCACATATAGAACCCGTGGCCTTCAAGCTCAAGCAACTGCTTCGACTCCAGGACACCCTTACCCTTCAGGGACGCCTTGTCGATGCGGATGATCTTGTGAATCCTGGCTTCTGGCTGCGGCCTGGCCAGTTCGGCTTCAGGGTCGCCATCCCCCACTTCGTCCCCCTCATCTTCTGACTCAACCTCAATCGAATCCTCGATCACCAGCGCATCGTCACTGAGATCCAGGTCATCATCTTCTTGGTCTTTAGGGTTGAACGTGGAGACGTCGACCACATCGACCACCTCCATGTCCTTGAGATTGCGGATCAAGCTGCGAAGAAAGTTCGTCCTGATGCCCGCATCAGGGACCGCCTCCAAGGAAATGGTTCGGGTCGCCACGTCCTGATCAGTGACGATCTCGATTTGGGAATACAACTGATCTGTGATGTCCTTGAACTTGTCGTTCATGGGGCCAGTGATCTTCCAGCCACTGCCCTGCTTCTCGAGGATCACCTCCGCCGTCTTCTCAACCACCTGACGGAACTCTGCCTGACTCAGATCGAGCTTCTGGTATTTGACGGTGAGCTTGAGCTGATCACCGTGGACGGCCACTTCAGCCTGCTCGTGCTGGTCATCCACCAGCCATTCCTTGACGGAGGTGAGAGCGTCGGTCAGTTGGTCTTTAGTAACCGCTGTCGTGACGACCACGTTGGTGGTTTTCTCACGACTGTCACGGCCACCCACCAAGAGCGACAGATTCCGATAATCGTAGTAGTCATGGAATAGGGCACTGAATCGATTGGCTAGGAATTTTTTGTCCGACTCGTTGGAGATCACGATCCCTCTGGAGAGGAAGACTTTTCTGAGCTCAGCGCTCGTCAGGCTTCGCTGCGTTAGCGCATCGTAGATCGCTTTGTCGGATGCAAAGTACAAACTACCCATTCTCATGTCAGTCTCGCTCCCATCCGATCGCTTCGGGCTTATAGTTCGGAATCGCGTGATTCACGATCTCCAGTTCGATCGCCTGCAGTTTCCGTTTGCGGTTTTCGTCTTCGCCCCACTCGGTCACATAGCTGTTGATGGCAGCATTGAAGTTGCTGAGGATGCTGCTGTGATGGTGGCGATTGGCAACTCTGATTCGGATTTTCAAGTCCTTGTTGGCGTTGAGGATCTGGAACCTGGATAGCGCGTCAAATAGGTACCTGAACTCGATCTCGGTGCTACCATCGCGGCGATAATAAATCAGATAGCCTTCGCTATACGTTTCAGTCACGTTTTTGGCTTTCTCGCAGTACGACATCACCTCTTTGTGGTGAATGATCATATATGGCGAAGCGATGAGCTCTGCGGTTGCCGCACGATCCCAGTACTCACCACTAGCCTTGTGCAAGACGAGGTCAGGGTAATAGAAGGTGTAATTTTCCTTCGGGAATGTCCCTTCTGCTCTGAGGGTGTTTACATCGAGCTGCAGCGTCTTCAGGTAATTGATTAATGAAGGTTCGACGATATGAACCTGCTGAGAATCTTTGATATGCAGATTCTCACCTTTGTAATCCTTGAAATGATCGTAGAAATTCTTGTCGTATTCGTCATCGTGGTTATAGACGAATAGCATCCCACGAATTTCATACTTCTCACGCTTGGCCAAATGGTAGCGAGTCTGCCATTCCAGCGAAGCACGGGCACAGTCGATGGTCTTGCCCAGGGACTTCAGGGCCTTCTTGATCGAGTCCAGCGTGATGGAGCCAACCGCATAGCTTTTCAAATCGGTATGAAGGTAGATGGCTTTGTTCAGATAAGGATCTGCGTACTTGAACACCACGTCAGTCGGGTGCGTGTGCTCAGACTTCTTCAAGGGCGCGTGTGTTTCCTTCTTCACACAGGCGAAGTTGAGGTTGGCAGGCCCCTCTTTCTTCCAGCGGAAGAAGTTGAAGATGTCGCTGGAAACGAGCTCCGCGAGCCTCGCAATTTTTTCGGTTTCGCCGCCTGACATGGTCGTTCCTGTCACGAAATGAATGCGCAGGAACGGTACCGGCAAGGAGATATTGGCCCTAGCCGTGGAGGTGCGTCCTGCTGCAAATATGGCCTCATGCCAGCACAAAGTACCGTAAAAAATCGTGCCCGGCCACCAGTTGATGGGTGATTACCCGCGCATCACGTGTTGCGGTGGAGAGGAGCCCCCGGAAGGGACTTCCAATCCAGTTAAAAACGGAAACCTGGCCCCAGTGAAATCAGGATTGCGGATTGAGGATCACATTCGCTCGGCAGGCTGAGCGAAAAAAAACCGGCACGAGGCCGGGTGGTTACCCGCCATCCCCAAAGACGCAGCCCCCAAATGAGAGGGATGGAGAGCTGACAAGAGAGGGTGGGAGCGAGATGTTGCCTAAGGGTGTCTTCCTGCGCAATAGAAGCCTCTTGCCGAACACCTCCGCCGCACCTCAGGCAACTCGTGAAGTCCACGCATTTAGGGCAGCCCGAGCTAGATGGACCCAAGCAAGCAGCTACATCTGTTATCACAGCACGAAGACAGCACCTCAGCTTGAACCCAGCGCACTGCAAACGATTTGTGCGGTCCCTTCGAAATTTTCCATATTGAGCATATCGATTGGCGCGCGACCTTTTAATCGCTCATGAGGCTTACAAAGAGCGCCATAAAGCCTCCATGCATCGACATCCGGAAACCGCGCTAATGCAGCAAGTACCAACTTGTGCCGCAGTGGATCAAGCTGCCAATCAGGAATGCGTTGACCGCGATTCCCAAGGCTCAGGGACAACAGGCGCCGAGCTTTGATATCGCGGTTGATCTGATCTCGGGATTTGCCTGCCAGTTTGGCGAAGACAAGCAGCGGCAAATTATTCGAAGCTTCATAGGTGGCTAGCATCTCGGCGCGCTGACGTTGTATCTCAGATACTTGGGGTTCGCGCAGCTGTTCAGTCTGCGTTGAAGCAGATAGGACAGGTGAATACTGATCCGCGTTAAGGACCGGTTCGTTGCTGATGGACTTTTTAGAGGCTGAGACCGTCGTCGCTGGGAAGCCACTGCTGCACAGAACGGCGTTTGCGTTCGCGTTTTCCAACGAAGGTAACGAAGCTGCGCCCTCTAGACGAATGGTAAGCGGAGAGCTTGCCGCTTTCAGCTGGCCCTGCCCCCACAGATCCAGACGATTCGCCCAATCCTGCATCATGGTCCGGCGCTGCTCCACGTATTCCGCGTGATTGTAGGCCGCACTCACCTTGTCCGGGTCGGCATGAGAAAGCTGAGCATCCACCCACACCTTCGGATATCCGATCTCGTTCAGCGCCGTCGAGATCGTCGCCCTCATCCCATGACCGGTGAGTTGATCGGCATACCCCATCCGACGCAACGCGCCATTCAGCGTGTTCTCACTGATACGCTTGCTCAGGTCGCTTCGATGCGCAAACAAGTAGCACTGTGCGGGGACAACCTGCTCCAACAAATGACGCACTATCTCCAGAGCCTGAACCGACAACGGCACGATGTAGGGCGGTATGTTTGCGACCTGCTTACCTGGCTTTCGCATGGCTAGCTGGAGTTGTTTCACCACCTCCGCCGGTATGACCCACAACCGCTTTTCCAGATCGAACTGGTCAGGTGTAGCCAACCGCAACTCGCCCGTGCGGACACCGGTCAGCAACAACAACCGAAGGCCAAGCCGAGTTTGGTTGGCACCGCCGTAGTTTCGAAGAGCAGCCATCAATCCCGGAAGCTCATCCATACGAAGAAATGGATTGTGCGTAACCGGAGGTTTGGGAAGTGCAACTACATCAAGGTCTGAAGCTGGGTTGTGTTCCAGCCCCTCGATCTTCACCAGCGCATAGCGGAACAATTGGTTGAACCAGGTCCGGCATTTTTCGGCCGTCGTTAAGGCCTTGCGCTGTTCGATCCTGCTCAGCAAATCCAATAGATCGTGACGATTGATATCGTAGATGGAGCGCCCGCCCAGCGTGGGCAGGACGTCCTTATTGAAGATTCTCAAGATCTGCGAGAGCGTGCTCTGGCGCCCTTCCTTCAGGCTTAGCCTGCGGAACTCTACCCACTGATTGAACACGGCCTCGAAGGTGTGCTCCTTCGCAGCATGAACAGCAAGTCGCTGTTGTTTACGATGCTCATAGGGATTGATGCCCTGGGCAACCAAGGCGCGCGCCTCGTCACGTCGAGTACGTGCATCTTTGAGGGAGATTTGCGGGTAACAACCCAAGGACATGCGCTTTTGCTTGCCCGCCCAGTAGTAGCGGAAGAGCCAGACTTTTCCGCCTCTGGCCGTCACGTTGAGTGTGAGACCATCACTGTCACCGAGGGTGTAGTCGTTACCAGTTATTCGGGCATGCCGAACTGTCATTTCTGAGAGTGCCATCGCGAGCTCCTGAACAGAGTCAGGGCCAGATGCTCATCTCGCTACACAATCTGCTCCAGCATTAAACCGATTCAGTGCTCGTCAGAATCCTGGACTCAATTCTGGACTTAAACGCACCGGATAGTGCTGGATTTCAGTGGTTCCCGCTGGAACGAAAAAAGGGCCTAAAGGCCCTGATTTCAATCACTTACAGAATTCAGTGGAACTCTGTAGCGCAATATTTGGAGCGGGAAACGAGACTCGAACTCGCGACCCCGACCTTGGCAAGGTCGTGCTCTACCAACTGAGCTATTCCCGCATCGTCTTGGTGTTGCGCATTCTATAGAAACCAGAATCTACGTCAACCCCTTGATTCAAAAAAACTTATTTTTTATCGCCGTCGATTTTCAAATGCGGCCATGCGGCACGAAGGTATTGCTGCATCGACCACAAGGTCAGGCCTGCCGCCACCATCAGCAGGATATAACCCAGCAATACCCAGAAGCTGAAGACCGAGGGATTGGCCAGCAGGATTACCAGCGCCAGCATCTGGGCCGCGGTTTTCCACTTGCCCATGTTGGACACCGCCACCTGCGCCCTGGCACCAAGTTCGGCCATCCACTCGCGCAGGGCCGAGACCACGATCTCGCGCCCGATGATCACCGCTGCCGGCAAGGTCAGCCACAGGTTCGCGTGCTCCTGCACCAGCAACACCAGGGCCACCGCCACCATCAGCTTGTCGGCCACGGGATCGAGGAACGCGCCGAACGGCGTGGTCTGCTGCAGGCGTCGAGCCAGATACCCGTCTAGCCAATCCGTAGCGGCTGCGAAGGCGAACACTGAACTGGCTGCCATGTAGCTCCAGCTATAAGGCATATAGAACAGCAGTATGAAGATCGGGATAAGCAGGACGCGTAGAACGGTGATCAGATTAGGGATATTCATCGGCACAACTGGCTACGAGGTGATTGGGCATTCTACTCGCTGTGCAGGTTTGCATAAATCAACTCTGCAAGCTTTTTACTGATTCCCGGGGCCTTGGCAATCTCATCGATGCTGGCACGGGACAGCTCCTGCAATCCACCAAAATGTTTAAGGAGATCACGCCGGCGTGTTGGTCCGACACCTGCGACCCCTTCCAGGGTCGAGGTGCGTCGGGCCTTGCCACGTCGGGCACGGTGACCGGTGATGGCGAATCGGTGAGCCTCATCGCGAATTTGCTGGATCAGGTGAAGCGCTGGCGAGTCGCCCTTGAGCGTGAACTCATGGGCCGCATCGTTCAGGTAAAGGGTCTCGAAACCGGCCTTGCGCGTCGCGCCCTTGGCCACACCGAGGAGAATCAAGTCAGGCACGGCCAATTCATTGAGTACATCGCGAGCCATGGACAATTGGCCCTTGCCACCGTCGACCAAGAGAATATCCGGCAATTTGCCCTCCCCATCCTTGAGCCTGCTGAAGCGTCGGGTCAGGGCCTGGTGCATCGCCGCATAGTCGTCACCCGCGGTGACGCCCTCGATGTTGTAACGACGGTAGTCGGACTTCAACGGACCTTCCGGGCCGAAGACCACACAGGAGGCGACAGTCGCCTCGCCGCTGGAGTGACTGATGTCGTAGCACTCCAGGCGCTGCGGCGGCTCGTCCAGGTTCAGCACCTCGGCCAATGCCTCGAAACGAGCGGCCACATGTTGCCGGTTGGCCAGGCGCGCCCCCAGGGCCTGCTCGGCATTGGTCACTGCCAGTTGTTGCCAGCGAGCACGCGTGCCACGGACCCTGTGACTGATGGTCAATTCGCGACCACGCAGCTCGTCAATGGCAGCGATCAGGATCGGGAAGTCTTCATGGGTCACATTGACGATCAGTTCGGATGGCAAGTCCCGCTCCGGACTGCTGACAAAGTACTGCCCCAGGAATGCCAGCATGACCTGCGCAACATCCTCCTCGATACCGACCTGCGGGAAGAAGTTCTTGCTGCCCAGCACTCGCCCGCCACGCACACTGATCAGGTGCACGCAAGCGCCGCCCGGGTTGACGAAAGCCGCCACCACATCGACATCACCGGTACCGCCTTCCATGCTCTGCTGGTCCTGGACCCGGCGCAGCAAAGCAATCTGGTCGCGCAATTCGGCGGCTTTTTCAAAATCCAGGGTGCTGGCGGCAGCTTCCATGGAGCTGGACAATTCGTCGCTCAATGCGTTGCTGCGCCCCTCGAGGAACATCACCGAATGGCGCACATCCTCGGCATAGACCTCAGGCTCCACCAAGCCCACGCAGGGCCCTTTGCAGCGCTTGATCTGGTATTGCAGGCACGGCCGGGTACGGTTCTTGTAGTAGCTGTCCTCGCACTGGCGAACCTGGAAGGTCTTCTGCAGCAGGCTGAGGCTCTCACGGATCGCACCGGCACTAGGATAAGGCCCAAAGTACTTGCCCTTGAGCTTCTTCGCCCCGCGATGAATGCTGAAACGCGGAAAGTCGCCATCCGAAAGAAATACATAGGGGTAGGACTTATCGTCGCGCAACAGGATGTTGTACGGCGGCCGCCACTCCTTGATCAGCGTCTGCTCCAGCAGCAGCGCCTCGGTCTCGTTGGCGGTGATGGTGGTTTCGATCTGGGCGATGCGCGCCACCAGGGCGGCGGTCTTCGGTGCCTGGCCGGTCTTGCGAAAGTAACTGGAGAGGCGGTTCTTCAGGTTCTTGGCTTTACCCACGTAGAGCAGGCGTGCATCGCTGTCGAACATGCGATACACACCGGGGCGGCCACTACAGGTAGAAAGAAAAGCACTGGGATCAAACAGGTCGGTCATTTCAGAGGCTGGCATCGACCATGCCATGACGAACGGCCAGCAGCGTCAGCTCCACATCGCTACTGATCGAGAGCTTCTCGAAAATCCGATAGCGATAGGTGTTCACGGTTTTCGGCGACAGGCATAGCTTGTCGGAAATGATCTGCACCTTCTGGCAGCCGACGATCATCAGCGCAATCTGGATTTCCCGCTCCGACAGGGCATCGAATGGCGAATCACTGGACGGTTGAAATGACTTGAACACCAACTGCTGGGCGATCTGCGGGCTGATATAGCGCTGACCGGCAAAGACCAGGCGAATGGCCTGGACCATTTCGTTGAGGCCCGCGCCCTTGGTCAAGTATCCCGCTGCGCCCGCTTGCAGCAGCCGAGTAGGAAATGGATCTTCCTCGCAGACGGTTACCGCCACGACCTTGATGTCCGGATGACTGCGCAACAACTTGCGCGTAGCTTCAAGACCGCCGATCCCGGGCATCTTCACGTCCATCAGCACTACATCGGGCTTCAATTCCCGCGCCTTGAGCAAGGATTCCTCTCCCGACTCTGCCTGCCCGACTACTTGCAGGCCATCGATGTCAGCCAGCATTCGTGTAATGCCCGTACGAACGAGATCATGGTCATCGACTACTAGCACCCTAATCAAGCAGACACCTCGCGATATGGTCGTTATAGGTTGCCCGACACCTTAGCAAAAAAGCGGCGTACAAACCTAATCACAAGCGCGATTAAAACACTTCGACGAGCGATAAAAGATGTCATGCCTCCCTCGCCGGCAAATGCTCTAGTCCCTCAGGACTCGGCGGCTTGGGGCTTTTTCCTCGAGCCCTGGATCTGCGACAACTCGGCCAAGGTGGAGGTCAAGCGACAGATCGCATCCTGATCTTCCTTGAACAGGGCCCGATAACAATCAAGCACCTGTTCCTCCATCTGGCTCAACCTGCCAGCCACGACTGGCGTCCGTTCACTGGTCAGTACATAAAGAACATCCACTCCCTTTGCCGCTACCCGGGACAGATAATCTGCCTTGGGTGCGCGATCGCCACTTTCGTACTTACCCTGGGCGTTGGCTTCCACCCCGCCGATTTCACCAAAGACTCTCTGCGACAGTCCAAGGCGCTCCCGCTCCTGCCTCAACCGCAAACCGATTCCACTCATTTGGATGTATGATCCCATCAGATACACCCCAAGGGGTGTCATACTCTTCAAGCCTTGAACAAAATTGAACGGTTTTGAACTATGCCCGGTATCCGCACTGCCGCACAAGCCAAGGCCTGGCTGGAACATCAAGGAAAATCGGTTCAACAGTTCGCCCGCGAACATGGGGTTGATCCGGCCACGACCTACCAGGTGCTGGCAGGCCGCAAGAAAGGCAAACGAGGGGAAGCACACAAGGTTGCGGTGCTATTGGGAATGAAGGACGGCATCATTCTGGATGAAGTGCCAGTGGTGGACCCGGCCCTGATCTGAGCCGGCCTGCCGTTCAGCCCGGGCGGCTGTCGCCGGCTTCGCTGGAGACCGAGCGCTCCATGCGCCAGAAGCAATCGTCGTCGCCCACCACCTGTAATCCCATGCGCTCATACAGGCGTTGTGCCGGGTTGCCCTTGAACACGGTCAGGCGCAGCAACTGCCGGCGCTCCCGACACGCCATCTCCATCATCCGCTGCAGGCTCCATGTCCCAGCCCCCTGCCCGCGCCAAGCCGGCAGCACATGCAACTCACGGACATAGAGCGCCCGCAGATCACGACTCAGGCTGACGAAACCCAGCGTTTGGTGGTCCTGGCAGATCAACAGGTTTTCACGACCGGCCCAGGCCACATCGAAAGCCTCGTCAAGCCAGAGCAGCTCATGACGGATGTAATAACCCAGCATTGTGGAGCGGGTCAGCTCCCGGGCAAATACCAGGTCCGTCTCGGCGGCCGGACGCAGTTCGAATCGGCTCATTGCTCGAGCGGCAGCACTTCGGCCTGCCACCGCCCGGCCTCGCCACGAACGATCAGCAACGCCTCGCCAGTCCCCTCCACCGCTGCCAGCAGCTCCCCCGTGGGGCCCCAGGCCGCACTGCGCCCGGCACAGGTCCAGCCGCCACTGGGGCCACCATGATTGGCCATCAGCACCAGTAGTCCATGCTCCCCGGCATAGCCTTGCAGCAGTGCGCTGTCAACGGCATGGCCGCCCTCGCTGATCAGCACGCCCGCAGCATAGACATCGGCCCCAGCCTGCGCTGCCGCCTGCACATGGCTGGCATGGCTGAAGTCTGCACAAACCGCCAGGGCAATCTGGTGCTCGGCAAATGCCAAGGGAGCCCCACCACTGCCTGCGGCAAAAGCGCGCTCCTCCCCGGGATGCAGGTGCTGCTTGCTATAGACCGCCAGCGAGCCGTCAGCCCCCAGTACCAGCGCACCGATCAGTACCGGCCCGCCATCGACCAGGCGAATCGGCATCCCCACCACCGTAGTCATGTGCAGCTCCCGAGCCAGGTCGCGCACCGGTTGCAGTACCGGCGAATCCGGAGCCACCGCCAGCTCGGCCGCCAGTTGCGGCTCATAACCGGTGAGCGACAGCTCGGGGAATACCAGCAACTGCACGCCCTGCTGCGCCGCCAGGCACATCAAGCGCTGGTGCCCGGTGAGGTTGGCCGGCAGGTCGCCAGCAATGGATTCCGATTGGGCAGCGGCAAGGGTCAGCAAGGTCATGGACAGTCCTTTTTCGAGCAGCGACGGGGGTAACCAGGCAGGTGCCGCGAGTGTCGCACAAAACCCCCAGTGGATTAATCCATAGTCGCGAGTCCCCCTGCGCCATAGAAATTACTGATTGAATCGCCGCCCCAGCCTCTAGTAAGCTCGCTGCACTTCACGGAGAAACCCCATGCTGTCCCAGACCCTTTCCCTGCATCGCCACACCGCCTGCGCACTGCGCTCGGTTGCGGCTGCCTGGGTCACTGGCAGCGCGGCGGCGAGCTTTTATTTTGGGTATTGGTTTAGCCACTGGCGCGCCTGATACCCAACCGGCGCCCATAAAAACGGGTCGCCCACCAGAGAATTCTCAACCCCCGGTCGGCCTCCCGACCGGGGGTTTTGTTTTTCCGGGGCTTGGATCTTCAACCACGATTTTTTGCGACACACCGAACTTACCGAGGATTGCACCATGAACTACGCCACCTATTACCGTTACGACATGTTTTCCACCTGGCGATTTAGCAGCCTCCGCTCGGGACAGCCTGCCGCCTCCGATCGGTCACCTACCGGTGGCAATTGCACACTCATGGCCAGTACGGCCAATTGTCGAACACCCCAGTAGGGCCGCGCGCGGGACATCACCCGCCGCCCGCCCAGGAAGACCGCACATGAATTCGTCCGTATCCGCTCTGTCCCTGTCCGCTCAAGCCAGCGCCAACGAACCCCTGACCCAGCGCCTGCCCAGTTCCCTGGAACTCAAGCAGCACCTGCCGCTATCCACGGCCCTGAGCCAGCAAGTCAGCACCCATCGCCAAGCCATCCGCGCCATCCTCCAAGGCCAGGACCCACGCCTTCTGGTAGTGGTCGGCCCCTGCTCCATCCACGATCCGCAATCGGCCCTGGAATATGCCGCCAACCTGGCCCGGCTGTCCGCGCAAGTGAGCGACCAGATGCTCCTGGTGATGCGCGCCTACGTGGAAAAACCCCGTACCACCGTCGGCTGGAAAGGCCTGGCCTACGATCCGCACCTGGACGGCAGCGATGACATGGCCGGTGGCCTGGCCCTGTCCCGGGAGCTGATGCGCGAGATGCTGCGCCTGGGCCTGCCGATCGCCACCGAGCTGCTGCAACCCATGGCCGCTGGCTACTTCGACGACCTCTTGAGCTGGGTCGCCATCGGCGCACGCACCACCGAATCGCAGATCCACCGGGAAATGGCCAGTGGCCTGGAGATGCCAGTGGGCTTCAAGAACGGTACCGACGGCGGCGTCGCCATCGCCTGCGACGCCATGCGCTCGGCCGCCCATCCGCACCGCCACTTCGGCGTCGACAGCCAGGGCCATCCGGCGATCATCCAGACTGCAGGCAATCCCGATACCCACCTGGTGCTGCGCGGCGGCCACCGTGGACCGAACTACGACCGCCAGAGCATCGCCCAGGTCCAGCGCGACCTGCACAAGTTGAAGATCCCGGCGCGGATCATGGTCGATTGCAGCCACGCCAACAGCGGCAAGGACCCCGCGCGCCAGCCGGCAGTGTTCAACGACGTGCTTGAGCAGCGCCTGCAAGGCGACGCCTCGCTGATGGGCGTGATGCTCGAAAGCCATCTGTTCGAAGGCTGCCAACCGCTGAGCGGCAACCTGCGCTACGGCGTCTCGATCACCGACGGCTGCCTGGGCTGGGACACCACCGAGCAACTACTGGGCAACGCCGCCCAGCAACTACGAGCACAGGCCGCTAGCGCCTGAGCATCGGCGCAGCCACTGTCGCGAACGACGACAGTGGCTGCAGACGGCTTCGAGCGTCAAACCGGCGGTCGTGGCGGTAACGGCTTGAAGGAACTTTGACAGGAAATGGCCACCTGATTCCGGTAGTCTCTGCACTTTCTTGAAAGGAGCAATTCCCATGGCCAAAGCCACTGCCCGTCACATCCTGGTTGCCAGCGAAGCCAAGTGCAACGAACTCAAAGCCGAAATCGAAGCCGGCGCCGACTTCGCCGACGTGGCGAAGCAGCACTCCACCTGCCCTTCCAGCCGCGACGGCGGCAACCTGGGCTCTTTCGGCCCAGGCCAGATGGTCAAGGAATTCGACACCGTGGTATTCAGCGCCCCGGTCAATGTCGTGCAAGGCCCGGTGAAGACCCAGTTCGGTTATCACCTGCTGGAAGTCACCAGCCGCCAGGACTGATCCTCAGCCCAGCGTTCGTTCCAACGGCCTGCCTCTCGGCGGGCCGTTGTCTTTATGAAACCTGTACGCACCAAGACAGATGCGGCTGGCCAGTCACGCGCCGCTAGCGTAAAAATCGTGGTCAACGATCACCCGGCTCTTAAGGCTGACAATGCGACTGCTTTCCCCTACCGTACTGTTCATCGCCCTGCTGCTGGGCGCCACAGGTGCCCAAGCGGTACCGCAACATGCCATGACCGTCTACGGCGAACCCGCCAAGTATCCCCAGGGTTTCAGCCACTTCGACTACGTCGACCCCCAGGCCCCCAAAGGCGGGACCCTGCGCCGCTCGGCCATCGAGATCGGCCGCTTCGACCACGTCCTGCCCTATATCGACAAGGGCATCGGCGTATCCCAGCTGGACGGCCTGGTGTATGCCCCACTGGCCCTGCGCTCCCTGGATGAACCCTACACCGTCTATGGCCTGGTGGCCGAGAAGATGGAGCGCGCCGAGGACGGCCTGTGGTTGCGCTTCTACCTCAATCCCAAGGCCCGTTTCGCCGATGACACGCCGATCACCGCCGAAGACGTGCGCTACAGCTACGACCTGTTGATGACCCAGGGCAGCATGCGTTATCGCACCCAGTTCGCCGATGTCAGCGGCGTCACCGTGGAGTCGCCACGGGTGATCCGCTTCGACTTCAAGAACAACGAGAACCGTACCCTGCCCCTGGATATCGCGACCCTGCCGGTGTTTCCCGAACACTGGTGGAAGAGTCGCGACTTCGCTGGCGGTGGCGGCTATGAAGCGCCCCTAGGCAGCGGCCCCTATCGCGTGGGCAAGGTGGACTCCGGCAACAGCATCACCTTCATCCGTAACCCCGACTGGTGGGGCAAGGACCTGCCGGTCAGCCGCGGCCTGTACAACTTCGATCATTTGAGCGTCGAGTACTTCGGCGACATCGACGTCGCCCGCCAAGTGCTGCGCGGCGGGGCCTACGACTACAACCGCGAGTTCTCCGCCACCGGTTACTCCATCGGCTACGACAGCCCGGCCCTGACCGACGGGCGCCTGCAGAAGGCCCATCTGGCCCAGGCCGCACCGCAACCGGCCCAGGGCTACGTATTCAACCTCGACCGCCCGGTGTTCCAGGACCGCCGCACACGCCAGGCCCTGGCCATGCTCTGGGACTTCGAGTGGAGCAACCGGCAGATGATGCGCAACCTGTACATCCGCCAGCAGAGCTTCTTCTCCAACACCCCGCTGGCGGCCCGCAGCCTGCCGGACGCCGAGGAGTTGAAGATCCTCGAGCCATTGCGCGGGCAGATTCCCGACGAGGTCTTCACCCAGGTGTTCGAAGCACCGAAGACCGACGGCAGTGGCGTACTGCGCGACAAGCAATTGCAGGCCCTGTCCCTGCTGGAACAAGCCGGCTGGAAGCCTGAGGGCGACAAACTGGTCAATGCCCAGGGCGAGCCCCTGGCGTTCACTTTCCTGATCACCCAGGGCTCCATCGAGCGCCTGTTGCTGCCCTACAAGCGCAACCTGGCCCAGATTGGCATCACCCTGAACATCCGCCGCATCGATTCCGCGCAGTACGTCAACCGGCTGATGGCCCGCGACTACGACATGATCGTCACCGGCTACCCGGTGTCCACCTCGCCCGGGCTGGAGCTTTACAACTACTATGGTTCCGCTGCCGCCAACGACCCGGGCTCGAACAACCTCATGGTGCTCAAGAACCCGGCGGTGGATACCCTGGTCAACGGCCTGGTCAAGGCCACCAGCCAACCGGAAATGCTGCGCTACGCCCATGCCCTGGACCGGGTGCTGCAATGGAACTACTACTGGATCGCCAACTACTACCCACCCGGCACGTCCACCGTCTGGTGGAACCGCTTTGGCAGGCCCAAGGTACCGGCCAGCAACGACGAAGCCATCGAGACCTGGTGGGAAGTCAGCCCCACCCCGCTGACCAATGAACAGATGGCCGCCGAGCTCGCGCGCCGTAACAAACCCGGAGCACGCCCCTGATGCCGGCCTATATCCTGCGGCGCTTGCTGCTGATCATCCCGACCCTGCTGATCATCCTTCTGGTGAACTTCGTGATCGTCCAGGCTGCTCCCGGCGGCCCGGTGGAACAGGCCATCGCCCGCTTGCAGGGCATTGGCGGCGGCGGTGTCGGTGGCTCCGCCGACGCCATGAGCAGTGGCGGCTCGCGAGCCAGCCGCGGCCTGGACCCCAAGCTGATCCAGGACATCGAGAAACAGTACGGTTTCGACAAGCCGGCCCATGAACGCCTGTGGCTGATGCTCAAGAACTACGCCCAGCTGGACTTCGGTAAGAGCTTCTTCCGTGGTGCCACGGTCACCGACCTGATCCTGGAAAAGATGCCGGTGACCATCTCCCTGGGGCTGTGGGCAACCCTGATCACCTACCTGGTGTCGATCCCCTTAGGGATTCGCAAGGCGGTGCGCCATGGCAGCCACTTCGATATCTGGAGCAGCACCGCGATCATCATCGGCTACGCCATGCCGGCCTTCCTGTTCGCCATGTTCCTGATCGTGCTGTTCGCCGGCGGGACCTCGCTGAACTGGTTCCCGGTGCGCGGCCTGGTCTCGGACGATTTCGACCAGCTGAGCACCCTGGGCAAGATCGCCGACTACTTCTGGCACCTGGTGCTGCCCGTCAGCTCCCTGGTGATCGGCGGCTTCGCTACCCTGACCATCCTCACCAAGAACAGCTTCCTCAACGAAATTACCCGCCAGTACGTAGTCACCGCCCGGGCCAAGGGCCTGAGCGAACGCCGGGTGCTGTACGGCCATGTGTTTCGCAACGCCATGCTGCTGGTGGTCTCGGGCATTCCCCAGGCCTTCATCAGCGTGTTCTTCGCAGGCTCGTTGCTGATCGAGGTGATCTTCTCTCTCGATGGCCTGGGACGCATGAGCTACGAGGCCGCGGTCTCCCGGGACTATCCGGTGGTGTTCGGCTCGCTGTTCATCTTCACCCTGTTCGGGCTCTTGATAAAACTCATCGGCGACCTGTGCTACACCCTGGTCGACCCGCGCATCGACTTCGCCGCGAGGAACGCCTGATGCTCAAGCTTTCCCCTTTGGCGCGCCGACGCCTTGACCGTTTCAAGCAGAACCGCCGGGGCTGGTGGTCGCTGTGGCTGTTCATCGGCTTGTTCATCCTGACCCTGGGCGGCGAGCTGATCGCCAACGACAAGCCGCTGGTGCTGAGCTACCAGGGTTCGCTGTACTTCCCGGTGTTCAAGCGCTACACCGAGCAGGAGTTCGGCGGCCAGTTGCCGTTCCAGGCCGACTACCGCAGCGACTACGTGCAGCAGCTGATCCGCAAGGACGGCGGCTGGCTGCTGTTCCCACCCATCCCCTTCAGCGAGGACACGCCCAACTACGACCTGACCCGACCGGCCCCCAGCCCGCCCACGGCGACCAACTGGCTGGGCACCGACGACCAGGCCCGGGACGTCCTCGCGCGGGTGATCTACGGCGCCCGGGTGTCGATCCTGTTCGCCCTGGCCCTGACCGCCATCAGCGCCCTGGTCGGCATTGCCGCCGGCGCACTGCAAGGCTACTACGGCGGCTGGGTCGACCTCTTGGGCCAGCGCCTGCTGGAAGTCTGGTCGGGGTTGCCGGTGCTGTACCTTTTGATCATTCTGTCCGGTTTCGTCGAACCGAACTTCTGGTGGCTGCTGGGGATCAT
>MCND01000302.1_pt1 | contig 17641 bp, 18 predicted proteins | sample 778211 | NCBI WGS metagenome assembly MCND01 (sample SAMN04296812, study PRJNA304217) | bioreactor metagenome | isolation source: activated sludge enriched with benzalkonium chloride | place: Turkey: Istanbul urban wastewater treatment plant
CATCGCCTTCCAGACCAACATCCTGGCGCTGAACGCGGCGGTGGAAGCCGCGCGCGCCGGCGAGCAGGGCCGTGGCTTCGCGGTGGTGGCCGGCGAGGTGCGCACGCTGGCCCAGCGCAGCGCCGCCTCGGCGCAGGAGATCAAGGCGCTGATCGAGGCCTCGGTGCAGAACGTCAAGAGCGGCACCGAGCGGGTGCAGGCCGCCGGCGTCACCATGACCGAGATCGTGCAGGGCATCGACCGCGTGCAGCGGCTGGTCACCGAGATCCACGGCGCCATGACCGAGCAGAGCGTGGGCATCAGCCAGATCGACCGCAGCGTGTCCGACATGGATCAGGCCACGCAGCAGAACGCCGCGCTGGTCGAGCAGTCGGCCGCCGCAGCCGCGTTGCTGAACGACCAGGCGCGCGCTCTGGCCGGCACGGTGGCGCGCTTCAAGCTGCGCGGCGATCTGCGGCAGGCGGGGCCGGCGCTGGCCCTGAGCCACGCCTGAGGGATCGGGCGGCGCGGCGAACTTCCCGCCGCGCCGGCTTGCGGCACAATAGGGCGTTTCCACGCCGCGCCGGCGCCCGCCGGCCCAAACCGCCATGTTCCGTTTCGAATGCAAGGCCTGTGGTCAATGGCATGAAGGCATGCCGGCCTTCGACGCCGAAGCGCCGCTGTTCTACTACCTGATTCCCGAGCCTGAACGCGCCGCGCGCTGCGAGCTGTCGTCCGACGTCTGCGTCGTCGACGGCAAGTATTTCTTCGTGCGCGGCTGCATCGAAATCCCCGTGCATGGGGCGGACGAGCCCTTCGTCTGGGGCGTCTGGGTGTCGCTGAGCGAAGCCAGCTTCAGCCAGTACCTGGACAGCTACGACGAACCCCGGCGCGCGCACCTGGGGCCGTTCTTCGGCTGGCTGTCCGCCAGCTTCAAGGTCTATCCGGAAACGGAAGGCAGCCTGAAGACCCACGTTCATCTGCGCGACGACGGCGTGCGGCCCTACATCGAGCTGGAACACACCGATCATCCGCTGGCGCGGGAACAGCGTCAGGGCATCGATGCGGCGCGGCTGGCGCAGATCTACGCGGCCTACATGCACGCCTGAAGGCGGCGCCGTGCTGGTTGGAGGTCAGCCGCCCAGCGCCCGCAGGTTGAGCGCATGGCTGCGGCCCAGCCAGACCGCGCAGTCGCGGTGGTCGCGCAGCGAGTCGCCGGTGTTGGGATGCGCGAACACGTCCAGCGCGCCGTGGTTCAGCGCCAGCCAGGTCATGATCTCGGCGAACTCCGCCGGCGGGAAAGCGATCTGGTAGCTCCAGCACGGGTGCGGCCCCACCAGCTTCTCGTGGAAACGGCCCATCTCCATCCTGTCGCCGAAGCGCGCGATGACGCGTTCGCGCAACGCGTGGGCCGTGTCCCGGCTGGCCGCGTCGAAATACACGTGGGCGTGCCAGCCGCTCACGGCGGCGGGCTCGAAGTCGATATCAGTCGTGCTCATGTTCTTGCCTGGCTGGGCCAGCCGCTCGCGGCCGGCGGTGTAGGGGGCGCGTCTCAGCCGCCGGCCAGCTTGGCGCGATGGCCCAGCTTTGCCAGCGCCTGCGCGACGCGTTCGCGGTGGTCGCCCTGGATCTCGATCACGCCGTCCTTGACGGTGCCGCCGCTGCCGCAGGCCGTGCGCAGCTGCTTGCCCAGCTGCTCCAGCGCCGGGCCGGCCATCGGCAGGCCGCGCACCAGCGTCACGCTCTTGCCGCCGCGGCCCTTGCTCTCGCGCCAGATGCGGGCCACGCCGTCGCCGGCAGGGGCCGGCGCGGCGGCCTGGCAGGCGCAGTCGGCGACGGGGCGGCGGCAGGCGGGGCACATGCGGCCGCCGTCGGTGGAATAGACCAGGCCGCCTATGGATTTGTTTTTCATGAGCTTATGGCGTGAAGCGCGGGACGATGACGCAGTGTATCGCCTTGCCCGGGCGCGGATCGGCCTGGCGCCTGGCCGGCCAGGGATCGCGGGCCGGACAGGGGGGGGCAGCCCGTCAGCGGATTGCCAAGCGACCTGCGGTATGGTGTCGCCTTTCCGGGACCCGCGCGCCTGTCCCAGGCCCGGCCCCATCCATCCGCAGGGAGCAGAACTTGAAATACCGCAAACTCGGCCGCAGCGGCCTGGACGTCAGCCTGATCGGCCTGGGCACCATGACCTGGGGCGAGCAGAACACCGAGGCAGAGGCGCACGAGCAGCTCGACTACGCGCTGGCGCGCGGCATCAACCTGATCGACACGGCCGAGATGTATCCGGTGCCGCCGCTGGCGCAGACCCAGGGCCTGACCGAGACCTATATCGGCACCTGGCTGGCCAGCCGCAAGCGCCGCCAGGACGTGGTGCTGGCCAGCAAGGTCGCCGGCCCGGTGCGCGACCCCAAGCGTCCCGGCCACATCCGCGACGGCAAGACCTTCCTGGACCGCAAGAACCTCACCGCCGCGCTGGATGCCAGCCTGAAGCGCCTGCGGACGGACTACCTGGACCTGTATCAGCTGCACTGGCCCGACCGGACCACGGCGACCTTCGGCAAGCTGGCCTATCCCTGGACCGAGGGCGAGCAGACCGTGGCCATCGAGGAAACGCTGTCCGTGCTGCAGGACTTCGTGCGCGAGGGCAAGGTGCGCCATGTGGGCGTGTCCAACGAAACGCCCTGGGGCGTGGCGCAGTTCCTCAAGCACGCCGAGAACCAGGGGCTGCCGCGCATCGTGTCCATCCAGAATGCCTACAGCCTGCTCAACCGCGTGTTCGAGAGCGGCCTGTCGGAATTCTCGCGCCACGAAGACGTGGGCCTGCTGGCCTATTCGCCGCTGGCCATGGGCATGCTCTGTGGCAAGTACCTGGACGGCGCCCGGCCCGAGGGCGCGCGCCTGACGCGCTACGAGCGCTTCACGCGCTACAGCAATCCGCAGGCCGAGGCCGCCACCGCCGAGTACGTGGCCCTGGCGCGCCGGCTGGGCCTGTCGCCGACGCATCTGGCGCTGGCCTTCATCAACCAGCAGCCCTTCGTGACCAGCAACCTGATCGGCGCGACCACGCTGGCGCAGCTCAAGGAGAACATCGACAGCGTGGAGGTCACGCTGCCGCAGGAAGCGCTGGACGGCATCGCGCAGATCCACGCGCGTCATCCGAACCCGGCGCCCTGAGGCCGGATGCCCAGCGTTACAGCCTCAGGCTGTACACCTGGGCCGTCTCGCCCCACGGGTGATAGCCGACGCCGTCGGGCTGGAAGCCGAACTTCTCGTAATAGCCGCGCAGGTCGCTGCACAGGTGCAGCGACCTGAATCCCAGCGCGCGGGCATGGTCCGCCGCGTGCCGGATCAGGCGCCCGCCCAGGTTGCGGCCGCGCAGATCTTGCTCCACATGCAGCGCGCACAGCCACGGATACAGCTCGCCGCGGCTGATGAAGTCGTTTGTGATGAGGCCGGCGCAGCCGACGAGGCGCGCGCCGTCGCGCAGCACATACCATTGCGGCAAGGGGTTCTCGGCGCCGATGCAGCGGGTGATGGCATCGTCGTACATCATCATGGTGTCCGCGCTGGCCCATTGCTGCTGGAAGTAGCGGATGGCATCCAGGCGGATGGCGGGTTCGTCGCGTACGGAAACGATCTGCACGGGCTCTCTCTTCGTGAATGGGCGCGCCGGTTCAGCCGGCCGCCTGCTGCATGCCGGCGGTGGCGCGCAGGCTGTCCTGCAGCTGCGCCAGCACGCGGCTGGGCGCGTCGGCGCTCCACATCATACCCACCGCGCCAAAGGCCAGCGGCTCGGGCAGCCTGACGATGTCCACCAGTTTCAGGCGCTTGTACAGCTGCGCCACCGAACTGGCCAGCGTCGACACATAGCCGGTTTCGTGCAGCAGCGCCTGCAGCGCCACCAGCGAAGCGGTCTCGATGCGCGGCGAGGGCGTGGCCACGCCGGCCTGGGCGAAGGCCTCTTCCAGCCTGCCGCGCGATACCGTGCCCGCCGGCGGCATGATCCAGGGATGCGCGGCGGCCTCCTTCCAGCCGGGCCGCCGCAGTCGGGCCAGCGGATGGCCCGGGCGCGTCACGATGCTGAAGGTGTCGCGCATCAGCGGTTCCATGCGCAGTCCGGCCTGATGACCGCGCACATCCAGCGGGCCGACGATCAGGTCGAGTTCATGGCGCTGCAAGCGCTCGATCAGGGGCGTCACCAGTCCCTCCACCACTTCCACGTAGATGCCGGGGAACTCGCGCTGCAAGGCCGCGATGGCGCGCGGCAGCAGCACCGGCGAGGCCGACAGCACCGTGCCCACGTGCAGCCTGCCGGCGATGCCGGATTTCACGGACTCGATTTCCTCGCTGGTGCGGCGCAGGTCGCCCAGCATGCGGCGCGCATGCCGCGCCAGGACTTCGCCCGCTTCGGTCAGGCGCAGTCCCCGGTTGCGCAGGAACAGCGGCGTGCCGACCAGGTCTTCGATGTCGCTCAGCCAGTGCGATACCGCCGGCTGCGTCATGTGCATCAGGCGGGCCGCGGCGGTGACGCTGCCGGCTGACGCCAGCGTCAGGAAAATCTCCAGGTGCCGCAGCTTCAGGCGGCGCGCCCAGGCGATGTGGTCCAGGTTCCAGTCCATGCCGTGGCTCCGCCAAGTATGAGTAAACGCTAATGGAAAGCTCAGGATTATTCATTTGTCGGCCATGGTTGGCGATACCAGAATACCCGTAGCACCCCACCACTTCCGGTATCCGACATGCCCAGACTGACTACTGCCGTCTGGCGGCACCGCCGCCAGCAGATGAATGACCTGATGGACGCCCTGCGCCTGGACGCGCTGGTGTTCACCTCGGCCGACTTCTTCCAGTTCGCCACCAATTTCCATACCGATGTGCTGCCCTGGGAGCGGCCCATATACGCCGTGGTGCCGCGCGACGGCGACGGTTTCCTGGTGATGAACGAGCTTTCGACCAACCACATGCGCTTCTCGCGCGAACAGGGCAAGGTCTGGATCACCGACGTCAGCTTCTACGCCGAGCATCCGCGCGTGGTCGAGCGCCTGCCGCTGCCGTCGGAGTTGCCCGAGCTGCTGGCGCAGCGCCTGGCGCGGGCGGGCCTGGCGCGGGCGCGCATCGGCGTGGAGGGCGGCAGCCCGGCGCTGACCGCCGCGGCCGCGCAGTTGCCCGACCTGCGCCTGTTGCCCTGCACCCGCGAATGCCGCGCGCTGCGCTGGCGCAAGCACGAGGAAGAACTCGCCGTGATGGCGGCTATCGGCTCGCTGGCCGACTGGTTGCAGGAACGCTACCGCGAGAACATCCGTCCGGGGCGGCTGGTGCAGGAGCTGGATTGCGCGATGGCCGCGTTATGGGTGCAGGAAGCCGCCGAGCGCTTTCCGGGCGAGCAGTTCGAGGTGATCCGGGCCTGGACGCTGAGCGGCCCGGCGTCCGCGTCGCCGCATGGCGATGGCGCGTCCTGCGGCGCGCGCATCCGCGAGGGCGACGTGCTGGTGAACATCCTGATTCCGCGCCTGAACGGGCTGGCCATCGAGAACGAGCGCACCTGGTTCTGCGGCCGGCCCAGCGCCGAGCAGGCGGCCTTGTGGACGGCGGCGCGCGACGCCAACCTGGCCGGCATCGAGGCCGCGGTCAGCGGCCAGCCCGTCAGCGGCATCGACGCCGCCGCGCAGGCGGTGATCGAGCGCGCGGGCTACGCCGCCCACATCCGGCACCGCACCGGCCATGCCATCGGCATCATCCATCACGAATACCCGGAGAACATGGCGTTCTGCCATCGGCCGCTGGAAGACAACGAGGTGTATTCCGTGGAACCCGGCCTGTACGTCTACGGCATCGGCGGTTTTCGCATCGACGATACCGTGGTCGTGGGCCGCGAGCCGCGCACCCTGACCGCCACGCCCAAGACGCTCGACTATGCCACGGTCCTTTGAACTGACGTGCGCGCCGGCCTTGGCGCGGGTGCTGGCCGGCGGCTCACAGCCGCAGGCCGGCCTGCGGCAGCTGGACGCGGCGCTGGCGCGGGACCTGGGCCATCGCCTGTTCACCGTGCTGGCGCTGGACTGGGCGCGCGGCCTGAGCGTGCGCCACTACAGCAGCGCGCCGCTGGCCTATCCGCCGGGCGGCGCCAAGCCCATCGTGCCCGGTGGCGAGTTCCATGCCCGCGTCATCGAGGCGGGCGAGCCGCGCTTCTGCGCCGACGCCGACGCCATCCGCGCCGCCTTTCCCGACCACGAGCTGATCCTGTCGCTGGGCTGCGAATCGGCCGTCAATGTGCCGGTGCGCTGGAACGGGCGCACGCTGGGCTCGCTGAACCTGCTGCACGAGGCGGGCTGGTATGGCGAGGACATGCTGCCCGTCCTGCGCGTCTACGGCGCGATGGCGGTGCCGCTGCTGCAGCAGATCCATCTGGACCGATCACACGACCACACGATCACTGGGGAAACACCATGAACATCAAGCGAGCGCTGGCCGCGCTTTTGCTGGCCGGGCTGTCGCCCGCCGGCGCGCAGGCCGAGGCGCGGTATCCGCCCAAACCCATCACCATCGTCTATCCCTACGCGCCCGGTTCGGCCTCGGACACGCTCAGCCGCGTGGTCGGGGAGGTATTGCAGAAGGCGCTGGGCCAGCCGGTGATCGTCGAGAACAAGCCCGGCGCGGGCGGCACCATCGCGCTCGAGTACGTGTCCCGCGCCCAGCCCGATGGTCACACGCTGGCCTTCACCGCCAGCGGCGCGATGGCGGTGAGCCCGCATCTTTACAAGCTGCGCTTCACGCCCACGGAAGACCTCGCGCCCATCACCACGCTGGTCGAGATTCCCTTCGTCTTCGTCACCCGCGCCGATGCGCCCGAGCGCGACCTGCAAAGCTTCATCCGCAAGGCCCGCGCCACGCCTGGCGGCGTGACCTCGGCCAACGCGGGCATCGGCACGCAGGCGCACCTGACGCAGATGCTGTTCCTGAACGCCGCCGGCATCGATCTGAACGTGATCGCCTACAAGGGCGGCGCGCCCGCCGTCAACGATCTGATGGGCGGACACCTGGACTCGATGATCGACAACGCCGCCGCGCAGGCCGGCTACATCCAGGCGGGCAAGGTCCGTGGCCTGTTCGTCACCAGCAAGTACCGCGTGGCCGCCTATCCGGACGTGCCCACGGCCGAGGAGGCCGGCCTGCCCGGATTCTCGGCCGTGGGCTGGTTCGGCCTGGCCGCGCCGCGCGGCACGCCCGACGCGGTCATCCAGCGGCTGAACGCCGCGCTGGTGGCGGGGCTGGGCGAACCCGCGGCGCGCAAGCGCCTGACCGATGCGGGCTGGGTGCCGGTGGTGGGCACGCCCGAGGAGGCGCGCGAACGGGCGCGGGCGGACCTGGACGCGCTGGGCAAGGTGGTGCGGCAGATCGGCCTGCAACCGAATTGACCGGTCAGCGCCGCTGTCGCGGGGCGGCGGTCTCAGCGGGCTGCGCAGCCCGGCGCGCGCGGCAGTTCCGCGCCCGGCGCCAGCAGCAGGCGCGCATTGCGTCCGGGCACATAGGACAGCGTGCGCGCGCGCCACGCGGGCACGTCGGCATAGGCCACCTGCGCGTCCTTGCCGCTGGACGGCCGGCCGTCCAGGTCCAGCTTCGGCGCCTGGAGGCAGGCATCCTTGATCTCCAGCCTGGCCAGCTCCGCGCCGTCGCGCCAGCGCACGGCGCGGAACGTCAGCGGCGTCTTGCGGGTGATCACCTTGCCCTGTTCCACATAGCTCGCCCCGCCCGGCCCCGTCACCAGCCGGTTCGGTTCCTGGCGCACGACGGTCTCGCCGGGCGGCGTCATCAGGAAGGCGGTGTCGCCGTCGATGTCGAGCAGCATGCCCGCGCCCAGGCGCACGACCCGCAGGGACTCATGGTGAATCAGCGCGGTCTCGGTCCAGTCGGTCTGCACCCGGCTCCAGCCCGGCATGCGCGCATCCAGCAGCTTGCGGGTCTCGACCGTGTCGCGCGCCTCGTCCTCGGACAGCCGCAGGCGCTCGACGCGCAGGCGGCCTCCACGCGCCGTCAGGCCGGCGAGAAAGGTCTCGTTCGAATCGCGGAAGAACATCAGCACGCTGTCCGGGCCGACGGGCAGGACGGGGCTCAGGCAGTAATAGGGGCGCGTGGCGAGCCTGGCGTTATCCGGATGCAGGTAGCGTCCGAGCGTCCCGCCGGGGCCGCACAGCGCTTCGCCCTGGAACGAGGCGGCGGTGATGCGGAATGTCTGGCTCTGGCCGGTGTTCACGTCGCGCTGGCTCTGCTGCGCGGCGTCGATGCGCAGGCCGCCCGCGTCGAACACGGCGGCGGCCTGGGCCGTGGCGGCGAGCATCAATGGCGCGGCGGCCAGGCTGGCACTGCGCAGGAAACGGGACAGGCGGGCATGGCGGAGCAGGGTGCGCAATGGCGTTCCTTCCTGTTGGGTCGGGCGTTCAAACATAGCACGCGGGGATGCTGCGCCGCATGGCGGTCGGGCTGGCGGCGCACTTGCGCTGGCGTGTCGCACAAGCCTTGTATGGGCGCGGGAGCGCGCCTATAGTCGATCCGTCGAGGGGAAGTCGCGTCCCGCGCATTCATCCTCACCGAAAGCCCGCCTGCCCATGCAGCGGGCTTTTTTCGTTTCCGAACCCCATCCCAGCGATTCCTTTCCTGAATACGGATCCCTATGCAACGACTCATACCCATCAACGTGGGCCAGCAGGCCAATGACCGCAGCGGTGATCCGCTGCGCGACGGCATGGCCAAGGTGAACGAGAACTTCGCCAAGGTGCAGACCGGCGTGGAGGCGGTGGAGGCCGCTGCCGGCCGGGCGCAACAGCGGGCGGACGCCGCGCATGACGTGGGGTTGGCGGCCGGTCGCGCGGCAACGCAGGCACAGGCGTCGGCGGATGCCGCCGCGCAGGCGGCCACGGACGCCAACGCTTCCGCGCTCGCCGGCGGCGCCGCCGCCGCAAATGCGCAGTCCACCGCCGACCGCGCCCGGATCGAGGCCTCGGCGGCACAGACCGGCGCGGACGGCGCGCAGCGCGCGGCGAACGAGGCGAACGCCGGGGTCAAGGACGTCAGCCTGGCCGTGGCCGGTCTGGATGCACGGGTGCGCGGCGACTATGTCGAAAAGGCATCCGTCGGCAAACCCTCGGGCGTGGCGCCTCTGGGAGCGGACGGCCTGGTGCCGAACGCGTTCCTGCCAAGCTTCGATTCGGTGCCCGTGGGCTTTCTGGCCTGGTGCCCCAGTCGCAGCAAGATCTGGGACGGTTGGCTGCCCGCCGACGGCGATGCGCACCTGCAGCAGACCTTTCCCGCGATGGCGAAGATGATCAAGGATGGGAACGTTCCGCTGATCGACAACGCGGAGTGGTGGAACAAGCCGCACATGCGTGGCAAGTGGTCGTTGTTCACGCAGGACGGGAAGGATTATTTCCGGATCCCGGATCTGAACGGCAAGCAGCCCGGCGGGCTGGGGCGCGTGTTTCTCTCGGGAGACGGCGCCCATTCGGCGGAGGAAGCGGGGGCGATACAGATGGATGCCATGCAGCCCATCATCGGCATGCAACCCATGGCCTATGGCACAACGACTGGAAGGGGCTCCGGCCCGTTCTACGGGTCCGCGATGGACGATGGTGGCACTCGATCGTCGCCGACCTATCCGGTGACGGCGGCAGGAGCAAACATCCGCTTCGACAGCTCGCTGGTAACGCGGACGTCGGATGAAACCCGGCCCAGGAACGTCACGGGTTGCTGGGTGGTCAAGGCCTACGGCGTGACGATCAATGCGGACGGCGTGGATCTTGGCGGGCTGGTCAATCAGGTCACGGCTACCCAGGCTCGGATAGAACAGGTGAACACGGCGCTGCTCAGGCAGGTGAATCCGGCCCTGGCGGAGCCGGGCAAGCTCAATCTGGCACAGAACGGTCTCATCACCGGGAAGCTGACTGGCGCGCTGGCGCCCGACAGCCTGCGCTTCAAGTCGGACGGGACCGGCGCCGACAAGTCCACCTTTGTTTCCGCGGTCCCGTCTGCGGCAGGGACAGTCGCCGGCTTCATCGCCCGTTCGCGCGACCAGGCGGACTCGCAATATCTGTCCATGCAGTTCAACAGCGCGAACAACTGGGGCGCGCTGGTATTTGATCGGCTGGGAAGCAGTGGCGCGCCCATGGGCCTGCAGTTCGTCGGACCTTACGGGATCTGCGGCCAGATCGAGAGCGGGATCAGGTGGACGTTCGGCCCGTTTCCTGTCAAGACCGCTGCGAACACGAGGACGATCGTTTCCTACGTAGGCGCTGGCAATCAGTGGGGCACCCTGTATGCGCCGCAGAACAACGGTGGCGCGGCCTGCGTCTTCCAGAACCAGGACGGGGTGATTGTCGGCGACATCAGCCTGTCCGCCACCAGCACGGCCTACAACTCAGCCTCCGATTACCGGCTCAAGAGCGATCGCCGTGACATGCCGCCGGATGGAGCCCTTGCCAGCATCCTGGCGCTGAGGCCGGTCACATTCACATGGAAGTCCACCGGCCAGGCCGACGAGGGATTCATCGCCCACGAGTTGCAGGCCGAGGTGCCCGGCGCGGTGACGGGCAGCAAGGACGATCCCGACACTTTCCAGCGGGTGAACATGCCCTATCTGATGCCGCGCGTGGTCGCCGCGCTGCAAGGGGCGGTGCGGCGCATCGAGCAGCTGGAGGCGAAAGTCGCCGAGCTGCTTGTGCGTGCGGGGTAGACGCCGCGGACGTTACAGCCGTCGCAGGCGTTCGCTCGCCCCTTGCCGTGCGACACGGCACACGCATATTTTTTTGTTCTCCTGGCCCGTTCGCACTTGCAGCGGGCCTTTTCCATTTCCGAACCTTGTTTCGGACAGATCCCTCGAATCAGGATTCCATGCAACGACTCATACCCATCAACGTGGGCCAGCAGGCCAATGACCGCAGCGGCGATCCGCTGCGCGACGGCATGGCCAAGGTGAACGAGAACTTCGCCAAGGTGACGACGGCCATGGATGCCGTGGAGACCGCCGTGGCGCAGACCAGCGCGCTCGCGGGCTCCGCGCGCGATATCGCCGCCGCGGCGCTGCCCGCCGTGCAGAAGAACCGGCCCGGCGGCGTGGCGCCGCTGGATGCGGACGGCAAGGTGCCCGCCGGCAACCTGCCCGATTCCGTGCCCATGTCGCAAAAGGGCGCGGCCGGTGGCGTGGCGCCGCTGGACGCGGCGGGCAAGGTGCCGGCCGGTCATCTGCCGGATTCCATACCCCTGTCGCAGAAGGGCGCGGCGGACGGCGTGACGCCGTTGGACGCCGCCGGCAAGGTGCCGGTCGCCCACCTGCCGAAGTTGGACTATCTGCCGGTGATCCAGCGTGGCGCGCCCGACGGCGTGGCGCCGCTGGATGCGCAGGGCAAGGTGCCGGCGGCCAACCTGCCGGCGGTGGAGGATGCCATTCCGCTGGCGCAGAAGGGCCAGCCCAATGGCGTCGCGGCGCTGGCCGCCGACGGCAAGGTGCCGGCAGCGCAGTTGCCGTTGATCGAGTCGATTCCCACGGGCTTCGTGGCCTGGGCGCCGAAGCGGGGCGCGATCTGGGCGGGTTGGATTCCCGGCGATGGACAGCTCGTGTCGCGGGCGACGTTTCCGGATCTGGCGGCGGCCGTCGCCGACGGCGCTGTTCCGGTCGTGTCCGAGGCCGAGTGGCTGGCGGATCCGCTTAAGCGGGGGGCTTACACGCTTGGCGATGGGACTACCAGCATTCGCGTGCCGGACTACAACGGCAAGTCCGCAGGCGCGATTGGCGCGGCTTTTCTCCGGGGGGATGGCACGTTGTCCGTGGCGAATGGCGTGATCAAGGCCAGCCAGAACAAGGCTCATGGTCACACGTTTCAATCTCCCCAGTATCTGTATGTGGAAACGGATGGCTCCGGCTCCTTCCTGGGTGCTCCCTCGACGAGTACGCCTGTGTTTCTCCGATATACGTCCGTCGAAGGGGGGCCGGAAGCGCATCCGAGCTTCATTTCCGGTTGCTTCGTCATCAAGGCTTTCGGCGCCGTGTCGCGCCCCGGCAGCGTCGACGCCGCGCAACTGGCCAGCAGGCTCGCCGTTCTTGAGGCGGCGCTTCAGACCGACATCGACTTCAAACTGCTCTACCCCGGCGGTTCGGCGACGACTCCCGGGATCATCTATCAGAACACCGCACAGACGATAGATAACCCGTTCCCCGGATCTCCGGTCCAGGTCGTGGTCGAGCACGAGTTGAACGGACAGTGGTTCGAACCCGGCTGGTTCTGCTCGACGGACCGCACGGGGGCCCCCAATGATCCCTACTCCGGGTGGGGCATCAAGGCCGCGCACAGCCTGGTGACCGACAAGATCATCGTGCGGGCAGGCAAGAACGGCACCGCCACGGATCCCGCCATTGCGGGTGGCTCCTGGGTCGGCGCCTGGTCGCAGAACCAGGTCAACGCGCGCTTTCGCGTCAAGGTGTGGAAGCTCAAGGGCAGGATCGCGGGGTAGCGAGCGCGCGCTGCCCTTGCGGCAGCCCGCTACCTCATCTCCCATGCAACCTCTTCAAATCAAATCATCATGCAAAGACTCCAACCCATCAATGTGGGCCAGCAGGCCAATGACCGCAGCGGCGATCCGCTGCGCGACGGCATGGTCAAGGTGAACGAGAACTTCACCCAGGTCGAGACCGCGGTCGACAAGGTCGAAGCGGCAGCCGCGGGCGCGCAACAGCGGGCCGATGCGGCGCACGACAAGGCCGTCGGCGCTGGCGCGGCCGCCGCGACGGTGGACGGAAAGGCGGTGGCAGCGGCGCAGTCGGCGGCCGCTGGCCTGGCCGCTGCGGCGGCGGCCGACGGCAAGGCCGTCGCGGCCCAGGCCGTGGCCGACGAAGCCAACAGGAAGGCGGTCGCCGCCAATGCGGCGGCGGCAACGGCGGCGCAGTCCGCCGCTTCCGGTCTGGCGGCGGCCAGCGAGGCCGACAGGAAGGCGCTGGCCGCCAATGCGGCCGCCGTGGTCGCGGACGGCAAGGCTGTCGCGGCCGCGCAAGCCGCCGCCGTGGCCCAGGCCGCCGCCGATGAGGCCGATAAAAAGGCGCAAACGAAGATTCCGCTTTCCTACGCGGGCATACAGTCGGGTGTGGCCACGCTGGAAGGCCGCCTGGCGACGCTGGCCGACGCGCAGATTCCGCATGTCACGACGGCTACCGTGTGGGACGACGCCAACTGGAACGAACTGCCCAAGCATGCCCGCAATGACGGACTCGTCATGCGCTTGATACGCAGTGGCGGCAGTTCGCAGAACGGGCCTCCGGCCGGGCAGTACTACTACGTCCGGCATCACTGGTTCAGCGATCGGGATACGCTGACGCAGATTGCGATCCCGTATTACAACTCGGAAGAAATCACGCCGGGGTTCCAATATCGAATGAAGTACGAGGGCGTCTGGACACGCTGGTACAGCGCGGATCCGCAGACCAAGGCCAAGGCATTTGGGGTCGATCAGACACTGGTCAATCTGGCCGGGCAGCGACTGCCGGGAATTACTTACGTGAACTCGACGCGCAAGCCGATATCGGTCTATCTGTACGGTGGCTCAACAGCCGCCGGCGGCTACATCAATATCTTGATGGCGAGCATTCCAGTTGCCGTATTTCAGGCCCAGGCTCCGGAGAACGGCATCGCGGTGAATGCCATCATTCCGCCGGGAACAACCTATTTCGCCAGTGCGGTCAATGCAAAGATCGAATACTGGTTGGAGTATCGCTGATGCAAACCTTCAAAGACACCCAGACCAACCAGGTATGGCAATTCGAGGACGAGGTGCTGATCAAGGAGGTCGGCAACCATCGGCTGTTCTACGCGCCACACCAGCTTGAAAAACCGCTGGACGTTCCCGCGACGCTCGAACCGTTCGACATCGACGAATTCCGCCCGGCGCAGGTCGATCCTCTGGCGCGATAGGCGCCCGCCCGGAACATCAGCCGTCCGCCACTTCCCCCGTCCTCACATCCCAGGTCCGCGCCGGCGCGAAGTTCTCGCGCTCGCCCTTCTTTTCGTATCCCAGCGGATTGGCGATAACACGGCAGCCGTCTTTCATATAGTCCAGCGCGCAATGCAGGTGGCCGTGCAGCCAGTAGTCGGCGCGCGGCAGCAGCGCGTCCAGCGCATTGCAGAAGCCGGCGGTGCCGGGCGTGACGCCGTAGCGCGGATCGGCGCTGGCCAGCGTGGGGGCGAAGTGCGTGATGACGAGGGTGACGCCGTCGAAGGGCTGGCGCAGCGCTTCGTCCAGCCATTGCTGGCAGGCGATGCCCTGTTCGCGCATCTGTTCCGCCATGAAGGGTTCGCCATGCCGGCGCATGCCGGCCTTGGCCAGGTAGAAGTCGGCGGCGCGGAACGCCTTGGCGCGCTTCTTCAGCACCGAGCCCAGTTCTTCGTCTGGTTGCGCCAGCGCGTCGAAGTCGGTCCACAGCGTGGTGCCGACCAGCCGCACGCCCTGCATCACCCGCGTTTCGCGTTCCAGCCAGTGGATGTCCAGTGCGTGGCACAGCTCGCGCAGGCGATCGTGCGTCTCGTCGAAGTCCAGGTTGTCGTACTCGTGGTTGCCGGGCACGTAGACCACCGGCGCGGGCCAGCCCCGGGCGGGAGAGAAGCGCCCCAGGCCGAAGTCCGTTTCCATCAGGCGCGAGCGGTCCTGGTACGAGCCGATGTCGCCCGCGAGCACCAGCAGGTCCGCGCCGGGGGCGGGGCGGGCCTGGAAATCCGGATCGGACTCGAGATGCAGGTCGGAGAGCAGCTGAATTTTCATGGCTGAAGTATAGGCGCGGGCGAGCGCGGCTCAGGGCGCGAGCGTTCGGCGCAGCCAGGCGGCCATGTCGTCGACCACCTCGGGCATGCGGCTGATGCCGTCGGGACCGGTCATGGCGTGATCCAGGCCGGGATACGCGCGGTAGTCGATGTTTCGGCTGCCCGCCAGCCGCAGGCGCGCCACCATGGACAGCGTTTCCTGCGGCGACACGGAGGCGTCGGCGCCGCCCTGCAGGATGAGCACGGGCCCGGCGACCTGTCGCAGCGTCGCGAGTTGGTCCAGTTCCAGCACGCTGCGCCACCAGCTGTGGCCATGGCCGCTCATGTTCATCGCCTGCGGCGGCGAGGCAAGCACATGTCGCGCGAAGCTGCGCAGTCCCTGTTCGGCGGCGCGGCGCTGCGCCGCGGGCACGGGCTCGCTGGCGAGGCTGTGCAGCATGTCGTTCAGGAACCATTGTCCGCCGCCATTGAAGGCGATGGTGGCGTCCACATTGCGCGAGCGCGACGCCAGCAGGTTCGCGACCACCGCGCCTTCGCTGCCGCCCAGCGCCACGACCTGACGGTAGCCCAGGGTGCGCCGCAGCTCCGTCAGCACGGCGTCCAGGTCGCTGGCGCGCTGCTGCAAGTTGTCGCGCTCCAGATAGGCGGCGGGACAATCGGGACGCTCGGGATCCCCGTCGTAGGGCAGGGTATCGTCGATGCCGTACTTTTCCACGGTCAGCAGGTCGGCTTGCGGCCAGGCGCGGACCAGGTCGCTCTGGATGATCCGGACCCGGGTCACGCTGTTGCAGTCAGAGCCCTGGATGACCAGCAGCAGCCGGTCCGACCTGCGCGCGGGATCGCGCGGCTCCAGGTAGTAGCGGATGCGCGAGCCGTCGTCGCGGGCCAGCTCGCGGGCGGCCGGCTGGGCATGGGCGCAGGCGGCGAAGAGGACGCCGGCCAGGCCGAAAATGAGGTGGATTCGCTTCATGTTTTCGCGGTCCCCGCGCGGCGGCGCGTCTCGCGTGGCGGCTCCAGCAACGCGCCGCAGTCGCGCACGCTGGCCACGACCTGTCCGCGCAGCCAGTCTATGCCTTCGTCGCGCCAGTTGCCGGCCGACCAATGCATGCGGATGGACATGCCGGGCAGCTGGAAGGGCAGTTCCTCGATGCGCAGTCCATCGCGCCGGCTGGCCCACAGCCGCGCCAGATGGCCGGGCACCACGGCGGTCAGCGAGGTGCCTGCCAGCAGCTCGGACAGCATGAAGAAATTGGACGAGGTCACGACCGGTTCCAGCGCCCGCAGCCGGAAGCGCTCGGCGACGATCTGGTGGGCCGAGCGCGGCACGTCTGCCACCGCATAGCGAGCCGGGCCGGCCGCCGGACGGCCGCGCGGCGGCGCTTCGCGCACGCCGACATAGCGGTCCTTGAACAGCAGTGTGCTGGTCTTGCGCGCCTTGAGCTGCGGGATCCAGCCCACCGCCAAGTCCAGCGCACCATCGTCCAGGCGCTCGGCCAGCGCGCCTTCCCAGGCCGTCACCATCCGCAGGCGCACTCCAGGCGCTGCGGCGGCGATGCGGGAGACCAGGCGGTTCAGGATCAGCGTCTGGCCCACGTCGGTCATGTACACGATGAAGCTGCGTCGGGACGCGGCGGGATCGAAGCCCGAGGGCGGATTCAACGCCTGCTCCAGCGCGGCCAGCGCGCCGGCCACGGGCGTGGCCCATTCGCGCGCCAGCGGCGTCGGCTGCATGCCTTGCGCGTTGCGCACGAACAGCGGATCGCCGGCGATGCCGCGCAGCCTGGCCAGCTGCGTGGACACGGCGGGTTGGGACATGCCCAGCGCGTCGGCCGCGCGGCCGACGTGCCGCTCGCGCAGCATGGCGATGAAGACCTTCAGCAGCCGGAAGTCCAGCTGCTCCAGCTTGATGTTCCTACCCACGTTTCCTGTTCCGTCGTAAGGTCGCCAGACCCGCCGGATGCCGGGTCGACGCGGGGATTATAGGAAGTTGCGAATAATGGAAATCGCCTGATCGCGATTGCCGCGCTGTTGCCGCCTCGACTAAGTTTGCAGCCGTGTTCAACAGATGCGGTGTGGTTCAGGATGCAATGGAACCCTTATGGACCTGAAGCGATTCAGGCGGTCTTGTCCCCCGGGCAATGGCAGGGCTTGGGATTGCCCGGTTCGCTGACCGATCGGTTGCGGCGGCTGGGCGAGTTTCGATTGTGCGTGCGGGAGGAACGCACGGATGCCGCCAGCGATGACGAGGCGCGCGCCATGGGCCTGGCGCCGGGCGCGCCCTGCTGGCTGCGTGAAGTGGAAATGTCGGTCGATGGCTTGAAATGCGTGGCGGCGCGCAGCCTGACGCCGCTGGCGGCTTCGTGGGATGCATGGCGCGGCATGCGCGGCCTGAGCGAGCGACCGCTGGGCAGCATGCTGTATGACGATCCCGACGTGTGGAGATCGCCCTTCGAGGTGACGCGGTTGACGGCCGGCTCGGCGCTGTTTCTGATGGCCGACGCGGTGGCGCGGGATGCCGGCGCAACGTCGCCCGGGCTGTGGGCGCGCCGTTCCCTGTTCTGGCGGCGGGATCAGCCGCTGCTGGTGGCGGAATGTTTCCTGCCGGGTTTCTGGGTCCTGTCCGCCCGCGCGTCGCGCAGCGACGGCGCGGGAGACGGACCGGGCTACTGAAACAGTTCGCTCTCGACGCAAAATGCGACCAATTCCTGGTCGGTCTGCACGTCCAGCTTGCGCATGGCCGATATTTTCTGGCCGCTGACGGTCTTGACGCTGCGCTTCAAGGTCTCCGCCACCTGCATCATCGATTCTCCCCGGATGAAGTGGCGCAGCACTTCGAATTCCTTGGGCGACAGGCTGTTGATGCGTTCGCCGAT
>MCND01000305.1_pt1 | contig 17553 bp, 20 predicted proteins | sample 778211 | NCBI WGS metagenome assembly MCND01 (sample SAMN04296812, study PRJNA304217) | bioreactor metagenome | isolation source: activated sludge enriched with benzalkonium chloride | place: Turkey: Istanbul urban wastewater treatment plant
TTTCGCCTCTTTCGGGGTGGTTAGCTCAGTGGTAGAGCACTGCCTTCACACGGCAGGGGTCACAAGTTCGAAACTTGTACCACCCACCAATTTCACCAGATGCCGCTTGCGGCGCCTGGCATCCCGAAGCGAAAAACCTGGCATCAGCCAGTTGGTTCGCTCAGCGGGATCAAAAAAAGCCAACCTTCGCGGGTTGGCTTTTTTCTTTGCGCCGCCTGGCGCGGATCGCCGATTGCGCAGCGCGCGGTTTCCGATTCTTCGCATAGGACATCGCGCGATTGCGGGCCGCGCATGCGCCTGGCTGCCGAGCGACGGCAGGCATTCTTGATCTACCTCAATCATCGTTCCTGAGCTTGTCGTTGCCACGGCCCGCGCATGCCTATGATGAAAGCGCGGCCCGGCGGGCCGCCAGCCGGGCCGGCAGCCTCGGCCTGGCGGCGCGTTGAGGCGGCGCCGGTCCGCAGCCGCGGACCGGACACGAAAACAGGAGAACGCCATGCACCCCGACACCAACACCATGTTGATCATCATCGTGGCGGGCGTGGCGCTCATGCTGCTGGGTTTCGGTCTGCGCGACCGCAACATCGGCATGGGGCTGATGGGCATCGGCCTGGTGACCGCGCTGGGCACCATCATCTACAAGGCCTACATCACGTTCAATTGACGGGCGAGGACGCCCTGGCGCAGCCTGCGCGCGGTACGCGCGGGCGTGAATCAAGCGCCGGATTTCGCGGCCGCGCGGGCGGCGCGCGCCAGGATGGCGTCGAGCTGGCTGGCGAAGGCGCGGCGATCCGCCTGGCTGAGGGCCGGCGGGCCGCCGATGTCCACTCCGCTGGAACGCAGTTCTTCCATCATGTCGCGCATCGCCAGCCGTTCGCGGATCGTGCCCGCGTCGTAACGTTCGCCGCGCGGGCTGAGCGCCATCGCGCCCTTGGCCAGCACGTCGGCCGCCAGCGGGATATCCGCCGTGATGACCAGGTCGCCGGCCTCGGCGTGCTGCGTGATGTGGGCGTCGGCGACGTCGAAGCCGCGCGGCACCTGGACCGCGCGGATCAGGGGCGAGGGCGGCGTGCGCAGCGGCTGGTTGGCCACCAGGGTCAAGGGCAGGCCAGCGCGCTGGGCGGCGCGGAACAGGATGTCCTTGACCACCACCGGGCAGGCGTCGGCATCGACCCAGATATGCATGCTCAGGCGTCCAGCGCTTTCTGCAGCAGTTCGGCCACGATCTCGTTGGTGGAGACGCCGCGCGCCACGGCCATGGCGCGGATCTGGTCGGCATGGGCTTGGGACAGCTTGAGCGGGAAGGGCACCAGGCCGGCGGCCTGGTCCAGCTTGCGCTGTTCGCGCCGGTCGGGCAGCTGGGAGGCCGTGCCGAAACGGTCCGGCGTGCCGGATTGCTTGAGCTGGCCGGCCAATTTCAGGGCCTGGTTCTTTTGCAGATCGAATTTGTTCATCGCGATTTCCTGTGAGGGAGCGCCATCATATACGCAGGCCGCCTAGGGCCGCGCTGGCGTTTTGGGGTTTTCCAGGGCGCTGAGGCCTTCTTCCGCGCCATCGTGCAGCGGCACGCTCAGGCCGCGCCGGGCGGTCGCCACGCCGACCTGCGCGCCCTGGGGCGAGCCGCCGGCCAGCAGGTCCTGGCCGGTCTGGTACACGGTGCGCACGATGCTCAGCGCCTCGTCGCGGGTCAGTTCAGACGTGGTCAGCAGCAAGGCGGCCGTGCCGACTGTCGCCACCGCGTCGGGTTGGTCCGGATAGGTGCCGGCGGCGATGTCGATCGGCATCAGCACGCCGTCTTCGCCGGCGCTCAGCGCCTTGATGGCGGCGGGATCGAGCGGTAGCAGCTGGAGCTTGGCCTGGGCCAGGGCGTCGCGCAGCGGCGTGGCCGGCACGCCGATCACCTGGGCTGCGGCGTCGAGGTCGCCGGCATTCAGCGCCGGCAGCGAGGCGCTGAAGGGCGTGTCGATCACCATATAGTCGCGGCCGGCCTGCATGCCGTGCGCGGCCAGCACGCGTTCCAGCGTCGCGCGCACGGCCGAGCCTTGCGGACCGAGCGCGATGCGCTTGCCTTTGAGGTCGCGCACGTTGCGCAGCCCGGCGTCCCGGCGCACCACGATATGCACCAATTCCGGATACAGGCTGCCCAGCGCGCGCAGCGACGAGAACGGCGCCTGATCAGCGAAGGGGCCCTTGCCTTCGTAGGCCAGGCGGGCGGTGTCGGCCTGGGCCAGCGCCACGGTTACGTCGCCGGCGCGCAGCAGCGCGATGTTTTCCGCGCCGCCGCCGGTGATGAGCGGGGTGATCCGGATCTGTTGCGAGCGGCTGGCGCCGGCAAGGGCACGGGCAAAGGCCACGTACTCGCCTCGGTCAGGCCCGCCGGCCAGCGGATAGCCGTGCTGCAGCCGGCTCAGGCGGCCGTTGATGCGTGACACCGAGCGTTCCAGCTCCTGCTGCACGACATGTTGCGCGGTGCTGGAGGCGCTGTAGGCCACCGAGTGCGTGATCTGGTCCAGCGTGTCCAGCAACTGGCGCGTGACGGTGGGCGGCGTGCCGCTGTCCAGCGTGGGCGCTTCGGCGGCCTTGAAACCGGCCGGTGTGACCAGGGTCCAGGCGTCGCCGTCCTTGCGGTAGATCGCGCTGGCGTGCGCGATGATGCGGTCGCCGGCCTGGTTGCCGCTGGACTTGACGCCGCTGATGCTGCGCGGGCCCGCGCCCAGCAACGTCACCAGCGAGGCGGCGCCGGGCTTGTCCCAGGCGCCGAGCGTGACGTCGCGGTCCAGCCGCAGCTCCACGTCGTAATAGACCACGCGCCGGGTTTCTCCGGCTGGCGCGGTGCTGTCCGCGGCCGAGCCGCGCCGCTTGAGGTCGGCGATCTTGAATTGGTCCGCGCCGTAGGTGGCGGTCAGGCCGCGCTCGACGTCGGCGCGCAATGCGTCGGCATCGGGGGCGCGGCCGCAGGCGGCCAGCGTCAGGCAAAGGGCGATGAAGGCGATGCGCTTGAGCATGCTTACATCCCTCCCACGAAGGGCAGCGAGATCAGCGAAGTCAGCACGATCACGTTGAGGATGTCCACCAGGAAGGCGCCGGTCACCGGCACCACGATGAAGGCTTCGGGCGCGGGGCCGTGGCGGCGCGTCAGCGCCTGCATGTTGGCGATGGCGGTCGCCGTCGCGCCCAGCGCGAAGCCGCAGAAGGCGGCCGACATGATGCTGGCTTCATAGTCGCGCTTGAGCGCGCGGAACATGACCAGGGAGGCGTACAGCGCGCAGAACAGCGTCTGCACCGCCAGCATCAGCGCCAGCGGCCCGGCCAGCCGGGCGACGCTGGACAGGTCCAGCGTCATCATGGTCATGCCCAGGAACAGCGACAGCGCGACGGTGCCGATGATTTCCGTGGCGCGGTCATCCAGCTTCAAGCCCAGGCGCGCGCCGCCGTTGCGGATGAGCACGCCGGTGGCCAGGCACCACAGGAAGTTGGGCAGGCTGACCGGGGCATTCTCGACCAGCGTGGCGAGATAGCCGCCCAGCGCCAGGCAGATGAAGGCCGCGGTCAGCGACACGATGAACGAGCCGGACGTGGACGGCGCTTGATCCTCGCTCAGATCCGGCGCGTCATGGCTGGCGGCGGCATGGTCCAGGCTGCCGGCCAGCTTGTGGCGGCGCATGAGCCATTCCGCGACCGGGCCGCCGACCACGCCTCCCAGCACCAGGCCCAGCGTGGCGGACGTCATGGCCAGCGCCATCACGTCCTGGATGTTGTTGAAGTCGGCGAAGCGCGTGGCGTAGGCCGCGCCGGTGCCGTGCCCGCCGACCAGCGTGATGGTGCCGCCCAGCAAGCCCATGAGCGGGTGCATGTCCAGCAGCCAGGCCATGCCCAGTCCCACCGCGTTCTGGAGCACCAGGAATGGGATCAGGGCCAGCAGGAAGGCGATCAGTCGCGGGCCTCCCTTGGCGAGGAGCTTGAGGTTGGCGGTCAAGCCGATGCAGCCGAAGAACAGCAGCAGCAGCGTGGGCCGGATGCTGGTGTCCAGCGAGACGCTCACGTCGCCCCAGTTCGATAGCAGGTAGGCGGCGATGGCGAACAGCAGGCCGCCGACGATGGGGTCGGGGATGCTGTAGCGCGCCAGCACGCCGATGCGGGAAGTCAGGACGCGGCCGATGACGAGCACCAGGCAGCAGGCCAGCAGGGATTGGACGGGCGTGAGAGAAATCATGGAATCCTTCGCGCCCTGTCAGGGCGCAGCAAATTCAGGCTGTCGGAACCGTCGCCGCCGTATCGCAAAGCTGCGTCCTATCTTAATAGTAGTAGGTAGGGCGGCCATGTCGTGGCCGCTGGCGGCGTACGGGCGCGGGCAGGCGGCGCGCCTGCCAGGAGGGGGGGCGGGGCCCCCGGATTCAGAACGGGAAGGCGCGTGCCATGTAACTGGCGTTTGGTCCGTATCCGGCCAGCTTTTCGGCCAGTCCGGCGGCGTCGGCATCCACGGGCGCGTAGCCGTGGCGGCGCCAGTAGCTCACCGCGCCCTGTAGCGACACCAGGCTGGCGCGCAACAGGCCCTGCGAGGCGGCCTGGCCGGCCGCCTGTCGCAACAGCGCCTGGCCCACGCCCAAGCCTTGGGCCGCCGGCGACACCGCGCAGTCATGCAGGAACCAGTGGTCGGCGCCGTCGGGCAGGGCGTCAAGCTCGACGTCCAGCACGGGCGGAAGGCCCGCGTCCCAGGGATACGAGATCAAGTAGCCGAGCGTGCCGGATTCCGCGCCGTCGGCGATCCAGCAGTGTCGGGGCGCGAGCGCGAGCCGGTTCAGGAAGAATCCGGCGCTTTCCAGCAGGAAACCAGGGTAGGCCAGGGCCTGCACGGCAAGAATGCCGTCCACGTCGCCGGGCCGCATCGGGCGGACTTGGTAATGCATAACAACCTGTGAAAACAAAGACTTCCGCGCATTTTACCGGGGGCGGGGAAAGGCCGCTTTTACGCGCCTTTACAAATTGGGGACACAGTTTCACGGGAACTGAACGCGAGTTTATTCATTGCGGCGCCGCGATCCCTAGACTGGCTCACACGTGAATTGCCGCAGTCTGGCGCTCGGCGGCATTTCATGAAAATTCAACGAGGCTCTGCTCATACTGCCCGCCACAGTGCCCCGTATTACGTGCCACGACAGAGAGCCATGCATACCCAATTCCGGTCCGCTTCCATGCCGCCGCAAATACTGCCCAACGCATTTCCGCTCGGGACCGCCCGGTCCGCGCCGGCCGCGTCGGTACCCTATGAAGCCAGGGTGAGCTGTGTCATCCCCTGCCTGAATGAGAGCGAGAACCTGCGCATCCTGCTGCCCCTGCTGCGCAACCGGCTGTCGGCCCTGTGCACCAGCTGGGAGATCATCGTCGCCGATGACGGCAGCACCGATGGCACCGAGGCGCTGATGCAGGAATGGACCGAGCACCCAGGCTTCCGCTACGTGCAGCTGTCGCGCAATTTCGGCAAGGAGGCGGCGCTGAGCGCGGGCCTGGAATCGGCCACCGGCGATGCCGTGATTTCCCTGGACGCCGATCTGCAACATCCGCCTGCGCTGATCGAGCAGATGCTGGCCCGCTGGGCCGCCGGCGCCGAGATGGTCTACGCCGTGCGCGAGACCCGCGCCGACGAGTCCTGGGCCAAGCGCGCGGGCGCGCGCTGGTTCTACAAGCTGCTGAGCGGCGCGCGCGGGGTCGACGTGCCCGCGCACGCCGGCGATTTCCGCTTGATGGACCGCAGCGTGGTGGACGCGCTCAACGCCTTGCCTGAACGTACCCGTTTCATGAAGGGCCTGTATGCCTGGGTCGGATTCAAGGGCGAAGCCCTGCCTTACACGCCGGACGAGCGCCTGCACGGCAATAGCCGTTTCAGCGGGCTGCGGCTGTTCCGCCTGGCCCTGGACGGCCTGACTGCATTCACGACCTGGCCGCTGCGCATGGTCAGCCTGGCCGGCGTGGTCATGGCCCTGGTGGGCCTGTGCTACGCCGCGTATCTGGTGGGGGAATATCTGTTGCTGGGCAACCCGGTCTCCGGCTGGACCACCATCGTCACCGCCGTGCTGTTCTTCGCCGGCATCAACCTGATCTCCCTGGGAGTGGTGGGCGAATATGTCGCCCGCATTTTCGATGAGGTCAAAGGGCGGCCGCTCTATGTCGTGCGCCGCAGGCAGGGGCGTCCCGCCTCCAGCGACGAGGCGACGAACTGATGGCCAAGATCATGCAACAGCCGGCCCGCTCCGAATGGACGCCGCCGGCAGGATGGTTCTTGCTTGCCATTGGCGCATGGCTGGCCGCTCTGATCTGGTACCGGCCGTTGACGCTGCCCGACGAAGGGCGCTACGCGGGCGTGGCCTGGGACATGCTGCGCGCCGGTTCGCATGGGGTGCCCTTGCTGGACGGCATGCCCTATTTCCACAAGCCGCCGCTGTACTACTGGCTGTCTGAATTCTTCTTCGCGCTGTTCGGGCCGCATCCGTGGCTGGCCCGACTGCCGTCCTGGATGGCCGCCTGGGGCACGTCGATCGCGCTGTATTTCTTCGTGCTGCGCCATCGCGACCGCGCCACCGCGACCATGACCACGCTGATCCTGGCCTGCATGCCGTTCTTCTACGGCGGCGCGCAGTTCGCCAACCTGGACATGCTGGTGGCCGGCATGATCTCGCTGTGCGTGCTGGCCGCGGCCGAGACCGCGCTGCGGGCCGAGCGGGGTCAGGCCTATCGCGTCATGTCGCTGGTCGCCGCGGCGCTGGCCGGCCTGGCCGTGCTCGCCAAGGGCTTGATCGGGCTGGTGCTGCCTGGCGCCGTCCTGTTCATCTGGCTGGTGGCCGGCAAGCGCTGGCGCGGCCTGAAGGCGTTGGTCTGGCCGCCCGCGCTGCTGCTGTTCGCGGCGGTCGCGGTGCCGTGGTTCTGGCTGATGCAGACGCGTTTCTCGGGCTTTTACGATTATTTCTTCGTCTACCAGCACTTCCAGCGCTTCGCCGCGACCGGGTTCAACAACGCCCAGCCGTTCTGGTTCTACCTGCCGGTGATCGTCGGCCTGGCGCTGCCCTGGTCCCTGTGGGGCGGCGGGATCCTGCGCAAGACGTTCTGGACCGGGCCGACGCGCGAGCTGCGATTGCTGGCGGCCATCTGGGCCGTGGTCATCCTGGCTTTCTTCTCGCTGCCGGCGTCCAAGCTGGTGGGCTATGTGCTGCCGACGCTGCCGCCGCTGGCTTTCCTGCTGGCCGAGGTGGTGGTGGCCGCCTGGCGCAACGAGCACGACACGATCACGCCCAAGTTGGTGCGCATCAGCGCCGGCGCCGGCGCCTTCATCTGCGTGCTGGCGGTGGGTATCGCCGGACACAACGCCCGGGGCAGCGCGGAGCCCCTGGCCAAGGTGATCCGGCCGCAGCTTCAGGCGGACGATACCTTCGTGTCCCTGCATGCCTATCCCTTCGACCTGGCGCTCTACATGCGCGCGATCAAGCCGTCCTGGGTGGTGGATGACTGGCTCAATCCCGAAATTGCCACGCGTGACAACTGGCGCAAGGAGTTGTATGACGCCGCCAAGTTCGATCCCGCCGTGGGCAAGCAGGTGTTGATCAGCAATGAGGAGTTCAACGCCAGACTGTGTGCCGCGCCGGATGGCGCCCGCTACTGGGTGTGGGGCACCAGCTCGGACGGAACGGACTATCCGGCGCTGCAAGGCCTGACGCCGGCGGCGAGCAGCATCAAATTCCTGATCTGGAAGGTCGAGGCGGGGCCGGCGCTCAGGCAGCGGGTTTGTGGCGGAACGCCCAAAGCCGGCTGACCACGAAGGTCAGCACGGCCAGTCCGATCAGGATCAAGGCGAGCAGCACGTCATAGCGGACCGCCGTGGCGTGCAGCAGCCAGGCATAGGCGCTCTCGTTGACCAGAAAGCCCGCGGCCGACACGAGGAAGAAACGTCGGATGGCTATCGTCCAGGGTATGCGACTATGGCGGAACGTAAGCCGGTAGTGTCCAATGAAGGACACCGCGAATGCGACCAGCCAGCCGACCAGGTTGGCGACCAGCGGCGCCGCGGCGGCGAGTTCGACGCAGCCCACGGCCACCGCCCAGTGCGTGGCGGCGGCAGCGCATCCGACGGCGACAAAAAAAACCAGTTGTTTGAACAAAGCGCGCATGCGGGGCGTGCAGATATGGAAGTACGGGGTGAGTTCTTGATCAAGCACGTGATTGTGTGCGGCGATGATTTTGGCATGAACGCCGACATCGATGAAGCCATGATCTCATTGGCCGGGCTGGGGCGTATGAGCGCGGTCAGCTGCCTGACGCTGGGGCCGACGTTCCTGGCGAACGCCGCGCGGCTGGCCAAGCTCGACATCGATCTCGGGCTGCACCTGAATCTGACCGAAGCGCTGTCGGACGGCGCGCAGGCCATGCCGTCCCTGTCCCGCCTGATCATGCGCGCCTATGCCGGACGGCTGGACGCCGCCTGGGTCGATGCGCAGCTTGAGCGCCAGTTCGACGCCTTCGAGGCCGCGTTCGGGCGCATGCCCGACTATGTCGACGGCCACCAGCACGTGCATCAGTTGCCGGTCGTTCGTCAGCGTCTGCTGGCGCTGCTCAAGCGCCGCTACGGCGGGCGCATGCCCTGGCTTCGGCAGACCGCGCCGGGCATGCTCAGCGGCATTCCACTCAAGGAAACGTTCAAGGCCCATGTGATCGGCGCGCTGGGCGCGGCCGCGCTGGGACGGGACGCCGCCAGGGATGGCCTGCGCACCAACCGGCGCATGCTGGGCGTCTATGGATTCGAGGGCGGCAAGCGGCATTACGCGGACCTGCTGCAGAACTGGCTTGTCAATGCCTGCGACGGCGACCTGCTGATGTGCCACCCCGCCAAGGACAGCAGCGGCGATTGCGCCATGTCGCGCCAGCGCCGCGCGGAGTACGAAGTGCTGGCCTGCCCGAAGATGGGCGAATGGCTGCGCACCAACGGCGTGCGCATCGCGCGCCTGGACGCTGCCCGGCACTGATCCCGCGCGTCACGCCTCGATCAGGCTCTGCAACAGCCAGGCGCCGGCGGAACCCAGCGCGCGCCGCATGGACCAGACGGCGTCCACCCGGGTGTGCCGAGGCCAGCCCGGCACGGGCAGTTCCACCAGCTGATCGGCGCCGTAGCGCTGCACCATCCAGCGCGGCAGCTCGGTCCAGCCATACCCCTGGCTGGCCATTTCGCACAGCATCAGATAACCCGGCGCCGACCAGGTCGATTGCGCCGGGCAATCGTCCTTGTTGTCCAGTTCGTAGGTGCTGAGCCGCAATTCGCGTTCCGCGCGCAGCTGCTCGCTGGTCACGTGTGGCAGGGCGGCCAGCGGGTGGCCACGGCCCACGCACAGCACCAGCTCCGACTTTTCCTTCAGCGCCGAATAGCCCACATCCGGCGGATAGCTGTCCTGTGCGGCCATCAGGCCCAGGTGCGCGCGGCCCTGCTGCACCAGGGCCACCACGTCTTCGTACTCCGCGATCAGGCATTCGAACCGCAGCGTGGGATAGCGCAGGTCGATCTGGCGCAGCATGGCGGCGAAGGTTTCGGACTGGAAGGTGTCGGACAGCACCACGGTCAGGCGGGGCTCCTGTCCCTCGGACAACTGGCTGGCGCAGCGGTTGAGCCGGTCATTGGCCGCCAGCACCTGCTGCGCCTGCGCCAGCAGGGCCTGGCCGGCTTCGGTCAGCGACGGCTGCCGCTGGCGGCGGTCGAACAGGGACACATTCAGGTCCACCTCCAGATTGGCGATGGTTTCGCTGATGGTGGACTGGCTCTTGCCCAGCTTGCGGGCGGCGGCGGAGAACGAGCCTTCGGCGGCGACCAGAGCAAAGGCCGCCAGTGATTCCAGGGAGTGGCGCATGATGGGAGATTGCGGTGTTATCGGTTTTTCCGATGGAAACTATCTTTATGGTACCGGAATAGTCGTGGACAATCTGCTCCGTTGATGAAATGAACGACCTCAGGTGGGTCCATGACGCAAGCCAAGAAAACCCTCAAAGAACGCTTCCTGCACGCTTTCCTGTTCGAAATCCTGGCCATCGGCCTGTGCGCGCCCGTCGCCGCATGGGCCATGGGCAAATCGCTGTTCGAAATGGGTGTGCTGACCGCTGTGATCGCCTGGATCGCTTTGGTCTGGAACATGATCTACAACGCCGGTTTCGACCGCCTGGAAAACCGTTATGGCCTGACGCGCAACCTGCGGCTGCGCGTCATTCATGCCTTCGGCTTCGAGCTGGGCCTGATCCTGATCGTGATTCCGCTGGCCGCGTGGTGGTTGAACATCAGCCTGTGGCAGGCTTTCGTGCTGGATATCGCGCTGGTGCTGTTCTATCTGCCCTACGCGTTTTTCTACAACTTGGCCTACGACAAGTCCCGTTCACGGGTGATCCGCTGGCTGGAACGCCGTCGCGGCGGCGCCTGCGAGGCAGCCGCGGTCACGCCCCGATAAACCGGAGCAACCAGGTTTCCCGGCGGCGTATCCGGCGTCCGCGCGCTGCTGGCGGGGTGTGCGCAGTCGTCTTGCGCCTCTAGCCTTGCTTGCGACCGTAGGCCCGCGAGGCGTCGCGCATGAAGGCGCCCACCGCCGTTTCGTATTGCGCGCCGCTGCGGAACGCGCCGGAGTGCGAGGCGCCTTCGATCTTGACCAGCCGCTTCAAGCCGGGCGTGACGTTGTGGGCCGCCTCGTACAGTTGATCGCTCATGGTGTGCGGCACCACGCGGTCGGCGGTGCCATGCATGAACAGCATGGGCGTGCGCATCAGCGCCACCTTCTCGATCGAATCGAAGGGCTGCGTGATCAGCAAGCTGGCGCCGGGCAGCTTGCCCCATTTCATCGTGGCCAGCATCGCGCCGATGCTGGTGAAGCTGGACTCGACGATCAGACCGGCGAACGGCGGCTGGTTGGGGCGGGACGCGAGGTCGATGGCGATGGCGCCGCCCAGGCTGTGGCCGTAGATGAAGCGGCGCGACGGGTCGGGCTGGCGCCGGGCCAGCTCCCGCAGGCCGGCGACGGCGTCCTGCTGCGCGGTGGCCTCGGACGGCAGGCGCGGCGTGGACGCGCCGAAGCCGCGATAGTCGATCGCCAGCACCGAATAGCCCATGCGGGTCCAGCCCTCGATTCGGAAGGCGGCGCCATTCAGATTCCATCGCGCGCCATGCAGATACAGCACCGTGGGCGCGTCGGCGCGCGGACTTTGCCAGTACCAGGCGCGCACGCGTTCGCCGCCGCCGACATCCAGGTCGAAGACTTCGGTGCCGGCGGCGGGCTCGCGCCACCAGGTCTGGGGCTGGGGTTCGGGCGCGAAGATTCTCTGCCGTTGCCAGGCGTCGAGCTGGGTGCAGCCGACGACGCTGGCGGCGGCAAGCACGGCGGCGCCGATCAGGCGGCGGAGGGCGGAACGGGACTGGGCGGGCATGTTCGGTACGACGGTTGGGCGCGACGGGTGCTTCCCCCAGGGCGCCGGAAGGGCGGCTAGAGCATACCCCGGGCGCGCGCGGGCTCGGCGCGCGCCTGGTGTCCAAATGTACTTGCCTATGTCGTGGTTGGACGTGGATCGCGCGTCAGCGCCAGCCAGGCTTGCGCCGCGTGTGAAAGATAGCCGCCGCGCCGCCAGGCCTGCACCATTTCCCAATCGGTGCCGGGATCGCGCAACGGCACGCGGCTGACGCCGGCGTGGGTTTCCTCGTCGGCCTTGATGCGCGGCAGGAAGGCCACGCCCAGGCCGGCGGCGACCAGGGCGACGATGAAGTCGGTCTGCCCGCTGCGCGCCGCGACGGTGGGCGTGAAGCCCGCGCGCTGGCAGGCATCCTGGATGATGCGGTTCAACGCGAAACCCGTCTCGAACAGAATGAAGGGCGTGTCGCGCAGTTCGACGAGGCCGACTGCGGCCGCGCCGGCGCGCGGATGATCCGCCGGCATAAGCGCGATCAGCGGTTCGCGCGCCACCGGCTGCCAGTCGAAGTTGTCGGGCACCGGACGCAGCGTGGCGGCCAGCTCGATCTCGCCCGCCATCACCATCTCTTCAAGCCGCCGGCTGCCGTGTTCCACCAGGCTGATTTCGATGCGCGGATAACGGCTGCGAAAGCGCGCGAACAAGGGCGCGAACAGCGAGCTGCTGCCCAGCCGGGGCAGGCCCAGGCGCAGCACGCCGCGCTGCAGGCCGCGCAGCGCATCCAGTTCGGCGCGCAGATCGTCGCGTTCCGCCAACATCGACAAGGCGCGTCGATAGACGATTTCGCCGGCCTCGGTCAGCCGGGGCGGGTAGACCTGGCGGTCCAGCAACGGCATGCCAAGCTCGTCTTCCAGCTGCTTGATCGCCTTGCTGACCGTGGGTTGCGTGGCGTGAATGGTCTTGGCGGCCTGGGAAAAGCCGCCCTGGCGGACGACCTCGACCAGCGCGCGCAAGGGGCGCAATTCCATGCTTATTCCTGATTGGAATTCGAAGAATTCATCGAATTCATTTTATCTATGCTCCCCGCAGGCGTAAAACAGAAGGGCCGTAGGAATCCTCATATGTTCTTGTCCCGTCGCCTTCTATACGCGCGCATCGCCCTGCGCCGCAGCCGTCTGCTGCAAATCGGGCTCTTGATTCTGTTTTCCCTGCTCGGTCAGGCGCTGGCCGGCTGGTCCGGTCTGCCGTTGCCCGGCGGCGTCATCGGCCTGGGCCTGGTGCTGGCCTTGCTGGCGTCGCGTCTGCTACGCGCCAGCAACCTGCAGCGCGGCGCCAGCCTGCTGCTGGGCGAGATGCTGCTGTTCTTCGTGCCGGCGGTGATGTCGCTGCTGGATCACCGCGAATTCATCGGCCTGCTGGGCCTGAAGCTGTTGCTGGTGATCGTGTTGGGCACCGCCCTGGTCATGGCGGGCACGGCGATCACCATCGAGCTGTGCCACCGCTGGATGAACCGTCATGCGTCCTGAATTCCATCTGGTGTTCTGGCCGGCGGCGACGGTGCTGGCCTATGTCTGCGCGCGCCTGTCGTACCGGCGCCATGCGCGCTGGTGGACGTCGGCGCTGGTGCTGGCGCCGGCGCTGCTGCTGGCATTGGCCTTGGCGCTGCATACGGGATATCGGGAATACATGGCGGGATCGCATTGGCTCACCGCCATGCTCGGTCCGGTGATCGTGGCCTTCGCCCTGCCGCTGTACCAGCAGCGCGCGTTGATCCGCCGCTACTGGCCAGTGCTGACCGCGGGGGTGGCCGTGGGCAGCCTAATCGCCGGCGTCAGCGCCTGGCTGCTGGGCAGCATGCTGGACCTGCCGGCGGACCTGCGACTGAGCCTGCTGCCGCGCTCGGTCGCCACGCCGTTCGCGATGACGGTGTCATCGCATGTGGGCGGGGTGCCGGATCTGACTGCCGTGTTCGTGATCGTGACCGGCGTGGCCGGCGCGGCGATCGGGCAACTGGTACGCGGCTGGCTGCCGCTGCGTTCCTCGCTGGCGCGCGGCGCCTTGTTCGGCATGGGCGCGCATGGCGCGGGAACCGCGAAGGCCCGCGAGCTGGCGGCCGAGGAGGGCGCGGTCGCGGGCCTGGTGATGGTGATGGCTGGCCTGTTCAACGTGCTGGTCACGCCGGCCGTGGTGGCCGGCATGCTGGCCCATTGACCGGTTTCAGCGCAGCAGGTCCAGCGCCACCGGATACAGCGAGGCCACCAGCAGCAGCGCCATGCCGACGTTGAAGGCGCGGATCGCGGCGGGCTTGTGCAAGACGCGGCGCAACGCGGTGCCGAAGGTGACCCAGACGCCGACGCTGGGCAGGTTGACCAGTCCGCAGACCACGGTGGCGATGACCAGATTGGCGAAGAAGCTGGCCTGCGGCGTGTAGGTCGCGATAATGCCCACCGCCATGACCCAGGCCTTGGGATTGACCCACTGGAACGCGGCGGCCTGCAGGAAGGTCATGGGCCTGGCGCGGCTGACGCCGTCCTTCATCTCGCCGGCATTGGCGATCTTCCAGGCCAGGTACAGCAGATAGGCCGCGCCGGCGTACTTCAGAACGGTGTACAGCGCAGGGACCTGCTGGAACACCGAGCCCAGGCCGACACCGACCAGGAACACCATCAGCGTGAAGCCGATGCTCACGCCGAGCAGGTGCGGAATGGTGCGGCGGAAGCCGAAATTCAGCCCGGACGTGGCCAGCATCACGTTGTTCGGTCCGGGCGTGATCGAACTGACCAGCGCGAACAGGGCCAGCGGGCCGAGCAGCGACAGGGAGGTGAGGGGCACGTCGGCCCAGCTGGCGGGGATCAAACTCATGTTGCGGTCCTTATGGGTGCCCGGCATCCGCTTACGGAACTGTCTGCGTGTTGGGGCGGGCCGCCGGGCGCGCACTTGCGGGTCGGCGGCATTGCTGTCACTCTACGCATAGTTATCGGTACAGTACCGGTACACTTTGGCAACTCACTTTATCAACTGGCCTGGTGATAATCCCATGACAGTCGCTCCCGCCACGTCTTCAACCCTGCCCTGGCAGCCCGTGCGCCAGGCCGACGCCACGCTGGTGGCGCAGTTGGCCGAGGGCCTGGCCCGCCGCATCGACGAACAGGGCCTGCGCCCCGGCACCCGCCTGCCGTCCATCCGCAAGATGGCCGAGCAATCCGGCGTCAGTCGTTTCACCGTGGTGGAAGCATACGACCGGTTGGTCGCTCGCGGGCTGGTGCAGTCGCGGCGCGGAGCGGGTTTTTTCGTGCGCGCCCGCAGCGGCCCCCTGGCCGCCGTCGCGCCCGCGCCTGCCCATACCCTGGCCGCGCCGGCCAGGGTGGACGTGGCCTGGCTGCTGCGCAGCATGTTCCGCGAAACCTCCGTCCACGGCATGCCGGGCGGCGCCGGCCTGTTGCCGCCGGACTGGCTGGATCCCGAAATGGTGGCGGGCGCCGTGCGCGCGGTGGGCCGGTCGGTGCGCGGCCAGCTCGTGTCCTACGGCCACCCGCAGGGTTTTCTGCCGCTGCGCCAGCAGATCGCCGCATCGCTGCAGGGCGAGGGCGTGCCCGCCCATCCCGAGCGCAATCTGCTGACCACCAATGGTGTCACGCACGCGCTGGACCTGATCGCGCGGCACCTGGTCAAGCCCGGCGATACGGTGCTGGTCGAGGATCCCGCCTGGTTCCTGATTTTCGGCCGGCTGGCGGCGTTTGGCGCCCGGCTGATCGGCGTGCCGCGCGGGCCGGACGGTCCGGACACGGCGCTGCTGGATCAGCTGGCCGCCGAGCACAAGCCCAAGCTCTTCATCATCAACAGCGCGGTCCACAATCCCACGGGCCATACGCTGTCGGCCGGCATCGCCTACGACATCCTGCGCATCGCCGAGCGCCATGATTTCCTGGTGGTCGAGGACGACACCTATGGCGATCTGCATCCGGGCGGCGCCATGAAGCTGGCCGTGCTGGACCGGCTGCGGCGCGTGATCCTGGTGAGCGGCTATTCCAAGATGCTGGCCGCCAGCCTGCGGGTGGGCTACGTGGCGGCGCACCCCGACATCCTGCAGAAGTTGGCGGACCTGAAGATGCTGGCCGGACTGACATCGCCGGAGCTGGGCGAGCGGGTCATCCACCGGGTGCTGATGGAGGGCCAGTACCGCCGTCACGCCGAGCGCGTTCGCGCCCGGGTCGACGAGGCCCGCCGGCGCTGCGTGAAAGGGCTGACGGCGCTGGGCCTGACCGTGCCGCGCGAACCGCATGCCGGCATGTTCGTGTGGGCAGACTGCGGACGCGACAGCGAGGTGCTGGCGCGCGAGGCGGCCGACCAGGGCCTGCTGCTGGCGCCGGGCACGCTGTTCTCGCCGTCGCAGGCGCCGTCCTCCATGGTGCGTTTTTCCGTCACGATGGTGGACCACAATGACATCTGGGCGAAACTGGAAAAGCTCTTCATGCCCGGCCTCTCCTGCAATAATAATGGGCAGCACTCCACCTGAAGGAACCGCCATGTCCGCACCGATCAAGCCCCTTACCGAGAACTTCGCCGTCGCGCCGCAACTGGGCCCCGACGACATGGCCGATGTGGCCGCCGCCGGCTACAAGAGCGTCATCATCAACCGTCCGGATTTCGAGGGCGGTCCCGACCAGCCGACCGCCGCGGACGTGTCCAAGGCCGCCCAGGCCGCCGGCCTGCGGATCGAATACCAGCCAGTCGTTGGCAGCGCCATGACGATCGCCGATGTGCAGCGCTTCGCCGAGCTGCTGCGCACCTTGCCCGGTCCGGTGCTGGCCTACTGCCGCACGGGCACCCGGTGCACCAATCTTTTCGCCGCCGCCCAGCAACTGGCTTGATCGGCGTCAAGGGCGCCAGGTTCGCTTGATGCGAATCTGGCGGGTTTTTCCGGTAGCATGGAGACTGTCCTCAAACCAGGAGCAGGCAAGATGTTCAAGAAGATCCTGATTCCCACCGACGGTTCGCCGCTGTCCGCGCAGGCCGCCAATGCGGGTATTTCGTTCGCGCGCTCCGTGGGCGCCGAAGTCGTTGCCCTGTACGTGACCCAGCCCTTCGCGGCCACCATCGGCTTTGACGGCATGGCGGCCGCCTATGCCATCACCGACGAAGACTACGAAAAGGCCTCGGCCGAGCAGGCCGATAAGTACCTGAAGCAGATCACCGATCGCGCCGACACCGCCGGCGTGAAGTCCGAGTCGCGCGCCGTGTCCAACTTCAACGTGGCAGACGGCATCGTCCAGGCCGCCGCAGACCAGGGCTGCGACCTGATCTTCATCGGCAGCCATGGCCGCAGCGGCCTGTCGCGTCTGCTGCTGGGCAGCGTCACGGCCAAGGTGCTGTCGCTGGCCAGCACCGCCGTGCTGGTGTACCGCGTCAAGGAAGACAAGAAGTAAGCGCGCGGGCGGCTTCAGCCGTCCGTCAGTGCGCCGCCCCTGCGGGCATCAAGCCCCTCCTCCTGGAGGGGCTTTTGCTTGGCCGCGCGTTTCGTCCACCCCGTGCAGCGCTCCCTTTGCTTTCCCTCTTGCAGCCTGACGCGCCGCGCGTAATATTGGCGATGCAAGTGCGGGCGCGCGGTACGCAACGCATCTGGCCGCGGCCTCGCGCCCGCCGCGGCAACGCCCGGTCGGGCTTGCCGTCTTCGCCCATCTGCACACAGCAAGGGAAGAGGCCATGACTCGCAAGACGCGCATCGAGCTTTACCGCAATATCGGCATCAGCGCCCATATCGACGCGGGCAAGACGACCACCACCGAGCGCATCCTCTTCTACACAGGCATCACTCACAAGATCGGCGAGGTGCACGACGGCGCCGCCGTGATGGACTGGATGGAACAGGAACAGGAACGCGGCATCACCATCACCTCGGCCGCCACCACCGCGTTCTGGAAGGGCATGGCCGGCAACTATCCCGAGCACCGCATCAACATCATCGACACGCCGGGGCACGTGGATTTCACCATCGAGGTCGAACGCTCCATGCGCGTGCTGGACGGCGCCGTCATGGTGTACGACTCCGTCGGCGGCGTGCAACCGCAGTCCGAGACGGTCTGGCGCCAGGCCAACAAGTACAAGGTGCCGCGCCTGGCCTTCGTCAACAAGATGGACCGC
>MCND01000307.1_pt1 | contig 17468 bp, 18 predicted proteins | sample 778211 | NCBI WGS metagenome assembly MCND01 (sample SAMN04296812, study PRJNA304217) | bioreactor metagenome | isolation source: activated sludge enriched with benzalkonium chloride | place: Turkey: Istanbul urban wastewater treatment plant
ATACATGGCTACTTCAGACCATCCCTAGGGGTGGTCATGACGGCCGCCATGACCTTGAACCTGTTGCTGGCGGCCCTCATGGGGGTATTGATCCCTATGACCCTGGCGCGCCTGGGGCGTGATCCAGCGATGGGCGCCAGTGTGATGATCACCGCTATGACCGACAGTGGTGGCTTTTTCATTTTCCTTGGCCTGGCGACCATCTTCCTGCTCTAAACCCATTTGCATGCCGGTTTTCTATCGAAGCGCCTTGATGGCGCTTCGTTGTTTTTGCGGGCAAAAAAAAGCCAGCTATTAGGCTGGCTTGAGTGTTCTGGGTGAAATCAGGTGGCGTCTGCGGCCATTTCGGCGTCATGGGCGATCAGCGAGACCAAGGCGTTCTGCTGGCGATGTGAGAGTTGGCGGAAGCGTTGAAGCAGTTCGCGTTCATGCAAGGACAGTTCGGGGCTGTCCAGGCGCATGCTTAGCTCTTCACCCAAGGCGCCTTCCTGAATAAGACTCTGTTCCAGGCGCGCGATGATTTCGGAGTTCATGCTGCGATGATGGTTGCGAGCCACCTCGGCAATGCGTTCACGCATCCCGTCGGGCAGACGTACGACGAACTTGTCAGCCGTACGGCTGGAATAAATTGCCTGTTTCAATGGGCGCATATATTTAACCGGTTAGTTCAGGGGAGCGGTTCTCGGAATTGGCCGCGGGCTGTTTTTTAGGACAAGCCTGATTGCCAAATGTTCAACCTGAATTGTTAAGAGGCCCGCATCATGCCTCAAGCTCGCCAGATCATTGGCGCCAATTCTGTGACAAATATTGAACTGGATAAAGGCGTTATGCCAGCACCAATTATCAGAAATGCGGACTGGTTTGAAAAGATCGCTGATCCGCGTTGTTGGCCGCATTCTCTCTTCCTGCGAGAGCGCTGATGCACTAGCGAAGGTGCACGCGATGCGGGTGAGCATCATAATCCCTACCTGTTAGAGGATAGTGGCAAATGGCCGATTTACTAGTGGCACTGCTCGGGGATGCGTTCCATGCCAGGTAGACTCATTTATTTGATGGGACCTTCGGGAGCTGGCAAAGATACTCTGATCGATGCGGCCAAGCCGTCATTGAGGGAGTTGGGTTGCGAGGTCGCAAGACGGGTCATTACGCGTTCAGCCGAGTCGGTGGGAGAGGACGCTCACGAAGTCTCGGTCGAGGAATTCGAGCGGCAGGCGGCACGCGGAGATTTCGCCTTGTCATGGCGAGCCAATGGCTTGGGTTATGGGATTCCAGCTCAGATCGATCAATGGCTGGCTCAAGGACGCCATGTCTTGGTCAACGGTTCACGAGGGTACCTGTCCCAGGCCCGGCAACGCTATCCAGACCTGATTGCGATCGTTCTGACGGTGAACACAGAGGTATTGCGCCAGCGCTTGCTGCGCAGGGCCAGGGAAGACCTGTCGGAGATCGAGAATCGCCTGCGGCGCAATGAGCAATTCGCCGATTCAGCCTGGTTGGAGGAGCAGCAGGTAGTACGCCTGGATAACTCCGCGCAATTGCAGGACACCCTGCAGTATCTACTGGAGATACTGCGCCAGCATGGGATCAGCGCAGTACCGGATCGAACTTGATCTTGCGTCCGGCAAGCAATGCAACCAGCGACGAGCAGAAGAACAAGCCGCAGGCGGCCAAGGAAATGTGGCTGAGCGTTTCCTCGGGCAATGCCATGGCGGCAATGCCACTGAGGAGCGTCAGGATAAGCAGGCTTTTCGCTGCGGTGGACATAAATGGCTTCCGATATCGTGGTCTTAGAACGCCCAGTGTTGTGTAGGCCCTGGAGCCTGCTGCAGAGGCTGTCCTGTAGCAATCCGGGTCACATCCCCAGGTTCTACCTGAGTCTTGAGGATGGCCAATCGTGGGGCTAGGCGTTGGCCGTAATGGGTAGAGGAGAGGGGGCTGGAGACTGCATCGTCGGGTTGAAAGTGAAAGGCCACCAATATGGCGATGGCTGTCGCATTCAGGAGAAACAGGACGCTGTTCATGGGCACCATCTCTAGGCTGCTTGTTCCGGGGAATAAAGCAGGCCGCGTGCCAGAAGTCTACAGGTCGTCAAACCCCATAAAAACAACAAGTTATATGTGGATTACGGTAGCGACGAATTGCACTTTGCAATAATGGCTTTTTGCAGTGATGCAATTTGCACGATGATGGGCTGCCGATTGCTCTTGCGTCTTGGTGTTTCCTGTAAAAAGCCCTACACACGACATGACAAATACGGCGTTGGTCGTTAACATGCACGCCGTCCTTTGTGCCGTATCAGGCACTTACCTCCGGGTCTCAGTAGCTCAATTGGATAGAGCATCCCCCTCCTAAGGGGAAGGTTGGCAGTTCGAACCTGCCCTGGGACACCATCTCCCTCTCCGTATCCATAACAGTGCATTGCCTTATCCGGGCAACGGGTACCCTGATTGCAGATCAAGGCCCGTGCAGAGCTGTTTGCGTTGTTCTCAAGTCATTCGCCACAAGATGAACAAACGTCCAAGCATGTAGGTGAAAACCATCATCGTCAGAACCCAGAATCGTTCGGCCGGCAGGCTGGAGCTGGTTTGGATCAGGACGGTAATCAGTGGGGCTATGTGGGACACGGTGCAACCTCCATTTTTCTGTGGGCATGAAAAAGCCCCAGGGCATCGTCTGTACCTGGGGCTTTCATCGTGAGAGCTTGGGATTTATCTAGAGTGCAACTTAAATCCTCGGCTTGTGTGTCTCACGTGTGAGACTGCCCATAGTGAGGGTTTTCCCGATCCTCACTCGGTTGCCGGGCTGAATGCCGGCAAGCCCTGCCACGCCACTGCTGCCCAGGCCCCACCGTCGGCCGCGAGCAAGTGCTTGAGGCTTTCCTCGTTGAAGGTGCTCCCCAGGGCGTCTGCCCTGAAGGCGGCCACCCATTGCCGGCGCCCCTGCATGAAGGCCTGTCCGAAGTCTTCCCAGCTGTCGAAGCAGTCCTGGGCCCGCTGGGCGTTGAGCAACATGATGCGCCAGCCGCTGTCGGCCTCCAGCCAGCCCATCAGCGTTGCGCAACGGGCGAAGAATGCGCTGCGCACGCAGGCGAAGGCAACGGCGGCTCGTGGATCGTCGCTGGGGTTCAGGCCATGCAGGTCGATACGAAACCACTGGCGTTCCAAGGTGGAGTTCAGGTGGTTGCGAACTTCATCGTCGCTGGCATTGCTGCGAAAGCCGATCTGGTGGAGCAACGGAGCCCTGAGGGTGTCCTTGGCCTGATCGGCGAAATAGGTGGTCTCGGGATCGAAGAAACCGGTCATGCCGGTGGCATCCACCATGGGTTGCGCCAGTGTCAGGGCCCAGCGCTTGCGTGGGGTGAAGACCATCAGGGAGGTGGGGCTGGAGCGGCGGCGCAAGTAACCCCAGACCAGCCAGGCGCCGAATAGGAGGCCGATGACTGTCAGCATGATTTCCCCCGCTGCCTGCTGGCTTGCCAGGTGCAAATGGACTCGGCCTGGGCTGGAGACATGTCTTTCCATGGCACGCCTTCGGTGCGATACAACGGGTCCTCCAGGCGGGGCTGCGGCCAAGGGCTTTTCTTGTAGACATGCCGGATGGCGTAGCGCACAGCCGGAGCCTCGGGTTCGTTTTCCAGCAACAGGTCGCACTGGCGAGCCGCCACCAGCCACTGGACCATGGGCGAGGGCGAGTCCAGTCGCGAGAACAGCTGTGGGTAGCGCGATACCAGGCGTGTCTGGGCTTCGGGCTCACTGACTTCTTCGATGTGCAGCCACCCGGTTTCGGTGCGCACGATTCCGATCGCGATGCAGTCGTCCGGCGTCTGTTGGTCGGTACCTAGGGTATTGAGGAACGCCAGCAGGTCATGGAAGTAGCGCTCGACAGGTGGACGGTTCTGCTTGCCCTTGACCTGCTCCACGGTCAGTGCGCCGCTGCCCTGGACAATCAGGCTGACCGTGATATGGGGCTGGCCCTGGGCATCGCGCAGGCTGAAGACCCGCATGCCCTGTTGCTCAACGGCCTCGGCGTAGCGCTCGCCATAGCCACCGGTCAAGGCTCGGCGGTTGGCGAACTGCCCCAGGCAGTGGCGCATCACATAGCTTTCAAACGCCATCTCGGCCCGTAGCAGTGGGCTGTCGCTGCGCATTTCCACCCAGGTGTGCTCGGCGCAGGTCACCGTGACCTGCAAGGCATCGGCTGAACTCTGGCGCCAGCCCTGGTCGACCCGGGCTGCCATTTGCGCATGTTCCTTCTCCCACAGCGCCAGGGCTTGGGGGCAGTTGATGCGGTCGAGCTTGCCCTCCAGGGCCGTGCCCTTGCGCGACACCAGGAACTCCACCAGCCGGGCCTCTTGTGCCAGCAGCTGGGGTTGTGCCGGGTCGATCCATACCAGGGGCGCCACGTTGGTGGAGGCATCCGCTTCCTGGGCCTTGGCGGCACTGAAGTGTCCGGCTACCCAGGCCGGTAGCCCAGCGCTCCCCAGGGCCTGGGCAGCGTCATCCAGGTTGTGGATGCTCCGTGCCGGCTCAAAGTTGCCAGCCAGGTGCCGGTAGAAGTGGTTGAGCAGCCAGCCTTGCACGGCGGCGTCGTCTTCCCGGGCCTGGCTGCGTTGCTTGATGCCACGCTTGAGTTCATCGGCATTGAGCAGGTTGCGCGCTGCGTAGCTGGAGTTGCGCTTGTCGGTGGCTACTTCCATAGCTGCCACCAGCTCTTCTTGGTGGCAGGGGCGGCAGGCGCCTGCAGCTCGGCCACGATCGACTCGATCCGGGCGCGGCATTGCACGTCGTACTCTTTGCTCGGGTCGCAAAGGGCCAGGGTCCGGGCGCAATACTCGAGGGCTTCTTCAGTGCGCCCACGAGCCTTGAAGTAGTCCACCGAACAGGACATCACCGACACCTCGTTCATTTCCAGTACGCAGGGCTCATAGCGCTGCCACAGGCTGTCGGCGTTGTCAGGGTGGGTGGGGGCCAGGTAGCGCGCCAGCTTGATCCGGTCGAACAGCGCCGAGGAGTCCAACTGTTGATCGCTGATCTCCTGGGCTTGCTGCCAGTTGAGCAGGCGTTCCAGCCAGATGAGGATTTCACTGTCGCGGTCCAGCGAGTACAGGGCGTAGGCCACCGAGACGATGTAGCTCTCCGGATTGTGACGGCTGTAGCCGTAGTCCATCGAGAAATGCCACAGCTGCTCCGCGGCTTCGGCGATGCCCGGGTAGTCGTCCATCGCGATGCGGGCGCTGAGCACTCCGTTGAAGTGCTCGGCGAAGGAGCTGGCGGCAATGCCTCGCTGGTGCAGTTCGATGGCATCTGCGTAGCGCTGTTGTTCGTTGTAGCAACGGTAGTTGATCGCCAGGTTGTTGCAGAGCATCGAGTACAGGTGGGCACAGCCATCGAACGGGTGGCCACTGCCGGTGGCGAAGTAGCGCTCCATGTGGGCCTGGCCTTGTTCATAAGCGTCTTTCTGGGCATCGCGCAGCAGTGAGTAGGCTTCGTCGCGAGCCTCGCCAGGCAGTTTGTCGGCCTCCGGCTCCGCCAGTTCCTCCATGGTCAGCGCGTAGTTGTAGGCGTAATTGCCGCTGGCCAGCTCCGGCCGGTGTTGCTTGAGCGCTTCGATGACACCCAGCTTGCGCACCAACGCCACGAACAGGGCATAGGCACTGCGATTATCGTGCAGGCGACCGGCCTGGGTTGCCTGTTGCAGCAGCTCGACCTCAGTGGCCGCGTCGATCAGATTACGGTCGGCGTCGTGTACGGCGGCCAGGCGCTTGATCCAGGGCTGTTCGGGGTTGCGCCGCAGCGCCTCGGCCCGGGCTTCGTCGAACAACCGATCGAGCTGCTCCAGGTCATCGACTGCGGCATACAGGGCGGCCAGCAGCGGTGTGGTCGCCGGCTCCTCCTGGGCGATTGGCGGCAGTGCGTCGAGGAATATCTGCAACAGCTCGCTGGTGACACAGGCGCGCATGATGCAAATCGGCCACCAGGCGTTGTGGTCTTCCGGGTCCTTGAGGCGCTCGAGCACCAGGCGCGCCACCGGCGGCCACATCTCCGACTGGCGGTCGTAGATATCCAGGAACGCACGATGGCCAGCTTCCTCCAGGCGTCCGGCTTCCTGCAGCCAGGGCAGCTCATACTCGATGAAGCTGTTGCCACCGCCGCTATCCAGGCTCATCGCTGCGACATGACAGATCTTCAGGGCACCGTTCAGGTCGCCCTGGGCGTGCAGAGAACGGGCCGCCAGGCGTGCGATGCGTACGTCCCACTCGCGGCGCCGGGGTTGCGACAGGCCGGCCGTGAGCTGGGCGATCGGTTGCTCGAACAGGGCCAGGCGCAGCGGGATGATTTCGATCAGCGAGTTGCCCAGCCACAGCCAGTCACCTTCGTCGATATCCTGATCGGGGCTGGCGTTGCGGATGACGTTGATCGCGTCCAGGGCTGCGGCGCGGGCTTCTTCGTCACGCTCATGGCGCGCCAGTGCCAGGGCGCGGCGTCGATGCCGGTCGGCGTCGTCCCGGGCTCGCAGGGCAGCGCGTTCGGGGTTGATCAGGGCCAGCGCATAGCGCACTTCGACGGTCTTGAGTGCGACTTCGAGGCTGCCCAGTTCCAGCTGGTCGAAGATCCGGTAGCGCCGGTAGTACTCGACATCGAAGTCCAGGGTCTGCGTGGCCATCTGGTTGAGTTTTTCCAGCACTTGCAGCAGTGCCGGTTCGTCATCCAGGTAGTTGGCGACCTGCAGACGCAGGATATCCAGGTTGATCTGCAACTCGTCGCGTGCTGCGTCCCCTGAGGCTTGCAGCAGGGCGTCGCCGTCCCGGTCGATGACGGCTCGGGCGGCAACCGAGTCGCCGGCCTGCATCCACAAGGTGTGCAGGCGAGCGATGGAGCCCAGGGAGTCGGCGAATAGAGGCTGTGCTTGCAACTGAGCCAGCAGGGTATCGGTTTCCTGCTCTTGCTGTTGCGCTTCGAGGCGGTCCATGAACTGTTCCAGTTCAATACCGGTAATCACACTGCTGTCCTGCGCCATCGTTAACTCCATTGAATAATGCTGTGTGCATCCATTGATGCATCGTCCGGCAGACCGACTCGCCTATGTCGCTGAGGCCCTCCTCGGGTGCCTACCGACTCTTCGGCGCCTGGCCTGCAAGCTCTGGCCGCTGACGATCGGTGTGTCGCGACCGGGTGGGGGAGGCGACAAGAACGATCGGGGCTTCGAGGCGCTGCACGCTATCAGGTGATGTTACAGAAATCCAAGATTTCCCAGGCTGGCCAAGACCATTTTCCCGGTGTTTTTATCGGCGCTGGCCAAATCGCAACATGCACTGGCCAAGGCGCAATAAATGCAATCGATCGCCTATAAGGGAATGCTCGGTCCGGCCGATAACCTGCGATGGACAATTGTGTTCCCAAGCGGCGACCTGCATCACAGGCCAGCCGCAAAGTGCTTGATAGCCTTCAGCCAGCCGCTATTATCTGCGCGCCGAGGGGCTGTGAAGCCGGGTGGGCCCTGGCGTCTTTGGATTGATCTTCTTAATTGCCTGGAATCTTCGATGCTGGCGTACCACCAAAAGAGCTTTTTGATCGTCGATGATTTCTCGGACTACCGCAGCTCGGTGCGTTCGATGTTGCGGGAGCTGGGCGTCAAGGACGTGGATACCGCCGACTCGGGGGAGCAGGCCCTGCGCATGTGCGCGCAGAAACGCTATGACTTCATCTTGCAGGACTACCACCTGGGCGACGGCAAGAAAAACGGCCAGCAGGTGCTCGAAGACCTGATGATGGAAAAGCTCATCAGCCATGAGAGCGTATTCCTCATGGTCACTGCCGAAAGTAGCCAGGCCATGGTGCTCAGCGCCCTGGAGCACGAACCTGATGCCTACCTGACCAAACCCTTCAACCGCTCCGGCCTGGCCCAGCGCTTGGAGCGACTGCAACAACGCAAGGCTTTGCTCAAGCCGATCCTCCAGGCGTTGGACCGGGGCAAGCCGGTGGAAGTGCTTAACGCCTGCGTCACCCTGTGCAAGCAAGATCCGCGTTATGCGCCGCTGTGCCTGCGCTACCGGGCCGACGCCTTGCGCGACATGAACCAGAACGAGCCGCTGGAGCGCCTGTACAACAGCATCCTGGCGGATCGGCCGCTGCCCTGGGCCTATGTCGGCCTGGGTCGCTTGCTGTTCAAGCGTGGCCAGGTCACCGAGGCCAAGGCGGTGTATGAGAAGGCGCTGAAGACTTTCCCGATGATGCCGGGCCTATATGACGGCCTGGCCGATGTGCTGGTGGCCGAAGGCGATACCAAGCGCGCGCAGAACGTGCTCGAGGAAGCGGTGCGCTTGTCGCCGCTGGCCCCTCGGCGCCAGGCGTTGCTGGGCAAGCTGGCCATGGCCAACGAAGACTTCGACAGCGCCTCCAGGGCGTATCGCCAGGCGGTCAGCCAGGGGGCGCAATCGCGTTTCAAGGACCCGGAAAGCAACCTGGGCCTGGCCCATGCGCTGATCAGCAAGGGCAGTGAGCGCGGCCTGGATACCCGTACCCGGCTGGAGATCAACCAGACGCTGAGCGCTGTGGCCAAGGAAAACCCCACCGATCCTGGCTTGCAGATCCGCGCGCGGCTGATGAAGGCCACCAGCTTGCTGCTCAATGATGCCGAGACCGCCGACAAGCTCACCGAACAGGCCTTGCAGCGGCTCGAAGGCATGGAGCAGTTCATGAGCCCTGAAGCGGCGCTGCTGGTGGCCAAGCAGTTGCAGATGCTGGGGCAGGCCAGTGCTGGTGCTTCGATGCTCAAGAACTGTGCGGAAATCTACGGTGACGATCCGAAAGTCATGCAGAACATTGCCAAGCTGACCGACGACCCGACTATCCTCAGTTCTTCCAATGCGGCGGCCGATATCAACCGCCAGGGCGTGCGCAGCTACAAGGCCGGCAACCTGGCCGAGGCCCGGGAGCTGTTCCGCAAGGCCCTGGCCATGCAACCCAAGAACATCAGTATTGCCCTGAACATGGCGCAGTCGCTGTTGCATGGTGCCGACGCCAACCCGGATGCGGCGCTCCTGGAGGAATGCCAGGCGTGCCTGAAAATGGTCGGCATGATGCCCGATACCGACGCGCGTTATCCGCGCTACCAGAAGCTGCGAAGCAAGGCGTTTGGCGAATGATCGAAAAGCAACAGGCGCTCGACTTTTCCACGGTGATCGCCTCCACCGTACATGACATGAAGAACTCCCTGGCCATGCTGATGCAGGCCCATTCCCAATGGCTGGCGCGTCTGCCAGCCGAGCAGTTGCCTGCCGAACAGGGAGTGATCGACTATGAGTTCGCGCACCTCAACGGCATGCTGGTGCAGCTGTTGGGGCTGTACAAGCTGGGGGTCAATCAACTGCCGTTGCAGCCGGCCTACCATGAATTGGACGACTTCATCGAAGCGCAGCTGGTGAGTCACCAGGAAGTGTTCAAGAGCCGCGGGATCTCTGCCACCTATGAGGTCGATCCGCTGAGCCCCCTGGGTTTCTTCGATCGTGAGCTGATCGCCTCGGTATTGGCCAACTGCATCAACAACTCGATCCGGCATGCTCGCCATGCGCTCTTGATCAGTGTCAGCGACGAAGAAGGCCAGGTGGTGCTGTCGATCAACGACGATGGCGAAGGCTACCCCCAGGCGATGATCGAGCGGCAGGCCGAGTACATGCAGGGCATCAATCAAAGCAGTGGCAGTACCGGCCTGGGGCTGTATTTTGCCGGGCGCATCGCTGAGCTGCACCAGCGCAATGGCGTTTGCGGGCATACCCGGATCAGCAATGGTGGTCCGTTGGGTGGTGGCTTGTTCAAGCTCTACCTGCCCTGACCCTCGCTCAGCCGCTGTTGGCGGTTGCCCAGCTGTTGTCCAGCCAGCTCCAGGCAATCCAGGAAGGTGGCCAGTGCCGTCCGTGGTTCTTGGCCCTGGCGGGTAATGCAATGGAAGCTCGAGCGATACGCCAGGCGCTCAGGTAGCAGGGCGCGCAATTGGCCTTGGGCCACCCAGTTGGCGGCATAGTGGCTGGGCAGGTAGCCCAGGTAGGCCGTGGAGAAGATCAGGGTGGCAATGGCTTCCATGCTGTAGGCATTGATGGCCTGGTTGAAGTGCAGGTCGTGGGGACGCTGGTTTTCCGCCATGTAGCCCCGGCCGACATAGTCCGCGGCGCAAATGTGTTCCAGGCTCAGTTGCGCATCATGGCAGGCGAATAGCGGATGTCCTTTGGCGCAGTACAGGTTCTGTTCCTCATCGAACAGCGGCTGGTAGTTCAAGCCCGACAGTTGATGGTGGAACGCTCCGATGGCCAGGTGCAGGCGCTCATCGAGTACCGCTTGTTCCAGTTCGTCGGGACGCATCAGGTGCAGGTTCGGGCGCACCTGTGGCAGGCGTTGGCGCAGGTGTTTTAGGGCCAGGGGAAGCGGAGCGCAGGGCAGGCTGATCAGGCTGTCGACGCTGCCTATCTGCAAGTGTTCGCGTGCGTTGGGCGCAAGTCGGTTGGCGTGTTGGCGAAAGCGCTCGATATCGGCGAACAGCAATTGTGTCGCCTCGAACAATTCCTGGCCCTGGTCGGTCAGTTGGAAGCCGCTGCTGCCTCGCCGGCACACGGAATAGCCCAGGCGCTCCTCGAGATCACGAACCACGACGCTCAGTCGCGACAGGCTGGTGTTGAGCCTGGCCTGGGCAGCCGTAAAGCCCCCGGCTTCGACGATGGCGCAGAATACCCGCAGCATCCGCAGGTCGATGTCGGCAAGATTCCCCAGCATGTGGGCCTCCAGCGGCCTGGCTCACAATCACCGACCGAGCCTACTCCATTGTTTGAATGAGCGGACGTTCGTGCCTGGCGCCGGTCGTGAATACGCAGGTATTGGCGGGGACAGGCATGTCCGGGATTTTGTTCTGCCCTGCTTGAAATCCCGAACGGGTGATGCGTATTTTGTACGGGTCGCCGTTCGCGGCTCGTATAACAACAAGGATTGAGTCATGACAACCGATGGCCACAGTTCACTCGCCGAGCGATTGACGGGCATTGATGAAATCGAATGTGTTACTGCGGATTTGAATGGCGTACCGCGGGGGAAGGTAATGACCGCCGAGGGATTCCTCGAAGGGCGGCGCTTGCAGATGGCTCGTGGGGTGCTGCTGCAATGCATCATGGGCGGATATCCGCCCGCGCGTTTCTATGGCAGCGACGACGGCGACCTGGCGCTTACCGCCGACCCGCGGCAGATTCATCGCCTGCCCTGGAGCGAGACTCCACGGGCGCTGGCCATCTGCGATGCAGACGAGCTCAGTGGCGAATCCTCGCGGCTATCGACCCGGGGCCAGCTCAAGCAGGTGATTGCCCGCTATGCAGCGCTGGGCCTGGCACCGGTGGTGGCCACCGAACTGGAGTTCTTCGTGTTCGCCCCCAACGAAGATCCGGGGCGGCCCTTCCAGCCGCCAGTCGGCAAGGACGGCCGTCGAGAAGATGGCTGCTCCGCGTTCAGTGTCAGCTCCAACAATGGACTGCGACCGTTCTTCAACGAAGTCTACGAGTGCATGGCCGCCTTGGGCCTGCCTCGCGATACCTTCATGCACGAGATGGGCGTCAGCCAGTTCGAGATCAATCTGTTGCATGGTGATCCGTTGCTGTTGGCGGACCAGACGTTCCTGTTCAAGCATCTGCTCAAGGAGGTTGCGCTCAAGCATGGCTTGATCGTGGTCTGCATGGCCAAGCCGTTGGCCCACACGCCCGGCAGTTCCATGCACATTCATCAGAGCCTGGTGGAGATTGGTAGCGGCCGTAACGTTTTCAGTGACGATTGCGGGCAACCGACGGCTATGTTCCATCATTTTATTGGCGGCCTGCAGGCTGGCCTGGCGGATTTCACTGCGTTGTTTGCGCCCAATGTGAACTCCTACCAGCGCCTGTGCCATCCCTACGCATCGCCGAACAATGCCTGCTGGTCCCACGACAATCGCGCCGCAGGGCTGCGTATTCCCGCCAGTTCACCTGTGGCGCGGCGAGTGGAAAATCGCTTGCCGGGGGCGGATGCCAACCCGTACCTGGCCATTGCTGCCAGCCTGGCAGCCGGTTTGCATGGTATCGAGAACGAGCTGGCGCCAACGGCTGCCATCCAGGGCGAATTCGAGGTGCCGGACAGCCTGTCGCTGCCTTGTACCCTGCATGCGGCACTGGAGCGCCTCAAGCGCAGCCAGTTGGCCAGGGAACTGTTCGGCAATGAGTTCATCGAAGGCTACATCGCTTCGAAAACCATGGAGTTGACCAGCTTCTTTGATGAAATCACCCCCTGGGAACGGCGTGTACTAGCGGCCCAGGCATAACCGAACCGTCGCTGGCCGGACCCTCTTCCGAGGGTCCGGAACTTCATTCAAGGAGCCGCCCGGAACGCCGATGCGCCAGATCTGGAAATCCTTTCGCGCGCTGTATTTCGCCTCGCTGATGATGTTGATCGGCTCGGGCTTGCTCAGTACCTACCTGGCCTTGCGCCTGGCGGCCGATCATGTCGACGGCCTGTGGGTCGGTGCCTTGATGGCGGCCAACTATTTTGGCCTGGTTCTGGGGGGCAAGCTGGGGCACCGGCTGATCGCCAGGGTCGGGCATATCCGGGCCTATGCCACCTGTGCCGGGATCGTCGGTGCGGCGGTGCTTGGGCATGGGTTGGTGAATTGGTTGCCCGCCTGGCTGGTGCTGCGGATGATCGTTGGCCTGGGGATGATGTGCCAGTACATGGTCATTGAGAGCTGGCTCAACGAGCAGGCCGATGCCAAGCAGCGTGGCGTGGTCTTCAGCGGCTACATGATCGCGTCCTACCTGGGACTGGTCCTGGGGCAGCTGATCCTGGTCCTGCATCCGGCTCTGGGGCTGGAGCTGCTGATGCTGGTGGCGCTGTGTTTTGCGCTGTGCCTGGTGCCGGTGGCGATGACTCGGCGGATCCACCCAGCGCCCCTGCGTCCGGCGCCGATGGAGCCGCGTTTCTTCATCAAGCGCGTCCCGCAGTCCTTGAGCACGGTTTTGGGGTCAGGGCTGATCGTCGGTTCGTTCTATGGCCTGGCGCCGCTCTATGCCTCGCAGCAGGGCCTGAGTACCGAGCAGGTGGGCCTGTTCATGGGGAGCTGCATCTTTGCCGGGCTGCTCGTGCAATGGCCCCTGGGGTGGTTGTCGGACCGCTTTGACCGGGCGCTGCTGATTCGCTGCTTCGCCTTGTTCCTGGCGGTGATGGCCTTGCCGCTGGCCCTCTTGCCTACAGTGCCTTTGGAGGTGTTGTTCATCCTGGGGGTTCTCTGCTCCCTGATGCAGTTCTGTCTTTATCCGCTGGCTGTGGCGTTTTCCAACGACCATGTCGAGGGTGATCGGCGGGTGTCGCTGACGGCGATGCTGCTAGTGACCTATGGCGTGGGGGCAAGCATCGGGCCTTTGGCGGCAGGGGTGTTGATGAAGTTGTTCGGCAGCCAGATGCTCTATGCCTTCTTCTGTTTCTTTGCGCTGGTGCTGGTCTGGCGGATACGGCCGAAGGCCGTGACCAACCTGCATCAGGTCGACGACGCTCCGCTGCATCACGTGGCGATGCCGGACAGCATGTCCAGTTCACCGCTGGTCGCGGCCCTCGATCCGCGGGTGGACGAGCAAGTGGGGCAGGACCAGATGCAAGTCGCCCCGGCAGAGGATGCCGTGCCAGGCGAAGAGCCTGTGGCCGAGGTGCCGACAGCGCAGGAGGCAGCAGTCGAGGAGCTTGGCGAGACAAAACCCCGGGAATGAAAAACGGGCAGTGCCTGGCGGCGACTGCCCGTTGTTCATAAGGCTTCGATGACTAGATGTCGTCTTTGTCGAAGCGGCGTGCTTCACGCTGCAACTGGTAGACGAAGCGCTCTACCTGGCGCTGTACCAGGCCGCTCATGTTGTGGAAGCGTACACCGGCGAAGGTGGTGTCGATCCTTTCTTCATAGTGCAGGTAGCGCAGTTCCACCGGGGCGGTCATGCTGCCAAAGGGCAGGGCGGCGATGAAGCGCTCGTAGACCTGGCCCAGTTGCAGGCGTGCAGAAATCTCACCATCAAAGCGCAGCTTGCAGCCTGTGGCGGAGATATCCAGCAGTTTGCCGGTGAGTGGCGACTTGAGCTTGTCGCCGCCGAGTTCGATATCTACCAGTTGTGCCAGCTTCAGGGCTGCGCGGAAGGCATTGCGGCGCTGGTGGTAGACCACTTCGTCCGGCAGGGTGGTGCGATAGCAGCGGCCACCGTTGGATTCATCCAGGGTCGGTACGCCATTGCTTTCCCAGGCGATGCGGACGCCTTCATGGAACCCTTCAACGCGAAACGGTTCGCCAGCCAGCATGAAACGCTCGCCATCGCGGGGGATCATTTCATCGAGCGCGATCATGTTGTCGTCGCGATCCACTTCCACCATATAGCTTTGAAAGCGCTGGCTGCGCTCGTGGAAGGTGATGATCAGAGGGTCATGGCTCTCTTGTAGCAACCGCAGGTTGGAGGAAATCTCCAGTGCAGTGGTAAGCACCTTGGGCGGTTGCGGAGCATCTTCCGCGTTTGAGGCATTGAACACGGTTCATCAATCTCCAGACAGAATACGACTACACGCAATTGCTGGCATTCTGCCAGCATGTTTTGCGGCTTGGTAGCACGCGCTCATTTTTGCGGCCTAAGCCTGACTGAGTGGGCGGGGCTTCGCAAGCATCGAGGTGGAGCCGCGGGCGTCATAGAGTGCTGGAGGTTCGCCGCCGTTGAGGATTTTCAGCTGGTTGGCGGTGGTGGCCTGCTGGATCTGGATCGAGCGGCCATTGAGCTCGTTGGTAGCCTGGCAGTCCGTGAGGAGTTGGGTCAGCAGGTCGCTTTGTTCCAGCAGCTGTTCGCCCAGGCTGGAATGGCTGGCTACCTGTTCGAGGCCTTCGCGATTGGCTGGCAGGCCGAGGCTGTCCAGAAGCAATGTGCGCTTGCGGCCATGCTGCTCCAGCAAGACGATCAACGCCTGCTTTTGCGCCAGAATGTCTTCCAGCAGTGGCATATCGCGGCCATGCAGGGCTAGGGATTCGGCTCTGAGCAACTCCAGCAGTTGTTGAGCTGGAGCAAGGTCGTCGTTGATCAGTTGCAGTAGATTGGTATCGTGCATGGCTGGCCTTGGGGATTAAGCGTCCAAAAGCCTGGCGCAAGCCTGTGGCTAGCGCAGGGCTTCGAAGTTGAGCAGTTTGCTGGCTATACGGTTGCTGTCGACTTTGTAGCTGCCATCGGCAATGGCTTGCTTCAACTCTGCCACTCGGGCTTTGTCGGCAACAGGCTGATCGCGCAGCTTGTCAGTGATTCGTTGCAACTGTTGGGCCTCATTGCTGAGGTGGACCGATTCCCCGCTTTTGCTGGTCTCGGCCGAAGTCGTCAGCGGCGCGGATTTGCCGGCATCGCCGGTTTCCTTGCTGGCGCTGGTACGCGTACTGCCTGTCAGTGAAGGGGAACTGTTCAAACGGCTGAAGTCGATGACCATGATGAAGAAAACCTCTGGGTATTTGGACGCTTGCCATGTTCTCGGCCATATCGTGAAAAACTTTAGGCTCAATTGTCGGCAAGCCAACGCAGTTATCGGCAACCCAAGTTCGTGACCACAGTTTAGGGAACGAGCAGGGCGAGCGCCAGTTATCTACATCGCCACTTCTACCTGGCCTGGCGCTATGACACGGGCCTTGATCACTCGCTGCGAGTTCAGGTTCTTCACCCTGATTTGCTCACTCAGTCCTCCGTTGGACAACGCTTCCCCTGGCATTCTTACATTCAAGCTGCCGCTGCGTGCCGATATCACCACCTGATCACCCTTGCGTACCACCTCGGCCTGCTCCAGGTGGGCAAGGCTGATGACTTGATCTGCGACCATTGGTCGGACAAGTTTCTGTCCAATGGCCTGGTCAAGCGAGGTCAGGTAGCTCTGGCCGCCCTGGCTGATATCTCGTTCGCGCAGCGCGACATCCTCTGGCTCGATGATGGCTGTGCGTTTGAGAGGGCGAACGCTGGTGACCACTTCACGAAATAGCTTGACCTGTGCCGGGACGAATACCGTCCAAGGCGACCCCCCGTCGCAGCGGACCTTGACGGTTACCCGACCCAGCGGTTGTGCCGGGCTTTCCAGGGTGGCTGTCAATTCCTTGTCGCAGGCAGGCATGCGCATCCGAGGATCCAGCTGATTGACTTGGATTTCGTAGCGTCCTTCCGTTTGACTGGTAGCCAGGTAGTCTTCTACCGTGAATTCAAGAAACCCTTGAGTCACGCCGATAAGCAAATCAGGCAGGGTGACCGAATCAGCAACGGCAGGGCCGCCAGGGTTTAAAATGCACAACATGGCAAGGCCGCAGAGTAATTGGCGGCTTTGCGATGTCAGGCGTCGAAAAAATGTCGTTTTGGCGTTCATAACAGTTAAAAAGCAAGCGCCGTGCCGTTTAGCAATGAGCGTGCGTCGGATCTTAAAGCTTTGGGGAGTCTGGGCATGGCTGGTGTAATGGATTCGGTAAACCAGCGCACGCAACTGGTTGGGCAGAATCGCCTGGAGCTGCTGCTGTTCCGTCTGGACGGCGAGCAGCTCTATGGGATCAACGTATTCAAGGTTCGCGAGGTGCTGCAGTGCCCCAAGTTGACCCTGATGCCCAAATCCAGTCCTGTGGTGTGCGGTGTCGCGAATATTCGAGGGGCGACCATTCCGATCCTGGATCTGGCAATGGCTACGGGTTCTGGTGGCTTGCAGGACCAGAGCAACCCGTTCGTCATCATCACTGAGTACAACACCAAGACCCAGGGGTTCCTGGTGCGCTCGGTAGAACGCATCGTCAACATGAACTGGGAAGAAATCCATCCGCCGCCCAAGGGCACCGGACGCGATCATTACCTGACGGCGGTGACCCGGGTGGATAACCAACTGGTCGAAATCATCGACGTGGAGAAGGTCCTGGCGGAAGTCGCGCCTACCTCCGAGGCGATCTCGGTCGGCGTGGTGGATGTCGAGACCCAGCACAAGGCAATTTCCCTGCGTGTGCTGACCGTTGACGATTCGTCGGTGGCCCGCAAGCAGGTCACTCGTTGCCTGCAGACCGTGGGCGTCGAGGTAGTGGCATTGAACGATGGACGGCAGGCGCTGGATTACCTGCGCAAGCTGGTGGATGAAGGGAAGAAGCCGGAGGAGGAATTCCTCATGATGATTTCCGACATCGAGATGCCTGAAATGGACGGTTACACCCTCACGGCCGAGATACGTAATGATCCACGCATGCAAAAGCTGCATATCATCCTGCATACTTCGTTGTCAGGGGTGTTCAATCAGGCGATGGTGAAGAAGGTCGGTGCCGATGACTTCCTTGCCAAGTTCCGTCCTGATGACCTGGCATCCCGGGTTGTTGACCGGATCAAAGCAGCAGACCACAGCTGAGGGCAACAGCCCTTGGTGGACATAGATTTAAGGATGGTCTGAAGTAGCCATGTATTT
>MCND01000308.1_pt1 | contig 17464 bp, 10 predicted proteins | sample 778211 | NCBI WGS metagenome assembly MCND01 (sample SAMN04296812, study PRJNA304217) | bioreactor metagenome | isolation source: activated sludge enriched with benzalkonium chloride | place: Turkey: Istanbul urban wastewater treatment plant
TTGAGGGGGTAGTGGCGAAAGCTGTGCGAGTTCGAGTCTCGCCGTCGGCACCAAGAATTTGTCCCAGGTTGTCCCTGGGTGTGTGAAGAACCCGCATCTCTCCTATGAGAATGCGGGTTTTTTGTTGCCTGGCGTCCCAGTTTGTCCACCAGCATCCATTGCGTTTGAGTAGGGCTTTGAGTATGTTTTCGGCTTCATACTCAAAACGGGCCCCTATTTGGTATGCCTAGCTTGGCCAAAGGACTGACCGACATTGCGGTCAGAAATGCAAAACGCAAAGATAAACGCTACACACTGGCTGATGGCTTGGGGTTGCATTTGGAGGTGTGGCCGTCAGGCCGAAAATCCTGGTTCGCGCGTTACCGATTGCCGGAAGGCAAGCAACGTACCGTCGTGCTGGGTTCTTATCCAGGCCTAAGCCTTGCTGAAGCGCGCCAGAAGGCTGAAGAAGTACAGTTGGCTGGCAGGATTGGCGAACCCATCATCGGCGCGCGGGTGGAGGCGAAAATCCGGCTGAACGCGCATACCGCCGAGCAAGACCTTGCCCTGCAAGCAGCAGCGGAAGCAAAGCGCTATTCATTCACACGCTTGTCAGAAGCCTGGCTGGCGTCCCGCAAGCCAGGCTGGGCCCTGGAGAGCTACCGGAAGGCTCGATACGTAATTCAGAAGTTACTTCAGCCAGCCATCGGCGAGCGAGACATGCGAATGTTGCGCAGCCCTGATGTGACCGACACGCTGCGGGGGATCGCGGCAACTACTCCGAGCTTGGCCAAGAAGGCCATCCAATACCTAAATGGCGTTGTGGACTATTGCATCCACGAAGGTATACGTGAGGACGATCAAGTGCTCAGGTTGAAAGGAGTTCTTCCCAGGCATCGGGGTGGGCATGTGCCCGCTGTGACCCGGGAACAGGACGTTGGTCAATTGATGAGGACGATTCGAGCCTACGAAGGCGTTATCGTCCGGTCAGCTCTTTTACTTGCTGCTTGGACCGCCTTACGACCCGGCGTTGTTGCGAGCGCCAAGTGGTCCGAAATAGATCTGGAAAGAGGGGAGTGGCACATCTCTGGCATGAACGCCGACGGATCGCGGCGCATGAAGACGGGGCATGACCACCTTGTAAGTTTGCCGACTCAAACCATTGAGATGCTGCGTGAAATGCAGCAGTTCTCTGGTGGTGCTGACCACGTCTTTCCTGCTGTCGGAAAGTTAAAGAATCCGCATTTGCACCGAGATGCACTTTCTCGGGCTTTACGCTTGATGGGCTTTGCTGGCGAACATAGTCCGCACGGCTTTCGCGCCATGCTGCGGACCATAGCACGCGAACGACTCAAGATTGACTTTGATGTATTGGAAGCGCAGCTTGCGCACGCCAAGCGGGATCAAATTCAGGCTGCTTACGACCGAACTGGGTTTGTCGACGAACGGCGCGAGGCCATGCAAAGGTGGGCCGACTACCTGGATGAGCAGGCTGCGCAAGCAACTGGGACCTGACCGATACCTTCCGCCAAGTACTGTATGCGCCCTAATGCGAACCTAACCACGGCCTCGAGGAAAGCCCGGCGCGCGAAGACGGCCAGCGCCATAACGGCCTATCAACACAAGTTTTCTGGTGCACCCGTTGTGCCGATCTCACGCAAAGTCCGATCGCTTTCCAGCGCGTAGCTCGTTAACTCTGGTACGCTTCTTTCATCCCTACACGTTCCCGGTCATACCGGGGCGTGCCAAGTCTCTCAGGCTTGGAAATCGATTGGTGTGTATGTCTAGCCAATGAGCCCGAGCACCTACAAGGTGCGCTTGTCTACAGGTTCGTTAAGCCTGTCAGGCTCCAGTTCGAGACGAAGAGACTCCTTCGCCAAGACTGCTCGACTTGCTACTTCGGTGTAACGCCGAGGGAGAGGTTTTCCTTCAAACCTCTTGCAGTCAGAAATCAAACGCTTGCTTGTGATGCGAAGCCGTTGGGGCGGCTGCTATTGAAATAGGACGCGGGTAACTCTCGCCTCGCCCTGTTTCGTCATCCCTGTAAGAACCTCACAATCCCGAGAGTGCACAAGGATGCACTTATGAACCACAAAACGCTTGTAAGCGTGCCGCGAGCTATGGAGCTTAGCGGTCATCACAGCCGATCCTCGTTCTATCGTCGTATCAAAATGGATCAACTGTTCCCTCGACCGGTCAAGCTTGGTCGATCCACGCGCTTCGTGTTGGAAGAAATCGTAGCTTGGGTTGAAACGAAGATTGCTGAGCGCGACAGTCCGCCCGCTCAGCAGCGGCAATGAGGCCGACATCTGCAAGCCCATCCTGCGCTACGTAATCAACTCTAGATTTTCTCGGAGGTGGGCGCCGTGTCTTCGAGATGCATGAGTTGCCGTGCAAATGTCAGCTCTCGGGTCCTCCGACATTTGCTCGTGCACCTCATGTCATACGCCAACCCTAACGGCCGTTGAGCGCGGGAACTTTCAACGCATTCTGGGCGGGCCGCAAAGTGGAGAGTTGTCCCTTTGAGACAGCACGGCGACGTCTGCGCGAGGCTATTGACGGCAAATTTCCAGTACGTGAAAGGCCCGACATGCGCACTAAAGTAACTTCAGCAAATGATCAGTAATGATCACACCAGTGAATACCACGGTCAGTACACGTCATTGCCCGCCTAACTGCCAGCCTAACCGCTTGGATCAGGTTGATAGGTAATGAGCGAGTGGCCCCCCGGATTGGTGTGAACGAAAACAGATTTGAGGTGTTCTCTATGGCCGACTCCATCGTAATCAACGTCCTTATCCCTGCCGGGATTTCGGGTGCAGAGTTTGAGCAATGCAACTTCCCCGCTGCGGCGCAAGGTGACGAACCCGCTGCATCGGCAGATTTCAAAGTCATCAAGGCCGTTAGTCCTTTAACCGGTTCGGGCTTCGTGATCACCCCATTGGGGTTGCAGATTCCTGGTAGAGCAGGGGAGCGATTTAAGTACGGTCGAATCGCTGGCTATCAGGTCTCCGCGAACATCCCCGCCTGCCTGGCTGGTCATAATCGACAGCTGGTGAATGGCGTGCGACAGGCTGGGCGCGCAGCCATTCTTCTGTTGCAGAGTTGGCTAGCCGAGAATGGTTGCACGGAGGAGGGGATTTCCCACCTTACGTTTGAGAACGCTTCCATTGCATCCGTGACGCTGACCTATCTCTTCGAGTACAACACCCAAGAGGAGGCACGTGAAGTCCTGCACGAGTTCCGCACTCATTCCGAAGCTGTGCTCAATAAGTCCAAGGCTGGAGCAAGTAACAACAGCAAGTTTGCTGCCTATTCTCATCCCGCCAGGCCCGATCCGGAACTACCTCTGTACACCTACACCTCGTACATTCGAATGCGAGAGTTCAAGATAGCGGCTTATGTCAAAGAAAGGAACCAGCCCGGAGCCTTCCTGTTGCCTATACGAGATGAGGCTATAGAGGCCCTGTCGCAAGCGCGCTCCGAAGCTACCCTGAGAGTAGAGGTGATGTTGCATGGGAAGTGGCTTAAAGAGCATCAGCTCTCGTCTCTTGATGATTGGGATGCAAACCCCGAGGCGTATCGACGCGTATTTGGGCTTGCACGGGAAGTTCTGCGGCTGGATGCTGAGATCCGCACCAGACGGCTCAAGAAAAGTACAGTGGAAGGTTTTTCCCTCAGCCGCAGGGAGAAGTCATATCTGTTGGCGCATCTTGAGGGGATGTGTGTACGCGAAGAGCACAGCGACGCACGAGAAATGGAACCGAGGAGTTGGTGCAAAACCTATTCCGCAGCTAGAAGGAAAATCTTTACCGTTACTGGCATCGATCTCGATATTCCATATACGAGTCATACACGACGTCTGGTACCGGGGCTTTCCGAAAAGTTGGGATACCGTGGTGAATACAGGCCTCCCGCAGAATGGGCTGAGCACATGTACTCTAGAACTAGCGTGCCGAACTATATGGAGACGTTGCGCTGGTACGTGGATCAGCGGGTGAGGGGGGGTGATGATATTCCTGCGCTTCCTTTACGCGATGCATGGGAAACCGGAGTGGTGGACGATAAATCAAAGCGCACTTAAAGGTTCGATAACTGCTGGTCCGGTGAAAGGGGGGGGCGGTCCCTGGGCCTATCGAGGGTATATGAGAGCGCGCGCGGCGAAATCGTCTGATTTTGACGTGGGGCCGCTGTTCTATCTTCTTTCACCACCGTCTGTCTTGCGGCGATCCCCCTCCGATTGCTGCCGACTTTGGCGCCTAGAGTCCAGCCCACCGATCGATCACTCGAAGAAGCTCCTTTGCTCACGTCCGAGTGACCAAAGTACGAAGGGCGCCGGATATTGCTTCTGGCCGTGCAATTGACTCGAACGCGCCGAGGTTTCCGCTTACTTTGGTCGTGGTAGGATGCGGACGTATCATATGGTCACTAAATACTTCAAAGATGGGCTGAATAAGGTATAGGGAGAATATGTGGGGTATGCACTTGACCACACTGCACGCAAGCGCGACGCAGTTCGACTTCTATTTATTCTTGACCAAGCTGGTTCGTCTCCAGCGCGCAACGCTCCGGCTGGTGCCGTGTCAGTCATCAAGGCTGAGAAGCGTCTGCAGGCATTGGACTTCTGGGTCCGCTGTCCAGATTATCTCTCAGCGGAGCTGCTCGATATGCACGAGAAATGGCCCGGCGACGGCTACCTCGACAAGGCGTTTCAGGTGATGAAAGGTGATGAGCCCGACATCCGCCGAATGCATATGCTGCGGTTCTTTTTCGGAGCTTGGGAGCAAATTGACGACTCGATGTCACAGCTTCTCTCACTAGGGTTGGTCACCGTCAAGCGCAGCATCAAGTCAGACGGAAAAATTGGCCGGTCGGACTTCTTCTTGCTCGAGGCTGGCCGCAAGTTCGCAAATGAGCTCGCTGCCAACGCCCCTCAGCTCGCTTGGTACCGAGATCGTGCGGCCCTTGTAGCGATGGTCGCCGGTAACGCTAGTGGCGACGAGCTGAAAGACCGTCAGTACAAGCAAGCAGAATATCAAGCGGCTCGCTGGGGGCACGTTATCGGTCCAATCAATCAACGAATTCTCAAGCGGCTTAAGGAACTCACCGAGGGGACGATGCAATGAGCTCTTCATTCGTTGAGCGAGTCGCTCAAAGTTCCAAGCGTTCCATTGAGGACGTACAGGCAATTCTTAACCGGCACAACATTGTCGACGCGCCTACCCCGCCAATATCGAGGCCCCTTCGCCTGAAGAAGCTCGAGTTCTCAGGGGAAAAGAACATCCAAGGAGAGATCGAACCCTTCAAGTTCTCATGGGAGCCTCAATTAGTTGGTGTGAACGTCATTGCCAGTGACGAGAACTTTGTCGGTAAATCCAGCATCTTCCAAACCATGCTGTGGGCCCTGCGCGGCGAGCCAAAGGCGCTGACTACCACGACCCACGGCTGGATACAGAAAGTGGAGGCGGAGTTCTTAGCCGGTGACCGCCACATTCGAGTTCGGTTTGACGTCATAGATGGCTATCCGAAAGGTACGATCGACCTTTTGCACAGCGATGGTAACGTTATTCATTCCCTGCCTTTCTCCTCCTCCGACGTGTTCAAATCGCATATGAACAGCGTCATGCTGGATGCGCTGGCTCTTGAACCCATCGCGACTTCTCGCGAAGTGACCTCACAAGAAAAGACCGTCATGTACTCCGACGGATGGGCTTCGTACACTGGCGCATTTCTCTTCGATAGTGACAGCAGTGCCCTCATCGGCGAGGCCACCGGTACCGACCTTGCACAGCGATTGCTGCAGGTCTTCCTCGGCATACCTTGGGCGACCACGTTGTTCCAAGCTAGGGCTGCAAAGCGCGTCACCGAATCGTTAGTCCAAAGTCGCAGACGCAAGCTGAGCCAGCTGGGCAATCAGTCGCTCGAACAAATGCAGGCTAGATTGGCGGAAATTCGGCAGCAGATAGCAGACGGCACGGCTCGCGAGCAGGCTCTCGTGCAGCTCGATTTGATGCGCAAGAAGTACGAACAGCTCTCTATGGAGGTTTCGCGGCTCAAGGCTGCAACGATCGTGGTTGACGCTGAGGTGGCAGCGGGTTCGCAGGATCTGATTGACAAGAAGCGTACCCTCCTCGCGATTGAGGAGGAAATGGTTGCATCTCGCTTCTTGGGCATGCTTTCTCCCACCTGCTGTCCAAGATGCACCCAGGCCTTTGCAACCAGCCGGCTGAAGAACGAGAGCACCACCGGAGAATGCTCAGTGTGCATGGCTCCGGTTGAAGGTGCCGCCGATATTGACTACGACGCGCTCAAGACCGCAACAAGGAAGGAAGTTGCCAAGCTTGAGAAGGCGTTAAGCAGCGTCACTGCAGAAGCTCAAGAGCTGACGAAAGAATTCGAAACGGCGCGTACGCAACTTGAGTCGACGGCAGCGGACGTTGCCACACTGTCCGCAAGCGGCACAGCGCAGGAAGAGCAGAAGCTTCGTCTTGAAGGCGCCCGTCTTGAGGGCATGCTCGAGGCCGTTTCGAAGCTGGTGCAGACCGACACTGGCGAAGAGGCAGAGTTGGCTGTACTCACTGCTGCGGCCGACTACGCAAAAGACTTAGTTGAAGAGGCCGCCGAAACAGTTCTCAATCGAAGTAGTGTGCTCATCCGCGACCTTGTCAAACGACTTGGGATGCGCGATGTTGAAGAAGTCAAGCTCAAGCGCAATGCCGCGGTCGATGTCCGCAAGGGTGGCAGCGAATCCACCTTTGGCAAGCTCTCTGCGGGCGAACGACTCCGCGTTCGCATCGCTACTGTCATCGCACTGTTGCAAGCGTCCAAGCAGTTCGGCGCCGGCCGTCACCCCGGTTTATTGGTCATCGACTCGCCGGCTAAGGAGGAGATGGCCGACGCTAACGTCGAAGAGATGCTTGAGGCTCTGTCGGAACTTGCCTCGACGGTGAATGTGCAGTTGTTCGTGGCGTTCCGAGGCACTGCTCGTGCGCTGAAGCATTTCCCCCGAGACCACTGCCTCCTGGCAGAGGGCAAAGCGACGCTCTGGTAATCGGGATATTCCGGAGGGGATGCACCGTGTGGATACCGAAATCTGCTTTGGAGAAGCGCTTGATGGCGGCTGTCCAGGACGGACTCCCCATTGAGTGCCATGGCTTTTCTGAGATCGACCTGCTGGCTGAAGGCGATGTTTTGGCATGCTCTCCGCTGTTTGGCGAGTTTCTGCAGTTGCTGCTCCCGCAATGGCACGATCTGGACGACCCGGCTGCGGCTACGCGCTCCGTGTGCCTCGGCTTGAAGAAGAATCCATTCCGCGACGCGTTCATCCACGCCATCGACGTACTTGTTGATGCTGAACTTGATGACCTCGCCCCATTTGCCAGGGCGCTTGATTCGCGAACAAGTGACGACGACTCCCCGTTCGCAATTCGAGTGGAGGCTGTCGCCGGGCTTACCAGGTTCGCACTCCAATCCCCCCGGTTCACTGCCTTTGCGTCCAGCGGGGTCCTTCGACTTCTCGACGTTGAAGACGATTGGGTCAAGGCGAAACTCTGCCGCATTGTCTCCATTCTGCATGAACAGTTGGCGTGGGCCGACGCCGTCGATTCGCTGAAAGTACTTGCCCAGAGCCACGCCTGCTCAGTCGAGGCCCGCCAGGAGCTTGGATTTGTAGAAATGGCGTACGCTTTTCGAAGCGAAGACCTCGCCACCATGAGCACACATTTCGCTCGTTCTGCAGCCTGGTTCGACGAGAGCGCCCGCATCAGCGACAACGCACCAAGGTCTAGGATGTACGGAGCAGTCGCGCAAGCTCTCGCACGGTCGCTGTTATCGGGGGGGGCTGAAACCCTAGACATTAAGTCCCTGAACGATGACGCTCAGTGGGTAGTTCACTATAACTCCCCGCGGGCCGGAGCAACATGGCTATCGGCTCCGCCTGAGGCTGAACTGGAATGGATTCCCCTTCTTACGCAGCCCAGTTCGCCGGACGGCATGGACCGATTCGCACTTCTAACGGGCGCAGTACAACTCTTCGAGAAGGTTCGGGCGGTCGGCATTCGAGCGAGAGGCGAGTTTCAATACCGGCCTCCCCAAGGCATTAGTCAGCTAACCGAGCAGGGCCGTTTGTTCGGAACACTGCGTAGCTGGCTGCAAGGAAACGCAACCGCCGGCATGTCCATTGAGGGGCGCGGGCGCCTCACATCAAGCCTGACCCAACTTGGAGAACCGCCGGGAAAACACTAGAGGGGGCGGCTCAATGGCCAACCGACCTCCTCGAATGTTTGTTGGCCGACCTGGGTGACACAGACCGTGAGTTCATCTTCAGCCTGCGGGAAGGCTACGCTTTGGCGCGACTGCCGCTGTCCATCATGGAGCAGAACATGGTCAGCCATGTGCTGGAGAAGCTGAAAGGCGTCCAGGACTACACTGGAAAAGTGAAGAGTTGGTTTGACCTACTTGTTGTTCGTCTCTGCAAATTCCTCAGATCTCGGAATGACATGGGCATCGTCAGGGGGCGGTTCACCTATCTGAAGCGCGTGGAGGACCGCCAAAAGCTGCCGCACGAATTAGAACTCCAGATGGATCTCTTCGATTACCTGATCAGCTCGTTTGAAAGTCCGCTCATTGAAGTCTCCCACATTGCCAGCGGCCGGACCGACATTTTTATAGCGCTTGATGGCTTCCGGTTTGTGATTGAGGTAAAGCGGTCTATTTCGAAAACTTGGTCTTGCTTCAGCGTCCGACCTCATTTGCGTCAAGCTGCGGCATACAGTACGTCGGATATCCGTCTCGGTGTTTTGGCGACCTTGGACCTTTCTGTTCGGGAGCCCGGAGACCCTCATGTCTCTAACTGTTTCGATGTCATCCAACGAAGGCTGTCTCGCAAAGATGCCAGAACCGTGGTTTTCATGAGAGTCCCCGGAAACAGGCTTTCTCCGTCCACGCTTTCTTAGAAGTGACTTGGCAAGCAATCTTCGCTCCTTAGCCGCTTGTGACCGCAAGCAGGCGATTGGCGCTGGCTGCTGACTAGCGATAATGGTGTGTTTTCGCTACTTGATGCCAAATTGCGCCGGCATATTTTGGGGGTAACCTTTGTTCAATATCTCGGCTTTCGACCCTAAGTGGATGCTGTCAAAATGAGCCCATTCCTCTTTGATACTCTGTTCTGGCGCGCGGATGTGTCGGTGCGCCCTTATGCGACGGCACAGAAAACCTGATAGAAGCAAAGGAAAATCTGCCGTTCAGTCGGAGCCCAACTGCTCGCAAAAGTCCAATCATATGGCCATTCTAAGAACCGATATCGAAAGAGCTCTTAATGAGCTTTCCTCCCAAGAGGAGGGCATGCGTTTTCAGGGACTTGCGGTCGTACTAGGCAAGAAGCGCTGGCCCGAACTTATCGCCCGGCAGCGCAAGAAAGATTTTGGTCTTGATGCCTACGCCCCCGCGAGCCTGACACCGGAGAATATCGGCAAGGGCCTGGCCGCTTCGATCACGCCGACGCTCAAGAAGATTTCTGACGATACAGCGACTGCTAAAACACACTTTCCTGATCTACGGGCGCTCCTCTTCGTGACATCCGCCAAGATTGGAAACGCCGATCGAAAGCGATGGGAAGAGGCAATTTATAACGACTACGGCGTCGAGCTTCACGTCATTGAACGCGAGGAAATAATCACGCTGATGATGATGTCAGAGAATGCCTCGCTTCTTGCGAGCTTCCTCAGCGTAGATATCGACGTCGAGCCGCAGATCGCAGATCTGATTGACAGGATACGGCGCGCGGTCGAGGTGGTTGTGCGCACCTGGGCCGGCAAGACCAAAGGACATCCGCTCATTGAACTCACGGCGAATCGGCTTGCTCCGGATGGCGCGGAGTCTGTCGATGTTCTGTCGCTTGAACAGATTGATCAAGCACTGTCGCAGAGCTGCCGTATTGTTCTCGAAGGTCCAGCCGGCCGCGGAAAAACCACAACGCTAGTACAGCTCGCACAACGTACACGCGCCGCCGGCATACCGTTCATCGTCGAACTTCCGGCGTGGACGTCATCGCGGAGAGGAATACTCGAATACATTGCCGGCATGCCGGCGTTTCAGGCCGAGCGTATTACGGCCGCCGACCTTGCGCGAGTGCAGCAGACCGAACCTTTCCTGTTCTTGTTGAACGGCTGGAATGAGATCGCGGATGCGAAGTCCGAGCAGGCGAACAATGCACTCCGAGAAATCGAGCGGGATTTTCCGAGTGCGGGCATCATCGTCGCAACCCGCACACACCATTTAACCCCGCCGCTGCCCGGTGCATTGCGTCTGCGGTTGTTGCGCCTTCGACGCGAACAGCGGGAAGCTTATCTTGCTGCCCGCCTTGGCGTGACGGGCGCTGCCCTCTGTACCCATATTGATACTGACCCGTCCCTCGAGGAGCTAACTCGCACGCCGTTCATCCTCTCGGAAGTCGCCTCGCTATTCGAAGCCGACGCGACAATCCCTTCTACGAAAATCGGCGTCTTATCCCAGGTTCTACGTCTGCAAGAACTACGAGATGAACACAGAAATGCGCTGCAAACAGGACCAATTTTCGGTCGACAAACAGATTATCTGAAGGCCCTTGCAACTGAGATGACCCGCAGCGGAGCAGTAACGTCGTCCGAGGCTGAAGCCCGCGCCGTTTCTGCCGGCGTTGCTCGTGAGCTTCTGAGTCGTGGGCAAATCGAGCCGGTTGGGCCGCCAGCAGTCCTCGCGACGCTGACTGCACACCATGTCCTTGAACGAGTCGACTATCCGCAAACGGCATTTCTGTTCGAGCATCAACAGCTTCAGGAATACTATGCGGCGCTCGACGTTCGCGCGCAGCTTCTCGACCTGGGGGATGACGACCACGAGGCGGCCACCCGTTTTACAGCTAGCTACGTTAACGATCCAGTATGGGCTGAACCTCTGCGCATGATAGCCGAGACTTTTGCCGAGCATACCGGCGACGGCGAAACCAACAGGAGAAACACCCGTGCCGGCGAGAAGCTGGTAGCGATGGCGTTAACCGTAGATCTGGTGTTCGCCTGCGAGCTTGCAAGGCTTTGTGGCACAGTAGTCTGGAGTGAAGTTCGCACTGCCGTCGGCGAGCGTATTCGAGCGGTCTACGCAATCCGCAATGGCAGTTTTCGTCAGTATGCAGTCGCTGCTATGCTCGCCACTGGCGCGGCCGACTTCGGCGACGTCATCGTGCCACTTCTGTCGAGCCAAGACCGGCAAACTCGACTAAGCACGTACCGACTCTGGTCGGATATCCAGGTCTCGTCGCTTGGACCGAACTGGCGCGAGCAAGTGCGCGGCTGGAGCGAAGAGGCGCGTGAGGATTTTGTCGCTGAACTACTACATCATCGTGCCGACGGCGAGGTCGCAGCCTTCGCAGTGGAGGACGACAGCGCCCAAGTGAAGACGGCGGCGGTCTCCGGCCTCATGTGGACTAGGTCTGACAACGCGCTGGTCCCGATCCTCGATTCGATGGATGTGCAAGCATTTGAGGAGGTCGCGCGTAGGAACGCCGACCTATTGCCCGCGGCGCGCAGATCCCGAACCCTCGCCGCGATACACCATTTCATCGAGATATCCACCGACCACCCCGCACGCCTAGAAGCCGCGCTCAAACTTATCGAACTCGGCGAAACAGCCCTGGACGAAGTTGTCAAAGATGCAATGGCGGCGTTGTCCGGCGACGACGTTCGGAACCGGGGCTCGCACCATATCGGGCCGGCGCTCGAATATCTGCGACGAGTCGATCCTGCCTGGGTTAGCGAGTGGGTGGCGAACCGGGTTGCCGAAGGCAATCTCTACGAACACGAGTATTGGTTGTCGTTTGCAACCGCCATTCCCGACGGCCTCGTCGAAAAATGCTTACAGCGTATAGAAACCGAAGACCTCAAGAACGAGTACTTCGGGGGCAAAGTTTCCATAATTGCTGCTCGCGCGGACGCTAATCTTGCGGCGCGCGTTTTTGCGACACTGCGTGAATTACGGCATGTGGTGGATACGGAGCCCAACGCGCGACTCGAACTTGAGTGGCAGAAAATACGGCAACTGGAGGCCGTTTTCTACGCCCTTTCCGGCGACATCGCAGTGGCTGGAATTCTATCGTCCGTTAACAGCGGAGATCCTCTCGATATCAAAGTTGCTGCCGGCCTTCTGAGCAGGGTCGCCAGACCCGACGTAGAGCCGCTGCGCATCCACGATGAGGGGCTGAAGGCGGACATTCGCGTCTACCTAAAGAGGAGCGTCGATGTCGTCCTGGAGCAGGACGACTTTGGCGGCCAAGAGAAAGCGAACCTGGCCTCGTCAATAGCGCAAGTCGGAACATCCGAAGACATGACGGACTTGGTGAAGCTCATCCGCTCCGACATAGAGAGAATGCGCCGCGGGAGGGCTGCCCGCGCGGCCGGCGACCGTGGGCCTCTGGGCAATGGCTGCACCATGAGCTACGCAAGCTGGCACATGGCGGCGGTCATGTACCTTGACTCGACCGCCGCCGAGCAGGTGCTCATTGATATGCTTCCCGAGCCGGAGTACCTCTCGAGCGCCGCAGCAGCGATGGCACGCGACTTCTTGTCAAAACCTGAACGTTCCGTCAGCCAGGCGATCCCGTACGACGTGATATGGGCCGCACGGGAAGGTCTCAACCCACCGCCTATTAACACCCAACGGCGAACACGGTTCGCTATTGCGCTTAATGGCGAAATCACTCGTCTTCGAGAACAAGATAGAGACGGGAAACCTGTTGCTCAACTGAAAGTGCTGGCAAACGCACTTGCCGCGATTGATGGCCTCGGTTCCGCAGACGTGGTACTCAGCATAATTGCGATGCCAGGCCAATGGGACCTGTACACATGCCTCGATGCCGCCGAACGACTCTTGATTGCCGGCGTCGTCTTGCCCCTGACTGCTGCATGTACTCTAGTCGCCTCTTTCGTCGAACGCACCGAAAAGTGGCTTCAGGATTCAGATAGGTACCTTCTCCGTCGCATTCTTGCGCTCTGCCCCTTCGTTGCTCCCCCGGCGGAGGGGATTGCCCTTATGCGCGACGTGCTCAATAAGTACAAACTCTCAGGTTACGAATTGCGCGAGGTCATTGCCGCTCTCGGCCAGAGTCGATCGGATGCTGCCGTCGATTTTCTCTGTGAGCTTGCCTCCGATGATTCGGTGCTCAAGCAATGCGAAGACAATTTCGTCAATTCCTTCGCTGCATTCGATACGCCGCGTGCACGTGAATTGCTGCTGGGCTCAGTCGATCCTGATATCCGCGGGATCACGCTGACGTGTCGCCCTCAGCGCGAGTCCGTGCTGGTTGCTCGGATCGCGGAATTTGCCCAGCGAAGTCCTGATATCGCCACGCGACTAGGGAAATTGTGCGAACGCGATCTACCGGAACACAATCGGTACGTGCTCTCGCAGGTAATGGCCCGGCTCGGTACACCCGAAGCCTTCGCCCTAAATCTGCACTTGATTGATGACGGTAAGCCACTACCAGTGCCGCAGGGCGTTTGGGTTCAACTCGAATCGGCATTCGTCGAACGGCGACCTGAAGGGAAAAATTCCAACGTCTTCACACAACATGCAAGAACGTCAAACGAGCTGCGAGTCTTGCTGTTCAAGATGGCGTTCAGCGACGAGAAACGACGGGAGTCCGCTTTCATGCTTCTCGGTAAGCTTGAGGAATGGCGCTTGGAGTATGGCAGGCCGACGGGTGAACCGCGTCATCCTAGTCTTGCATCAGGCCAGCCTTGGCCGCCCGAGGTATCTTGACTTTCTTCCAAATCCGAGAAATAGGCGATAAGCCAGATTGGTCTCGCTTCTAGAGGGACATCTTCTAGCAGGGGAGCCACCACAGGCGGAGTCCCCCATCCGACTCACCCAGGTCGTTCAGCGTTGCCTTGGCCGAGTGGCCGTTTCTGAGTTTCTGCGGTCATCGATGTTCTCGGCAGCACGCGTCTCTTCTCCGACTGAGGTGTCGGTCCGCAGAAGTCGAGCACGACTCTGTGTTAGGGGTTCGCTGCCATGCTTCTTGATATCTAGAATCTCATCTGTCGGCGTGTCGTATATTTGCGGAGCATAGGGGAGCAAGCACTGAGATGGCTTGCCTTGAACACCTCGTACTAGGAACCTCACATGTCATTGACTTCAACAAAAGCGCAACTGGTACGCGCGCTCGCAGATCAGGAAAATAAGGTCGTAGCGCTTTCTGGTAACTGGGGTACGGGGAAAAGCCATCTGTGGCGAGAGGTGAAGGAAAAGTCGAATGACGAGAACATCAGGGCGGCGCTGTACGTTTCGTTATTTGGCCTATCGAGCATCGAACAGGTAAAACTCAAGATTGTGCAGAGTGCGATTCCCAGTGCCGACCAACATCCAACTTGGTGGGACAGTACCAAGAAGGGTTGGGCAGCGGCATCAAAAATACTGGAGAGTTTTCATAAAGGCTTTTCAGCCCTCAATGAGATCGCGCTCTTGGCGGTCCCTTCGATTCTGAAAGATCGGGTGATCGTGATTGACGACATAGAACGAAAGCACGAAAAGCTGAGTGTTGACGAGGTGTTGGGATTCGTTGACGAGTTCACACAGCAGCATGGAGCTAGGATCGTTCTGATCCTAAACACCGACGAACTCTTGGATCTGGACTTGTGGGAGACCTTCCGGGAGAAGGTAATTGATCAGGAGATCCGACTGGATACTTCTCCGACAGAAGCGTTTGATATTGCAGCAGGGCTAGTCTCGTCACTATATGCAGAACGGATCAGGGCTGGCGTCGAAGGCTGTGGCGTCACCAACATACGAATCATCTGTAAGATCGTCCGTGCAATAAAGCGAGTCTTGGGAGGGCAGACCCACCTATCGGATGATGTTCTTGCCCGAGTTATTCCATCGACAGTGCTCCTGTCGGCTATCTACTACAAGGGCATCGAAGATGGACCGGACTTTGATTTTGTTCTGAACTTTGGTAACGCGGACTGGGCCGACTGGGAAAAAAAAGAAGAAGAGTTGGATGAAGAGGGACGGCGCAGAGCCCAATGGCGGCTCAAGCTTCGGCAACTTGGCATCCACGGTACGGATGAATATGAACGACTTGTGGTGGACTACTTGAAGTCTGGCTTGTTTGATGCGACGGCCGTGAAGAATCTCATCGAACGATATGTGTCAGCGGCCGAGGCAATGCGGACGCATAGGCTCCGACACCAGCTGTACGAACACATCAACTGGCATCACAGGATGAGCGATGCTGAACTCGTAGTTGAGGCAAAATCGCTCGTGACGTTGGTGCACCATTTCGATCCGTCGAACCTTGCAGCATTGTGCGATGCCGTATTGGAATTAGATGGTGGCGAGCTGGTCGCAGAAGAGATGGTAGAGCACTGGATTAGAGTGTTTCGCCAGAAGTCGTCGCATGATGATAATGACAATGATCTCCTGCACGTCTTAGGACGTCCTATCCACCCTCGTGTGCGGGCAGAACTTGAAGCTGCAAAGGCCGCAGCGCATGCAAAGCTGACCGTTGTCGACGCGGTCCGCCATATCACCGAAAAAAACGGGTGGGGCAACCGCGAAACCGCAATTATGAAGAGCGCGACCGTCCAGGATTTTGAACTAGCACTGACTACTCTCGACGGCGACGGTTTCAAGCACTTTGTGTGTCGGTGCGTGGACATGTGCATGCACCGAACGATGTACGACACATACTTCGGCAATGCTCTGAGCCATTTCATCGAGGCGTGCCAGAACATTTGTGCGGACCCTGCTCAACTGCGACTCTCCCGCACGCTCAATATGCTGTTCAAAGATGCAAAGTTGCATGATGCACTGACGCCGGTTGTGCAGGCCGACTCCACATGCAAGACGCTGCAGCAGAATCAATACACATCCGCTGTAATTGCCGAGGGCGGTAGTGAAGCATCAGGTGATAATGGAGAAAAATGAGGTTGATGTTACTTGTACCGCCGTTGCTGGAAAATCGCTATCTGATACAGAACTGTCATCTAGGGAACCGGTCATGGCACCCTATGAACGGGCTTGATGGCTGATATCAGTCGTGAAAACCGGCTGAGGGAGCGGATAGAGGAGGTGCTGTGATGTAGGTCGCAAGCGTATGCAGGTGACAATACAGATTTCCGAGCGCACGGGGCCCCCTCGTGAGAAAGCCGTCACCTACAGTAGAGTTGGTATCTTGCGCCGCTCTACCGGCCGAATGTATCGCGCCAAGGTCGCTGTTGAACGATGGCCTGTCTGTTGCTGAATCTGAAACGGCTGCAGGCCAGCCATCGCAGCTGCAGTTACGTACCCTGCTCGCAGACTGTGACCGGCTACAAGGCCTGCATTGCCACCAGCGCGCCGGTATGCCGCTTTGAGAATCAGCGCAACAGATTGACCGGTAAGTGGACGACTTCCTACGGTGTTGTGGCGAGTCACCCTTCTGAATATGTAGCCGGAGTCTATGCCGCTCGCTGCCGTCCACTGATCTATGGCAGCGACGGGGCATCTAGCCCCTTTGGCGCGAGGGATAAAGACGGTTCGTCCTACCCCTTCCTGGTCTGTCTTGGAACGACGTAGCAAAATCTCGATGCCTTCGTCTACTGCCGTGATGTCTTCATACCGAATGGCGACAAGTTCCGCGCGTCGGAACGCCCCCGCGAAGCCAATCAGTAGAAGTGCTCGGTCACGTGCGGCTCTCATCGGCTTCTGTTGGTCGACCAGGGCAAGCATCTCCAATAAATCATCTTTGACGATCGCCCGCACACGACGTTGGGTGATGCCCAAGGTTCTACGAATGCCTTGCATGGTCTGCCGCACGCTGACATGGACGGCGGGAGACGTCAGGTTTTGATCTTGATGGGCACGGTGGATGCCGATCAGTCTTCGCTCTATGGTCGCTACGGCCAAAGTTGCCGCGAGCTTGGCCAGATATGCGCACAGTTGTTGTGGCGTCGCTGGCAGCTTTCCACCGGTCGCCAAAAAGTGAGCGAGATCGGACGCATATGCTTTCTTCGTTGCGGCTGATCGGGCTGCATCAATGTAACGCTCTGCCGTCATTGACGCGGCAGTATTCGCGGGAGCGCTTCGAGAGGGCTTGGATACATTAGTTTTTGATGCCGTGGCGGCATTTCTGCTGGGGCTTTTCATGGTCGGAATGGAGTCCTCGTGGACATTGCACGATTGACGTCGGGAAGCTGGACGAATTGCGGCAAGGTCAAGGGGCGTAATCAGCCAGATGGAATTGACAAGCAATAGAGAGTTCGTGGTTATACAGAAGTACCGGCCCTAGATCGGCAAGTAGCTCACCAACACTTGCAATGGACTGTCGTGGCGCGGCGGTATCGCCTGCATCATCCAGTGGGACACAGGCGAGGAGCGCGCCAAGCCCCGCGATGCCTTGATGCAGGCAATCGAGCGTGTGACCTGCTCCCTGTGGTTAGTACGAAATCGATGTAGAGTCCGTTCACAAAGGAACGGC
>MCND01000309.1_pt1 | contig 17405 bp, 16 predicted proteins | sample 778211 | NCBI WGS metagenome assembly MCND01 (sample SAMN04296812, study PRJNA304217) | bioreactor metagenome | isolation source: activated sludge enriched with benzalkonium chloride | place: Turkey: Istanbul urban wastewater treatment plant
CAACAACAACAACAACAACAACAACAACAACAACAACAACGCCTGAAAGGATGTGAGAGATGAACGCCTCGACGAAGATCGACTTTGTTTATCTGTCCGAACCGGACATGGTCCGGGCCGGTGTGACCGACATGCCCAGCTGCGTGGACACCATCGAAGAAGTGTTCGGCCTGCTCTATCACAACGACTATCGCATGGCGGGCGCCAACAATAGCTCCCATGGCGCACTGATGGTGTTCCCCGAGAATTCGCCCTTTCCCGATATGCCCAAGCCCACCGCCGACCGCCGCTACATGGCGATGCCGGCCTATCTGGGAGGGCGTTTTCGCATGGTCGGCATGAAATGCTACGGCTCCAATGCCGAGAACCGCGACAAGGGCCTGCCCCGCTCGATCCTGATGTTCATGCTCAATGACGCCGATACCGCCGCTCCGCTGGCCTTCATGTCGGCCAACCTGCTGTCGGCTTACCGAACAGGTGCCGTGGCCGGGGTTGGTGCCCGGCACTTGGCGCGCCAGGACTCCCGGGTAGTCGGGATCCTCGGCCCGGGCGTCATGGCCCGGACCTCGCTGGCCGCTTTCATGGCGGTATGCCCGCAGATCGACACGGTGAAGATCAAGGGGCGCGGCCAGCACAACCTCCAGGCCTTCCTGGTCTGGGTCGCCGAGACCTTCCCGCAGATCACCCGGGTGCAGGTGGTCGACAGCCTGGAAGCACTGGTACGCGACAGCGACATCGTGACCTTCTGCGCTTCCGGCGTGGTCAGCGACCCTTCGACCTACCCCACGGTCCGGCGCGAGTGGCTAAGGCCCGGAACCTTCCTGTCGATGCCGGCCACCTGCAACATGGACCAGGCCATGGAGGCCGCGGACATTCGCAAGGTGCTGGACCACACCGCCCTCTACGAAGCCTGGTATGACGAAGTGCCCAAGCCTTCCCACGCCACTGTCCCGATGATCGGCATGCGCTTCATGGACCTGCTCGCCGCAGGCGGGATGCAACGCGAGCAGCTCGAGGACCTGGGTGCGATTGTCGCTGGCCAGGCGCCTGGCCGGCGCTCCGAGGACGACATCATCATGCTGTCGGTGGGCGGCATGCCCGTAGAAGACGTGGCCTGGGGCACGGTGGTCTATCGCAATGCCCTGGAGCGCGGGATCGGCGTCAGGCTCAACCTGTGGGAGCAGCCCGCCCTGCGCTGAGACCGGGTCGCGAGCAGCGGCCCGGGTGATGTCCAAGCTGAAGGAGACGAGCCGTGGCTCCCCTGATCACTCCAGTCCAGACCTCGCTGGACCTACCCGAAGCGACCACCGTAGTGGTCATAGGCGGCGGCATCATTGGCCTGGTCGCCGCCCTGGTCCTGGCCGAACGCGGCACACCCGTGGTCGTACTGGAAAAAGGCCGGATCGCTGGCGAACAGTCCTCGCGCAACCAGGGCTGGATTCGCAAGATGAGCCGCTCGGCGCCAGATGTCCCGCTGGCCATGGCCGCCGATCCACTATGGAACGGCCTGGCGGCCCGTGTCGGTGCCGATGTCGGCTACCGCCGCGCCGGCATCCTGTACCTGGCCCGCAACGAATCCGAATTGGCCGTGCACCAAGACTGGCTCGACTCGGTACAAGACCTGGCGTTGGACTCGCGCCAGATCAGTGCTCTGCGTATCGGGCTCCTGGCGCCAGGCGGCAGAGGCCACTGGGCAGGCGGCCTTTACACACCTTCGGACGGACGCGCCGAACCGACCCTGGCGGCCAGCGCGATCGCCCGTGCAGCCATGGCAAAGGGCGCCGTGATCGTCGAGCACTGTGCGGTACGGACCCTGTCGCTGGCCGCCGGCAGGATCGCCGGGGTCGTCAGCGAACGCGGCGAGATCCGCTGCGAACAGGTGCTGCTGGCGGGCGGCCTGTGGTCGCGACGTTTTCTCGGCAACCAGGGCATCGACCTGCCGACCTTGCCCCTGGTGGCGTCGATCCTGCGCACCGCGCCTGTGCAAGGCCCCTGTGATATCACCGTGGGCGCCCCGGACTTCTCGTTTCGCAAACGCCTGGACGGTGGCTTCACCATCAGCCATCGCGGCGTCCTGAACGCACCGTTGACGCTCGACAGCCTGTTGCTAGGGCGGCGTTACCTGGGTGCGCTGCGCGAACAATGGCAAAACCTGCAACCGTCCATCGGCCGCGAGCTGTTCGACGATCTCCTCCTGGGACGACGCTGGCGAGCCGACCAGGTATCGCCTTTCGAACGGGTACGGACCCTGGACCCACCTGCCGACCCCAGGGTGAACGCCGAAGCGCTGCGCAACCTGGCCACGGCCTGGCCGATGTTCAAGGACGTCGTGGTGAAGCAAGCCTGGAGCGGCGCGCTCGATGTCACCCCCGACTCGCTGCCGGTGATCGGCCCTGTCGCTAAGATCCCCGGCCTGACACTGGCCAGCGGTTTCTCGGGCCACGGCTTCGGTACTGCGCCAGCAGCCGGGCAGCTCGCCGCCGACCTGATCTGTGCCACCCGGCCCATTGTCGATCCGAGGCCTTATCGGCTGGAGCGGTTCTAGCCCTCTACCGCCGCGGGCCGGAGCCCGGTGCCTGATGATCGGCATGCTCGTCAGTCGCCGGCTCGCGCCCGCCCCGCCGCCCCTCCTGGAGGGTATCGTCGACGCTGGTACCGCTGAGCAACACCTGGTACCGACGGCTCGACGGCAGCGCCACCAGGGCCTGGTTGACGTCGTGCTTGAGCCGGGCCAGGGCCAGGTGCTTGCCCTCCTGGCTGACCTGGCGGAAGAACTCGTCCAGGGCCTCGATGCTGGTGCCGTCCAGGTTCGGCGACTCCTCGAGGCTGAGGATGATGCTGTGGATCGGTGCCTCGACATGGCGGATCAAGTGCAGCGCGCCCCCCAGGATGCGCTCGGCATTGGCGAAGAACAGCGCCTCTCCCGGACGCAGGATCAGTACCCCGGGCACCTGCCGCGCCTGGGGATGACGGCTCAGGTCGACAAAGTCGTGGCCGCTGCCCAACTGGCCGAGGATCTGGATTTGCGCCGACGACATCTGGCGCAACATCAGCAGGATGCTCACCCCCACCGACAGTAGCAGGCCATCGAGCACCCCCAGCACCAGCACCGCGGCCACCGCGCAGATCACCAGCAGGCGATCCCGGCGCCAGATAAAGTAGCGCCCCAAGGGTTGCAGGCTCAGCCCATGGCCCAGGGCATACATGACGATCGCCGCCAGCACCGGCTCCGGAGTCAGGGCGATGTAGGGCAACACTGTCAGCACGATCAACAGCATCACCGCCGCGGCGGTCAGCCCCGCCAGGCGCGAACCGGCTCCAGCCGCCTCGTTGGCGGAGCTGGCCGAGTAACCGGCACCGGCCGGCATGCCGTGGAACAGCCCGGACACCAGGTTGGATACCCCCAGGGCCAGCAGGTCGCGGTTGGACGACACCCGATCGCCATGCTTGAGCGCCAGGGAGCTGATGGAACCATAGGACTCGGCATACAGGATCATCACCAGGGCGAACGCCAGCTCCCCCAGGCGCAGCCAATCGGCAAACGGCAGGTCCGGCAGGCTCGGTACCTCCAGCTTGAGCTCGATGACGCCAATCAGCGCCACCCCATGGGCCGGCAGGTCCAGCCATTGCCCGGCGACGATGCCGATGACCACGGCCACCAACCCACCGGGCACATAGGGGATCCGCGAACAGATCGCCAGCACCAGCAGGGCCGCGGCCGCCACGGCGGCACCGGCCCAGTTCCAGTGCGGCCACTGCTCCAGCAACTGCGGTAAAAAGCGCACCAGGTTGCCGGTACTCAGGTGCACCCCGACCACCGTGGCGAACTGCTTGAGGATGATGGTCAGCGCCAGGCCGAAGGCGAAGCCACGCAGCACCGGCTTGGCGATGAAGGCCGTGACGCCACCGAGGCGGAACACTCCGGCCAGGACAAAGAACGCCCCCGTGAGCAGCACCAGGGCAAAGGCCAGGCCCAGGCGCAACTGCCCATCACCATCCGACAGCGACAGGGTCGCGGCGGCCAGTACCGCCGCCGATGACGAGGTCGCCGACACGATGGCGAAACGGCTGCTGCCCAGCAGGCCATAGCACAGCAAGCCGGCGAACAGGGCGATGACCCCGGCCTGGGGCGGCAAGGCGGCGATGCTCGAATAGGCCACCGCCTCCGGCAACAACAGCCCGGCGATGGACAGTCCGGCCAGCAGATCCCGTGCTCGTGTGGGGAGCGCAGTGGCAGGTCCCTGCCCTCGATCAGTCGACAATCTGGCCCACCCATCCCGGCAAGTAACGAGCGTCCTGGCTGCGCGCCAGCTTCATGGCCCGGGCCTGGACCTTGGCGCCCAGCTTGCCCAGCGCCTCGATGGCGATCCGCCGGCGAAAGAAATCCGCCCAGAGGAACTCACTGAAGGGCGTGGCGTCCTTGGCAAAGCCACCGGCGCGGCGCAGCAACCCGGCCAGGCTGCGGTAGGGGTCGTCCTGCAGATCGAGAATGCGCCCCGGGATACGCTCGAAGGAACGGCGAACGCCCTGGGCATCGTAGGGATGGGCCCACTGGTTGAAACCCATCACCTCCCAGAAACTGCCCGGCTCGACAAAGGACAGGTCTTTGAGCACCAGCAATGGCACCTCCTTGACCTCCTCTTGCAGCAGGGCCAGGCCAAAGTGATGGTGATCGACGATGTAGTAGCGCTGCCGGGGACCGAGTACACAGGGAAACCAGTGGTCGTCCAGGGCTGCCGCCCGGGCCTTGCGCTTGAGCTGTTGCCATTGCTCGCGCTTGGCCTGGACTTCGGCCAGGCCGACGGTGAGTTGGGTGGGGTGCAGGCTGTCCAGCCGGGCGCGGATCAACTGCGGGTGGGCACGGGCCATGAAATGACTCCAGGCAAAAATCATCAGCTTAGACGCTAATCGCCCGACGCTTGCCCTCTCCATCCACCCGCCTGCCTTCAGGCTCGGCAGGCCCCTGAACGACAACGCCGCCGGTGCTGGGCAGCATCGGCGGCGTTGATTTCAACTATTGCCTGGCGCCAGGCCAGCCCGGCCTCAGGAAGCCAGCGAGTACACCAGCGCGGTGATGGCCACCAGGCCTACCAGGGTCACGAACACATTGGACGCCTGGCCACGGTAGCGGGCCATGGCCGGCACCTTGCGGATGGCGTACATCGGCATCAGGAACAGGATGGCCGCGATCACCGGGCCGCCCAGGGTCTCGATCATGCCCAGGATGCTCGGGTTCAAGGTCGCCACGGCCCAGCAGATCACCAGCATGAAGGCCGCGGTCACCCGGTCCAGGGTCTTGGCGCCCGGGCGTCGGCCGCTCTTGACGATCAAGCCCTTGAGGCCTTCGCTGGCACCGATGTAGTGCCCCAGGAACGACTTGGCAATGGCCACGAAGGCAATCAGCGGCGCGGCGAACGCGATGGTCGGGTTGCTGAAGTGGTTGGCCAGGTAGGACAGGATCGACAGGTTCTGCGCCTTGGCTTCGGCCAGTTGTTCCGGCGACAGGGTCAGCACGCAGCTGAAGACGAAGAACAGCACCATGACCACCATCAGCAGGTGGGCGCGGGACAGGATCTGCGAGCTGCGCTGCTCGGCGTGCTGGCCGTAGCGACGCTTCTGGTCAACCGCGAAGGCCGAGATGATCGGCGAGTGGTTGAACGAGAACACCATCACCGGAATCGCCAGCCACAGGGTGTGCAGGAAGGCCGATGGCGCCGGGATGTCGCCGGCGGTGGCGAGGATGCCGCCGTTCCAGTGCGGAATCAGGAACACCGCCAGGAACAGCAAGGCGACGATGAACGGGTAGACCATCAGGCTCATGGCCTTGACGATCACCTGCTCGCCACAGCGCACCACCGCCAGCAGGCCGAGGATCAGCACCAGGGACAGGATCGCCCGTGGTGGCGGCGCGATGTGCAGCTGGTGTTCCATGAAGCTGCCGACGGTATTGGTCAGGGCCACGCTGTAAATGAGCAGGATGGGGAAGATGGCGAAGAAGTAGAGCAAGGTGATCAGGGCCCCGGCCTTGATCCCGAAATGTTCCTCCACCACCTCGGTGATGTCGGCGCCCTCACGCCCGGAGAGCACGAAGCGGGTCAGGCCGCGGTGCGCGTAGAAGGTCATGGGGAAGGCCAGCAGCGCCAGGATCAGCAGCGGCCAGAAGCCACCGAGGCCAGCGTTGATGGGCAGAAACAGGGTACCGGCACCAATGGCGGTGCCGAACAGGCCCAGCATCCAAGTGGTGTCTTGGCGGTTCCAGCTGGTCAGGGTCGCTGGGGCCGCCGTTTCAAAGCGTTGATCAACGCTGTTGGCCTGATCATTCATCCGGTGGGATCTCCACATTCCGGTCGTTTGCCGTTGGCTCGGAGCGCGCCGGAATACCCGACAGACAAACCCCCGAGCAAACAGAGGGGGCGCGATTGTCCGGGATTCCAAGGACGCTGCATAGACTCAGCGGAGGAATGGCACCTGCGTTGCGGCAATCTTGTCCGTTTTTGTCGCAAAGCGTCTGGCCCGGCCCTCTCCCTGGTCCTGCGGTTTTTTCGCAGGTGCCGATCGGCCCGTCAAAGCGGCTTATCGCCTCACCCCTGGTGAATCCCGCTCGGCCCGCGCCCGCGTTGACAGCAATTGGCGACGAACGGCATGATCGGGCCCATGAATGCCTATCCGCTCATCTCGACCACCAGCACCACGACTGCCTCCGGCGGGTCGCGTGGTGGCTGTGCAGGATGAAGCGAGCACAGTGACAACCAAGGCCCCGCCAGCAATGGACGGGGCTTTTTGTTTCTCCGTCCGGCTGGCACAACAAGGAGAGACAAGATGCCTTTACCCAACGCCAAGCGCGCCCTGCTGGTCATCGACATGCAGGTCGGACTGTTCAACGGACCGGACAAGCCCTACCAGCGCGAACAGGTCCTGGACAACATCAACCAGCTGATCCGTCGCGCCCGCCAGGCCGGGGCCCCGATCTTCGCTGTGCGCCACACCGGCGCCGCCGACTCGCCCATCGCCGCCGGCAGCCCGTTCTGGCAGTTGCTGCCGACCCTGGAGGTGGACGAGCAGCAAGACTGCGTACTGGACAAGACCCGTCCCAACTGCTTCACCGGCACCGGGCTGGCCGAGCGCCTGCACCAGGCCCAGGTCAGCGAGCTGGTGATCGTCGGCATGAAGACCCAGTACTGCGTCGATGCCACCTGCCGTGCCGCCGGCGACCTGGGCTTTGCCGCACGGCTAGTGGAGGATGCCCACACCTGCATGGACACCCCATACCTGGGGGCGCGCAAGATCATCGATCATCACAACACCACCCTGGACGGCGCCTTCGTCACCCTGGCCAGGACCGCCGACATCACCTTCTGATCCCGCCATCACCGCCCGGGACGCGCCGACGACGGCGCCACTCCCCGGCAACGGCTGCTTCGGGCATTGCCAAACGCCCGGCTAATGCGCACCCTTGAGCCTTCGCCATTGTTTTGCTGGAGTTGCCCATGAGTGTTGCCGGCTTCGTGCTCTACAGCCTTGACCCACAGGCCCTGGCGCGGTTCTACGCCGCACTCCTGGGCTGGCCCATCAGCGATCAGCAGCCCGACTACCTGCAACTGCAACACCAGGGCATGGAGCTGACGCTGATCCAGGTGCCGGCGGCGATCGCCGCGCGCATCGTCCTGCAAGATCCTCCCCTGCCCCGCAGCGACTCTGCCTGCAAGCCAGTGTTCTGGATCAGCGACCTGGATCAGGCCCGGCAACGCGCCGCCAGTGCCGGCGGGCGGCTGTACGAACCCGAGCGCGAATGGCAGTTCAAGGGCGCCCGGGTCTGCGATGGCATCGATCCGGAAGGCAATATCTTCCAGTTGCGGCAAACCCTGCCTCAATAACCCAAGGAGTTCGCCATGCCCGCTACCGTCCTGGTCCTGATTGAAAATTTCAACGCCTACCTGCCACGGCTCGAAGCGCTGGGCTTTGAGCTGATCCTGGCCCAGACGCCCGCTGCCCGGGCCCGAGCGATCGCCGACCACGCCGGGCAGATCGACGCCGTGCTGACCCGCGGCCCCCTGGGCCTGAGCGCACAGGAAATCGATGCCCTGCCCCGGCTGCAGATCATCTGCGTGATTGGCGCCGGCTACGAGCAGGTGGACCTGCAAGCGGCGAGCAACCGGGGGATTGCCGTGACCACTGGCGCCGGGATCAATGCCTCGTCGGTGGCCGACCACGCCCTGGCACTGCTGTTGGCCCTGGTGCGCGGCATCCCCCAGGCGGACGCGGCGGTGCGCCAGGGGCATTGGCCGAAAGTCATGCGCCCGGCGCTGACCGGCATGCGCCTGGGCGTCCTCGGGCTCGGCGCGGTGGGCCAGGCCATCGCGCGGCGCTGTGCCCTGGGCCTGGACATGCAGGTCAGCTATCACAGCCGCCAGCCCCGGCCGGACCAACCCTATCGTTTTTGCCCGACCGTGCTGGAACTGGCCCGGGACACCGACCTGCTGATGATCGCCACCCCCGGCGGCGCCGAGACCCGGCACCTGGTGGGCCACGAGGTGCTAGAGGCCCTGGGGCCCGAGGGTTTCCTGGTGAATGTGGCCCGGGCCAGCGTGGTGGACACCGAGGCCCTGCTGCTGGCACTGGAGCAACGAAAGCTCGCCGGTGCGGCCCTGGACGTGTTCGATGCCGAACCAGGGGTGCCGGAACGCCTCAAGCATCTGGACAACGTGGTGCTCACCCCCCATGTCGCCGGGCTGTCGCCCCAGGCCAGCCGCGACAGCATGGACATGGTCGGCCGCAACCTGCTGGCCCACTTCAGTGGCCAACCCTTGCTGACCCCTCTGGCCCTGCCGCTGCCCAACCGCAGCTGAATCCCGGCTGACGGCTATGCTCCCTGGGGCGATTCAAACGCCTGTATCAAAAACAATGATTGCCCGGCAACACTCGCACCTATAAAGGCCCGCCACGATTGTGGGGGGCCAGCGGGCACATTAGATTAGTCAATAATCTCTGGCCTCCAGAATAAGCAGAAGGGATAAGCATGGCGCTTACAGACCAGTCCACCCGCACCCGCTCGGGTGAAGAACTCGACGCCGCTCTGATCGACCCATACCTCAAGGCGCAGATTCCCGGCCTGACCGGCACGCCACGGATCAGCCAGTTTCCCGGCGGCGCCTCGAACCTCACCTACCTGCTGGAATACCCCGAGCAGGAATTCGTCCTGCGCCGTCCGCCGTTCGGCCACAAGGCCAAGTCGGCCCACGACATGGGCCGCGAGTTCCGCATCCTCAACCAACTCAAGGACGGCTTCCCGTACTGCCCCAAGGCCTACGTGCACTGCACCGACGAATCGGTGATCGGGGCCGAGTTCTATGTGATGGAACGGGTCAAGGGCATCATCCTGCGCTCCGACCTGCCAGCGGAACTGAACCTCGACGCCAGCCACACCCAGGCGCTGTGCAAGAGCTTCATCGACCGCTTCGTCGAGCTGCACCGGGTCGACTACCAGGCGTGCGGCCTGGGCGACCTGGGCAAGCCCGAAGGTTATGTGCAGCGCCAGATCAAGGGCTGGAGCGACCGCTACGAGAAAGCCCTGACCCCCGATGCCCCGCAGTGGGAGGTGGTCAAGGCCTGGCTCAACGACAAGATGCCCGCCGACCATCCGACCTCGAGCATCGTGCATAACGACTACCGCTTCGACAATGTGATCCTCGACCCGCAGAACCCGATGCAGATCATCGGCGTGCTGGACTGGGAACTGACCACCCTCGGCGATCCGCTGATGGACCTGGGCAACACCCTGGCCTACTGGATCGAAGCCAGCGATCCGGGGCCGGTGCAGCTGATGCGCCGCCAGCCAAGCAACGCCCCGGGCATGCTCAGCCGCCAGCAGTTCGTCGACTACTACGCCGAGCGCTCCGGCATCCAGATCGGCAACTTCGATTTCTACTACACCTACGGCCTGTTCCGCCTGGCCGGCATCGTGCAGCAGATCTACTACCGCTTCTACCACGGCCAGACCCAGGACAAACGCTTCGCGCAGTTCATCCACATGAACAAGCTGCTGGAGCAGATGAGCCTGCAAGTCATCGGCAAATCCAGCCTCTGAGTGCGCTTCGGCGCCTGACCGCCCAACAAGGAAAAACCATGTCCAAGACTCAGTTGTTCGACCTCGACGGCAAGATCGCATTCGTCTCCGGCGCCAGCCGTGGCATCGGCGAGGCCATTGCCAAGCTGCTGGCCCAGCAAGGCGCCCATGTGATCGTCTCGAGCCGCAAGCTCGAAGGCTGCCAGCAAGTGGCCGATGCCATCGTCGCCGCCGGCGGCAAGGCCACCGCCATTGCCTGCCACATCGGTGAAATGGAGCAGATCCAGCAGGTGTTCGCCGCCATCCGCGAGCAGTTTGGGCGCCTGGATATCCTGGTCAACAACGCTGCCACCAACCCTCAGTTCTGCAATGTGCTGGACACTGACCTGGGAGCCTTCCAGAAGACCGTGGACGTGAACATCCGCGGCTACTTCTTCATGTCGGTGGAAGCCGGCAAGCTGATGCGCGAACACGGTGGTGGCAGCATCATCAACGTGGCTTCGATCAACGGCGTATCGCCGGGGCTGTTCCAGGGCATCTACTCGGTGACCAAGGCCGCGGTGATCAACATGACCAAGGTCTTCGCCAAGGAATGCGCGCAGTTCGGCATCCGCTGCAACGCCCTGCTGCCGGGCCTGACCGACACCAAGTTCGCCTCGGCACTGGTCAAGAACGACAGCATTCGCAACGCCGCCCTGGCGCAGATCCCGCTCAAGCGCGTGGCCGACCCGAGCGAGATGGCCGGTGCGGTGCTCTACCTGGCCAGCGACGCTTCCAGCTACACCACCGGCACTGCGCTGAACGTGGATGGCGGCTTCCTGTCCTGAGCCACCTGCGCCGTACAAAAAGGCAGCCTGTGGGCTGCCTTTTTCATGCCCTACATAAACCTGCAGGAGCAGCCGGTGGACGCTCGATTGCACGCGAGGGTCGTTAACGATGATGTGCATTGCCTGACGGAACGCGGCGCCCTCGGGTTCATCGCGGGCAAGCCTTGCTCCTGCGGAGTTTTGCCTCGGTAATGAATATTTATTCTCTTTATTGAAATTAGAGAATTTTTATTCCATAAATACTCATCCCTACCACAACAACTCTAAAGGTGCGGCGATGGATGAACTGGGCGTTGGGCTGATCGGAACCGGATTCATGGGGCGCGCCCACGCCCTGGCTTTTCGCAGTGTCGGTGCGGTATTCGAACTGCCAGTGCGCCTGCGCCTGGCGGCCCTGGCCGATGCCGATGGGCAACGCGCCGCGCACTGTGCCAGGGCCTGGGGATTCGCCCAGGCCTACGCGGATTGGCGCCAGTTGATCGATGATCCCCAGGTCGGCCTGGTGGCGATCACCACCCCCAATCACTTGCACTTTCCCATGGCCATGGCTGCCCTGGCGGCGGGCAAGGCGGTGTACTGCGAAAAACCCCTGGCGGTGACCAGCGAACAGGCCCAGCAGATGCATCAAGCCGCACAGGCGGCCGGGGTGGTGACCCGGGTCGGCTACAACTACCAGCACAATCCATTGATCGTCCTGGCCCGGGAGCTGATCGGCAATGGCGAGCTGGGGCAACTGGTGAGTTTCCAGGGCGAATTCAGCGAGGACTTCATGGCCGATCCGGACTCACCCTGGACCTGGCGCTGTGACCCGCAACAGGCGGGCGGCGCCCTGGCGGACCTGGGCAGCCACCTGCTGGCCATGGCGCGTTTTCTCATGGGGCCGGTGGCCGCCGTGTGCGCCGATACCCACACCGTGCATCAGGAGCGCCCCGTTCGGGCCGGCGCCCCTGAACGCCGCGCCATCGCCGTGGACGACCAGGCCCATGCGCTGCTGCGCTTCGCCAATGGCGCCCGGGGCAGCGTGGGCAGCAGCTGGATCAAGCACGGCTACAAGAACCACCTGGCCTTCGAGATCAGCGGCACCCTGGGCACCCTGGCCTTCGACCAGGAACGCCTGAACGAACTGCGCCTGTATCGGGCCGGCCAACCGGGTTTCCAGCGCCTGCTGGCCGGCCCGTCCCTGCCCGGCTACGCGGCCTTCAGCCCGGCGCCAGGGCACCAGCTGGGCTACAACGAACTCAAGACCCTGGAAGTGCAGGAGCTGCTCATGGCGATCTGCGGCCAGGGGCGAGACGGCACCGACTTCCAGGAAGCCTGGAAAGTGGAACGGCTGGCGGCAGCGATCCGCCTGGCCGCCCGGGAGCAACGCTGGATCACCTTGTAACCGTTGCAGGGCCTAGGCGAGGCTGCGCCAAGGCCCGCAGGGCCTTCATCACGCCAAGCCCAATGCCCTCCAGCGCCTACAACGAGGCGGCCAGGCGCGCAGCCAGGGCCTTGGCCTGCAGGGCCACATCGGTGACCGCGGTGCTTTCCCACCACAGGCCGCGCAATGGCGGGCCCATGGCGAACAGGCATTCGCTGGCCCGACCCTGGGCGTCGTGCACGGCGCCGTCGGGCTCGGCACTGATGCCCAGGGCCAGCGGCCCCGGTTGCACCAGGCCCCGGGCCAGGAGCTGCCGGGGCAAGGGCCGGTCCACCCGGCGCCAGTCGTATTCGATGCCGCTGGAGTTGATCAAGGCATCGCCCGCCACTCGCGTGCTTTCCCGGCTGCCGCGATAGCGCAAGCGAATCGCCAGGCGGCCCTCACTGTCCGGCTCCAGCCCCTGGTAGCTGGCGGCATGGATGCGCAAACGCCCCTGGGCATGCAGGCGCCTCACCAGCTCATCGCTCAAGGGCGGCGAACGATGGTGATGGCTTTCCCACCAGGGCCGCACATGCCGCACGAACTGGCGGCGTTGGAAATCACTGGCCTGGCTCCACAAGCGCGGGATGTGCACCCGCACCGTGTCCAAGGCGCTTGCCAGTCGATGCCCTGGGCCAAGGCCTGGCGGCACTGGCGGCGCAGCTCGTGGAGTAATTGACGGGGGCTGCGGATACCCGGGTCCTGGCCCAGGAAATCGATCCAGGCCGGCGGCTGGCGCCGCACATGGGGCAGCAGCCCGTGGCGGGAAAACACTTCGATGGGGCCCCGGTGCCCCGCCTGCTCCAGGGACACCACAGCGTCCACCATGGTCAGTCCGGAGCCGATGATCAGCACCCTGGACATCGGGTCCAGGCGCGCCATGGCGCTCACATCCCAAGGGTCCAGGGCGGCAGCATTGAGGCCGCTGGAATGGGTTTGCCGGGTACGGGCGGCGGGGAACATGCCCGTGGCCAGTACCGCTCGCGCGCCCTGCAGTTGGCGCCCATCGGCCAGGACCAGCGAAATCCCGCTGTCCTTATGCTGCAGGTCCACCACCTCACTGTGCACATGCTCCACCCAGGAGCCCTTCGCCAGGCCCACCGCCCGGGCCTCGGCCAAACGCTGCTGGACGTAGACCCCGAACAACCCCCGGGGCGGGAAGAGCTCGCTGATGGGCACAGGCTGGAGGGCCGACTCGGGCCAACCGCCTTCGGCAATGTGCTGGGTCAGCCACTGGGTCAGGTCGTCGGCGTTGTCCGGGTCGACACTCATGCGCGCCGCATTGCCATTGAGGGTGTGCCCCAGCTCAGTGGCACTGTAGGCCTCGCCGCGCCCCAGCTCGGCACGCGGTTCGATCACCAGGATGCGGCGCGCGCCCGGCAGGCGTAGCAATTGTGCGGCCAGCAAGGCGCCACTGAGGCCGCCGCCGATAATCAGTACTTCGGCATCGCAAGGGGCAGGATCCGGCTGCCCGATAGGGGTCTGGTTCATGCAAGGCTCATGGTCAGTGTTGGCCGGGACCCTGTCCCGGAGGGCATGGGGCACATCCCCGGGCAGCAGGGTAATACCTTGCCCGGTACCTGGAACATCCCCAGCAAGATATTAGGCCTGTACCACGACCGGATTCGCCAGGCAGTACCAAAGTAGGACGCCATCCGCGGCGACCTATCCGGGGCGGCGTTCGAACCGGTCGATCCAGCCTGGTAGCGTTCCTTGGGACGGCATCGGTTGCCAGATGAAACGCAGACGGGAAAGGCCCAGAACACGCCGCACCTGGCGCTCCAGCAGCCGCGCCAGGGTGCTGCTCGGGTGGCGCATGGTCCAGCCCCACAAGCGTCGGCGCCAGCTACCGACGGGGCCCAGTTGGCCTTCGATCTCCTCTGCCAGGCCCTGCAAACGCCGCGGTGACAGCAGCAGGTCGCTGGGAGCCATTTCGCGCCGGTCACGGGCCGCCGAACCCTGGCTCTCAGGAAACGCCAGGCTGTGCCCGCTACCCAGCCATTGTCCGAGCAGCACCTCCAGCCCGCCCTGCCATTGGGTCCCCTCCTCACTCCACAACTGCACGGCCTCATTGCGCTGGTGCCAAGCTGCCTGGCGCCGGGAGCCACTGCCGGGCCCCAGCAACTGACTGAAGGCCAGCCAGGGCTGGCGCGAACTCGCCAAATCGACTGGCGGCTCACGGACGATCAGCAGGCCTGGAGCCACGCCGTTCTCCCCCGCCGCCAACCAGCACGCCAGTTGCGGGCCGGAGTCGATGAACACGTGGCTGGGCCGCCAGCGCCACAGGCATTGACGCAAGGCCTCGATGGGCGACTGGTCGCCAAGGCTCACCACCTCGGCCCCCAGGCTGCTCGCCGCCAGGGCCAAAAGCAGCAGGTCCGGTTCGAACGACCCACTCAGGATCAGCCGGGAGCGATAGCCCAGGCCATGCTGGCGCAAGCCATCGACCAGGCGCTGGACATCGCGCAGCACATCGATCCAGCGCCAGGCGTACCACTGCCCCCCGCGCTTGTGGCGCAGGGCGTTGGCCAACGGCCGCATCCGGGCCCAGTGTCGCAGCGACTCGTACCTGTCCATGACCGCTCCCTGGTGGCGCCCCGTAACTGCCAGTGCAAGCTACGAACTACAACGGATGCGCGGCCGGCCGCAGCCGCTCCGGCTCGGCAGCGGCCACCACCTGGCGTTGGGCACCGAGGTTGCGCCAGGCGCTGCCCGGATGGCTCTCGGGCAACCCTGGGCCTGCGCCGAACAACTTCTCGCGCAAGGTGCCTGGCGCATAGTCGGTCTTGTACGCCCCGCGCTTCTGCAACTCCGGCACCAGCAGGTCCACTGCATCGATAAAGGTTTCGTGAGTCAGGGCATAGGCCAGGTTGAAGCCATCCACATCGGTTTCCTCGACCCACTCCTGCAACAGGTCGGCCACAGTCTCGGGACCACCGACGAACAACGGGCCGAAACCACCGATGCCCACCCAGTCTGCCAATTCGTGGGGCGTCCAGACCTTGTTCGGATCCGCCGTGGAGAAGGCCTCCACCGCGGACTGGATGGCATTGGTATGCACATGCTGCAGCGGCTCGTCAGGGCGGAAGCGACTGAAATCGATACCGGTCCAGCCACTGATCAAGGCCATGGCGCCTTCGTAGCTGACCCAGCGCTTGTACTCCTCGAACTTGGCCTTGGCCTGGGCGTCGGTCTCGCCGAGGATCACCGTCTGCAGGTTGAAGATCAGCAGCTTCGACGGATCGCGCCCGGCCTCGGCGGCGCGGCGGCGGATATCGGCCACGGTCTTTTTCAGCAGCACCTTGGAGGGCGCCGCAACGAACACGCATTCGGCCTGCTCGGCGGCGAACTGCTTGCCCCGGCTGGAGGCCCCGGCCTGGTAAAGCACCGGGGTGCGCTGCGGCGAAGGCTCGCACAAATGGATACCCGGCACCTGGAAGTGCCTGCCCTGGTGGCGAATCTCGTGGATCTTGCTTGGATCGCTGAAGATCCGCCGCTCGCGGTCGCGCAGCACCGCGCCGTCCTCCCAGCTGCCCTCCCAAAGCTTGTAGCAGACCTCCAGGTACTCCTCGGCATAGTCGTAGCGGGCGTCGTGCTCGGTCTGGGCTTGCTGGCCGATATTGCGCGCGCCGCTCTCCAGGTACGAGGTGACGATGTTCCAGCCGGCACGGCCTTTGGTCAGGTGGTCGAGGGTGGAAAGGCGCCGGGCGAAGGGATACGGGTGTTCGAAGGACAGCGAGGCCGTGAGGCCGAACCCCAGGTGCTCGGTGACCAGGGCCATGGGCGGAATCAGTTGCAACGGATCGTTCACCGGTACCTGGGCCGCCTGGCGGATCGCCGCCTCGCCGTTGCCGTTGTAGACGTCATAGAGGCCCAGCACATCGGCGATGAACAGCCCGTCGAACTTGCCCCTCTCGAGGATTCGCGCCAGGTCGGTCCAGTATTCCAGGTCCTTGTACTGCCAGGAGCGGTCCCTGGGATGGGCCCAGAGCCCCGGGGATTGGTGGCCGACGCAGTTCATGTCGAAAGCGTTGAGGCGTATTTCACGAGGCATCACACAGCACTCCTGGAACCTGGTGCCACGCCATTGAGGCGGTAATTGCCAATCAGCTGATACTTCCAGCGCAGCGGATCGTGCAGCGTCGACGGCTGCGGGCTGCGCTGGCCGGTGAGTTCGAACTCGGCATTGCCGGCCGCCAGCAGCGCCTCGCCGGCGGCAATCGCGGCCTCGGCCAGGGCGATCTGGGTCTCGGCCGGGGCCTGGCCTGACTGCAAGTGGCGCCGGGCACGGTCCTGCAAGGCCGAGGCCACGTCGATGCGTAGCTGAAGGTCGCCAAAGCGGCTGATCACATAAGGGTCGTCGCTGGCTCGGGCCAGGCCGCTACCGGGCCAGGGCAACGCCTGGTGGCGGACAAACGCCAGGGTCTGCTGCAACAGACGGCGTGCCAATTGCAGGTGTTCGACGCCCTGGGCCAGGGCCTGTTCGGGGTTCTCGGGACGGGTCAGTGCATTCATGGGGCAGTCCTTCAGTTCCAGGCGTGGCGGGCCGGCTTGACCCCGTTGAGCAGAAAGTTACCGAGCAGGTGGAGCTTCCAGCGCGCCGGGTCATGCAGGGTATGGGTCCGGGCATTGCGCCAGTGACGGTCGAGGTTGTACTTGGCCGAGACCGAGCGGGTGCCCGCCAGCTCGAACAGTTTGCTCGCCGCCAGCAGCGAGCTTTCTGCCGACAGCACCTTGGCCTGGGCCACCACCACCGAGGCCTGGGCGACGCTATCGGCATCAGGCCTGGCCAGGGCCTGGTCGATGGCCTGGGCGGCCCGGACGAGGATTTCCTCAGTGCCGTGCACGCGCCACTCCAGGTCGCCAATGGCGGCAAGGGTGTAAGGATCCTGCCAGCCATGATCCAGGCCGCTGTCGATCCAGGGCCGGGATTGCCGGGCCTGTTGCTTGGTGTCCTCCAGCGCAGCGACAGCGATGCCGGTATCCACAGCGGCCTGGATCACCTGGGAGATCGGCCCGTCGGCGGTGGGTTGGTCGAAGGCTCGATGGGCAGGGATCACCGCGCTGCGCGGCACCTGTACCGCCTGCAGGCTGACCCCGCCACTGGCGGTGG
>MCND01000310.1_pt1 | contig 17217 bp, 16 predicted proteins | sample 778211 | NCBI WGS metagenome assembly MCND01 (sample SAMN04296812, study PRJNA304217) | bioreactor metagenome | isolation source: activated sludge enriched with benzalkonium chloride | place: Turkey: Istanbul urban wastewater treatment plant
TGCACGCGGAACAGCAGGTCGTTCAGGCAGTGGCCCTGCTTGCTGACCATGATCAGCAGGCGCGCCTTGCGGCGGGCGTCGTGCAGTTGCAGGTCCATGCCGAACTCGGCCGACAGCGTGTCCAGGCGCGCGCGCAGCGCATCGGGCTGGATGTCCGACGGCAGGTCGAAGTGCACGCGCAGGAAGAAGCGGCCGGTTTCGTCGTCGCCGAATTGCTGGGAATCCAGGATGTTGCAGCCCAGTTCGAACAACAAACCGCTGACGCGATACACGATGCCCGTGCGGTCGGGGCAGGACAGGGTCAGGATGTAGTCGTTGTGCTGCATGGTCTGGAGGATGCGTGGATGAAAGGAAGGTCGGATCAGGCGGCAGCCAGGCGCGCCAGGGTTTCGTCGGCCAGGGCCAGGCTGGACGTCAGGCCGGGGGATTCTATGCCGAACAGATTGACCAGGCCGGGCACGCCGTGGTCGGCGGGGCCGGCGATCATGAAATCGGCGGCCGGCTCGCGCGGGCCGGAGATCTTCGGGCGGATGCCAGTGTAGCCGGGCGCCAGCGCGTGGTCGGGCAGGGCGGGCCAGTAGCTGCGTACCGCCTCGTAGAACACGTCGGCGCGGGCCGGGTCCAGGGTGTAGTCCTCGCTGTCGACCCACTCGGTGTCGGGACCGAACTTGGCCTGACCGCCCAGGTCCAGCGTCAGGTGCACGCCCAGGCCGGCGTGCTGCGGAACGGGGTAGATCAGCCGCGAGAACGGCGCGCGGCCGGACAGCGTGAAATAGCTGCCCTTGCACAGGTAGCTGGCGGGGATGCTGGCGGCCGGCACGCCGTCGATGCGGCGCGCCAGCGCCGGCGCCTGCAGGCCGGCCGCGTTGATCAGGGTGTTGCAGCTCAGGCGCATCGCGTCGGCGCCGCCGAATCGCAGCTCGAAGCCGCCCTCGGGCCGCACGCGCCCGGATTCCAGCGGCGTGTGGAACACGCACTGCGCGCCGGCGTTCTCGGCGTCGCCCTGGTAGGACAGCATCAGGGCATGGCTGTCGACGATGCCGGTGGATGGCGACAGCAGCGCGGCGGTGCAGCGCAGCGCCGGTTCCAGCCGCATGGCCTCTTCGCCGGAAATGTATTGCAGGTCGTCCACGCCGTTGGCGCGCGCGCGCCGGGCGATGTCCTCCAGCTGGGCCGCCTGGGCCGTGTCGGTGGCCACGATCAGCTTGCCCAGGCGCTTGTGCGGCACGCCGCGCTCGGCGCAATAGGCGTAGAGCAGATGCTTGCCGCGCACGCACAGCCGGGCTTTCAGGCTGCCGGCCGGGTAATAGATGCCGGCGTGTATGACTTCGGAGTTGCGCGAGCTGGTGCCGGTGCCGATGGCCTCGGTGGCTTCTGCCACCAGCACCTCGCGTCCGCGCAGCGCCAGGGCCCGCGCGATCGCCAGGCCGACCACGCCCGCGCCGATCACGACGCAGTCGATGTCGGCGCTCATCGGCGGGCTCCGGCGGCGGACAATGCCTGTGCGCGAGAGCGGCGGGTCGTCATGGCGTTTTCCTGGCGGCGTGGGCGCCGGCGGGGGTGAGGTCGAAGCCGCCGGCATGGAAGACCAGCGGCGGCTCGCCGCTGTGGCCGCAGCGCTCGACTTCGCCGACCATGATGACGTGATCGCCTTCGACGTAGCGGCTGCGGTTGTGGCATTCGAACCAGGCGGCGCAGCCGCCGTCCAGCATCGGCGTGCCGCCCGGCGCCCGCGCCACGGTCAGGCCGTTGAAGCGGTCGGGCGTCCTGCCGGTGGCGAAGCGGCGCGCCAGCGCGATCTGGTGGGCGCTCAGCACATTGACGACGTAGCGATCGCAGCGCTCGAAGGCTTCCCGCGACGACGAGCCGCCGGACAGGCTCCACAGCACCAGCGGCGGATTCAGCGACACCGAGTTGAAGGAGCTGACCGTCAGCCCGATGGGCGCGCCATCGGCGTCGGCGGCGGTGACCACCGTCACGCCGGTGGCGTAGCGTCCCAATGCGGTGCGGAAGAAGGCGGCGTCGAAGTCAGGCTTGGAAACAGTCATGTAAGTTCACGGCGGCGCCACCCTTATCGGGGCAGCGCGGATCCGGCTCCGCCGGTCCGCAGCTGCGCCCCTGGGGGAAGCGCGCAGCGCTCGGGGGGGCCTCTACGGCGATAGGCGTTCGATCTTCCAGCCGGCGCCGTCGGGGACGTAGCGCAGGCGGTCGTGCAGGCGCGACGGGCGGCCCTGCCAGAATTCGAAGGCGGTGGGTTTCAGGCGGTAGCCGCCCCAGTGCGGCGGGCGCGGCGGCTGGTCGCCGTAGCGGGCGCGGAATTCCTGCTCGCGGGCTTCCAGTTCTTCGCGCGTGATGGGCTGGCTCTGGCGCGAGGCCCAGGCGCCGATCCGCGAGCCGGCGGGCCGGCTGTGGTAATAGGCGTCGGATTCCTCGGGCGCGACCTTTTCCACCACGCCCTCGATGCGCACCTGGCGTTCCAGCGGCTGCCAGAAGAACAGCAGGCAGGCGCGCGGCTCGGCCAGCAGGTCCGTGCCCTTGCGCGATTCGTAGTTGGTGAAGAAGGTGAAGCCGCGCTCATCGTAGCCCTTGATCAGGACGATGCGCGCGCTGGGCTGGCCGCTGGCGTCGACCGTGGCCAGTGTCATGGCATTGGGTTCGGGCACCTTGGCGGCCTGGGCCTCGTCGAACCAGCGGGAAAACTGTTCCAGCGGCGAAGCGCTGGCCTGGCTTTCCAGCAAGACGTTCTTTTCGTAGCTTTGACGCAGATCGGAGACGGACATGGGACTTTGATTCAGCGTTGATGACAGGGAGTTTATACCGCCCGGGCGGGCGCTCCCCTATTGACCCTGCGCAGGGCTTGCTCATATCGGGCGCAGGCGGGAGCCGGCCTGTCCGGCGCCTGTTGCCGGATTGCGTCGCGCCGGCGTGTCCGGGCCGCCGTCAGGCCGTCTCGGGCAGCGCGTGGCTGTCGGCTTCCAGGCGGCGGGCGATGGCGTCCAGCCGGGAATCATGGATGCCCGCCGCGCGCAGCGCCTGGGCGGTCTGCACCACGTATTCGGTGCAGGGGCCGTAGCGGCCGGAGGCCCGGCGCACGATGGCCAGCAGCTCCGGCTCGGGCAGGGCGCGGATGTAGGCCGGGTTGTCGCGGTTCATGACGAAGACCAGGGCACGGACCTGTCCGGCCTCGGTGCTGCAGTTGATCCAGCGCGGCAGATAGGCGCCGGTGGACATCTCGCGGTCCCACAGCGCCGGGAAATAGTCGGGCACCTGGTCGCCGGCCAGCCGGTAGGCCACGCCGCGGCAGGAGCCGCCCCGGTCCAGGCCGAACACTAGTCCGGGGCATTCCGGCGTGCCCCGATTGACCCGGGACCACAGGCACAGCGCCCGGTGATGGCCGTGCAGCGTGGCCAGCCGCCGTTCCTCGAAGGCGAAATCCGGGCGCCAGATCAGCGAGCCGTAGCCATAGACCCACACGTCCTCGCCCTTGCGCCAGTGGCGCAACGCCTCGTCCAGCGAGGCCTGGCGCTCTTCACGGGTCCAGAGCCGGAAAGGCAGGCTGGCGCCGGAAACGCCGGCGTCTTGAGTGGCGGGGGACTGCATGGTTACGGTTTGGCGTCGGTTTCGAGCGGCGGATTGCGGTTCGCCCAGCCTCCCGCCATCAGGGCCACCGAATAGGCCCAGAACAGCGGCGCGACCCCGATCACCGAGCCGAGCGCGCCGAACGTGAGCGGCAGCGACACCTGGGATCCGTTGATCAGCGCCATGCGCAGGCCCACGGCTTCGGCCGCGCGGCCGGGCGGGGAGTGCTGGTGCAGCAATGCAAGCATACTCGGTTGGCAGCATCCCAGCGCAAGCCCCAGGATGAATGACAGCACGATCAGCACGCTAACGTCGCTGAACAGCGGGTAAAGCAGGAAGTCCACGGCCGCCGTGGCCATGGCCGCGCGCACCAGGGTCCAGGAACGGACCCGGCGCTGGATCAGCGGCAATACCAGCCGGATGACGAAGGTTGCCGCCGCGAACGACGCCAATATGATGCCGATGGTGGTGGCCGACAGACCGATCGCCACGCCGAAGATGGGCACCACGAACAGATGCGTGTCCCAGGCGCCGGACAGGATGGTGTTGACCATCAGGATGCGGCGCAGGGCCGGCACCGCCAACAGTTCGGTCACGCGGCGGCGCTCGGCTTCCTTGGCGCCGGCCAGCAGCTGGGAGTTGATCGCGGCGAGCTGGCGCCGCAGCAGGTACAGGCCGCCAGCCGACAGCAGCGGACCCAGCGTCAGCAGCCCGAAGGCCAGCCGCGTGCCCAGATGGTCGATCGCCAGCCCCGCGATCAGCGGCCCGGAAAAGCCCGAGCCGGCCAGCGCCAGCGACATCAGGGAGAAGTTGCGCAGCCGTTGCGTGGGTTCGGCGTGGCCGAGCAGGTCCTGGGTGGCGACCTGGTGCAGCATGAAGCCGATGCCAATCGAACAGGAGGCGATCAGCAGCGCCGCCTGGGTCTGGGAAATGAAGGGCAGCGCCGTGCCGACGGCGACCAGCGCCGTGCCGATGATCAGCGGGCGCTGCACGCCGACCCGGTCCACCCAGCGGCCGGCGCGTACCGAGAACAGCATGGGCAGCACGGCGAACACCGCCACCAGCGTGCCGACCTTGAAGGTCGACAAGCCCATCTGCAGCGCGGTCAGGGACACGGTGATGCGCCCGCCGGTCAGGGCCACATGGTTCATCATGGCCAGCAGGCAAAGCAGCGCCGCCCCGGAAAATTCCGGGGAAACAGGCTTGGAGGAGGGGGAGCGATGAGAGGTAGACACGGCGTAACTTGGATTCATTCTGTCGGCATCGTCGCGCTATGTCGAGGCGAGGATGTTTTGCGCTGCCGCAAATACTTTGTCAGATGCGTAACAAGATAGGAGCCATCTAGCGGCCAAGTCGCGCCGTTAGGCGGCAGGTGCGCGCAAGATGGCGGCACGTTCGCGGCAAGGCCATGGGCCGCCGGGCCGCCGGGCGCGCCGTCCAGGCTGTATCGTTCTCGCAACGGAACAATCCGGCGGGGCCGGCGGCCCCGCAAAACAGGCCGGGCGGGCGGCTTTACCGATCTTCACCCTTTTGAGACACATTGCCGGTTCTTTGGATGCCCGATGTGTTTAGGATGTGGGGGACATAAGGAAGCCAGGATCAATGAACCGCAACGCCCACGTATCATCCGCCCTGCGCACCGCATGCGCCTGCCGTTCCCTGCCGGGGCGCGCCCTCCGTTCCGGGACGGCGGCAATATGAAGATGAAGCAGCCTCGCAGCAAGCTCGCGCGCTACGGCCTGATCGCCGGCGTCCTGCTGGTCGTGGCCTACGGCGTGCATGCGGCATTCCTGTCGTCTCCCCCGCCGCCGACCTTCGCGTCCGCCGAGGTCACACGCGCCGACCTGGAGGACAGCGTGCTGGCCAGCGGCACCATCGACGCCATCGAGCGAGTCAGCGTCGGCGCCCAGGTGTCCGGCCAGCTCAAGTCGCTGAAGGTCGCGCTGGGCGATCGCGTCCAGAAGGGCCAGCTGGTGGCCGAAATCGACGACATGACCCAGCAGAACGAGCTGCGCAACAAGCAGGCCGCGCTGGAAATGCGCCGCGCCGCCCGCACGGCCAAGGTCGCCACGCTCAAGCAGTCCGAGCTGGCCTATCGCCGCCAGCGCCAGATGCTGGCGGCCGACGCCAGCTCGCGCGAGTCCTTCGAGTCGGCCGAGGCCACGCTGGCCGTGACGCGCGCCGAGATCGCCTCGCTGGACGCCCAGATCGTGCAGGCCGAGGTCGACGTGGACATCGCCAAGGTCAACCTGGGCTATACGCGCATCGTCTCGCCCATCGACGGGGTGGTGGTGGCCGTGATCACCAAGCAGGGGCAGACCGTCAACTCCATGCAGAGCGCGCCCACGATCATCAAGGTCGCCAACGTGGCCACCATGACCATCAAGGCGCAGATATCCGAAGCCGACGTCACCCGCGTCAAGCCCGGCCTGCCGGTGTACTTCACCATCCTGGGCGAGCCGGACGAGCGCTATCACGCCACGCTGCGCGCGGTGGAGCCGGCGCCGGACTCGATCCAGAAGGACGAGACGACGGCGTCACTGACGTCCGCCTCCGGCAGCGCGACCAGCGCGGCGATCTACTACAACGGCCTGTTCGACGTGCCCAATCCCGACGAGCGGCTGCGCATCTCCATGACGGCGCAGGTCTTCATCGTGCGCGGCGAGGCCAAGGACGCCATCGTGGTGCCGTCCTCGGCGCTGGGCAAGCGCGGCCAGGATGGGCGCTACGCCGTGCGCGTGGTCGGCAAGGACAACAAGACCGAGGAGCGCCAGGTGCGCATCGGCATGAACAACAATGTGCGCGCCGAGGTGCTGGAAGGGCTGCAGCCCGGCGAGCGCGTGGTCACGGTCGATTCGGTCGCGGCGGCCGATCCGGCGGCCGCGGGCCATTGATCATGGGCAGTCCCCTGATTTCCCTGTCTGGCGTGCGCCGGGAGTTCCCGGCGGGCGAGCAGACCATCGCGGTGCTCAAGAACGTCGACCTGACCATCGAGGCCGGCGAGATGGTGGCCATCGTCGGCGCGTCCGGCTCGGGCAAGTCCACGCTGATGAATATCCTGGGCTGCCTGGACCGCCCCACCAGCGGCGACTACCGCGTGAGCGGGCGCAGCACCGGCGAACTCGACCCCGACGAGCTGGCCGAATTGCGCCGCGAGCACTTCGGCTTCATCTTCCAGCGCTACCACCTGCTGGCGGACCTGAGCGCGACGGGCAACGTGGAAGTGCCGGCGGTCTACGCCGGCAAGCGGCGCGAGGCGCGCCACCAGCGCGCCGGCGAATTGCTCGGGCGCCTGGGCCTGGGCGACCGTACCGATCACCGCCCCGGCCAGCTGTCGGGCGGCCAGCAGCAGCGCGTCAGCATCGCGCGGGCGCTGATGAACGGCGGCGAGATCATCCTGGCCGACGAGCCGACCGGCGCGCTGGACACGCACACCGGCCAGGAAGTGCTGCGCATCCTGGAAGAGCTGAATGCCGCCGGCCACACCATCATTCTGGTCACGCACGACATGAACGTGGCCCGCCATGCCCAGCGCATCATCGAGATCAGCGACGGCGAGATCGTGTCCGACCGCCGCAATCCCGATGCCCCGCGGCGCGAGGCCGAGCGCGAGGCGCCGGCGGCCATGCCGCGCCGGCCCGGCTGGCAGGCCTATCTGGATCGCTGCGGCGAAGCGCTGCGCATGGCGCTGCTGGCCATGAACGCGCACCGTCTGCGCACCTCGCTGACCATGCTGGGCATCATCATCGGCATCGCCGCCGTGGTGTCGGTGGTGGCGCTGGGCGAGGGTTCGCGGCGCAAGATCATGGACGACATCGCCGAGATCGGCACCAACACCGTCGAGGTCTTCCCCGGCAAGGACTTCGGCGACGAGAAGGCGGCGCAGATCCATACCCTGCTGCCGTCGGACGCCGATGCGCTGGCGCGCGAGAGCTACGTCGACAGCGTGACGCCGGAAGTCGGCACCACCAGCACGGTGCGCTATCGCAATGTCTCGGTCAACGGCTCGATCCAGGGCGTGGGCGAGCAGTTCTTCCGCGTGCGCGCATTCAAGCTGGCCCAGGGCAAGTTCTTCGACGAGACCGCCGTGGCGCGCCGCGCCCAGGAGGTCGTGATCGACGACAGCACGCGCCGCAAGCTGTTCGGCTCGCATACCGACCCGATCGGCCAGGTGATCTTCCTGGGCTCGATGCCGGCGCGCGTGATCGGCGTGACGCAGAAAAAGGACACGGTATTCGGCAGCAACGAGACGCTGAACGTCTGGATTCCCTACACCACGGCGCTGTCGCGCGTGCTGGGCCAGCGCCATCTGCGCAGCATCACGGTGCGGGTCAAGGACGACGTGCCGCCGGTCGCCGCCGAGAAGGCCATCGTGCAGGTGCTGACGCGCCGGCACGTGACCAAGGATTTCTTCGTGTTCAACACGGACGCCGTGCGCAAGACCATCGAGCGCACCACGGCGACCATGACGCTGCTGGTGTCCATGATCGCGCTGATTTCGCTGATGGTCGGCGGCATCGGCGTCATGAACATCATGCTGGTGTCCGTTACCGAGCGCACCCGCGAGATCGGCGTGCGCATGGCGGTCGGCGCGCGGCGCGGCGACATCATGCAGCAGTTCCTGATCGAGGCCGTGCTGGTCTGCCTGATCGGCGGCATGGTCGGCATCGCGCTGTCGCTGGGGCTGGGCGTGCTGGTGTCCAAGGCCACGGGCGGCTCGTTCCGCATGATTTATTCCTCGGCGTCGATGGTGGCGGCGTTCACCTGCTCCACCCTGATCGGCGTGTTGTTCGGCTACCTGCCGGCGCGCAACGCGGCGCGCCTGGACCCCGTAGAGGCCCTGGCCCGGGAATGAGGACGATGAGAGTTTCCATGATGCACAAACCGGCGGCGTTGGCGCTGCTGCTGGCCCTGTCGGGTTGTGGCGGCCTGCTGCGCACCGACTACCAGCGACCCGAGGTCCGGGAACCCGCGGCCTGGACGCGGGCGTCGGGTGAGTCCGCCGCTGGCGCGCTGGCCGAGGGCGGCGCCTGGTGGCGCAATTTCAACGATCCCGAACTGAACCGGCTGGTCGAGCTGGCGCTGGCGCGCAACAACGACCTGGCTGCCGCCGCGATCCGGCTACGGCGCGCGCAGTATCAGGCCGGCCTGGCCGAGGACAAGCTGATCCCGCAACCGGGCGCGTCCGCCAAGCTGAGTCAAAACCGCAACCTGTACGGGGACCGGGCCATCTCTCGAAGCAATGGCGTCGAGCTGACCGTCAGCTATGAAGTCGATCTGTGGGGCAAGCTGTCGCGCCAGCGCGATGCCGCGCAATGGGAGGCGCTGGCTACCGGACAGGACCGCGAATCGACGGCGCTTTCGTTGGTTGGCACCACCGCCACGTTGTATTGGCGGACGGCGTTCATCAATCAGCGCATCTCCACCAGCGAAGAGAGCATCGCCTATGCCCGCCGCACTCAAGACCTGGTGCGTGCGCAGTATCGGGCGGGCGGCGCGTCGGCGCTTGAGCTGGCTGAGGCGGAGCAGGCCGTGGCTAGCCAGCAGGCCGCGCATGCCTTGCTGGTGCAGCAACGCGTGGAATTCACCAATTCGCTGACGATACTGTTTGACGGCCCGCCCGATCGCAGCATGGCCGACCCGACTCGCCTCCCACGGTACCCGCTGCCCGAGGCGCGCGCCGGCGTGCCCGCCGATCTGCTGGGCCGCCGCCCTGATCTGCGCGCGGCGGAGTTGCGCCTGCGCGAAGCGCTGGCGAACGTGGATGCCAGCCGCGCCAGCCTTTATCCGCCCGTGACATTGACAGGCGCGATAGGCAGCGCGAGCCCGACCCTGTCGAATATGCTGCAAAACCCGGTCGCCTCGCTGGGTGTGGGGCTGACGCTGCCGTTCCTGCAATGGAATCAGATGCAGCTGAACATCAAGATTTCCAAGACAAACTACGAAGAGCGAGTCGTCAAATTCCGCCAGGCGTTGTATCAGGCGATGGCGGATGTGGAAACCGCATTGTCCAACCGCACGCAGCTGCGCTTGCAGGCCGAACAACTGGAGGCGTCCTTGCACGCCGCGCGCGAGGCCGAGCGCCTGTACGAGGTGAGATACCGCGCGGGTGCGGTGCCGCTGAAGGACTGGCTCGACGCGCAGGAAAAGCGCCGCACGGCGGAGATTGCCAGGGACGAAAATCAGTTGAACCGCCTGGTGAACCAGGTGACGGTTTACCAGGCGCTCGGCGGAGACGACGTCTAGGCCTGAGCCGGGACGCGCTCCGCCGGGAATCCCACAGGCGGATTTACTCCCATTCCACGTAGATCATGTGGTTGCCCGTATACGTGGGCTGGGCGGGGTAGGTGCCGCCATTGAGCTTGACCCGGACGATGAAGGAGCTGGAGGCCTTGTAGCCACCGAAGTGAGTCGTGCGGGACTGGAGATTCTTGGAGACGTCAAAGCAGCGCGACGTGCCCGGCAGCATGCAAATTTCGTAGGTCGCGCTGGTATTGCCGTTGCCGTACGGGCTCAGGTCCCACGACAGATACGTGATGACCGCGTTGGCCGGCGGCGTGTAGGACGCGAAGAAATTGGAGCTGTTGACGTAGGTGTTGGGAGTGTTGACGACGGGGGCCGGATTCAACATCACCCAATTGCCGGCGGAGGCAGGCAGGGAAACGCCTGCAAAAAGGATGCCAAGCGAGAGTGCGACGATTTTCTTCATTCTATATTCCAGTTGCTAGTTTATAGGTGAGGCGCGCAAATGCAGGAACATCGTCCGATATCCAGATGCTGCCTGGCGTATGCGGTTGCGGTATTCCTCAATTGATAACGGCGCTTATCTGGAATTATTTAGATCGCACGGCAATATTAAATGGGTCAGTAATTTTTTTGGATTATTCAATGTGCTCAGTCGACAATATGTTCTCGCATGGTGCTAAGCGCCGCCGCGATTAACGTCTCGTTCATTCGGCGTCATCGGGTACTTCGACGTAGCCGGCAGGAACGCCGAATACTTCGACGCCCGCGGTAGTAGCCCGTCCTGCCGTCACGGCGATCCGGCGGCCTGGCTGTTCTGCGGTGTCGCGGTGAACCACCGTCAGGTCGTCGCCAATGCGGGCCAGCGCTGCAGCGGGCACGACCACGGCCTGATCGTTCCGGTAGGTGATGATCGACAGCCGGGCGCTCATTCCCAGCCGTACCTTAGCTTGCTGCTCGATGGTCAAGAGGGGAAGGCTCACGGTGACCAGGTAAGAGGCGCCAACGCCCTGCGTGTCGTTGGTGATGGACTGCCGGCCCACTGCCGAGATGCTTCCTTGCAGGACAAGGCCCTCGAAGCCATCGCCGCTGACTTCCACGGGCAGTCCCTCTCGCAGTTGATTGACGTCCGCTTCGTCGACCTTGGCGATCGCCTTCAGGTGTTCGACGCTGGCCAGGCCAATGAGCGGTTGGCCGGGCGTGACGCGGGAGCCGACCTGGACCGGCGCCATCGGCGCGGCGGTCGCGGGGCCGGGCACGTTCACCGCGACGCCGGCAAAGGGAGCCTTGATCGTGCGCCGTTCGCGGGCAGCCGCCAGATCGCCATGTTTGGCGGTGGCGTTGGTCAATTCCATATCGGCAATCTGGAGGTTCTCGCCCTGGCCGCGCGCCAGCGTGCTTGTCAGTTCGGCCTGCGCCGACGCCAGGTCCAGCCGCTGTTGCCTCGCCTGCTGGTCCAGCGCGTCGACTTCCATGCGAGGCACGATGCCGCGATCCAGTAGGCTTCTGGTTTCGGCCAGCTTGCGTTCGGTATCGGCCAGGCCCATGCGCGCCGTCGCCACGGCGCGCCGTGCGCGGCCCACTTCCTGGCCACTCTCCCAGCTTGCGAGATCCTGGACGGCGCGCTTCGCCTTCAACAGCTCCGCCAGCGCCTGGCGCACCTGCACGTCCAGCTGGGCGGTGTCCAGGGTGTACAGGAGCTGATCGCGCTCCACACGCTGTCCCACCGTGATCCGCTTGTCCTGGATGGTGCCGTCGAAGGGGGCGCTGACGGTCAGAGTCATGTCCGCCTCCAGCCGTCCGACCAAGCCCAGGCGCAGGGTCAACGGTTCGGGCCGGACCAGTTGCCAATGCGTTCCGGGCGCGGTTGCCGGGGGGGCCGGGCGCCAGGGCGACCAGGCGGCCAAGGCGAGTCCGCAGAGTGCCGCGGCGGCGGCACCGATCGCGGCGGTTCGTTGCCAGTCGAATCGAGACTTAGTCATTGAGTGCGATATCCCAGCTCTTCAACGTCATGCCCAGCCGCTGATCCAATTCCGTCTGCGCATTCAGATAACCAATCAGGGCGTTCAACCGCGCATTTTCGGCGTTGCGCAGGTCGGTTTCAAAGCTGAGCACCTGAAAGTTGCTGGAGCGGCCCGCCTGGAGCTTCTCGCGTTCAAACTCCAGTTTCTTTCTCGACAGGTCGCGTGCGCGCCCGGCAATCTCGTACTGTCGCCAGCGCGACCGTACATCGCGGATCGCATTTGCCACCTCGCGCTCCAGTTGCTGTTGCGCTTCCTTGATGCGGACAGCCTGGGTGTCCACGTTGACTTTCGCCTGCACTTCGCCTTGGCGCGTGGCGGGGTTGCCGATGGGAACCTCGATCTGAATGCCGGCATAGCTTTGCCAATTCCGATTGGCGCGGCCCTCGTATCCTCCACTGAACTGGTCCCGCGCCTGATTCGCGCCGCCCACCAACGAGACATCCCACAGGCTGTTGTTGCGCGCCACAGTCAGATTGATTTCCGCCTGCTCTCCCGCGATGACCTGGCTGAGATAGTCCGGTTGGTGTTCCAGTGCGAGTCGCTGCGCTTCCAGCTCGTTGATCTGCAAGGGTTCTGCTTTCGGGGTGTCGCTGGCCTTGACGGGATTGCTCAAATCGAGCGCGAGCAATTGCAGCAACGCCAGCCGGCTTGCCTCCACCTGATTGCGAGCTTCTTCCACCCCCAGTTCCTGATTCGCGGTGTCCGCCTCTGTCTGGATGATCTCGAATTGCGCCATGCGGCCGGCGGCGATCAGCGCCTTGTTGATGTCCAGCAGTTGCCGGGACCTGGCCAGGGAATCGCTGGCGATGGTCAATTGTTCCTGGGTGCGCAGCAGGTCGCGATACGCAAGGATGATGCGGGTGACCGTCCGGGAAACCGTGGCCTGCAGCCCCAGCCGATTGTTCTGTTCCATCAGGCGCGCCAGCCGGACGGGCGCGGTTGCCACGTCGTGGCCCGCGCCGCGTAGCAAGGGCTGTATTACGGTGAAGGTCACGCCGTTCCTGCGCTGATTGCCGTACCGGTCGGAGCGATTGATCTGGGAGTTCCAGCTCAGGCTGAATTGCGTGCCGATCGGGCTGACCATGCGGGCGACCGGCGCGATCACGCCCTCGCGGGTGCCGTCATCGCTGCCTTTGGTCGCCACATACCGCCCGCCGAGTACCAGCTTGGGATTGAAATAGTCTTCGGCGACGCGCAGATCGTACTTTTGGGCGATGCGGTTCAGGTAAGCGCTCTGTATGGTGCGATTGCCACGCAATCCGAGAAACACAGCGTCGCTCAGGCTGAGGTCTATCAGCCTTCCGTTCAACGATGTCGTCGCGGGCTGGCGCAACGTCGCGCGCGAAGGGGTAAAGGCATCTTCTGCCCAGGCCGGATGCAGGATCGTTGCGCCGGCAAGCAGGCAGCCGCAAAGCAGTCGGACTTCAAGCATCGCGCAGCGCCTCGACCGGATGGAGCCTTGCCGCGGATACCGCGGGGTGAATCCCGAAGAAAACACCAATCAGGAGCGAGCTTCCCACCCCAAGGGGCAGGGAGTAGGGGGCCAGTGAGAACGTCCAGCCCGAGTACCGCGAGAAAGCATAGGCGCTCAATAGTCCCAGCAAGGCGCCGAGTAGCGCGCCGGCAATGGACAGGGCGCCCGCCTCGAGCAGGAACAAGGCACGGATGTCCCTGGGGCGCGCGCCCAGCGCCAGACGGACACCGATTTCCCGGCGTCGTTCCGCGACGTTCATCAGCATGACATTCATGACTCCCACACCGCCCACCAGCAAGGAGATGCCGCCCAGTCCGGCGAGCAGGTATGAAAACGTATCGGCCTGATGCTTCAGGCCGTCCAGCAGCTGCCTGGGTATCTGCACATCCACCGGGCGGCCTCCCAGCTGGTCTTGCAGATACTGTTGAAGATCATGGGCCGTCACCGCCAGATCCGCGGCGGGGTCGGCTCTGGCCAGGATGCTGCCGACCTCCGGCGAGGAATGCAGGCGTCGGAGTCCATCGATGGGCACCATGATGGACAGGTCCGCCATGATCGGTATCAGTGAATTGGGGGCGAGATTGCGGGTGACGCCGATGACGTCGAAAAGATAGGATCCGATCTGCAGGCGGTCGCCAGGCTGCAGCGGGCGGCCTTCTCCTCCGAGCTCCCGCGCGAGTTGCGCCCCGACGACGGCGAAGGTGCTCTTTTGGTCGAATTCGGACAAGAAGCGTCCCGTTGCCATGGTCAGATTGATGACCGGCGCCAGATCCGCGGTCGCGCCGATCAGCCTGGCGTGCGCGGTCTTGCCGCCATGGCGGACGGTAGTCGCGAAAAAGGATAATGGCGCGACACGTGACAGCGCCGGCACCGCTTGGCGCAAGGCGGCGGTATCCAATGTGGCTGGTAGCGGGCGCGCGTTCTGGACGATGGGAAAGTTCACCACCAGCCTGTCGGTGCCCATCTGCCTGAACGCGCGCATGACGTCTTCGGCCGCATTGTGTCCGATGTTGAGCAGCGCGATGATCGCCGCGCTGCCTACCATGATGCCCAGCAAGGCGAGAATGGACCGCCGGCCCAGCGACCGCAGGCTGTGGACGGCCTCATCCAGCAACCATGCGAAGGACGGGCCATGCGTGATGTCAGGCATGGGCGGCGACCGGCGCCTGGCCGGCTTCAAGCACTGCTCCGGCCCTGACCTGCAGCCGTCTCTGGAACAGGCTGGCGAGCCCGGCATCGTGCGTGACCATGATGAGCGTGACGGCATGCTCCCTGTTCAGGTCGAGCAGCAATGTCATGATGTCATGGGCGGTCGCGCTGTCCAGGTTCCCCGTGGGCTCGTCCGCCAGGATCACGGAGGGATTGCAGATCAGCGCGCGGGCGATCGCCACCCGTTGGCGCTGGCCGCCGGACAGGTCGGCGGGGCGGTGGCCCGAACGGTCGGCCAGTCCGACCCGTTCCAATTGCTCCGTCGCCAGTTCGCGGGCCTGGCCACGGGGCATGCCGCGGTAGGCCAGGGGCAAGGCCACGTTTTCCAGCGCGGTGAGGCGCGGCAGCAGGTTGAATGCCTGGAATACAAAGCCGATGTGCTGATTGCGGATCCGGGCCCGTTCGTCCGGCGCAGCGCGCAGCATATCCTGGCCGTTGAAATGGAAACGGCCAGACAATGGGGGATCCAACAGCCCGAGTATGTTCAGCAGCGTGCTCTTGCCCGATCCGGAAGATCCGAGCAATGCGCAAGTCTGTCCCCTGTGGATGGTCAGGCTCACATTGTGGAGGACCGGGACGAGCCGGTTTTCCATCCGGTAAGACTTGCCTATGGCCTCCAATGCAATCAGGGCGGGTTGGTCAAGGATTCTTTGCGTGCCGGTCAAAGTCTGTCCCACGCGTTAAGGCGTTGCGCCAACGATAACCGCGGGGCGCGCGCCACAATCGGCGGAAGTGCGGCAAAGTTCGGCCGTTTTTGCAGTGGCAGTGGATTATCTGCGTTCGACAATATGGTTTGAACAATAAATGCTGGCAGGCGCCGGAACATAATCCCGGTGCATATTGCGTGGTCCCGTGGGGGAGTGGCTGCCGTCTGCCCTAAAATAGGCCCATGACCTCGCTCGAATCCCCCGGCGATACCGCCAACCTCGACCGCCGCTTCGGCGGTCTTTCTCGTTTGTATGGACAGCAGGCGCCCGCGCGCCTTCAGGATGCCCACGTCGCCGTGGCCGGCCTGGGCGGCGTCGGCTCGTGGACGGTGGAGGCGCTGGCGCGCTGCGGCGTCGGCGCGCTGACGCTGATCGACCTGGACCACATCGCCGAATCCAACGTCAATCGGCAGATCCATGCATTGACGCAGACGTTGGGCCAGTCCAAGGTCCAGGCCATGGCCGAGCGGGTTCAGGCCATCAATCCGCAATGCGTGCTGACCCTGGTCGACGATTTCGTCTCGCCCGAGAATGTGGCGCAGGTGCTGCCCGGCCCCTATACCGTCATCATCGATTGCACCGACCAGGCTGCGGCGAAGATCGCCATGATCCTGCAAGCGCGCGCGCTGGGCGCGCCCATGCTGCTGTGCGGCGGCGCGGGCGGCAAGACCGATCCGCTGGCGCTGCGCGCCGGCGACCTGTCGGCGGCGGTGAACGACGCGCTGCTGTCCAAGCTGCGCAACAAGCTGCGCAAGGAGCACGGCTTTGCGCGCGCGTCCGATCGCAACGGCAAGGCGCTCAAGCGGGTGCCGAAGATGGGTGTGCATGCGCTGTGGTTCGACCAGCCCGCCATCCTGCCCGACGCCTGGACCCGTCCGACCGAAGGCGAGGACGCGGTGGGCGCCGCCGGCCAGGCCATCGCGCCGCAGGGCCTGTCCTGCGCCGGCTACGGCTCGGTGGTCACGGTGACGGCGGCCATGGGCATGGCCGCCGCCAACGAGGCGCTGCGCCTGGCGCTGAGCGCGCCGGCGTCGGCCTAGCCTACAAGGCTACGAACACGATCCCGTCCTCGATCCGGACGGGGTGGGTGACCAGGTTTTCCCTCAGCGGCGAACACAGCGCGCGCCCGTCGCGCACGTCGAAGCGGCCCTGGTGCAGCGGGCATTCGATCTCGTGGCCCATGAGAAAGCCGTCGCACAGCCTGGCATTGCCGTGCGTACAGAGGTTGTCGGTGGCGTAGACCTCGCCGTCCACGCCGTACAGCGCGATTTCCCTGCCGCCGGCCGTCACGGCGATGACGTCTTCGTCCGGCACGTCGGCCCGCGCGAGGGCCCTGGTCCATTCTGTGCTCATGCGTTCTGGCTCCTGGTCAGATCGGATAGATGAGGGAGTTCGGAATCAGCTCGCTGTCGAAGATGCACAGGCGCGATTCGAATTTCAGGCCGTCCGGCGTGCGCCGGATCACGTCCTCGTATCGCCCCACGTTGTAGACCGTGGTCAGCTGGTTCGGCTTGGTGCGGAACACGGCATAGCTGGCTTCGGACACGATGCGCCCGGCATCCACCGACAGCACGCGCGGCGCGCCGACCACATGGCGCTGGTAGTACGGGTCATGGAAGATGGTGTCGGTCGCGCCGTAGACGCGGTCCTTGAGCATGCCGCGGCTCTCGAAGGACATCGTCGCCAGCGGAAAACCCCGTTCGTGATTCTCGCGCGGCACCACTTTGTAGACGCAGTCCTCGACAAAGAAGTCGGGCCACTTGTCCCATTCCCCCGCGTCCAGCGCCGCTGCATAGTCGGCATAAAGCTGGCCGATCTGCCAGTACAAGCCAAAGTCAATCATGTTCAGTCATCCCCGGCGCAAAGCGCCACAAGGCAAGAAGAAACGCGCCCCACTCAGGCAATACCGTCCTCATCCGGGCAGCGCGGATCCGGCTCCGCCGGTCCGCAGCTGCGCCCCTGGGGGAAGCGCGCAGCGCTC
>MCND01000311.1_pt1 | contig 17167 bp, 12 predicted proteins | sample 778211 | NCBI WGS metagenome assembly MCND01 (sample SAMN04296812, study PRJNA304217) | bioreactor metagenome | isolation source: activated sludge enriched with benzalkonium chloride | place: Turkey: Istanbul urban wastewater treatment plant
ATCAACTGGGCGCGCATCGCCGCCCAGGTGGTGTACTACTTCCACGGCTGGCTGCGCGCCACCAGCAAGGCTGGCGAGCAGGTCTCGTTCGCGGTGCCTTCGGGCAACTTCGGCAACATCCTGTCCGGCCATATCGCGCGCAGCATGGGCCTGCCTATCCGCCGCCTGGTGCTGGCCACGAACGAGAACAACGTGCTGGAAGAGTTCTTCCGCACGGGCGTCTATCGTCCGCGTCCCGCCAAGCAGACCTATGCCACCTCCAGCCCGTCCATGGACATTTCGCGCGCCTCGAACTTCGAGCGCTTCGTGTTTGACCTGGTCGGCCGCGACGCCGCTCGCGTCAAGGAACTATGGGCCGGCATGGCGCGCGACGGCTCATTCGACCTGTCCGCCCTGAAGCCGCAGTTCGAGGAGCGTTATGGCTTCGTGTCGGGCGCAAGCTCGCACGAGGACCGCCTGGCGACGATCCGTTCGGTCTACGACGAAACCGGCGTGCTGATCGATCCGCACACCGCCGATGGCGTCAAGGTCGCGCGCGAGTTCGTCGAACCCGGCGTGCCCATGCTGGTCCTGGAAACCGCCTTGCCGGCGAAGTTCTCGGAAACCATCGAAGAGGCCCTGGGCCGTCCGGCCACGCCGCCGGGCAACCTGGCGGACCTGGAATCCCTGCCGCAGCGCGTCGAGATCATGGATTGCGACGTGGCCGCCGTGCGCCGTTTCATCGAGGCGCACGCCAAGGTGTAAAGGCCGCTAGCGTCTTGTATGCGTGTGCAACCCCTCGCAGGCCGGGCCCGCGAGGGGTTTTTTGCTTTCTGGCGGGTCCGCGGCCTTACCTTCGCATGCATTTTGACCACAACCCGTCACGAATGCGGGGACGGCGTCAGATACAGTGAATTCACGATTCACTTTCGGAGTACACGCCCATGAAACTGAAGACCATGACGCTTGCCCTGGCCTTGACCGGATTCGGGGTACTGGCCGGATGCTCGTCTCCGTCGGTCATTCAGCAGCGGGACGGCAGCTCGACCGTGACGCCCGACACGCCCAAGTACGACAAGGATTCGGGCATGTACGAGTATGACAAGGACGGCAAGAAGGTCCAGATCAACAAGGACGACGTGAAGTCCATCGAACAGGTGAAGTGACCGCCGTTCCGATGGCGCGCCCATGAAAAAGCCCCGGCCGCCTGAGGCGCCGGGGCTTTTCCGTTGGCGTGGAGCGCAGCCTACTGCTTGGCGGCTTCCTCGGCGTGGTAGCGGCCGACGCGTTCGACTTCGTTCTTCGAACCCAGGATCACGCTGACGCGCTGGTGCAGCTTGTCCGGCTGGATCGCCATGATGCGCTGCGTGCCGTTGATCGCGGCGCCGCCGGCCTGTTCGACCAGGAAGCTCATGGGATTGGCTTCGTACATCAGGCGCAGCTTGCCGGCCTTGCCCGGTTCGCGGGCATCCCAGGGGTACATGAAGATGCCGCCGCGGGTCAGGATGCGATGCACGTCCGCCACCATGGAGGCGATCCAGCGCATGTTGTAGTCCTTGCCCAGCGGACCGGTCGTGCCGGCCAGGCAGTCGTCGACGTAGCGCTTGACCGGGGCGGCCCAGTGGCGCATGTTCGACATGTTGATGGCGAACTCCTTGGTGTCTTCCGGCACGCGGATGTTCTCGTGCGTCAGCACCCACGAGCCCATTTCGCGGTCCAGCGTGAAACCCACCACGCCATTGCCGATGGTCAGCACCAGCATGGTCTGCGGACCGTAGACGGCATAGCCGGCCACGACCTGCTTGTCGCCCGGCTGCAGGAAGTCCTGTTCGCACACGGGCGCGCCCGACACATCGTGCGGCGCGTGCAGCACCGAGAAGATGGTGCCGATGGAGACGTTGACGTCGATGTTCGAGGAGCCGTCCAGGGGATCGAACAGCAGCAGGTATTCGCCCTTGGGATAGCGGTTCGGAATCAGATGGATGGTTTCCATTTCTTCCGAGGCCATGGCCGCCAGGTGGCCGCCCCATTCATTGGCTTCGAGCAGGATCTCGTTGGACAGCACGTCCAGCTTCTTCTGCACTTCGCCCTGGACGTTCTCGCTTTCCAGGCTGCCGAGGACGCCGCCGAGCGCGCCCTTGCTCACCGCATGGCTGATGGCCTTGCAGGCGCGCGCGACCACTTCGATGAGCAGCCGCACTTCCGGCGCGAGGGCTTGGGCGGAGCGTTGCTGCTCCACCAGGTATTGGGTCAGTGTTTTGCGTTTCAAAGGAACCTCCTATGCTGCGAATTCTAAAGCCTTGGATACGATTTCCTGCACATTGCGCGACAGGCCGGGGTGGGCGCGCACCTGCTGCAGGGCGGCCTGCATGGGCGTGCGCAGGGCGGGCACGAAGCGCGACCAGTTGTCCAGCGCGCGCGCCAGGCGGGCGGCGATCTCGGGATTGAGGGCGTCCAGCGCCAGCACCTGCTCGGCCCAGAAGGCGTAGCCGGTGCCGTCGGGATGATGCATGCCGCGGGCGTTGTTCAGGCAGAACTGGAAGATCAGCGAGCGCGCGCGGTTCGGGTTGCGCAAGGTGAAGGCGGGGTGCTGCATCAGCTCGCGCGCCGTCTGCACGGTGGTCGAGCGGGCCGCGGCCTGCAGGGCGAACCACTTGTCCACCACCAGGGCGTTGTCGCGCCATTTGTCGTAGAACGCGGCGAGCGCCTTTTGCGGGTATTCGCCCTGGCCGAAATTGACCAGCGCGGACAGCGCCGCCATGCTGTCGGTCATGTTGCCGGCCTTCTCGTACTGCTGCTCGGCCAGGCGCTGGGCGTCGAGTTCGCCCGCGGCCATCAGGTGGCTGAGCGCCAGGTTCTTCATGGCGCGCTGGCCGGCGGGCACCGGCGCCGGGCTGTACTCGCCCGGGGTCTGGTTGTCGTCGAATGCCTGGCGGAATTCGGCGGCCAGCTGGCGGCCCAGTTCGGCGCGCAGGAAGTCGCGCGCGACCGCCAGGGCAGGCGGGTCCACCTGCTGCATGCGTTCGGCCAGGGTCTTTTCGGACGGCAGGGCCAGGGCGCGGGCGCGGTAGGCGGCGTCGAGCGCCGGATCGGTCAGCAGCGCGCGCCAGGTCTCGATGAAGGCAGCCTCGGCATGCAGGGTCTTGCCGGCTTGGCGGGCCTCGGCCAGCGCCAGGATCTGGCGGGTGGCGAATTCCTGGCCGGCTTCCCAGCGCGCGAAAGGATTGCTGTCATGCGCCGACAGCAGGGCCAGTTCCTCGTTGGTCCAGCCGTAATCGACGATGACGGGGGCCGAAAAGTCGCGCAACAGCGACGGCACGGGGCGCTCGGCGATATCCTCGAATACCCATTGCTGGCTTTGTTGCGTAAGTTCCAGCAGCGCGGTGTCCTGGACCCCGCCTGCATGGCGCAGGGGCAGGGCGCGGCCGTCGCGGTCCAGCAAGCCGATGGCGAACGGGATGTGGAAGGGAGCCTTCACGTAGTCGGCGCCAGCCTTCTTTTCCACGCCCACCGGCGGGCATTCCTGGGTGAGCGTCACGGTGCAGCGGCGCGCGGCGGCGTCGTGCTCGAGCTTGGCCGTCACGCGCGGCGTGCCGGCCTGGCGGTACCAGCGGCGGAACACGGACAGGTCGCGGTCCGGGTGCTGGCGCACGTAGACGGATTCCATGGCGGCGACGAAGTCATCGCAGGTCACGGCCTGGCCGTCATGGCGGCGGAAGTACTCGTCCATGCCGGCGCGAAAGCCTTCCTCGCCCAGCAGGGTGTGCTGCATGCGGATGACCTCGGCGCCTTTTTCGTACACGGTCGCGGTGTAGAAGTTGCCGATCTCCTGGTAGCTTTCCGGCCGGATCGGGTGGGCCATGGGGCCGGCGTCTTCCGGAAACTGGGCGGCGCGCAGCGCCACCACGTCGTCGATGCGCTTGACCGCGCGGGCGCTGGCGGCCTCGGCGGCATCCATGCCGTGGGCCATCATGTCGGCGCTGAATTCCTGGTCGCGGAAGACGGTCAGGCCTTCCTTCAGGCTCAGTTGGAACCAGTCGCGGCAGGTGACGCGGTTGCCGGTCCAGTTGTGAAAGTACTCGTGTCCGATGACGGACTCGATGCCTTCATAGTTGGCGTCCGTGGCCGTTTCCGCATCGGCCAGCACGTAGGCGGCATTGAATATGTTCAAGCCCTTGTTTTCCATCGCGCCCATGTTGAAGTCGTGGACGGCCACGATCATGAAGCGGTCCAGGTCCAGCTCCAGGCCGAAGCGGCTCTCGTCCCAGCGCAGGGCCCGCACCAGCGAATCCAGGGCCCATTCGGTCTTGGACTCCGAGCCCGGGTCGCTGTAGACCTGCAGCAGCACGTCGCGGCCGCTGGCGGTCTTCACGGTGGTCTCGCGGTGCGTGAGCTTGCCGGCCACCAGCGCGAACAGGTAGCAGGGTTTGGGGAAGGGGTCTTCCCATTCGACTTCGTTGCGGCCGTCGGGCAACTGGCGGGTGGCCAGCAGGTTGCCGTTGGACAGCAGTACCGGATACTCCGGCTGGGCGCGCAGGGTCACGCGGTAGCGCGACATCACATCGGGCCGGTCCGCGAACCAGGTAATGCGGCGAAAGCCCTCGGCTTCGCACTGGGTGAAGAAGTTGCCGCCCGAGACGTACAGGCCCATCAGCGTCGAATTGGCCGACGGCTTGCAGCGGCTGACGATTTCCACCGTGGCGCTGGACGGCAGGCCGTGGAGGGCCAGGCTGTGTTCGGACAGGCGGTAGCTGTCGGCGGGCAGGGCCGCGCCATTGACGCCTACCGAGACGAGTTCCAGGTCTACCCCGTCCAGGACCAGGGCGGCGTCGGCGCTGGCCCCGGCCTTGCGCTGCACTTGCATCGTGCAGCGCACTTCGGTCGCGTCCGGCGCGAGGTCGAAGGCGAGGGCGACTTCGGGAATGTCGTAGGGGTAGGGCTGGTAATCCTTGCGATATACGGTTACGGGCGTGTCTGTGCGCATGGGATTGCAGTCCTGTATGAACGAGGGCTCTATTGTAGTGGCTGGGCATGATGGGCCGCCCTGGGCCGTTTGGCGTACCGTAAACTTTTTGTAGCGGTTCGAGTCAAAGTCAGTATCATGGCGCCGTCGCGCGCCGGAGGGGTTGCAAAATGTCGAGGTTGTCCATGTTCAATGCACGCCGCTGGGCGGGTCTGCTGGCCGTGGCGGGGGCGCTCGCCTTGTCGGGTTGCGCGGCTCCCACGGTTTCCGCGCGGGTGACGTCGTTTCAGCAATGGCCGGCGGGCGTGGAAGGGCAGACATATCAATTCATTGCCGCGGACGCCTCGCAAAACAACAACCTCGAATATCAGTCCTATCAGGACATGGTGCGTGCCGGCATAGGCGCAACAGGCCTGGTCGAAGCCAAGCCTGGGGCCAAGGGCCGTTTCGACGTGTCGTTCAAGTACGGCACCACCCAGACCCAGATAATGGTGCAGCGTCCGTACGACCCATATTTCTATGGCGGCTACGGCTATGGCGGTTTCTACGGCCCGCGTCCCTGGGGCGCCGGGTACGGCTATTGGGGCCCAGACTGGGTCGACGTGCCGATGGTCGTGCAGCGCAATACCCTCACCCTGCATATCTATGACACCCAGCGCGGCGGCGCGGAGGTATACCGTTCCAGCGCTTTCATATTGAGCGAGCGCGACGATTTCCTACGGACCATGCCGTATCTGGTGCGTGCAATATTTGATAATTTCCCCGGAAATAATGGCGCGGAGCGCGAAATTCGTTTTCCGGTGCAGTGAGTTTCGGCGGCCTTTGGGTCAGCCTTTAAATAAAATCGGCGCACCATTTTGGTGCGCCGATTTTTTAATACTGGCGAATAGGTTCTTATTCTTTGATAAGAAAACTGTCGCGGGTTGCGCCTGCGGCTTCTTCCGCGGCGAGCCAGCGGGGAGCCTTGCCACGGCCGCTCCACGTTTCCCCTGTTTGAGGATGGCGGTACTTGGGCGCAACGGCGCGTTTGGCGGCGTTGGCCGGACGGGCAGCGGCGCCAGCCTTGCGGCGCCCGCCAGTGGTGGCGGCGCGGGCGGGTTTGCCGGCGCCATAGGCTGCAACGATTTCTTCGGGCGTGATGTCGTACTCGCGCATCGACGTGATGATCTGCGTGATCACGGGCTTGCGACGCTTGGTTTGCAGGACTTCAGCCTTCTTTTGTAGTTTGTTGATTTCCTTTTCGATCTTTGCTTGCAGTGCTGCGTAGGATTCTCGGGCCATGGTTTATTCCTGATTATGGAACTGCTGTAATCGCCGGCGAAGTTATGTGTAATTGTTGTGCTTCGCATAATACAGAAATTGTGGCTTGACTTCGCGGTTTCTGAAGCAATTACTTTGTATCAAAAGAGTCGAATGCCGTTTTTTGGTCCGGGAATGCGGCAGTGGCCAAGTCTTGGGAAGGATATTCTCGAATTTGGGACAACTTGAAACAATGCGGGTATTGGTTCACGAGACGGACAAATGGCCGTGCGTGCTCTTGCCTGCGCCCGATTTGTCTCGCTGAGCACGCAAGTACGCGGCTTGCGGGCTGCCGCGCCCGATTGTGCTGGCGGGCGGCGCGACGCTGAACGTGGTCTGATGACGTTGCGTACAGGAGCGGATCAATTGTCTGGCGCCTTGATTTTCGTCCGACCGTTAACCTTCCCGGGTCTGTATTGCCTACCTGATTGCCCGTTTGGCATATTTCATTTTCATGTCAAGTTGTATGACGAGTTTGAAGTGTGCGTCCTGCCTGTATGCCCGCGTGCACCGGTGTCCTACGGCTATTCGGAAAAAGGGGCGCATCGGACATGGTGTGGGCTCGTCTTCTTGGCTTGATATGTAATATTCCGACCCCATTCATTCTCCATGGATAATGCCCGTGGCATTTTTCGCCGCCGGGGTCTTCCCCGGGGGAGTCCTTTCCGCCAGGGAACTCCGCGACGGCCAGGCCGCGCCAGCGTTACGATATGATCTCAAGTATCGCCGCGAGCGCGCGCCTGCGCGCCGCCGCTTCCTGTACAGAGCCCCATGAAAATCATCGATCCCGCCATTGCTTCCCTCGCCACCGCCAAATCCCTGCTGCTCGACCCCTGGGGCCTGACCGAGGCGGACATGGCGCGTGCGCTGGGAGAAATCTTCACGCACAAGGTCGACTACGCCGATCTGTACTTCCAGTACACGCGTAGCGAAGGCTGGAGCCTGGAAGAGGGCATCGTCAAGACCGGCAGTTTTTCGATCAGCCAGGGCGTCGGGGTGCGCGCGGTCAGCGGCGAGAAAACCGCCTTCGCCTATTCCGATTCGCTGTCGCCGGAAGCGCTGTTGTCGTCGGCGCATGCCGTGCGCGGCATCGCGCGCCGCGGCGCAGGCAAGGTAAAGGTGGCGGCGCAGGTCGAAGCCGAGATCGGCCGCAGCCTGTATGCCGATATCGATCCGGTGGCTACGTTGAGCGCCCCCGAGAAAGTCGCCCTGCTCGAACGCGTGGAGCGCATGGCTCGCGCGCGCGATCCGCACGTGATCCAGGTCATGGCGGGCCTGGGCGCCGAATATGACGTGGTGCTGGTGGCCGGCAGCGACGGCCGCCTGGCCGCCGACGTGCGTCCGCTGGTGCGCCTGTCCCTGACCGTGATCGCGGAGCGCAATGGGCGCCGCGAGATGGGCCATGCCGGTGGCGGCGGCCGTCTGGGCCTGGCCTATTTCACGGACGAAATGCTGCAGGGCTACGTCGAGCGCGCGGTGCACGAAGCCATGGTGAATCTCGAGGCGCGCCCGGCGCCGGCCGGCGAAATGACCGTCGTGCTGGGTTCCGGCTGGCCCGGCATCCTGCTGCACGAAGCCGTCGGCCATGGCCTGGAAGGCGATTTCAACCGCAAGGGCTCCAGCGTGTTCTCCGGCCGCATCGGCGAGCGTGTGGCCTCCAAGGGCGTGACGGTGGTGGATGACGGCACGATTCCGGATCGCCGCGGTTCGCTCAACATCGACGACGAAGGCAACGCCACCCAGCGCAACGTGCTGATCGAGGACGGCATCCTGCGCGGCTACATGCAGGACACGCTGAACGCGCGCCTCATGAAGACCGCCGCCACCGGCAACGGCCGCCGCGAATCGTTCGCGCACCTGCCCATGCCGCGCATGACCAATACCTACATGCTGGCGGGCGACAAGCCGGCCGAGGAAATCGTGTCGTCCGTCAAGCGCGGGCTGTACGCGGTCAACTTCGGCGGCGGCCAGGTCGACATCACCAACGGCAAATTCGTGTTCTCGGCGTCCGAGGCCTACATGATCGAAAACGGCAAGGTGACCTATCCGGTCAAGGGCGCCACCCTGATCGGCAACGGTCCGGACGCCATGACCCGCGTCACCATGATCGGCAACGACCTGCAGTTGGATTCGGGCGTGGGCACCTGCGGCAAGGACGGCCAGAGCGTCCCCGTCGGCGTGGGCATGCCTACGGTCCGCATGGAAGGCCTGACGGTCGGTGGTACCGCCTGATCTGAAAAAACGCTGGTGACGGCTCAAGAAAATTGTGCTAGAGTCAATCCCCATGAAATTCGCGTCCCCCGCCTTTTATTTTTATTTTTATGGTTTTCTGAAGCCGCTGGCGGAGGAAGGGACGCGCTCAATCTGAAGTTTGGAAAGAATCCCCCCAAAAAAGCCGCCAGCGAACTGGCGGCTTTTTTTGCGCCGCCAGTTGAGGAAAACCTACTCGGGAACATCCCCGTGGCGGGCAACCCAGGAGCAGTACCGTGTCACACAATACCGACGACCTTCGCATTCGAGAAATCAAAGAGCTGAACCCGCCCGCGCACGTCATGCGCGAGTTCGCCTGCACCAAGGAGGCGTCCGACACCGTGTTCGCCGCCCGCCAGGGGATGCACCGCATCCTGCACGGCATGGATGACCGGATGATCGTCGTGATCGGTCCCTGCTCGATCCATGACACCCGCGCGGCCATCGAATATGCGAAGCGTCTGAAGCCCGTGCGCGACCGGCTGAGCGCCGACCTGGAAATCGTGATGCGCGTGTACTTCGAGAAGCCGCGCACCACCGTGGGCTGGAAGGGCCTGATCAACGATCCGGATCTGGATGGTAGCTTCGACATCAACAAGGGCGTGCGCGTCGCCCGCGAACTGCTGCTGGATATCAACAGCCTGGGACTGCCAGCGGGTTGCGAGTTCCTGGACATGATTACGCCGCAGTACATCGCGGATCTGGTCTCCTGGGGGGCGATCGGGGCTCGGACGACGGAAAGCCAGGTGCATCGCGAACTGGCTTCGGGACTGTCGTGTCCGGTGGGGTTCAAGAACGGTACCGACGGCAATGTGAAGATCGCGGTGGACGCGATCAAGGCGGCGTCGCAGCCGCACCATTTCCTGTCGGTGACCAAGGGCGGCCATTCCGCCATCGTGTCGACGGCCGGCAACGAGGATTGCCACGTCATCCTGCGCGGCGGCAAGGCGCCGAACTACGACGCGGCAAGCGTCGAGGCGGCCTGCCAGGACATGTCCAAGGCCGGCCTGGCGCAACGCATCATGATCGACGCCAGCCACGCCAACAGCAGCAAGAAACCCGAGAACCAGCCGCTGGTCATCGATGACGTGGCGCGTCAGATGGAAGCGGGCGACAGCCGCCTGGTCGGCGTCATGGTCGAAAGCCATCTGCTGGGCGGCCGCCAGGACATGGTGCCGGGTACGCCGCTGGTCTACGGCCAGAGCATCACCGACGGCTGCATCGACTGGGATGCCTCGGTCGCGGTGTTGGAGCGCCTGGCCCATGCGGTGCGCGAACGCCGCCGGGTCGCCCTGACCTCCGGCAAGTAACCCCCTGGCAGCGCCGCGGATCGCCAACGCCTGGCGGTTTGCGGCGCGGCGTGCGCGGCGGCGTAGAATAATCAGGTTAACGAACCCGAGATCACGCTGACCATGAACGCTCCCTTGCACGCAGAATCGTTGCGCCGCCCGGTGCCGGCCGCTTGTCTGGATGCCTTGCGCGCCCGCTTTGGCGACCGCTTGTCCGAATCCTCCGCCATGCGCGACCATCATGGCCGCGATGAGTCTCCCTATCCGGCCATGCCGCCGGACGCCGTGGTCTTCGCGCACACGACCGAGGAAGTGGCCGAGATCGCCAAGCTGTGCAACGAGCATCGCGTGCCGCTGATTCCCTATGGCGCCGGCTCTTCGCTGGAAGGCCACATCCTGGCGATCCAGGGCGGCATCAGCCTCGATCTGTCGCAGATGAACAAGGTGCTGGCGGTCAACGCCGAGGACCTGACCGCCACCGTGCAGGCGGGCGTGCTGCGCAAGCAGCTCAACGAGGAAATCCGCGACACCGGCCTGTTCTTCCCGATCGATCCGGGCGCCGACGCCAGCCTGGGCGGCATGGCGGCCACGCGCGCCTCCGGTACCAACGCCGTGCGCTACGGCACCATGCGCGAGAACGTCATGTCGCTGACCGTGGTGACGGCGGACGGGCGCATCGTCCGCACCGCGGGCCGCGCCCGCAAGTCCTCGGCCGGCTACGACCTGACGCGCATCTTCGTCGGCAGCGAAGGCACCCTGGGCATCATCACCGAAGTGACGGTGCGCCTGTATCCCCAGCCTGAAGCCGTATCGGCCGCGGTCTGCAATTTCCCCACGCTGGATTCGGCCGTGCAGAGCGTGATCGAAATCATCCAGATGGGCGTGCCGGTCGCGCGCGTCGAGTTCATGGACGCAGCCAGCGTGCGCGCGGTGAACCTGCACAGCAAGCTGACGCTGCGCGAAACGCCGCTGCTGGTGTTCGAGTTCCATGGCAGCCCCGCCGGCGTGCAGGAGCAGGCCGAAACCGTGCAGGCGATCACGGCGGATCACGGCGGCATGGACTTCGAATGGGCCGAGCGTCCCGAAGACCGCAGCCGCCTGTGGACCGCGCGCCATAACGCCTACTTCGCCGGCCTGCAACTGCGCCCCGGCTGCCGCGCCAGCACCACCGACGTCTGCGTGCCGATCTCGCGCCTGGCCGATTGCGTGCGCGACACGGTCGAGGAACTCGACCGCGCCAGCTTCCCCTACACCATCGTGGGTCACGTTGGCGACGGCAACTTCCACGTACTGATGCTGCTCGATGCGGACAACGCCAAAGAGTGGGAAGAATCCGAAACCATCAACCACAACCTGGTGCGCCGCGCGATCGCCGCCGACGGCACCTGCACGGGCGAGCATGGCGTGGGCCTGCACAAGATGCAGTTCATGGCCGAAGAGCATGGCGAGAATGCCCTGGATCTGATGCGCAGCCTGAAGCATGCGTTTGATCCGAACAACATCCTGAACCCGGGAAAGATCGTTTCCTGGTAAAGGCTGGCGCCGCGGCGCTCCCGACCTCCGAAGCCGACGGCATGCCGTCGGTTTTTTCATGCCGGCATGAAGGGCGCAAGCCGGCCGGACGCAGCCTGCAATGCTGGCGATTACGGCTGGTTACTTATCTGGCGTGCCGCAGGTGCGCGGATGCGGGTAAATCCCGGTCTGCTAGTGACGGGTGCTCGCGCTATTGTTGCGCTCATGAATTCTTTGGTCGAAACCGGCCTGGCACAAGTGCAGGCGCCTTATTCTTTGCAGCAGCTCATCGAGGCGTTGTCGGCCGTGTTGCCCGCGCACTGCGTGTTGTTCCGCGAAGAGGATACGCGCCCCTACGAGTGCGACGGCCTATCCCTGTATCGCGCGCTGCCTGCGGTCGTTGCCCTGCCCGAAACGGAAGAACAGGTGCAGGCCGTCATGCGCATCTGCAAACGCCTGAATGCGCCCGTGGTGGCGCGCGGCGCCGGCACCGGCTTGTCTGGCGGCGCCATGCCGCACAGCCGCGGCGTGCTGCTCGGCTTGTCCAAGTTCAATCGCATCAAGCACATAGACCTGGCCAGCGCCACGGCCATCGTGCAGCCCGGCGTGCGCAATCTGGCGATCTCCGAGGCGGCCGCGCCTTACGGCCTGTACTACGCGCCCGACCCCTCCAGCCAGATCGCCTGTTCCATCGGCGGCAACGTGGCGGAGAACTCCGGCGGCGTGCATTGCCTGAAGTACGGGCTGACCGTGCACAACGTGCTGCGCGTGCGGGTCGTGACCATCGACGGCGACGTGGTGGAGCTGGGCTCCGAGGCGCCCGATGCGCCGGGCCTGGACCTGCTGTCGGTCTTCATCGGTTCGGAAGGCATGCTGGGCGTGGTCACTGAGGTGACGGTCAAACTGATCCCCAAGCCGGCCTGCGCGCAGGTCGTCATGGCCAGCTTTTCCAGCGTCGAAGCGGCGGGCAACGCGGTCACCCAGGTGATCGCGGCCGGCATGATCCCGGCAGGCCTGGAGATGATGGACCGCCGCGCGACGCACATGGTCGAACCCTTTGTGCGCGCTGGCTACGACATGGACGCGCAAGCCATCCTGCTGTGCGAATCGGACGGCACGCCCGAAGAGGTCGAGCACGAGATCGCGCGCATGGAGGCCGTGTTCCGCGACGCTGGGGCTACCCGTTGCCAGGTCTCGTCCTCGGAGGCCGAGCGCCTGAAATTCTGGGCCGGACGCAAGAATGCCTTTCCGGCCGCGGGGCGCGTATCGCCCGATTACTATTGCATGGACGGCACGATACCGCGCCGCCATCTGGCGCGCGTGCTGGGCGCCATAGAACAGATGGAAGACGAATTCAGCCTGCGCTGCGCCAACGTCTTTCACGCAGGCGACGGCAACCTGCATCCGTTGATCCTGTTCGATTCAAACAAGCCGGACGAGGTGGAGCGCGCCGAGAAATTCGGCGCCGCGATACTCGAGCTGTGCGTGCAGGTAGGAGGGACCGTGACCGGAGAGCACGGTGTGGGTATGGAGAAAATAAATCAAATGTGCGTGCAATTCTCTCGCGAAGAACTCGACGCGTTCCTGGCGGTAAAGCGGGCTTTCGATCCGCCCTGCCTGCTCAATCCTGAAAAAGTCATCCCCACGCTGGCCCGCTGCGCCGAATACGGCAAGATGCATGTCCATGCGGGAGAATTGCGCTTCCCCGATCTCGCCCGTTTCTAGGACCCGTCCTTATGGATTTCGTCCTGTCGGAATTGTGCGACCAGGTCATGACGGCCCGTGCCGGCCACAAACCCCTGTTTGTGATGGGCGGGGGCAGCAAGGCGTTTTATGGCAACTACCGTCCGGTGACGCCGCAGGACGGCCACTGCCTGCTGGACATGACGCCCTATCGCGGCATCGTCAGCTACCACCCGTCGGAGCTGGTGGTGACGGTGCGCGCGGGCACGCCGCTGGCTGAACTCGAGGCCGCGCTGGCCGAGAACGGGCAGATGCTGGCCTTCGAACCGCCGCATTTCTCGGTGTCCGCCACGGTGGGCGGATGCGTGGCGGCGGGGCTGTCGGGCCCGCGCCGCATGAGCGCGGGCGCGCTCAAGGATTTCGTCCTGGGCGCGCAACTGCTGGATTCGGAAGGCCGCATTCTTTCGTTTGGCGGCGAGGTCATGAAGAACGTGGCGGGCTATGACGTGTCGCGCCTGTTGGCCGGTTCGCACGGCATCTTCGGCGCCATACTCGAAGTCTCCCTGAAGGTCGTGCCGCGGCCGATGCAAGAGATCACCTTGGCGCTGCCCGCCACGCAGGCGCAGGCCTTGGCCAGCTTCGCCCTGTGGCGCGGCAAGCCCCTGCCGATCTCGGCCACCAGCTGGAGCGGCGACGATGAGGGCGCCGAAGGGCAGATGGCCGTGCGCCTGTCGGGCGCGCCGCCCGCGATCGCCAGCGCACGCCAGCTGATAGGCGGGGCGCCGATGGCGCCCGAGGCGGCGCAGGCCTGGTGGCGGTCGCTGCGCGAGCAGACGCATTCCTTCTTCGCGCCGGGCCGGCCCTTGTGGCGCCTGGCCCTGCCGCCCACCGCCGCCGCGCTCGGACTGGGGCCGACCCTGCTGGAATGGGGCGGAGGCCAGCGCTGGCTGTCGGGCGAGCAAGACGCCGCCGCGCTGCGCGAGACCGCCGAGCGGCTGGGCGGCCACGCCACGCTGTTCCGCGCCGGGCAGGGCAGGCCGCCGGCCGACGGCGTATTCCATCCGCTGGCGCCCGGGATCGCCTCGATCACGCGCCGCCTCAAACAAGAGCTCGATCCGGCCGGCCTGTTCAACCCCGGCCGCCTGGTCCTGGATCTATAGGGCATCATGCAAACCAATCTGGCATCCTGGGCACGCGATACCGATCTGGGCAAGGAGGCCGACGCCATCCTGCGGCGGTGCGTGCACTGCGGTTTCTGCACCGCGACCTGTCCGACGTATCAAGTGCTGGGCGACGAGCTGGACAGCCCGCGCGGACGCATCTACCTGATCAAGCAGGTGCTGGAGGGCGCCGAGCCCACGCAGTCCACGCAACAGCATCTGGACCGCTGCCTGACCTGCCGCAATTGCGAATCCACTTGCCCGTCGGGCGTCCAGTACGGCCATCTGGTGGATATCGGCCGCAAGATCGTCGAAGAGCGCGTGCCGCGCAGCTGGGCCGATAAAACCAAACGCACCTTGCTGCGCAAGACCATGCTGTCGCCGCTGTTCGCGCCTGCGATGCGGCTGGGGCAGGCGGTGCGCGGCATGCTGCCGGAGGCGCTCAAGCGCAAGGTGCCGGAACGCCGCGCGGTGGGACCGCTGCCGCAGGTGGCGGGCCATGCGCGGCAGGTGCTGATGCTGGCGGGATGCGTGCAGCCCGCCATGATGCCGACCATCGATGCCGCCACCATCCGCGTGCTGGACGCGGTGGGCATAGGCGCGCGCATCGCGCCCGGCGCCGGCTGTTGCGGCGCGGCCAGTTTCCACCTGGACGCGCAGGACGAGGCCCTGGCGCAGATGCGCGCCAACGTCGACGCCTGGTGGCAGCTGCTGCAGGACGGCAAGGTCGAGGCCATCGTGATGAACGCCTCGGGCTGCGGCGCCATGGTTAAGGAATATGCGCATCACCTGCGGCACGATCCGGCCTACGCGCAAAAGGCCGCGGACATCGTGGCACTGGTGAAGGACGTGGCCGAGATCGTCGCGCCGCATGCGGCGCAACTGCGCGCGCAGCTGCCGGCGGGCACGCGCGCGGCATTCCATCCGCCATGCACGCTGCAGCATTGGCAGGGCCTGCGGCCGCTGTCGGAACAATTGCTGGCGGATCTGGGTTTTGCGTTGCAGCCGTTCGCCGACAAGCACTTGTGCTGCGGTTCGGCGGGCGCCTATTCGGTATTGAATCCGGAGATTGCGCTGGAACTGCGCGACCGCAAGCTGGGCGCGATCGCCGCGGGCGGACCGGACGTGATCCTGTCCTCCAACATCGGCTGCATCGGCCACTTGCAAAGCGGCACCGACACGCCGGTGCGGCATTGGATCGAGGTGGTGGACGAGCAGTTGCGCCAGCCCGCGGGCCAGCGCGCCGCCTAGGCGCCGGACGCCTGGCGGCATCCGGCGCCAGGCGTCTTACTCCACGGCCTTGACCATGTCTTCGAGCACCTTCTTGGCGTCGCCGAAAACCATCATCGTGCGGTCCATGTAGAAGAGCTCGTTGTCCAGGCCCGCGTAGCCCGAGGCCATGGACCGCTTGTTCACGATCACGGTGCGGGCCTTGTAGGCTTCGAGGATGGGCATGCCGGCGATGGGCGACTTCGGGTCGTTCTTCGCGGCCGGGTTGACCACGTCGTTCGCGCCCAGCACCAGCACCACGTCGGTCTGGCCGAACTCGCTGTTGATGTCTTCCATTTCGAAGACCTGGTCGTAAGGCACCTCGGCCTCGGCCAGCAGCACGTTCATGTGGCCGGGCATGCGTCCTGCCACCGGGTGGATGGCGTACTTGACCGTCACGCCGCGCTCGGTGAGCTTTTCCGCCAGTTCCTTCAGCGCGTGCTGCGCGCGCGCCACCGCCAGGCCGTAGCCGGGCACGATGGTCACGCTTTCGGCGTTGGTCATCAGGAAGGCGGCGTCGTCGGGGCTGCCGGACTTGACGCTGCGCTGCTGCGCATCGCCCGCCGCAGCGGCGCCGCCGGCCTGGCCGCCGAAGCCGCCCAGGATCACGTTGAAGAACGAGCGGTTCATCGCCTTGCACATGATGTAGGACAGGATCGCGCCCGAGGAACCCACCAGCGAACCGGCGATGATCAGCATGGGGTTGTTCAGCGAGAAGCCGATGCCGGCCGCAGCCCAACCGGAATAGCTGTTCAGCATGGACACGACCACAGGCATGTCGGCGCCGCCGATCGGGATGATGATCAGCACGCCCAGCACGAAGGCGATGATCGTCATGATGATGAAGGGCGTCCATTCCTGCGTGAGCATGAACCAGATGCCGCAGCCCAGCATCAGCAGCGCCAGCGCCAGGTTCAGCATGTGCTGGCCCGAGAACACCACCGGCGCGCCCTGGAACAGGCGGAACTTGTACTTGCCCGACAGCTTGCCGAAGGCGATGACCGACCCCGAGAACGTGATGGCGCCGACGAAGGTGCCGATGAACAGCTCGAAGCGGTTGCCGGTGGGGATGGGCATGCCGGCCGGCACGATGCCGAAGGCATGCGGCTCCGCCACCACGGCCACCGCGATGGCGACCGCCGCCAGGCCGATCATGCTGTGCATGAAGGCGACCAGTTCGGGCATCTTGGTCATTTCGACGCGCTTGGCCATCAGCGTGCCGATGGAGCCGCCCACCAGCAGGCCCAGCAGGACCCAGCCCAGGCCGATGGTGGCGGCGCCGTCGCGGGCCAGGGCGACGATGAGCGCGGCCGTGGTCAGCACGGCGATCGCCATGCCGGCCATGCCGAACGCATTGCCCAGTCGCGACGTGGTGGGGTGCGACAGGCCCTTGAGCGCCTGGATGAAGCAGACCGAGGCGATCAGGTACAGCAGGGTGACGAGGTTCAGCGAGATCATTGCGCTTCCTCCTTGCCTGCCTTGCGGTCCTTCTTCTTGAACATTTCCAGCATGCGCCGGGTCACGAGAAAGCCGCCGAACACATTGACCGCGGCCAGCGCCACGGCGAACACGCCCATGCCGCGCGCCAGCCCGCCTTCGGTCAGCGCGGCCGCCAGCATGGCGCCCACGATGATGATGGCGGAAATGGCGTTGGTGACCGCCATCAACGGCGTGTGCAGGGCGGGGGTGACGTTCCACACGACGTGGTAGCCGACATAGATGGCCAGCACGAAGATGATGAGATTCATCAGGGTGGGGTTGAT
>MCND01000313.1_pt1 | contig 17002 bp, 17 predicted proteins | sample 778211 | NCBI WGS metagenome assembly MCND01 (sample SAMN04296812, study PRJNA304217) | bioreactor metagenome | isolation source: activated sludge enriched with benzalkonium chloride | place: Turkey: Istanbul urban wastewater treatment plant
GTACTGGCCGTTGAAGACGCCGTAGCCGCATTCCATCAGCGGCACGCCGTCGACGCTGGCGATGATGGTCTGGGGCACATCCACCGGAAGCACGTCGCCCACCTTCAGGCGCATCAGCTCGCGGATGCTGGACGGAATGCGGGCGAATTCGGCAACCACGTCGATGTCGGCGCTGCGCACCTGGCGCGACAGCTGCTGGGCCCAGCGCTGGTCCACTTCCTCCAGCGCGGTCTCCTGCAGCGGGCGCGTCAACAGGTCGCGCACCGGCTCGATCATGGAATAGGGCAGGCAGATGTTCAGATCGCCGCCGGTGGCGCCGAACTCGATATGGAACGAGCTCACGACCACGACTTCGTTGCTGCCGGTGATGCTGGCGAACTTGGTGTGCATCTCCGAGCGCACGTACTCGAATTCGATCGGATAGACCGGATCCCAGGACTTGCCGTAGCTTTCCAGCGTCAGGTTGAGCAGGCGCTGGATGATGCGCTGTTCGGTGGTGGTGAAGTCACGGCCCTCGACGCGCGTGTGGTAGCGGCCATCGCCGCCGAACAGGCTGTCGATGACCAGAAACACCAGGTTCGGGTCATAGGTGAAGAGCGCGGTGCCACGCAGCGGCTTCATCTGAATCATGTTCAGATTGCTGGGCACGGGCAGGTTGCGCTCGAAGTCCGCGTACTTCTGGATCTTGATCGAGCCGACGGTGATGTCCGCGCTGCGACGCATGAAGTTCAGCAGCACATGGCGCATCTGGCGAGCGAAACGCTCGTTGATCAGCTCCAGCGTCTGCATGCGACGACGCACGACCCGGTCCGGGGAACTCAGGTCGTAGGCCCGAGCGCCGTCGCTGGCGCCCGCGGTTTCCTTTTTGCTGTCGCTCTCGCCGGTTACGCCGGCCAGCAGCGCATCGACTTCATCCTGCGAAAGAAACGCCTCGTAGGCCATGCTTATTGCACCACGAACGCCGTGAACAGCACGTCGGTGACGTACTGGCCGTCAGGCAGCGGCGAGAACGGACGGTTGACGGCCTGCTTGATCGCGTTGGCCATGTCGGTCTTGCCTTGCGAGGTCTGCACGGCGGTCGGCGACTGCGACGACAGCACCATGAGGATGCGGCTGCGGACCTCGGGCATGTACTTTTCCAGGCGGGTGCGGGTCTGCTCGTCGTTGACGCGCAGCGTCAGGCCCACGTGCATGATGCGCTCGGTATCGGCGTTCTGCAGCGTGACCGTGAACGCCTCGATGGGCACGAAGATCGGCGCGGGCACGGCGACTGGCGTGGTCGGCGGCGCGACGAAGGTGGTCGGCTGCGGGGTCTGGCCCGGCGCGCCAGGCGCGCTCGGCGTGCCGGGTGCGCCAACCTGGCCCGGATTCTGGCCGACGGCGAGTGACACGTTGGCGCCATTGGGCGGCGGCTGCATGCGTTGCGTGATGAACCAGGTCGCGCCAGCGCTGGCCGCCGCGACCAGCAGCAGGACCAGGACCGCGAGCACGGGACGGAGGATGCGGCCCAGGCCGCCGGAGCGGGTGGGAAGCGTGCCGCGCGCCGGCATGGTGGAAGGTTTTGAAGTCGCCATCTTGGTGTCGATGCGTGTTTGCCGCTAATGAAAACGGACTCTCAGTGGATGAAAGCATTCTGCCCGAAATCCCGCGCCGGTTTGGGAGCGAAAAACAGGGCGAAAGCCGCGTATCTCAAGCTATTGCTGCACTGCGCGCGGCCCTGGCGGGGCCGCGCGCCAGCCGGGATTACGCGAAGGTGTCGACCAGCGCGTTGGCGTTGCGGGGCGAGGCCGAGGCGGGACGCGAGGCGTCGGCCACCACGTCGCCCGCGCCGCCCGTCAGGCCGCTGCCCTGGCGCTGCGTACCGCCGCCCTGGTTCTGGGCGAACTGCTGCTGGGCGGCCTGCTCGCCCACGCTGGTCTGGCCCAGCGAGATGCCGGCCTGCGCCAGCGCCTGTTGCAATTGCGGCAAGGCGGTTTCAATGGCCTGGCGCACCGAGGCGTGCGCCGACACGAAAGAGGCGCTGGCCACGCCGTCGGCCAGGTTCAGGCTGACGCGCAGCGGGCCCAGGTCCGGCGGATCCAGGCGCAGCTCGGCGGTCTGCACCCCGTGGCGCGCGCTGTTGCTCATCACCACCAGTTGCTGGCCCAGGTCGGCGCCCCAGTGCGTTGCGCCGACGGGCGTGGCGACCTGCAGCGCGACCGGCGGCTGACCGATGCCGGCGGGGTTGAACACGGGCAGCGGCTGCTGGCGCTGGGCCGCGACGGCCAGCGATTGCGCCAGATGGTCCTGCACGCCAGCGGCGTGCTGGGGCAGCTGGAACGTCGGCGTTGCGGCCGGCAGCGGGGCGGATTCCTCTTCCTGGCGCGCGGGCTGTTGAGTCCCGGCCTGCGACGCTTGCGCGGCCTCGACGGCGGTGCGCGGCGCCGTGCGCGGCAGCGCGGCGTCGGCGCTCAGGCGCGGCGTTTCGGCCGCGGGCGCGATGCTCTTGATGTCGGCGGTCACGGCGGCGGGCTGGCTGCCGGGCTTGGCGGCGGCGGTGACCACGGGCACGGCCAGCTCCGCATCGCGGGCCTCGCGGGCGGCGGCGGCCTGGGCTTGTTGCGCCGTCAGCGGCACGGGCGCGCGCGGCGTCGGCGTGACCTCGTTGGCGTTCAACGCGTTGACCAGCACGGCGGCGGTGCCGCTGGCGGCGGTGATCGCGGCCTGCGCGGCGCCACGGGCGTTCTGCACCTGTTCGGCGGCCTGGGCGGCGATTTCCAGCGCCTGCTGCGGCAGCAGGGCTTGCGGCACGGGCTGCTGCGCGGCGGCGACCGCCATCGCGCCGGCCTCGGCCTGGGCGGCCTTCTCGACGGCTTCGTCGATGGCGCCGGACGCGGCGTTCTCGGCATGGCCCTCCGGGCTGCCGCCGGTCTTGCCGGGCGCGGGTTCCTTGGAGCCATTGCCGGTGGGGCGGGCGTCATTCGACTGGGTCGGACGCTGCTGGGCCAGCACTTCGGAGAAGCTGGGGCCCTTGTTGTCGGACACGGAGGACTTGGCGCCAAAGGCGTCGGCCGGTGAAACCGGCGCGGACGGGGCGATGGCGGGCAGGGGCAGGGGAGCGTTCATCTTGGGCTTCCTGTGGTATGTCGCTTAATGCATGCCGGCCTGGCGCTGGACCAGGCGGGCCGAGTATTCGTCGTTCAGGCGCTGTTCGCGGCGCGATTCGGCGACGGCTTCGGCGCGCTGCGCGCGTTGCGCCAGCGCGTCGTAGGAATTGAGCTTGCGCTTTTCCTGCTGGTAGTAGAGCCGACCCTTGTTCAGGTTCTCGTCGGCCTGCTGCAGCACGCCCTGTTGTTGGACGATGGCATCGTCCAGCGTGCCGATGAAGCGCTGGTAATTGTGGCAGTCGCTGGCCGACATGCCGGAGGTCATGGCCTGCTGCAGCCGCTCCAGGTAATCGTGGCGGTAGTCCTGCAGCATGCCGAGCTGGCGTTCGGCATTGGTGCGTTCGGCGCTGAGGCGGCCCAGCAGGCGCGCGGCTTCGTCCGTGCTCTCCTTGGCCAGATTGATCAGCATGTCCAGGGGAAGTTGGCTAGGCATAGGTGTCCCTCAACTCGAAACTGGCCTGCAATTGGTTGACCGCGTCCTGGTAGCCGACGTTCTCGCCGATGTCCTGCTGCAGGAAGGCTTCCAGGCGCGGGTAACGGGCGATGGCGTCGTCCAGCTGCGGATCGTTGCCGGCGACGTAGGCGCCAACGGCGATCAGGTCGCGGTTGCGCTGGTAGCGCGACAGCGTCTGCTTGAAGCGGCGCACGACCGAGAACTGCTGCGGCGTGATCAGCGACGTCATGGCCCGGGAAATCGATGCTTCGATGTCGATCGCGGGGTAGTGGCCGGCTTCGGCCAGGTGGCGCGACAGCACGACGTGGCCATCGAGAATGGCGCGGGCCGAGTCGGCGATCGGATCCTGCTGATCGTCGCCTTCGGCCAGCACCGTGTAGAACGCGGTGATCGAGCCGGCCTTGCCGTTCGGACCGGGCGCGCCCATGCCCGTGCGTTCCACCAGGCTGGGCAGCTTGGCGAAGACCGAGGGCGGGTAGCCCTTGGTGGCGGGTGGCTCGCCGATGGCCAGCGCGATCTCGCGTTGCGCCATGGCGTAGCGGGTCAGCGAGTCCATGATCAGCAGCACGTCCAGGCCCTGGTCGCGGAAGTGCTCGGCCAGGCGCGTGGCGTAGGCCGCGCCCTGCAGGCGCAGCAGGGCCGACACGTCGGCCGGCGCGGCCACCACGACCGAACGGGCCAGGCCCTCGGGTCCCAGGTTGTGCTCGATGAATTCCTTCACTTCGCGGCCGCGTTCGCCGATCAGGCCGACGACGATGACGTCGGCCTTGGTGTAGCGGGCCATCATGCCCAGCAGCACGCTCTTGCCCACGCCGGAGCCGGCGAACAGGCCCATGCGCTGGCCTCGGCCGACCGTCAGCAGGCCGTTGATGGCGCGCACGCCGGTGTCCAGCACCGTGTCGATGGGCGCGCGCGACAGCGGGTTGATCGGTTGGGCCGACAGCGGCGCCAGCTCGGCGCCGGTCAGCGGGCCCAGCCCGTCCAGCGGACGGCCGGCGCCGTCCAGCACGCGCCCGAGCAGGGCATTGCCCACGGGCAGGTGGCGGCCCAGCTGGGGCTTGGCGTTGCCGTTCAGCTCGGCCTTGCTGGGCAGCGGAATCTGGCGCTGCACGGGCGGTTCGCCGGGCACCACGCGGGCGCCGGGCGGCAGGCCGGAAATATCGGCCTGCGGCATCAGGTACAGGGTGTGGCCGTCGAAGCCCACGACCTCGGCGTCGGCCCAATGGTCATGCCCGCGCGCGATCTCGATGCGGGCGGCGGCGCCCACCGGCAGGCGCAGGCCGGTGGCGTGCAGCACCAGGCCCGTGGCGCGGGTGATGCGGCCGCTGACCAGCCAGGGCTCGGTCGAGGCGGCGCGGATCGAGCCGATCTCCAGCTGGGTCTGCCAGCGGTCGATTACCGGGACGGCGGGCCGGGCGCTCATGGCGTCGCCTCTGTCTCCCGGGCCGGTTCTTCCCAGGAAGTGTTGCGGCCCAGCGAGGCCGCCACGCGACGCCAGCGCGTCTGCAGCGTGGCGTCGATGTCGCCATAGGGCGTTTCGGCGCGGCAGCCGCCGCGCGCGAGCGATTCGTCGGCCAGCACGCGCCAGTGGCCTTCCTTCAGTTCGTCGGCCAGGTGCAGGCGGATGAGTTCGATGTCCTGCGGATTGGCCCACAGCCGCATCTGGCCGCCGGCGCTGGGATTGATGTGCAGCACTTCGCGCACGGCGTGCACGACGGATTCGGGTTGTTCGGCCAGGGTGTTGCGGATCACCTGCTGGGCGATGTCCAGCGCCAGCGTAAGCAGGCTTTGGCCCATGCGCTCTTCCAGCGCGCCGATCGATGCGGCGCAGGATTCGGCCATGGCGTGCAGGCGGGCGGCCTCGTCGGCGCCCTGTTCGCGGGCCAGGGCAAGGCCCTCGGCGTAGCCGGCCTCGCGGCCTTCGGCAAAACCGGCTTCGCGTCCTTCGGCGCGGCCGGTCTCATGGCCGGCGGCGTGGCCTTGCGCGTAACCTTCCTCGCGGCCCTCGGCCACGGCCTGGGCGCGCAGCTGCGCCAGCACGACCTCGGGGTCCGGGCCGGGATCGGGTTCCGGCTCGGGCGCGGCCTCGACGGGCGGCGGCTCGTCGAACGACAGCATCTGCCAGCGGCGCCAGGCGGCGCTGCGCGAGAGCTGGGTCGTCGAGCCGGTGTCCGCGTCAGACATACGCGTCGTCTCCGGAGTTGCCCAGCACGATCTGGCCGCTCTCGGCCAGGCGGCGGGCGATCTGCAGGATCTTCTTCTGCTCGGCCTCGACCTTGGACATGCGGATCGGGCCTTGCGCTTCCAGGTCCTCGCGCAGCATCTCGGCGGCGCGGCTGGACATGTTGCGCAGGAACTTGGCGCGCAGCTCTTCCTGGGCGCCCTTGAGCGCGACCATGAGCGTGTCGTTGTCGATTTCCTTGAGGATGAGCTGGATGGCGCGGTCTTCGACGTCGAGCAGGTTGTCGAACACGAACATCTCGTCGATGATCTTCTGCGCCAGGTCGGCATCGCGCTCGCGCAGGCTGGCGACCACGGTTTCCTCTTCGGTCGAGTTCATCATGTTCAGGATCTCGGCCGCCGTGCGCACGCCACCCATCTTGCTGCGCTTGGCGCCCTGGCCGGCCAGCACCGAATTGAGCACGTCGGTCAGTTCGGACAGCGCGGCCGGCTGCACGCCGCCGAAGGTGGCGATGCGCAGCATCACGTCGTTGCGCAGGCGGTCGGTCAAGAGCGCCAGCACGCCGGCGGCGCGGTCGCGCTCCAGGTGCACCAGGATGGTGGCGATGATCTGCGGGTGCTCGTCGCCGATCAGTTCGGCCACGGTGTGCGGATCCAGCCAGTTCAGCGCATCGATGCCGCTGCCGCCTTCGCCGGCTTCCAGGATGTCCTCGATCAGGCCGGCGGCGCGGTCGCTGCCCAGGGCCTTGGTGAGCACGGTACGGATGTAGTCGTCCGAGCCCAGCGTGACGGCCATGAACTGGTCGGCTTCCTGGCGGAACTCTTCCAGCACGACGGCCACGTCATTGCGCGTGACCTGCTTCAGGCTGGCCATGGCGGCGCCGACCTGCTGGACTTCGCGCGCGGTCAGGTACTTGAAGACCTCGGCCGCGGCGTCCTCGCCCAGCGACATCATCAGGACGGCGCTGCGGGTCATGCCGTCCATGGGTTTGGCGGAATCATTTTTCATCTTTGCTCATCCAGGTGCGCAGGACCATGGCGACGGCACGCGGATCCTTGTTCGCCATCGTGCGGGCGCGTTCCAGGTTGTCCTCGTAGCGCGTGGTTTCCTTGGCGCGGGCCATTTCCTGGGCCTCGCGCTGGGCTTCGATGCGCTCGGATTCCGCCACTTCCGGATCGACCGGCGGGTACAGGTAATCGGTGACCTGGCGACGCACCTTGCGGTACAGCCAGAAGGCCACGATCAAGCCCAGCAGCCAGGCCATGATGGTCTTGAACAGGGCGATCATTTCCGGATCGCGCCACATCGGCAGGGCGGGCGGACCGTCGTTGAACTGGCTGTTGACCAGATTGAGCGAGTCGCCGCGTCCTTCGGAATAGCCCATGGCCTCGCGGACCAGGTTGGTCAGCTTGTTCAGCTCCTCGGGCGGCAGCGGCTTGAGGTCGCCGTCCTTGTCGCGGATGTAGTTCACCACCACGGCCACCGACAGGCGCTTGAGCGCGCCGACCGGCTGCTTGACGTGGCTGATGGTGCGGTCCACTTCGTAATTGGTGGTGGCGTCGCGGCGCTCGTTCAGGCTGCCGGAGGCGGCCTGCGCGCCGGTCTGCTGCTGGGCGCCTTGCTGCTGCTGTTGCTGCTGCGGCGTCTGGCCGGGACGGGCCGGCGGCTGCTGCGGATTGGTGATGGGCGCCTGGGCGTTGCCGGGCGGCTGGTTCGACAGCGCGCCGGGCACACCTTGCGCCGGACCGATGCCGCGCTGGGTGGCGTCGCTGGTCTGCTGGCTGCGGATCGCGCCCTGGCCGGGTTCCTGGTTGGGGCGGTAGACCTCGGAGGTTTCCTCGCGGCGCGCGAAGTCCATCTCGGCGCTGGCCTGGGCGTGCACGTTGCCGGGGCCGACCAGGGGATTCAGGATCGTCAGGATGCGTTCGACGGTGCGCTGTTCCATCTCGCGCACGAAGCGCAGCTGATCGGCGTCCATGCCGCGGCCTTCGCCCAGCGGAGCCGACAGCAGGCGGCCGTTCTGGTCGACGACGGAGACGTTTTCGGCGGTCAGTTCCGGCACGCTGGAAGCGACCAGCCAGGAGATGGCGGACACCTGGGCGTCGCTCAGGCTGCGACCGGGGTACAGGTTCAGCAGCACCGAGGCCGTGGGGGCCTGGCGCTCGCGCACGAACAGCGACTGGCGCGGCATGGCCAGGTGCACGCGGGCGTGCTGCACGGTGTGCATGGATTCGATCGAGCGGGCCAGTTCGCCTTCCAGGCCGCGCTGGTAGTTGATCTGTTCGGCGAACTGGCTGGCGCCGAAACGGGCGTTGTCCATCAGCTCGAAGCCGACCGAACCGCCGCGCGGAAGGCCCTGCGATGCCAGCTGCAGCCGGGCGTCATAGACGCGGTCGGCCGGAACCAGCAGGGCGGTGCCGTTCTCGTTGTAGCGGTAGGGCACGTTCATCTGCCCCAGCGCGGTCACGATGGCGCCGCCGTCGCGGTCCTCCAGGTTCGAGAACAGAACCTTGTACTTGGGCTCGCTGGTCCACATGACCGCGGCCACGACCAGCGCGACCACGGCCGCCGCCGCGCCCAGCAGGACGGGCTTGGGCAGCGCCCGGACTTTTTCCAGCACGGGGAACTTCGCCAGCAAAGACGAGCTCAGAGTGGCCTGCTGATTCATTTGCGGCCCCCGCTGGCTGCGCGGAGCTGGGGAAAGGACTTCATGTTCGGGTAGGGCAGATTACACATGCAACGTGCTTCTGGTCTGGGGTGAGCGTGGATTATTGCCGCTGGGGGCGCAATCCCAATCGTCGAAAACAGCGGTTTTTTGGCGTTACTTATCCCCTATGTCGCCCGGGGTGGCGCAAGCCCGGACGCGGGACAGCCCGCGGCCCGCCGCGAGCGGCGCCGGATCGGGGGAAATATCGGGTTTTTTGGCGGTTCTTGTCGGCTATGAGAGGCGCCGATCCCGGTTACGCTGCCTGCAGATTCGGCATTACGCCCCACCTGCAAGGAAACATGGCAATGGCGGTAACAGGTTTGTCCGGCATCGAAAGCATGCTGTCCCAGATGCGCGAGGTCGTCAGCAAGGCGGAATCCGGCCTGTCGGTCGGCGCCGCGCCGCTGGCCCAGCCCGACGGCTTCGCCGCCGAGCTGCAACGCTCGATCCGTCGTGTCACGGCCGCTCAGAACGCGGCCAGCGCCCAGGCCAAGGCCTTCGAACTGGGCGCGCCCGACGTCTCGCTCAACGACGTGATGGTCGACATGCAGAAGGCCAGCATCGGCTTCTCGACGGCGATACAGGTGCGCAACAAGCTGGTCGCCGCCTACAAGGAAATCTCGTCGATGGCCGTCTAAGGCCGCGAGACGAAAACACCGCACGAAGAGGGGCGCCAGCGAGCGCCCCTTTGGCGTTGGCGCGCATGCAGCGCCAAGCCAGGTTTTCTCCATGCCAGCGTCGCATGTCCCCGAGGCAGCGGCAGCGCCAAACACCCCGCGCCCTCAAAGAACACCGCTCACGGCATTAGCAAATCGCCCCAGCACCAGGGCAGCGCGGAGCCGGCTTTGCCGGTCCGCAGCTGCGCCCCCCTGGGGGGGAAGCGCGCAGCGCTTCGGGGGGGATCTAGTCCCTATTGCCTTTTTCCAGGCGCCAGACCACCTGCTGCAGCCAGTTCTCCTGGCGCGCGTCCAGGTTCAGGAAGATGGCGCCGAGGTGGCTGACCGGTGGCTCGCCCGTCAGCGACACGTGGCGCGGCGCGGGTTCGTCCGGGTCCGCTCCCGGCGCGATCATCGGCTGCCCGGATACCGGATAGACGTTGCGCACTTCCAGGTTGGCGACCAGCTTCCCGAGGTCGCCGAAATTCATCTGCACGCCTTCCAGCACCTCGCCGCGCTGGGGCAGTTCGGGCGCGGCCAGGCCAACGCGCAGGCCCACGCCATCGACCGAGATGTCGCGCACGGTGAAGGCGAGCGGCTTGGCCTGGGCCTCGGGGAGCCAGGTAGCCTCGCAGCGGTTGGCGCTGGTGATCAGCGAGGCTCGGAACATCTTGCGCCGCTGGATCCGCGCCAGGCGGTCGGGGAAGGGCGACACCAGGGCCGCGCTGCCGTCGTCGAAATGGATCACGTCGGGCCGCTGCACCCGGAAGCGGATCTGCACGCCCCCATAGGCCGTGGCGTGAAAGTGGAAGGTGGTGCCGCTGAGCAGGCCCATGCTGTCGGACTGTTCGAAGTCCGCGCCGGCGTAGTCGCGCGGACGCCAGAAGAACTGACGCGTGTGCTTGTCCGCCCCCAGGATGAGCACGGCGATCTCGCGATCGGCGGCGTCGCGCACCAGGATGTGGCTGTCGGGGTGGGTGAGCTCGAACAGCGCGGAACGCATGTCTTCCGGCCGGGTGAGCAGAAATTCCGGATCGCTGGCGTCCAACACGGTGGAGATTCCTTAGATAGATAGATCGGGCGGCGCGGCGTCGGCCGGAATCTCGCGCGATTCCAGGCGATACAGCCAGGCCAGCAATTCTGCCACCGCAACGTACAGTTGGGGAGGAATATGCGCGTCCAGGTCGACCTGCATGAGCAGGCCGACGAGTTCGCGCGACTCGTGCACGTACAGGCCGTTTTCCTCGGCGGTGCGGACGATGGTGTCGGCGAGCTGGCCGTAGCCCTTGGCGACGACGCGCGGCGCGCCGTCCGCTTCGTCGTATGACAAGGCGACGGCGGCGTTGCGGCCTGCGTTGGGCGAGGCGGCGTGGCTGTCCTCGGGGCGTTGCGGGTTTGCCATCAGAAATCAGTCGGAATGATGGGGCGCGGGTCGACCACGTTGACCGTCATGTGGCTCAGCGTCAGGCCCGCGGCCAGCAGGCGCGAACGCAGCTGGTCGGACGATTCGTCGATCAGGGCGGCGCTGTGGGGCGCGACCAGCTGCAGCACGATCTGGTCGCCGGCCAGGTTCAGCCGCGCGTCCACCAGGCCCAGTCGGGGCAGGTCGAGCTTGAGGCGGGTGGCCCAGGTCGGAACGGCCGATTCGGGATCGCCGCCGTAGGGGTCGCGCTGCACTTCCCAGTCCATCGGCGTGCCGGGCCAGGCTTCTCCGCGCCAGGCCAGCGCCTGGTTGGCCAGCACATCGAGCTGCTGGCGCACCAGCGCGTTCAGGTCCTGGTGGATGCCGTTGATCGGCGTGCCGGGCGCGGGCGCATTGGAGCCGCCGGAGGCGGGCGCGTCCGCGCCGCCGGCGCCACGGCTGGCGGGCGCTTCGGCGCGTGCGCGCGTGGCGGCGGCGCTGTGTTGCTGCTGCTGGGCGTCGGCCTGCTTGAGGTCGGCCTGCGGTTCTTTGCGCAGCTCGGATGGGTTGGCGCGGCCGAAGGCCAGATCGGCCAGGTGTGATTCGTAGAACAGGCCGCTGGTCTGCAGGGCTTCGCGCAGGGCCTGGCCCAGCGCGCGGGCGGCCGGACCCTGCGCGGCCAACGCGGCGCGGGCGGCGGCGGCCGGGTCCTGGGCGGGGGGCGCGCCCTCGGTGGCGCCGGTCTGGCCGGGCGTCTTGCCGGCGGCGGTTGCCGGGTCGCCGGCGATCGCATTCAGGACCGTCGCCACGTTGGCGGCGCTGTTCGCGGCAGCGGCCTGCGGTTGTCCGGCGGGCGTATTGGCGTGCGGCGCCGGGGGCTGGCCGCCGGGCGCCGGCTGGCCCGCGGCGGGCTGCCCGGCCGTGGCACCGGGCTGGCGGCCGGCCGATGCATCGGGGGTCCACAGTGGCGCGCGCCCTTGAACGGGCGGGGCTGCGTCGGGGTACTGCGCCAGCAGCGAGAGAATCGCGCGGGCGGTGCGGCCCAGCGTGGTGGGCGCGGAAGCGGTGGTGTCGTTGCTGGTGACCAGGCCGCGCGCGGCCAGGGCCAGCGCGGCGGCGGTCTTGGCGTCGACGATGGCGGCGCGTTCACCGCGCGCGCCGCCGGTCTGGACGCCCTGGCGGGGATCGCGCGGCGAGCCATCGGCCTGGCCGGGTTTCTCCAGGCTGCCGGGCTGGCTGACCGCATCCGGGCGAGCGCCGGAAACCTGATTGGCGGAGGCGGCGGACATCGTCGTGCCGAGCACGGCGTCCAGCCGCTGCACCAGGACGTTGCCCAGCGCGGCGGGACCTACGCTCATGTTTCAGGCGCCTGGTAGCCGTAGGCCGAGAGCAGGGTCTGCTGTCGCTTCATCCTGCCCAGCAGCTCGCCCAGGCGGGCCAACTGGGGAATCGCCAGGTCGCGGGTCAGCGCATCGTTTTCCAGGATGCGGACCAGCAGGTCGTATTTCATCGCGCGACCGGCGTCGTCCAGCGGCATGGACGGTTCACTGTGCCGCAGGCGCTCCACCAGTTCGCAGTATTGCTGCCCGTGCACCATGGCCGTGTCCCAATCCCCGGCCTGGGCGGCGGTAAGCATTTCGCCGGTAATAACGGCTATCTCCTGGTAATGCTCCAGGATAGGGGAGGATATATGGGTAAGGGACGTCATGGAAATCTCGGGCGGGCTCTGGCTGGCTAGGTTCGTTTTGCGGGCCATCACGGCGACACGCTGCCTGCCGGCTGGTCGATGGATGTCTGCCAAGCCTCGGCCAGATCGGCCAGCAGCCGGTCTGCGATGTCGAGTTGCTCGGCGTCCGACTTCAAGTTCGCCGTCAGCAGCGTGCGGACGATGTAATCATAGAGGCGCGAAAGATTGGCGGCGACATCGCCGCCAGCCTCCATGTTCAACCCGGTCTTCAAGCCTTCGTCGACAATCTTGATCGCTTTCGAGATCGCCGCGCCGCGTTCCGCGACCCGGCCTTCCTGCAGATGGATGCGAGCCTGTCCGATCGCCGCCCGTGCGCCGTTGAACAACAGGGTGATCAGCCGCTCGGGGGTGGCGCTCATCACCTGGGTTTCCAGGCCGATATCGGCGTAGGATCGGGCAGAGTGAGAGCCTGTCGGGCGGCGGGCGGCGTAAGTCATTAGTGCATCTTCTACGGGTTACTTGGACGATTTGTTCATCGCCGCGAACTGTTGGCTCAGGTACGCGCCGGTGGAGTTCATCTGGGCCACCATCTTGTCCAGCGCGATGAAGCGGGTACGCATGGCGGCCAGCTCGGCGTCGCTGGCGGCCTTGGCGCGGGCCTGCTGGTTGCCGAGGTCGGTAATGGTCTTGTTCAGGCCGTCGGTGCGGTTCTTGAGCGAGCCGTTGCTGCCCAGCACATCCTTGACGGCGGCGTCGAATTTCTTGGCCAAGCCATCCTTGCCGTTGAGCAGGGTGCCCACGTCGGCCGGGTTTTCCTTCAGCGCCTTGTCCAGCTTGACGTTGTCCAGCTTGAGCTGGCGCGTCAGGGGATCGGTGGTGATGCCCAGGTCGGCCAGCGACTTGATGTTGCCGGAGCCCAGCGCGCCGCTCAGCACGCTGGAAACGGCGGACTGGATCGAACGGGTGGTGCCGTCGCCGGTCAGCGGGCTGGCCTTCTTGGTGTCGTCCGGTTCCTTGGGGTTGTACGCGGTCAGGCCCTTGATCGTGGTCTGCAGCGCGTTGTAGGTCTTGACGAAATCCTGCACCGCCTTGGTGGCGACCGAGACGTCGGCTTCCAGCTTGAGCTGGATCGGTTTGTCGGTCGGCGTGGTGTCGGTCAGGTTCAGCGTCACGCCGTCGATGACCTTGGAGACGTTGTTCGAGCCGCTCTTGACCGTCAGGCCGTTGATGACGAGTTCGGCGTCCTTGGCCTTGGTCTGGGTCATGCCGCTGGTGGTGCCGTCGGCGGCGGTGCTGAAGCCCAGGATATTCTTGAGCGACTGGTCGCCGGTGACGGTGATGTTCTTCACCGAGGCCTGCACGCCGGTGTCCTTGGCGGTCAGCATCAGGTAGTTGTTGCCGTTGCCATCGTTCAGCACCGTGGCGCGCACGCCCGCCTTGTCGTCGGCGTTGATGGCCTTGACGATGCCGTTGAGCGAGGTGTCGCCCTTCAGGTCGATGGTGCGCTTGGTGCCGTCGGTCAGTTCGATCTCGAAGGTGCCAGTGTCGCCGTTCTTGGCGGTCCGGTCGGCCACGGCGCCGGAGCGCAGACCCTGCGCGATGGCCAGGTTCTTCACTTCGATCGTGTACTGGCCCGCGACGGCGCCTTCGCCGACGGTGGCGGTCAAGGCGTTGCCGCCGGTGACGCTGCCCATCATGGCGGCCATGGTCTCCGGCTTGCCCAGCGTGGCGGCGGACTTCTGCACCGCTTCCAGCGCGCTTTGCAGCTGGCTGTAGGCGTTGATGCGCGCCTGATAGCTCGTCGCTCGCGTCGTGTAGCGCTGCAGGTCCTTGTCGTTGGCTGCCGCCAGATCCGTCAGGATCTTTTCCAGGGGCAGGCCGGAGACCGAACCAAGGTTGGTAATGGAGGCCATGTGAGATTCCTTCCTAGCGATATGATTCTGTCAAAGATTGGAGGTCAGCGATTGGCCGGGTAAGGGCATAAGGCTGGCTTAATTCGGTCTTTCCGCCCGCGCGCGCGGACTGAAAGGCATTCTCTGAAATATATTGGGTACGGATCAAACCGAGGTTTTGATGCCATTTCCCTGCATGTTGACGATCATTTTGGCGATCTTGATAACAGCTTCGCTCGGGATGGTCCGCAGGACCTTGCCCGATTCGGAGTCGACCACGGACACCACGATCTGATGCACGTCGGGGTCGACCTCGAACTGCAATTGGGTGGACCAGGCTTTCATCTGGTCGTTGATTTCGTCGAGTGCGCGTTCCAGCGGCAGCTTCTGCGAATCCGACTGCTCGGACGTGGCGCTGTCCGAGCCGCCGCTATGGGCTGAGGCAGCGGCAGGCGCAACAGTGACGGATGGGTCCGGGACGGCGGGCGCAGGCGCTACCGCCACGGGGGCATACGAGGCGGGGGCTAAGGGGGATACGGCCATGATCACTCCAGCGGCGGTGCGGGCGTCTCGGAGGAGCGCGCTGTTATCAGGAAATTCTCAGTTACCATAACGGCACGCTCAGGGGCGAACTTTAGCGCCATCTGAAACAAGATATTTCTCACGTTCCGGGGTTGTGGACAGGGCAATGAGTGTCAAGACGGCGCTGCGCGTCATCGAAATCATCGAAACCTATGCCCGCGAGAAGCGCGCCTTGCCCCTGTCGGAGCTCGCCCGGCTGCTCGATGTGCCGGTGTCGAGCTGCCTGGCGCTGATCCGCACGCTGACCGGGCTGGGTTATCTCTATGAAACCGGACGGCGCCAGGGGTACTACCCCACGGGACGCCTGCTGGCGATGGCGCAGCGCATCGCTCATGCCGATCCGGTCCTGGACCGGGTTTATCCCAGCCTGGTGGAATTAAGGGACGCAACCAAGGAGACCGTGGTCTTCGCCAAGCTGAGCCAGGACGCGCGGGTGGTCTACCTGGACGTGCTGGATTCCCCGCACACGATCCGCTACGCGCCGGTCGCCGGCGAATTCAAGAGCATCCATGCCAATTCGCTGGGCAAGGCGCTGATTTCATTGCTGGACGAGCCGGCACGCGCGGCGATGCTGGCCAACGTGGAAATGACCCGCTACAACGAGCGGACGCTGACGACGCCGGCGCAGGTGGAAGCGGATATCGGACTGTCGCGCCAGCGCGGCTGGTTTATGAACAACGGTGAATCCATCGCGGATGTGGGGGCGATCGCCTGGCCGCTGACCCTGTCGGGCGAGCACTACGCCATTTCGGTCGGCGGGCCGATATACCGCATCGAACCCAGGCAGGCGGAGTACGCCAGCATCCTGCGCTCGGCCTGCGCCGGGCTGGAGCGGCAGGCCTGAGGGCGACCGGCGGCGGCACGCAACCCCGCCGGACGGTCCGCCCTGTCGCGCCGCGCTCAATAGGACTTGGGCAGTCCCAGCACTTTCTCCGCGATGAAGCACAGGATCAGCTGCGGGCTGACCGGCGCGATGCGCGGAATGAAGCTCTCGCGCAGCAGCCGTTCCACGTGGTATTCCTTGGCGTAGCCCATGCCGCCCAGCGTCATGACGGCGGTCTGGCAGGCGTTGTAGCCGGCTTCGGCGGCCAGGTACTTGGCCGAGTTCGCGGCGGGGCCGCAGGGCTTGCCGGCGTCGTACAGGCTGGCCGCCTTGTATACCATCAGGTCGGCCGCTTCCAGCTGCATCCAGGCCTGGGCCAGCGGATGCTGCACGCCCTGGTTCTGGCCGATCGGGCGGCCGAACACCACGCGCTCGCCGGCATAGCGCACCGCGCGCTCCAGCGCGGCGCGGCCGATGCCCACTGCCTCGGCCGCGATCAGGATGCGTTCCGGGTTCAGGCCGTGCAGGATGTACTCGAAGCCTCGGCCTTCCTCGCCGACCCGGTCGGCCACGGGGATGCGCAGCCCGTCGATGAACAGCATGTTCGAGTCCACGGCCTTGCGACCCATTTTCTCGATCTCCCGGACTTCCACCTTGGACCGGTCCAGGTCCGTATAGAACAGCGACAGGCCCTGGGTGGGCTTGTCCACCTCCGATAGCGGGGTGGTGCGCGCCAGCAGCAGCATCTTGTGCGCCACCTGGGCCGTCGAGATCCAGATCTTGCGGCCGTGGACCACGTACTCATCGCCCTGGCGCACGGCCCGCGTGCCCAGCTTGGTGGTGTCCAGCCCGGCGTCCGGCTCGGTCACGGCGAAGCAGGCCTTTTCGCGGCCGGCGATCAGGGGCGGCAGCCAGCGGCGGCGCTGGGCGTCGTCGCCGAACACCACCACCGGATTCAGCCCGAAGATGTTCATGTGGACGGCCGACGCGCCGGCAAAGCCCGCGCCGGACGCGGCGATGGTCTGCATCATCAGCGCCGCCTCGGTCATGCCCAGGCCGGCGCCGCCGTATTCCTGCGGCATGGCGATGCCCAGCCAGCCGTCGCGGGCCAGGTCGGCGTGCAGCGGCTCGGGAAAGCCGCCTTCGCGGTCGCGCTCCAGCCAGTATTCGTCGGGATAGCGTTCACAGATGCGGGAGACGGCGGCGCGCAGCGCCTGCTGGTCAGGCGTGAATTCAAAGTCCATCTGGCGTTCCTGGGGGTTCCGGGGAATCGGGAGAAAGGGCGGCGCCGCGCGCGAACAGGGCATCGATGGCGGCCTCGTCGTAACCGGCTTCCGCCAGCAGTTCGCGGCTGTGCTGGCCCAGCGCGGGGGCGGGGCGGCGGATGGCGGTGGGCGTGCCGGCGTAGCGGCCCAGCGGCGCGGGCGTGCGCAGGCGGCCTTCGGTGGGGTGGTTCTGCGCGCGGATGAAA
>MCND01000314.1_pt1 | contig 16851 bp, 14 predicted proteins | sample 778211 | NCBI WGS metagenome assembly MCND01 (sample SAMN04296812, study PRJNA304217) | bioreactor metagenome | isolation source: activated sludge enriched with benzalkonium chloride | place: Turkey: Istanbul urban wastewater treatment plant
GGCGTCCGCGCCCGCCGCGCCGGTGCGCGTGGAAATTCCGCCGCTGCCGTCCGCCGCGCCGGTGCGGATGGAGATGCCGTCCTTGGCGCCAGCCGCGCCGGTGCGCATGGAAATGCCGCCATTGCAGGCGGCGCCCCAGGCCCGCGCGCCCGCCATGCCCGCGGCGCCGCCAGTGGCGCCTCAAGGCTACGCGCGGCCTCCGGCGCCGCAGCAGCAGCCCATGCCGCAGCAACACGCCGCGCCGCAGCCGCCGGCGACGCCGCCCGCGTATCGGGCCGCGCCGCAAGCCTACGCACAACCGGCCGCGCAACCCGCGGCCAGGCCGCCGGTCGCGCCCGCTGCGCCGGCCGCGCCCATGCACGCGGCTCAGCCCGCGCCGCAACCGCCCGCCGCGCCGATGCCGCAGGCTCCCCGGCCGCCCGCCGCGCCCATGGCGCGCATGCCCGATGCGCCGATGCCGCAGGGACTGGCGTTGCCGCCGGGGACCTTGCCCGCCGACACGGCCGCCGGCCTGCAGAATGCGATCAGCGCCTTGCGCGGCGCGCTGGAAAGCCGCATGGACGGCCTGCTCTGGGGCGGCCGCCAGGGGCCCGGCCGCGAGCCGGCCGGCGCGGCGCTGTTCCGTAGTCTGTTGGACGCGGGTTTCAGCACCAAGCTGGTCCGCACGCTGGTCGAGCGCATGCCCGAGGGGCTGGACGCCGACGCCGCGCTGGCCTGGGCGCGCAACGAACTGGTCACGCACCTGCCGGTGCTGGGCTCGGAGGATACGTTCCTGAGCGGAGGCGTGTATGCGCTGGTCGGTCCCACCGGCGTGGGCAAGACCACCACCCTGGCGAAGCTGGCCGCGCGCTGCGTCGCGCGCGAGGGCCGCGACCAGGTCGCCATGCTGACGACGGACAATTTCCGGATCGGCGCGCTGGAGCAGTTGCAGATCTACGGCCGCCTCATGGGCGTGCCCACGCATTCGGTGCGCGACGCCGGCGAGCTGCGTCGCCTGCTGGCCGAGCTGGGCAGCCGCAAGATCGTGCTGATCGACACCACCGGCATCAGCCAGCGCGATCGACACGTGGCCGAGCAGGCCGCGATGCTGTGCGACGCCGGCAAGACGGTGCGCCGCCTGCTGGTGCTCAACGCCGCCAGCCAGGGCGACACGCTGGACGAGGTGGCGCACGCCTACCGCAATGGCGTGGGCGAGGACGTGGCCGGCTGCATCATCACCAAGCTGGACGAAGCCTCGCGCCTGGGCGCGGCGCTGGACACGGCCATCCGCCACCGTCTGCCGATCCATTACATGTCGGTCGGCCAGAAGGTGCCCGAGCACCTGGAGCTGGCGCGCCCCGACGCGTTGATCGATCGCGCCTTCGCCATGGTGGAGCGCGCTCGCGCGCTCTACACACCGAGCGAGGCGGACCTGGCGTCGCTGTGGTCCTCGGCCAAGGAAACGCCGGCCGTCGACCCGGCGCGGCGTCGGCAGTTGCTGGCCTCGGCCATCCTGCGGCCGCAGGGCGGGGCCGCGGCGGTGGAGGCGGCGCAGAATTTGGACGATACGCTGAACTGGCTGGACAGCGATCTGGCCTGCGCCCGGGCGCGCGCGTCCTGGCGCGAGTATGTCAGCGACGGCGCGGGTTCCAGCCTGTCGGCCCTGGCCGACGAGCCGCTGGCGATGGCGCGGCGCGAATTCTCCGCCGTCTGCGGGCGGCATCTGCTGGTGATGCACGGCAAGGTCGGCATGAAGGGCGACAACCTGCCGGGAGGCACGCTGCTGGGTTCCATGCTGATGAGCGATCGGGGCGCCGCGCTGGCTGCGCCGGCGCAGCAGCTGGCGCTGGCCCACGGCATGCTGTCCTCGTTCGCGCCGGGCGCGGCCGCGCAGCCGGATCCGGCCGCGGCGCTGGAGGCGCGCGTGCGCTGGCTGGGCGGGCAGCTGGGCCAGGTGCCGCTGGTGCACATGCTGGAGGCGGGCACCTCGGCGCTCTGGTCGGCGCTCACGGAACAGGGTGTGTCCTGGGTGGCTCGCAGTCCGGGCGGCCTGCGCGTGATCCAGGACGAGTGTCCGACCAATCTGAATGCCGTGGGCAAGAGTGTGGGCTATCTGCCGGTCGGGCAGCCCGGCGACATGCCGGGCCTGCGTCCGGTGGCCGGCGGCCGCGCGGCGCCGCTGGCGCTCTGGGCCTCGGGCACCGAGATCGGGTTGCCGGGCCGGGCCGGCGAATCTGCGATGCGACTGGTGTGCGCGCGCTTGATCGATACGGTCAGCGGCGAGGTGGCGGCGCAGTTCTTCGGCCTGACCAATCTGCCGGCTTCGCAGGCCGATGCCGGCACGGTCGCGCGGTGGCTGGTGCTGCAGGACGAGGCCAAGGCCGGTTTCCGCTACATGGCCAATGCCTGGCAGGCCTTGCCGGCCGTCGATGGCGCCCATGCGCTGGCGCGCCAGGCCTTGATGGCCGGCCAATTGGCCGCCGCCTGCTGGCAGTTGGCGCATTCGCCGGCGGCGGAGGTGGTCAGGGGGCCCTTGTCGGGCGTGGCGGGCGTGGATCGCGTCAAGCTGACCGGCCGCATGCTGCCGGTGGCGCTCCTGAAGATGTACGCGATGCTGGAGATGGCCGACGGCGGCTGAGGCGCGCCGTTGGCAATGAGGCAGGGAAAAAGGAAGGGGTGCGTCGCTCCCGGCGTTCAGCCGGCGACGATGGGTTTGCGGCCCGGGGCGCTGCGCGTGCCGCGGCCCTGGGCGTCGTAGGTCGAGGTGCTGGCCGGCCCGCCGCCCAGTCCGCGCAGCGCGTCCAGCGACTGCTGGGTATAGCGCAGGTGCACGTCGATCAGGGCGCCATTGCGCAGATTGATTTCATTGGCGGACTCCGACTTGCTCAGCAGGGCCTGCCATACGCCCGCCAGTTGCGGGTGCTGCGCGGCGGCCTGCTCGGTGCCGGCATGGCCTGCGGGCAGGCCGATCTCGGCCAGCAAGGCATCGCGCGTCTGGCTCAATTCCACCAGTTTGTGGGCGATGCCGCTCTTGCGCTCGGTGATGTCATGCAGCGCGTCGATGTCTCCAGGACCCACCAGCACCTCGGTTTCAGCCTCCAGGATGGCGGCGAACTCGGTGATCAATGCGTCTTCCTGCTTCATGCAGGCTTGCAGGGATTCGACGGTGCTCATGATGTCAGGATGGCGGACGTGAAGAGAGAGGCTATTTCAGCAGGTCGCGGGCGCTGGCGATCAGGCTGTCGGCGATGCGGCCTGTGTCGATCTTCAGCTGTCCCGACGCGATAGCGGCGCGAATGGAGGCCACGCGTTCGACGTTGATGTCATTCGATCCTTCCTGCAGCGCGAGCAGCTTGCGCGACGCCGAGCTGAGCGCGACTTGCGAGCTGCTGGCGCTGCCGCCGGCAACGGCGCCGTAGGCCTGCGCGGCCGCGGATTCGGGGCGGGCGCCGACGGCGTCGGCCGAAATGGGCCGGTTGGTGGTCGAGTTGATTTTCAAGATGATCTCCGCAGGGCGTCCCGGGTCGATTCGCGACGGTTCCGCCTACTCATGCCTCTGTAACGACAGGGCCGGAAGGAACTTTAGGGTAGCCGGCCCGCCGGCGCAACGCGATATGTAACATTCCCTGCAATCCTTGCCTACAAGTGCATTTCAACCAGCCCGGCATTGCGGACCACGCCGCTGACCACCTGCCCGCTGGGCATCCGCACCTGCACGGTGGCGCCCGGCGCGGCGTTGTCCAGCGCCTGGCCTTCGCTGCTGACCATGAAACCCTTGCCGACGGCGTTGATCCGCACAGTGCTGCCGCGCACCACGGACTGGGCGTTGCGCAGGGCGGCGCCCTTGATCGGCTGGCCGGCGGTGATCCGATAGGCCGCCGTCATGCCGGCCACCGTGTCCGGGTCGGTGATCGCGCCCGGGGGCAGGGCGACCAGGTCGCCGTCGCGCGGCGCCAGGTCGGCCGGGGTCAATGCCTGGCCGGCCGCGATGGTGCGCGAGGCGACGTAGTATTGGCCCGGCACGCTGACGCTGGCCTGGACATAGGCGGTCCAGGCTTTGGGCGCGGTGCAGCGGATGCCCACGGTCATCCGGGAGCGCGGCTTCATGCCGGACGGCAAAAACGGGGACATGGCATCGCAAGGCGTCAGGCGCTCGTTGCGGGGCGGGTCGATGGTGATGGACGGCTGGCCGGGCAGGGCCGAGAGCTGCTCCCGCAGATACGACAGCGCGGTTGCCGCGATCGCCTCGGGCGCCTGGAAGGCCGCTTCCTGTGCCTGGACCACGGCCATGGACCCCGGCAGCAGCAGGCCGAGGGTGAGCGCATGGGCGGCGAGGCGGGAGCGAGTCGTCATGGGCACATTGTAGAGGCGGGCCTCGCCGGGCAATACGTGAATTGCGTGAGAAATGGCGGGTTATTTGGCTGATTGTGGCGGCCAGCCCGACCCTATGATGCCGTCATCCAATGGGATAAAGGCCCGTGCCTCGTCCCTGGCTGTTTTCAGATCCGTACCGCCACGCACTCCACAAGGCACTCCGATGCTAGACAGGCTCAACGAGGATTTCCGCTTCTTCCAGCAATCGCTGTCGCTGCGCGCGCAGCGACAGGAAGTGCTGTCCTCCAACATCGCCAACGCCGATACGCCGAACTACAAGGCGCGCGACTTCGACTTCCGCACGGCGATGCAGACCGCCATGGAAGGCAGCAAGCGCCTGGCCGACACCTCGCTGACGCTGACCTCGGCCCGTCACATTCCGGCCAAGGCTGTCTCGCAGGGTCCGACCGACCTGCTGTACCGGCTGCCTTATCAGCCCAGCATGGACGGCAACACCGTGGAAATGGACGTGGAGCGCGTGCAGTTCGCCGACAACACCTTGCATTACCAGAGCAGCATGCAGATTCTGTCCAGCCGCATCAAGGGCATGATGGCCGCCATTCAAGACTAGGGGTGAAGCCCATCCCCGAAGCGCTGCGCGCTTCCCCCTCCAGGGGGCGCCACGGCGGACCGGCAAAGCCGGCTCTACGGATGACGCCCACCCCCGAAGCGCTTCGCGCTTCCCCCTCCAGGGGGGCACCACGGCGGACCGGCAAAGCCGGCACCGCGTGGCCTGGATGGAGCGAGACCTGTGATGTATGTCGCGGGTATGTTGGTCTACTGATTTATTAAGGGAGCATTGGGCAATGTCCTTGCTGAGCATTTTCAACATCGCCGGTTCGGCGCTCAACGCGCAGTCGCAGCGCATGAACGTGGCCGCCAGCAATATGGCCAACGCCGACAGCGTCGTCGGTCCCGACGGCCAGCCGTACCGCGCCCGCCAGGTCGTGTTTCAGGTAGATCCGGCGCCGAACCAGGCGCTGGGGCAGGAAATCGGCGGCGTGCGCGTGGCCGGCGTGGTCCAGGACCCGTCGCCGCTCAAGATGGTCTACGACCCCAAGCATCCGATGGCCAATCCGCAGGGCTACGTCAGCATGCCCAACGTGGATCCGGTGGCCGAAACCGTGAATATGATCGCCGCGTCGCGTTCCTATCAGGCCAACGTGGAGGTGCTCAACACCGCCAAGAGCCTGATGCAGAAAACGCTGACCATCGGCCAATCCTGATCCCCATTCCGCGCGCCGCGCCGCCCGCGCGGGATAACCAGAGAACGAGTTCATGACCGTAATCGACCAATCCACCAGCAAGACCGGGCTGGGCCTGGCGCAGACCGGCGCCAGTGGCCTGAACACCGCCCAGGGCCTGCAGGATCAGTTCCTCAAGCTGCTGATCACGCAGATGAAGAACCAGGATCCGCTGAACCCGATGCAGAACGCCGAACTGACGTCCCAGCTGGCGCAGATCTCGACGGTCGAAGGCATCACCAACCTGAAGAACACGCTGCTGTCGATTGGCGGCCAGATCGACGTGTCGCAATCGATGAACGCCGTGGCCATGATCGGCAAGGGCGTGCTGGTGCCCGGCTCCAAGGTCAAGGTCGGGGTGGATGCACAGAACCCCGAGGGCCGCGTGGTCACGCCTTACGGCATCGACCTGCAGAAGGACGCCGCCAAGGTTCAGGTCCGCATCTCGGACGCCAACGGCGCCGTGATCCGCACGATGGAACTGGGCGAGAAGAAGGTCGGCGTCTACACGCTGGACTGGGACGGCAAGAACGACGCGGGCGTGCCGATGGAAGCGGGCGCCTACACGGTGTCGGTCACCGCCTCGGACGCCGAGGGCAAGAAGGTCGCCGCCGAAATGCTGAGCTACGGCAAGGTCAAGAGCGTGGCTTACTCGACCAACGGCCTGCGACTGGACCTGGGCCTGGACGGCCAGACCAGCATGCTGGATGTGCGCAAGGTGATCGGCGCCTGAGCGCCGCATTCGTACCCCTATATATATAGACACAGGCGCCGGCGCGGACGCGGCGGTTTCGGACTACTAGGAATCAGCGAGAGAAAACATGGGCTTCGGACAAGGATTGAGCGGCTTGAACGCCGCTGCGCAGAACCTGGACGTGATCGGCAACAACATCGCCAACTCGGGCACCGTCGGCTTCAAGTCCGGCTCGGCCACGTTCGCGGACGTCTACGCCAGCTCGCGCGTGGGCCTGGGCACGAAGGTGTCCGGCATCACGCAGCGTTTCACCGTGGGCACGATCAACGGCGGCGGGGGCGAATATGACATTGCCATCGACGGCCCCAAGGGCATGTTCCGCGTCACCGATTCCGGCGGCGGGGTGATGTACACCCGCAACGGCGAATTCCAGGTCGACAAGAATAACTTCATCGTCAACGCCCAGGGCTACCGCCTGACCGGCTACCCGGCCAACGCGATCGGCGCCAACCCGGTGGAGCTGCAACTGCCCACCGCGAACGTGGCGCCCAAGGCCACCAGCACCGCCACCAGCGTGGCCAACCTGGACGCCAACGCCAAGGTGATCTACGCGACCACCACCGTGGTCTCGCCGGCCGTGCCCGGCAGCGTGACGCTGGGCGCCAATTCCTACACGTTCACCAAGGGCGCCGGCGGCACGCTGACCTGGACGGCGGTCACCGGCGGGGCTCCGGTCCCGCCGACCGACGGCACTTACGGCACCGCGCCCAATACGGTGACGCTTACCGGCGGCCAGGTGACCGGCGGCAACCTGAACCTGATCCCCGGCTTCGTCGACTACACGGCCGCCGTGACTGAGATCGGCAAGCCCTTCGATCCCAAGCTCACCAACAGCTACACCAACGCCTCGCCCATGACGGTCTATGACTCGCTGGGCAACTCGCACCAGGTGATGCAGTACTTCGTCAAGCGCCCCGCCGACGCCGCGGGCAACAGCGTCTACGAGGTCTACTATTCGATCGACGGCCAGGCCATGGCGCCGACCACGCAAGCCGGCGGCGTCTGGGGCAACCCGACGCAGTTCACCTTCAACAAGGCCGGCGTGATGACCAGCGCCACCACGGTGAACCTGACCTTCGCCAATCCGGGCGGCGCCACCACGCCGGCCAACCCGCTGAACATCGCCATCAACTACACCGGCACCACGCAGTACGGCAGCCCGTATGCGTTCAAGGGCACCCCGGACGGCTATACCTCGGGCGAGTTCCGCGGCATCAGCATCAACCCGGACGGCAGCCTGATGGCCGACTACACCAACGGCCAGAACGCCAACGTCGGCACCATCGTGCTGGCTGACTTCGCCAACCTGCAGGGCCTGCAGCCGATCGGCAACAACGCCTGGAAGGAAACCGGCGCGTCCGGCCAGCCGATTCTGGGTCAGCCGGGCAACAACGGCCTGTCCAAGGTGGTGGGCCAGGCGACCGAGGCCTCCAACGTGGACATGAGCAAGGAACTGGTCAACATGATCATCGCGCAGCGCACCTACCAGGCGAACTCGCAGACGATTAAGACCCAGAACGAAATCATGCAGGTCTTGATGAATATCAAGTAGAGCCCACCCCCGCAGCGCCTGCGGCGCTTCCCCCTCAAGGGGGCGCCGACGGCGGACCGGCGGAGCCGGATCCGCGCGGCCTGGATTGTGGGGCGGCGGTTGCTGGCGGAGAGTACCTCTGCGTTTGAAATAGAAAGGCCGCGCGGTCTGCGGCCACGGAATAGACGAATGGATCGGATTATTTACACCGCCATGAACGGCGCGGCGCGGATCACGGAGCATCAGTCCGTGCTCGCCAACAACATGGCCAACGTGAACACGACGGGCTTTCGCGAGCAGATCGCGATGTACCGCTCGGTGCCGGTGACGGACGGCGTGAGCCTGCCGACGCGCGTCTCGACCGTGGCCTCCACGCCGCGCAACAACTTCGAGATGGGCAATATGCAGACCACGGGCCGCGAGATGGACGTGGCGCTGGCCAGCTCCAACGGCTGGTTCGCGGTGCAGACGCCCCAGGGCGAGGCCTACACGCGCGGCGGCAGCCTGCAGGTGGGCATCAACGGCCAGCTGCAGACCTCGTTGGGCCAGCCCATCGTGTCCGATCAGGGCGGCGTGATCGACGTGCCCGACCAGGCCGCGCTGACCATCTCCCCGGACGGCACCATCACCGCCATCGGCGCGGGCGACGCGCCGAACAATATCCTGAACCTGGGCCGGATCAAGATGACCAGCCTGCCCGAGGCGCAGCTGGTGCACGGCGACGACGGCGTGTTCCGTCTGGCGCCGGTGAACGGCCAGCCGGCGCCGCCGTCGCAGGTGGATCCGTCCCTGCGGCTGCTGTCCGGCGTGCTGGAAGGCAGCAACACCAATCCGATGACCGCCATGGTCGGCATGATCGAGAACGCCCGCCGCTTCGAGCAGCAGATGCAGGTGCTCCAGCACGCTGACCGCAACGCCGAACGCGCGAACGGCATCCTGTCCGCCGGCGCCTGAACCGAATAACCCATTGCACGAGCGGCCCCGGGGCCGCCGACCCAGGAGTACCAAATCATGATGCGTTCGCTGTGGATCGCCAAGACCGGCCTGGAAGGGCAGCAGACCTCCATGGACGTCATTTCCAACAACCTGGCCAACGTCGCGACCAACGGTTTCAAGCGCGGCCGCGCCGTGTTCCAGGACCTGATGTACCAGACGCTGCGCCAGCCCGGCGCCCAGGTGGGCGACGCCGCCCAGCTGCCCTCTGGCCTGCAACTGGGCACCGGCGCGCGCGTGGCCGCGACCGAGCGCATCCACACCACCGGCGGCCTGAACAACACCGGCGGCGAGCTGGACATCGCCATCAACGGTCGAGGCTTCCTGCAAGTGGAGCTGCCGGACGGCACCCAGGCCTACACCCGCGACGGCGCGCTGCAGCGCAACCAGAACGGCCAGCTGACCACGGTCAGCGGCTATGTGATCCAGCCGCCGATGAACGTGCCGGACAACGCACTGTCGATTTCCATTGGCAACGACGGCATCGTCACCGTGACCCAGCCCGGCGCGGCCGGCATCAACGTGCAGATCGGCCAGCTGCAGATCGCCACCTTCATCAACCCGACCGGCCTGCAGAGCGTCGGCGAAAACCTGTACCTGGAAACCGACGCCTCCGGCCCGGCCAACCTGCTGCAGCCGGGCGTGGACGGCGCCGGCTCGATCCTGCACAAGTACGTGGAAACCTCCAACGTCAACGTGGCCGAAGAGCTGGTGAACATGATCACCACCCAGCGCGCCTATGAAATGAACAGCAAGGCCGTCAAGACGTCCGATGAAATGCTGGCCCGCCTGACCCAACTGTGATGTCGATGTCCGTACTGCGCCTGGTTTCGAGTGCGGCCCTGGCTTTGCTGGTGGCCGGTTGCGCCATGATTCCGCCGGAGCCGGTGGTGACGGGGCCGACCACGGCCGCGCCGCCGCCGCCGCCCTCGACGCCGGCGCAGCCCACCGGCTCGATCTACCAGCCCACCGCCTACGGCAACTATCCGCTGTTCGAGGATCGCCGTCCGCGCAACGTGGGCGACATCGTGACGATCGTGCTCAACGAACGCACCAACGCGTCCAAGAACGTCGCCACCAACACCAACCGCAGCGGCTCGGCCAATCTGGGCATCGCGGCGGCGCCGTCCTTCATGGACAGCTGGGCCAACGCCAACCTGAACACCGACGCCAAGGGCGGCAACGTGTCGCAGGGCAAGGGCGACAGCACGGCCAACAACGCCTTCACCGGCACCATCACCACCACGGTGGTGGGCGTGATGTCCAATGGCAACCTGCAGGTCGCCGGCGAAAAGCAGATCGCGATCAACCGTGGCAGCGAGTATGTCCGTTTCTCGGGCGTGGTCGATCCGCGCTCGATCACCGGCACCAACACGGTATCGTCCACGCAGGTGGCCGATGCCCGCATCGAGTACCGCAGCAAGGGCGTCATGGACGAGGTCCAGACCATGGGCTGGCTGCAGCGCTTCTTCCTGATTGCCTCGCCTTTCTGATGAGACAAAGCCCACCCCCGAAGCGCTGCGCGCTTCCCCCTCAAGGGGGCGCCGCCGCGGACCCGCAAAGCGGGCTCTGCGCGGCCCCGCTCGTGACGGCCCCGGCGTGTCGTGGCCGCATTTCCGGTGGCATGCAGGGCTATGGATTATTGACATGAAATACTCGAATCCTTTTTTCCGCCTGCTTGCCCGTACCTGCCTCGCGGCCAGCCTGCTGGCCGGCGCCGGCGCGGCGCAGGCCGAACGGCTCAAGGATCTGGCCTCGATCCAGGGCGTGCGCGGCAACCAGCTGATCGGCTACGGCCTGGTGGTCGGCCTGGATGGCAGTGGCGACCAGGTGCGCCAGACGCCGTTCACCCAGCAGAGCCTGACCAACATGCTGTCGCAGCTGGGCATCACCGTGCCCGCCGGCAGCAACATGCAGTTGAAGAACGTGGCGGCGGTGATGGTCACGGCCACGCTGCCGGCCTTCGCACGGCCCGGTCAGACGATGGACGTGGTGGTGTCCTCCATGGGCAACGCCAAGAGTCTGCGCGGCGGCACGCTGCTGATGACCCCGCTCAAGGGCGCGGACAGCCAGGTCTACGCCATCGCCCAGGGCAACATCCTGGTCGGCGGCGCGGGCGCCTCGGCCGGTGGTTCCAGCGTGCAGATCAACCAGCTCAACGGCGGCCGCATCAGCGGCGGCGCCATCATCGAGCGCGGCGTGCCAACCACGTTCGCGCGCGACGGCTATATCTACCTGGAAATGAACAACACCGACTTCGGCACCGCGCAGAACGTCGTGACGGCGCTGAACCGCAAGTTCGGCCAGGGCACGGCGACCGCGCTGGACGGCCGGGTGGTGCAGGTGCGCACGCCCATGGAGCAGTCGGCCCAGGCCCGCTTCCTGTCCCAGATCGAGGACGTGCAGGTCGCGCGCGCGCCCACCGTGGCCAAGGTCATCATCAACGCCCGCACCGGCTCGGTGGTCATGAACCGCACCGTGATGATCGAGGAAGCGGCAGTGGCCCACGGCAACCTGTCGGTCATCATCAACCGCCAGAATCAGGTGTCGCAACCCGACACGCCCTTCACCCAAGGGGAGACCGTGGTGGTGCCGAACACGCAGATCGAGGTGCGCCAGGAAAACGGCTCGCTGCAGCGCGTGAACACCAGCGCCAACCTGGCCGACGTGGTCAAGGGCCTGAACGCGCTGGGCGCCACGCCGCAGGACCTGCTGGCCATCCTGCAGGCCATGAAGTCCGCCGGCGCGCTGCGCGCCGAACTCGAGATTATTTAATGGAAAAGCCCACCCCCGAAGCGCTGCGCGCTTCCCCCTCGAAGGGGGCGCCGCGGCGGACCGGCAAAGCCGGATCCGCGCGGCCCCGTGGGCACAATGGATAACTGACGTCATGACCTATACCAATGGCGCGGCAGGACGGGCGGGGCGACAGGAATCGGTCTTCGACCTGGGCCGCCTGTCGGACCTGAAGCGCGACGTCAAGCACGATCCCGACGGCACCGCGCAGCAGAAGCAGGTCGCCAAGCAGTTCGAGGCGCTGTTCCTGCAGATGATGCTCAAGCGCATGCGCGAGGCCACGCCCAAGGAAGGGCTGTTCGATTCGCAGCAGTCGCAGATGATGCAATCCATGGCCGACGAGCAGCTGGCGCTGCATCTGGCCACGCCGGGCATCGGCCTGTCGCAGGCCATCCTGGGGCAGATGAAACAAGGCAAGCCGGGCGAGTTGTCGGCCGACGCCGTCAAGCGCATCGGCCAGGGCTCGGATCTGGACTACGCCACGGGCGGCTCGCGCCAGGTGTCGGCGCTGCTGGGCGTGTTGCGCAACAACCGCGCCAGCGACCGCGCCATGGCGGCGGCCGAGGGCGCGCCGGAGCATGTGGTCAGCTTCGTGTCGCGCATGTCGCACGCGGCCAACCTGGCGGCGCAGCAATCGGGCGTGCCGGCCCGTGTGATCCTGGGCCAGGCGGCGCTGGAATCGGGCTGGGGCCAGCGGGAGATCAAGCATCCGGATGGTCGCACCAGCCACAACCTGTTTGGCATCAAGGCCGGCGCCGGCTGGAAGGGGCAGGTGGTGCACGTGCTCACGACCGAATACGAAGACGGCGTGGCGAAAAAGGTGACGCAACCTTTCCGCGCTTACTCGTCTTATGAGGAATCGTTCGCCGACTACGCGCGTCTGATCGGCAACAGTCCGCGCTATGAGACGGTGGCGCAGGCGCGCAACGAAGTCGAGGCGGCGCGCCGCATCCAGAACTCGGGCTACGCGACCGATCCGCAGTACGCGCAGAAGCTGATTGGCATCATGAATCAGCTGCGGGGCGCGCCGCGCGGCGCATCTACGCAAAAACCCGAAGGGCTCTAAATTTTGACGAATTCTCGCCGTTAAGCAGGTATCCACACCTTCAGCAGCGGTTACAAACGGGGCGATGTCAGCATGAATCTGTATAAATTGGCGTTGGGCGGTCTGAACGCTGCGCAGGCGGGCATCGCCACGACCAGCCACAATATCAACAACTCCACCACGGTCGGCTACAACCGCCAGCGCGTCATGACCTCGACCGCCGGCGCCCAGGCCACCAGCAACGGCTTCATCGGGCGCGGCGTCCAGGTGGACACCGTCGTGCGCAGCTACGACAGCTTCCTGTACAAGCAACTGGTCGGCGCGCAGGGTAGCGGCGCCCAGTTGCAGACGCAGTTCGATCAGATTTCACAGGTCAACAATCTGTTCGCGGATCGCACCGTCGGCATCGCGCCGGCGCTTTCGGGCTTCTTCACCGGCGTGAACACGGCCGCCAATGCACCCGCCGACCCGGCCGCGCGCTCGGACATGCTGGGCAAGTCCAACAGCCTGGCGACCCAGATCCGTTCGGCCTACCAGGAAATGCAGAACCAGCGCCTGGGCCTGAACACCCAGGTCGGCACCGTGGTCGAACAGGCCAACAGCTACCTGGCCCGCATCAATGACCTGAACGAGCAGATCTCCGCCGCCCGTTCCAAGGCCGGCGGCCAGCCGCCCAACGACCTGATGGACCAGCGCGACCAGGCCGTTTCCGAATTGAACCAATTGGTGGGCATCACCACCTACGAGCAGGGCGACAAGCTCAATATCTCGTTGGCCTCCGGCGGTCAGGCGCTGCTGTCGGGCCAGACCATTTACCCGCTCCAGGCGGTGTCCTCGTCCAAGGACATCAGCCGCACCGTGGTGGCTTACACACTGCCGGCCGGTTCCGGCGGCAAGACCGTCACGGTCGAGCTGGGCGATACCGAAGTCACCGGCGGCAAGCTGGGCGGCCTGCTGCAGTTCCGCGCCAGCTCGCTGGACGTGATGCAGAGCCAGCTCGGCCAGATGGCCGTGGGCCTGGCGCTGTCGTTCAATGAGCAGCACAAGCTGGGCCTGGACCAGAACGGCAATCCCGGTGGCGACTATTTCAGCATCGGCCAGCCCCAAGGCGTGCCGAATGCGCAGAACAAGAGCAACGCCCAGATTTCGGGCACCTTCGGCACGGTGGGCAACATCAATGCCAAGGACTACGACATTACCTTCGACGGCACCAACTACATGGTGACGCGCCTGCCCGAGGGCACGCAGGTCTATAACGGCCCGGCCACGGGCACGCCGCCGACCGCCACGCTGGACCTGGACGCCGAGATGGGCGTGCGCCTGACGATCTCCGCACCGCCGCAGGCCGGCGACAAGTGGTCGCTGTCGCCGACGCGCGACGCGGCGCGCGATCTCAAGGTGGCGATCACCGATCCCAACAAGATCGCCCTGGCCGACACCACGGGCGGCAACGCCAATGGCAAGAACGGCCTGAAGCTGGCGCAGCTGCAGACGGCCAAGGTCCTGGACCGCAGCTCCACCAGCATCAATGAAATGTTCTCGCGGGTGGTCAACACCGTCGGCGTGCAGACGCAGCAGATCAAGGCGGCGGCCACGGCGCAGGCCAACCTGATCACGCAGAAGCAGGCCGCGCAGCAGAACGTTTCGGGCGTGAACCTGAACGAGGAATACGTCAGCCTGTCGCAGTATCAGGAACAGTATCAGGCCAGCGCCCGCATCATCGACGTGGCCAGCACCATGTTCGATACGCTGCTGGGCCTGCGCGGCTGAGCAAGGCCGATGGCCGCTACACGATAAGCAATAGATAAAGATATTCGGAGCTTCACCATGCGCCTGAGCACCTCCATGATGTACGCGAACGGCCTGAAGGGCGTTCTTTCTCAGGAAACGGACATGAACCGCCTGGTCGAGCAGATCGGCAGCGGCCGCAAGTTCCTGACGCCGGCGGACGATCCGCTGGCCGCCGCGCTGTCGATCAACGTGGCGCAGACGCAGAGCATGAACGCCACTTACCAGCTCAACCGCAACACGGCCAAGACCAATCTGGGACAGGAAAGCAATGTCCTGGATTCGGTCACCACGGCGCTGGCGGATGTGCGTACCCGCGTGGTGCAGGCCGGCAACGGCACCTTTTCGGACAGTGACCGCCAGGCGCTGTCGACCGCGCTCAAGAGCGCCCGCGAAGCGCTGCTCGGACTGGCCAACAGCACCGACGGCAATGGCCAATACATGTTCTCGGGCTACCAGGGCAGCGCGGCGCCTTACGCGCAGAACGCGGCCGGCCAGATCGTGTACAGCGGCGCCACCGGCGAACGCACCATCCAGGTTGATCAATCGCGCCAGATGTCCACCAGCGACCTGGGCAAGGATATCTTCAGCCGGGCGAACCCCGGCGCGCAGGGTTACGTCAGCTCGGCCGCGCCCGGCAATACCGGCACGGCCCAGTTCAGCACGGCTTCCATCACGCCGGGTGGCGCCAACGTAGGCAAGAATTTCAGCGTGGCATTTGAGGCGGATCCGGCCACGGGCGCCATCGGCTATCGCGTCACGACCACCGATCCGACCGGCGCCACGCCGCCCGTCATCAATCCGGCGCCACCGGCGTCCCCCACCGCTTACACGGATGGCGCGGCGATCGATTTCGGCGGCGTGTCCGTCGTCATCAAGGGCAAGCCGCAGATCGGCGACATCATCAACGTCGAGAACATTCAGTCGGCCAACGTCGATGTGTTCAACACGTTGGACAATCTTATCAAGACGCTGGATGCGCCGATCGCCGGTGACGAGAAGGCGCTGGCCAAGCTGGCCAATGACCTGGCCACCGCCAACAAGAAGCTGTCCACCACCTACGACAACGTGCTGACGGTGTCGGCCTCGGTTGGCGCGCGCCTGAATGAGATCGAGGCGCTGGACGCCACGGGTACGGAGAAGGGCCTGGCCTATTCCAAGTCCCTGTTGGATCTGGAAGGTCTGGACTACTACTCGGGCGCCAGCCAACTGGCCTTCCGCCAGGTGGCGCTGCAGGCCGCGTCGGCGGCATTCATGACGATCCAGGGATCGAGCCTGTTCAGCCGCAAGTAATGCGCAGTACCCGTCGGGTCCAGGTGCCCGGCGGCCCGAAGGGCCCAGACGGACGCTGCCGGCGCCACGCCGGGGCGTCCGTGTCTGCGTGCGGCGGGAGAAATCGCAGTTTCACGTTGCCTAACGTTCGGAAGTTCCATGCTTGTCAATTTGAAAGTCCGCACATGTATCGTCCTGGTGCTCGTGTTGTTCACCGGCGCCATGTTCATCTCCAACGGCGTGGCCTGGATGGGGTTGAATTCCAGCAACGAAAAGCTGGAGCAGATCAACAAGGCCTATGGCGATCAGGCCTCGCAGCTGAGCCGCGCCTATAGTGTTTTCCTGCGCGCGCGGCTGGTGCTGAGCACATCGCTGATGGACATGCAGCAGGGCAAGACCGAGCAGGCTGGCGCGCAGGCCAAGCGTTCGGAAGGCCTGATGCAGGACGGCTACAAGATGCTGGACACTTTCCGCAAGGTGCCGCGCCTGGTGGGTTCGGAAGCGCAGGCCGCGGCGCTGGAGAGCGCCTTCAAGGAATTCGACGGCGTGATCAAGCGCCAGGCCGCCGCGCTGACCAGCATGGCGATCCAGGATTATCTGGACCTGAACGATACGGCCAGCGCCGCCAACAGCAAGTTCCGCGAAGCGATCGACGGCTATCTGGCGTTCGTCGACGCGCATACCGACGCGCTGGCCGCGCGCGCCGAGAGCGACCACAACACCGCCCGCATGGTCACCATCGCCATGCTGGCGATCGCGGTGATCCTGGCGTTGGGTTGCTGGGTGTTCATCAACCGCACGGTGCTGCGTCCGCTGCATGAGGCGGGCGGCCATTTCGACAAGATCGCCGGCGGCGATTTCACCGGCCGCGTCGAGGTGCGCAGCACCAATGAGATTGGCTCGCTGTTCGCCGCGATCAAGCGCATGCAGGAGAGCCTGACGCGCACGGTATCGGCGGTGCGTCGCGGCGTGGACGAGATCAACGTGGGTTCGCGCGAGATCTCGGCGGGCAATACGGACCTGTCCAGCCGCACCGAGCAGCAGGCGGCCTCGCTGGAAGAGACCGCGGCCTCGATGG
>MCND01000315.1_pt1 | contig 16838 bp, 11 predicted proteins | sample 778211 | NCBI WGS metagenome assembly MCND01 (sample SAMN04296812, study PRJNA304217) | bioreactor metagenome | isolation source: activated sludge enriched with benzalkonium chloride | place: Turkey: Istanbul urban wastewater treatment plant
ATCAACTGGGCGCGCATCGCCGCCCAGGTGGTGTACTACTTCCACGGCTGGCTGCGCGCCACGTCCAAGGCCGGCGACCAGGTCTCGTTCGCGGTGCCCTCGGGTAACTTCGGCAACATCCTGTCGGGCCACATCGCCCGCAGCATGGGGTTGCCGGTGCGCCGGCTGGTGCTGGCCACGAACGAGAACAACGTGCTGGAAGAGTTCTTCCGCACCGGCGTCTACCGTCCGCGTCCGGCCGAGCAGACCTACGCCACGTCCAGCCCGTCCATGGACATTTCGCGCGCATCCAACTTCGAGCGCTTCGTGTTCGATCTGGTGGGCCGCGACCCGGCCCGCGTGCAGGCGCTGTGGGCCGGCCTGGCGCGCGACGGCGCCTTCGACCTGTCGGCGCTCAAGCCCGAGTTCGAATCGCGCTACGGCTTCGTATCGGGCGCCAGCACTCACGCCGACCGCCTGGCCACCATCCGTTCGGTGTACGACGAGTCCGGCGTGCTGGTCGATCCGCACACCGCCGACGGCGTCAAGGTCGCGCGCGAGTTCGTCGAGCCGGGCGTGCCCATGCTGGTGCTGGAAACCGCCTTGCCGGCCAAGTTCTCCGAGACCATCGAGGAAGCGCTGGGCCGTCCGGCCGTGCCGCCAGGCAATCTGGCGGACCTGGAATCGCTGCCGCAGCGCGTCGAGGTCATGGACTGCGACGCGGCCGCCGTGCGGCGCTACCTCGAGGCCCACGCCAAGATGTGATGCCGGATGCCGCCAGCCCTGTAATGGCTGCTTGCGGCATGTAAGTCCTTGAAAACCCCTCACGGGCGCGTCCCGCGAGGGGTTTTTTTCGGTGTTTCCCCTGGGAAAAGGCCGGGCGATGCGGCGGTCCCGGGGCGTCGAACGGATATTACGTTCGTATGCATTTTCGCCACATCCCGTCACCGGCTGAGCGTGTTCGGGACGGTAGAGTGAATGCTCTTGCCATTCTCGGAGAACACGCTCATGAAAATCAAGAATATGGCCCTGGCTCTGGCGATGACCGGATTCGCGGTGTTGGCCGGCTGCTCCACGCCCTCGGTGATCAATCAGCGAGACGGCAGCTCGACCGTGACGTCCGACAAGCCCGAATACGACAAGAAGTCGGGCACTTATGAGTATGAGAAGGACGGCCGCAAGGTACAGATCAACAAGGACGACGTGAAGTCGATCGAAGAAGTGAAATAGGCAAGGGCGCGATTCGCGCCTCGATGGCCGGGCCTTGCTGAACCGGCCTCGATGACGCAGCCCCAATGACTAAGCCCCGGCCAGGCCGGGGCTTAGTCATTTTCGCGTCGCGCCGCCCGGGATGCATGGGCGAGGCGACGCGCGCGGACGGTCGTCAGGCGCTCAGCCCTGCGCCGCGTCCTCGGCGTGGTAGCGGCCGACGCGCTCGACTTCGTTCTTCGAGCCCAGGATCACGCTCACGCGCTGGTGCAGCTGGTCGGGCTGAATGTCGAGGATGCGCTGCGTGCCGTTGATCGACGCGCCGCCGGCCTGCTCGATCAGGAAGCTCATCGGGTTGGCCTCGTACATCAGGCGCAGCTTGCCAGCCTTGCCGGGCTCGCGCGCGTCCCAGGGATACATGAAGATGCCGCCACGGGTCAGGATGCGATGCACGTCGGCCACCATCGAGGCGATCCAGCGCATGTTGTAGTCCTTGCCCAGCGGACCGGTCTTGCCGGCCAGACAGTCGTCGATGTAGCGCTTGACCGGCGGGGCCCAGTGGCGCATGTTCGACATGTTGATCGCGAATTCCTTGGTGTCCTCGGGCACGCAGATGTCCTCGTGCGTCAGCACCCAGGAACCCATCTCGCGGTCCAGCGTGAAGCCGACCACGCCGTTGCCGATGGTCAGCACCAGCATGGTCTGCGGGCCGTAGACGGCGTAGCCGGCCGCGACCTGCTGTTTGCCGGGCTGCAGGAAGTCCGCTTCGGTCACCGGGGCGCCGGCCACGTGGTGCGGGGCGCGCAGCACCGAGAAGATGGTGCCGATCGACACGTTCACGTCGATGTTCGACGAGCCGTCCAGCGGATCGAACAGCAGCAGGTATTCGCCCTTGGGGTAGCGGTTCGGGATCGGATGGATGGTTTCCATCTCTTCCGAGGCCATGGCCGCGAGGTGGCCGCCCCATTCATTGGCTTCGAGCAGGATCTCGTTGGACAGCACGTCCAGTTTCTTCTGCACTTCGCCCTGGACGTTCTCGCTGTCCAGGCTGCCCAGCACGCCGCCGAGCGCGCCCTTGCTGACCGCGTGGCTGATGGCCTTGCAGGCGCGCGCCACCACTTCGATGAGCAGGCGCACCTCGGGCGCGAGGGCCTGGGCGGAGCGCTGCTGCTCCACCAGGTATTGGGTAAGGGTTTTGCGTTTCAAGAGGGTCTCCCTATGCTGCGAATTCCAAGGCTTTGGATACGATTTCCTGCACGTTGCGCGACAGGCCGTCCTGCGCGCGCACGCGTTGCAATGCTTCCTTCATGGGCGCGCGCAGCGCCGGCACGTAGCGCGACCAGTTGTCCAGCGCGCGCGCCAGGCGGGCGGCGATCTCCGGGTTGAGCGCGTCCAGCGCCAGCACCTGATCGGCCCAGAACGCGTAGCCCGAGCCGTCCGGGTGGTGCATGCCGCGGGCGTTGTTCAGGCAGAACTGGAACACCAGCGCGCGGGCGCGGTTCGGGTTGCGCAGGGTGAAGGCGGGATGCGCCATCAGCTCGCGCGCGTTCTGCACCGTGGTCGAGCGGGCCGTGGCCTGCAGCGCGAACCACTTGTCGATCACCAGCGGGTTGTCCCGCCACTTGTCGTAGAAGGCGGCCAGCGCCTGCTGCGGATAGTCGCCCTGGCCGTAGTTGATCAGCGCGGACAGCGCGGCCATGCTGTCGGTCATGTTGTCGGCCGACGCGTACTGCTGTTCGGCCAGGCGCTGGGCGTCCTGGTCGCCGGCGGCCATCAGGTGCGCCAGCGCCAGGTTCTTCAGCGCGCGCTTGCCGGCGGGCTCAGGCGCGGGGCTGTATTCGCCCGGCGTCTGGTTGGCGTCGAAGGCGGCGCGGAATTCGGCGGCCAACTGGCGGCCCAGTTCTGCGCGCAGGAAGTCGCGGGCCACCGACAGCGCCGGGGGATCGACGGCGGCCATGCGTTCGGCCAGCGTTTTTTCCGAGGGCAGGGCCAGCGCGCGGGCGCGGAACGCGGCGTCGATCGCGGGATCGGTCAGCAGCGCGCGCCAGGCGTCGATGAAGGCGGGGTCGGCATGCAGCGTGCGGCCGGCCTGGCGCGCCTCGGCCAGCGCCAGGATCTGGCGCGTGGCCAGTTCCTGGCCGGCTTCCCAGCGCGCGAAGGGGTTGGCGTCATGGGCCGAGAGCAGGGCCAGCTCGGCGTCGGTCCAGTCGTACTCGACGATCACCGGCGCGGAAAAGTCGCGCAGCAACGACGGCACGGGCGGCTCGGCGATGCCGTCGAAGGTCCATTGCTGGCTTTGCGTGGTCAGCTCCAGCAGCGCGGTATCCGACACCTTGCCGTCGTGCTTGAGCGGCAGGGCGCGGCCCTGGGCGTCGAGCAGCCCGATAGCGAAGGGGATGTGGTACGGCGCCTTGACGTAGTCCGCGCCAGCCTTCTTTTCGACGCCGACGGGCGCGCATTCCTGGCTCAGCGTGACCGTGCAGCGTTGCGCGGCGGCGTCGTGTTCCAGCCTGACCGTCACGCGCGGCGTGCCGGCCTGACGGTACCAGCGGCGGAACACCGACAGGTCGCGGCCGGGATGCTGGCGCACGTAGACCGATTCCATGGCGGCGACGAAGTCGTCGCAGGTCACGGCCTGGCCGTCATGGCGGCGGAAGTACTCATCCATGCCGGCGCGAAAGCCCGCCTCGCCCAACAGCGTGTGCTGCATGCGGATGACCTCGGCGCCCTTTTCGTACACGGTGGCGGTGTAGAAGTTGCCGATCTCCTGGTAGCTTTCCGGGCGGATCGGGTGGGCCATGGGACCGGCGTCTTCGGGGAACTGGGCGGCGCGCAGCGCCACCACGTCGTCGATGCGCTTGACCGCGCGGGCGCTGGCGGCGGCGGCCTCGTCCATGCCCTGCGCCATCATGTCGGCGCTGAATTCCTGGTCGCGGAAGACGGTCAGGCCTTCCTTCAGGCTGAGCTGGAACCAGTCGCGGCAGGTGACGCGGTTGCCGGTCCAGTTATGGAAATACTCGTGGCCGATGACCGATTCGATGCCTTCATAGTTGGCGTCGGTGGCGGTCTGGGCGTCGGCCAGCACATAGGCCGCGTTGAAGATGTTCAGGCCCTTGTTCTCCATCGCCCCCATGTTGAAGTCGTGCACGGCCACGACCATGAAGCGGTCCAGGTCCAGCTCCAGTCCGAAGCGGGTCTCGTCCCAGCGCAGCGCGCGCACCAGCGAATCCAGGGCCCATTCGGTCTTGTCTTCCGAGCCGGGATCGCTGTAGACCTGCAGCAATACGTCGCGGCCGCTGGCGGTGCGCACGGTGGTTTCGCGGTGCGTGAGCTTGCCCGCGACCAGCGCGAACAGGTAGCAGGGCTTGGGGAAGGGGTCTTCCCATTCGACTTCGTTGCGGCCGTCGGCCAGCTGGCGCGAGGCCAGCAGGTTGCCGTTGGACAGCAGCACGGGGTAATCGGCCGTGGCCCGCAGCGTCACGCGGTAGCGCGACATCACGTCGGGGCGGTCGGCGAACCAGGTGATGCGGCGAAAGCCCTCGGCCTCGCACTGGGTGAAGAAGTTGCCGCCCGATACGTACAGGCCCATCAGCGTGGAGTTGGCGGCCGGCTTGCAGCGGCTGACGATCTCGACCGTGGCCGTTTCGGGCAGGCCGTACAGCGCCAGGCTGTGCTCGGCCAGATGATAGCGGTCGGCGGGCAGCGGGCTGCCATCCACGCCTACCGACACGAGTTCCAGCTCTTCTCCGTCCAGCACGAGGGCCGCGTCGGCGCTGGCGCCGGGCTTGCGCCGCACCTGCATCACGCAACGCACTTCGGTCGATTCGGGCACCAGGTCGAAGCCCAGCGAGACTTCCGGAATATCGTAGGGGTAGGGCTGATAATCCTTGCGGTATACGGTTACGGGCGTGTCAGTGCGCATGGGATCCCAGTCCTTTGTGAACAAGCGCCTATTGTAGTGGCTGGGCATGCCCCAAGGGGCGGCGGCCGGCATGGGCTGCCTCGGCAAGGCCTGACTCCGCAAACTTTCGGCGTCTGCCATAGTCCAATGTCAGTATCATGGCGCCGTAGTGCGTAGAGGAGCTGCAAATGTCCGGGACATCGATTTTCAACATGGGCCGCCTGGCCGGCCTTTTCGCCGTGTCGGGGGCCATGCTCCTGAGCGGCTGCGCGGCCCCGACCGTGGCGGCGCGGGTGACCTCATTCCAGCAATGGCCCGCCGGCGTCGAGGGGCAGTCGTACCAGTTCGTGCCGGCCGACGCCTCGCAAACCAATAATCTCGAATACCAGTCGTTCCAGGACATGGTCCGAGCCGGTATCGGCGCCACCGGCCTGGTCGAGGCGCAAGCCGGCGCCAAACCGCGTTTCGATGTGTCATTCACATATGGCACGTCGCAGACCCAGGTCATGGTCCGCCGTCCGTATGATCCGGGTTTCTACGGCGGTTATGGCTACGGCCATGGCGGCTATTACGGTCCGCGTCCTTGGGGCGGCGGTTTCGGTTATTGGGGCCCGGATTGGGTGGACGTGCCCATGGTCGTGCAGCGCAACTCCCTGAGCCTGCAGATCCGGGACGTCCAGCGGGGCGGCGCCGAGGTCTATCGTTCAACCGCCTATGTGCTGAGCGAGGGCGACAATCTGCTGCGCACCATGCCATATCTGGTCCGCGCGATATTCGACAATTTCCCTGGCAATAACGGCGCTGAACGCGAGATTCAATTCCCGGTGCGATAAAGCGGGCATCGACAGTAAATACTGAAAATAAAAAATCGGCGCACCAAAATGGTGCGCCGATTTTTATTTCATACTAAAGAATAGGTTTTCTTATTCTTTGATGAGAAAACTCTCGCGTGCCGCGCCGGCGGCTTCTTCCGCGGCGAGCCAACGGGGGGCCTTGCCTCGACCGCTCCAGGTCTCCCCGGTTTGGGGATGACGGTACTTGGGCGCAACGGCGCGTTTGGCGGCGTTGGCGGGGCGGGCCGCGGCGCCGGTCTTGCGGCGGGCGGCTCCACGAGCGGGCTTCGCGCCAGCGCCATAGGCGGCGGCGATTTCTTCGGGGGTAATGTCGTACTCGCGCATCGACGTGATGATCGACGAAATCACCGGCTTGCGGCGCTTCGTTTGCAGGACTTCAGCCTTCTTTTGGAGCTTGTTGATTTCCTTCTCGATCTTTGCTTGCAGTGCTGCGTAGGTTTCTCGGGCCATGATTTATTCCTGATTATGGAACTGCTTTATTCGCCGGCGAAGACTTGTTATTTGTTATGCCCCGCATAATACCCAAATTACGTACACATTTCCCGGTTTTCAGACTGATTACTTTGTATCAAAAGCGTCCGGATGCCTTCAGCCGTGCGGGTTTCGGCTTGGAACAAGTATTGGGAATACCATTCTCAAATCTAGGACGAATTGAAAGACAGCGTACTTTGATTCAATCGGCGTGCCAATCGGCGGGCCGAGTCGTGGCAATGGCTCTTGTTTGTTTCATGTGATGCACAGATGTTGCGCGGTCCCAGTTTTGTAATCCCTTGATATGAATAGGGTTTTGGCGGGGGCGTCATCCGTTCTTCTTTTGCCGCATCAAGTATGTCCGGCGCACGCCCGTCTTGGCCGAGTGCTATTCGAGGACGCGCGCCGCATTTGAATCAGGCATTTTCGCTTTGGGCAAAGCGAAAGGAAAAGGGTGTCCGCCTGTTGATCGGTCTCTCGCATATGACAACTTCATGACAGCTTGTCAGACGACTTTGTAAATAAATTTATACATGTAAGAAGATTGCATGACGTGCGCGCCGGCAGAATATCCGTCGCTGTCCGGTTCCGCGGCGAATAAATAAGCGCGCGCGGAATTGCCGCGCGGAATTGCTTAACTGGATAGGGAAATACGGGACCAGTCCGGCGCTGTCGCGGGCTTTTCCGCCCATTTGCGCAATTGAATCGCCGTCGTTGTGGCAACCGTCGCGCATGCGCGACGCGAGGCGCGACTCGGCGTTACGATAGAGGCTTGAGCGCCATTGCGCAGACGCGCGCCGGCGCCCCGGAAGAACCCAGAGACACATGAAAATCACCGACCCCGCTATTGCTTCCCTGGCCACCGCCAAATCGCTGCTGCTCGACCCCTGGGGGCTGACCGAGGCGGATATGGCGCGCGCGCTGGGCGAGATCTTCACGCACAAGGTCGATTACGCCGACCTGTATTTCCAATACACCCGCAGCGAAGGCTGGAGCCTGGAAGAGGGCATCGTCAAGACCGGCAGCTTTTCCATCAGCCAGGGCGTGGGCGTGCGCGCCGTGAGCGGCGAGAAAACCGCCTTCGCCTATTCCGATTCGCTGTCGGCCGATGCGCTGCTGTCGTCGGCGCACGCGGTGCGCGGCATTGCCCGCCGTGGCGCCGGCAAGGTCAAGGTCGCGGCCCAGGTCGAAGCCGAACACGGCCGCAGCCTGTATGCCGATATCGATCCGGTCGCGACCCTCAGCGCTCCCGAAAAGGTCGCGCTGCTGGAACGCATCGAACGCATGGCGCGGGCGCGCGATCCCCATGTGATCCAGGTCATGGCCGGCCTGGGCGCCGAGTATGACGTGGTGCTGGTGGCGGGCAGCGACGGCCGCCTGGCCGCCGACGTGCGTCCGCTGGTGCGCCTGTCCCTGACCGTCATCGCCGAGCGCAACGGACGCCGCGAAATGGGCCATGCCGGCGGCGGCGGCCGCCTGGGTCTGGCCTATTTCACCGACGAGATGCTGCAAGGCTACGTGGAACGCGCCGTGCATGAGGCGCTGGTCAACCTGGAAGCGCGCCCGGCGCCGGCTGGCGAGATGACCGTGGTGCTGGGATCCGGCTGGCCCGGCATCCTGCTGCATGAGGCCGTGGGCCATGGCCTGGAAGGCGATTTCAACCGCAAGGGTTCCAGCGTGTTCTCGGGCCGCATCGGCGAGCGCGTCGCCTCCAAGGGCGTGACCGTGATCGACGACGGCACCATCCCCGACCGTCGCGGCTCGCTCAACATCGACGACGAGGGCAACGCCACCCAGCGCAATGTGCTGATCGAGGACGGCATCCTGCGCGGCTATATGCAGGACACGCTGAACGCGCGCCTGATGAAGACCGCCGCCACCGGCAACGGCCGCCGCGAATCCTTCGCGCACCTGCCCATGCCGCGCATGACCAATACCTACATGCTGGCGGGCGAGACCCCGCCCGAGGAAATCGTGTCCTCGGTCAAGCGCGGCCTGTACGCGGTGAATTTCGGCGGCGGCCAGGTCGATATCACCAACGGCAAGTTCGTGTTCTCGGCCTCCGAGGCCTACATGATCGAGAACGGCAAGATCACCTATCCGGTCAAGGGCGCCACCCTGATCGGCAACGGTCCGGACGCCATGAACCGCGTCACGCTGATCGGCAACGACATGAAGCTGGACTCGGGCGTCGGCACCTGCGGCAAGGATGGCCAGAGCGTGCCGGTGGGCGTGGGCATGCCCACGGTCCGCATGGAAGGCCTGACGGTGGGCGGCACGGCCTGAGCCGGATCGGGCCGGCGGGGCAGGGCGCGCGCCTGGTCCCGCCGCGCGTCGCCGCGCCGCTTGATTGTCGTCATGGCGGGCGGTTCCGTCCCGATAAACCCGCGTGACGGTGAAAAAAAATTGTGCTAGAGTCGTTTCCCATGAAATTCGCGTCCCCCGCCTTTTACTTTTATTTTTATGGTTTTCTGAAGCCGCTGGCGGAGGAAGGGACGCGCTCAATCTGAAGTTTGGAAAGAATCCCCCGAAAAAGCCGCCAGCGAACTGGCGGCTTTTTTTGCGCCGCCAGGTCCGGAACCCCCCCCTCGGGAATCGTCCCGTGGGGGACATCCAGAGGGAACCATCCCCTGGCGGGCAACCCAGGAGCAGTACCGTGTCACACAATACCGATGACCTTCGCATCCGAGAAATCAAAGAGCTGAATCCGCCGGCGCACGTCATGCGCGAATTCGCCTGCACCAAGGAGGCGTCCGACACCGTGTTCGCCGCCCGGCAGGCCATGCACCGCATCCTGCACGGCATGGACGACCGCATGATCGTCGTGATCGGCCCCTGCTCGATCCACGATACGCGCGCCGCCATCGAGTACGCCAAGCGCCTGAAGCCCGTGCGCGACCGCCTGAGCGCCGACCTGGAAATTGTCATGCGCGTGTACTTCGAGAAGCCGCGCACCACGGTGGGCTGGAAGGGGCTGATCAACGATCCCGAGCTGGACGGCAGCTTCGACATCAACAAGGGCGTGCGCGTGGCGCGCGAGCTGCTGCTGGACATCAACACGTTGGGCCTGCCGGCCGGCTGCGAATTCCTGGACATGATCACGCCGCAGTACATCGCCGACCTGGTGTCCTGGGGCGCCATTGGCGCTCGCACCACCGAAAGCCAGGTGCACCGCGAACTCGCGTCGGGGCTGTCGTGTCCGGTCGGGTTCAAGAACGGCACGGACGGCAATGTGAAGATCGCCGTGGACGCGATCAAGGCCGCCTCGCAGCCGCATCATTTCCTGTCGGTGACCAAGGGCGGCCATTCCGCCATCGTCTCGACGGCCGGCAACGAGGACTGCCACGTGATTCTGCGCGGCGGCAAGACGCCCAACTACGACGCGGCCAGCGTCGACGCCGCCTGCCAGGACATGGCCAAGTCCGGCCTGGCCCAGCGCATCATGATCGACGCCAGCCACGCCAACAGCAGCAAGAAGCCCGAGAATCAGCCGCTGGTCGCGGAAGACGTGGCGCGCCAGATGGAAGCGGGCGACGCGCGCCTGGTCGGCATGATGATCGAAAGCCATCTGCTGGGCGGCCGTCAGGACATGGTGCCGGGCACGCCGCTGGTCTACGGCCAGAGCATCACCGACGGCTGCATCGATTGGGATGCGTCGGTGGCCGTGCTGGAACGCCTGGCCCTGGCCGTGCGCGAACGCCGCCGCGTCGCGCTGACGTCCGGCAAATGAGTCCGGGTTGCGCCGTGCGCCGGCAGGCCGGCGCACGGCGCGGCGCGCTGCGGCGCAGCATGGGCGGCGGCGTAGAATAGCCGGATCATCGAATCCGGGATCCGCCAACCATGAACGCCCCCCTGCATGCCGAAACCCTGCGCCGCTCGGTGCCGGCCGCTTGTCTGGAAGCCCTGCGCGCGCGCTTCGGCGACCGCTTCTCCGAATCCGCCGCCGTGCGCGAGCATCATGGCCGCGACGAGTCGCCGTATCCCGTGATGGCGCCGGACGGCGTGGTCTTCGCGCACAGCACCGAGGAAGTGGCCGAGATCGCCAGGCTGTGCAATGAACACCGCGTGCCGCTGATTCCCTACGGCGCGGGCTCCTCGCTCGAAGGCCACATCCTGGCGATCCAGGGCGGCATCAGCCTGGACCTGTCGCAGATGAACAAGGTGCTGGCCGTCAATGCCGAAGACCTCACCGCCACGGTGCAGGCCGGCGTGCTGCGCAAGCAGCTCAACGAAGAGATCCGCAGCACCGGGCTGTTCTTCCCCATCGATCCGGGCGCCGACGCCAGCCTGGGCGGCATGGCCGCCACGCGCGCCTCCGGCACCAACGCCGTGCGCTACGGCACCATGCGCGAGAACGTCATGTCGCTGACCGTGGTCACCGCCGACGGCCGCATCGTGCGCACCGCGGGCCGCGCCCGCAAGTCCTCCGCCGGCTACGACCTGACGCGCGTCTTCGTCGGCAGCGAAGGCACGCTGGGCATCATCACCGAAGTCACGGTGCGCCTGTATCCGCAGCCCGAGGCCGTGTCGGCCGCCGTGTGCAACTTCCCCACGCTGGACGACGCCGTCCAGAGCGTGATCGAGATCATCCAGATGGGCGTGCCGGTGGCGCGCGTGGAATTCATGGACGCGGCCAGCGTGCGCGCCGTCAATCTGCACAGCAAGCTCACGTTGCGCGAGACGCCTCTGCTGGTGTTTGAGTTCCACGGCAGCCCGGCCGGCGTGCAGGAGCAGGCCGAGACCGTGCAGGCCATCACCGCCGAGCACGGCGGCATGGACTTCGAATGGGCCGAGCGCCCCGAAGACCGCAGCCGCCTCTGGACCGCGCGTCACAATGCCTACTTCGCCGGCCTGCAGCTGCGTCCCGGTTGCCGCGCCAGCACCACCGACGTCTGCGTGCCAATCTCGCGCCTGGCCGATTGCGTGCGCGAAACCGTCGATGAACTGGACCGCGCCAGCTTCCCGTACACCATCGTGGGCCACGTGGGCGACGGCAACTTCCACGTGCTGATGCTGCTCGATGCGGACAGCGAGAAGGAATGGCAGGAATCCGAGACCATCAACCACAACCTGGTGCGCCGGGCCATCGCCGCCGACGGCACCTGCACTGGCGAGCATGGCGTGGGCCTGCACAAGATGCAGTTCATGGCCGAGGAGCACGGCGACAACGCGCTGGAACTGATGCGCAGCCTCAAGCACGCGTTCGATCCGAACAACATCCTCAATCCCGGGAAGATCGTTTCCTGGTGAGGGTGCGCCCCCGGGGCGCGTGCAGAAGAACGGCGGCGCAGCGATGGCCGCCGTTTTTTTTCGCCCGGGCGACGCGGCCCGCGTGGGTTCGCGCCGGCGTGCATTTACCGTCGGTTACGTGGGCGAACATTCGCCGGTTACATGCGCGAACGCCGTTTCATACGGGGCTGCGCTGTCGATGCGGGTAAATCCCGGCCTGCGTCCGCCCAGCGGGCGCGCTATTGTTTCATCCATGAACTCACTGGTCGAAACCGGCCTGGCGCAAGCGCAGCCGCCTTATTCTCCGCAGCAATTGATCGAGGCCCTGTTGGCCGCGTTGCCCGCGCACTGCGTGCTGTTTCGCGAAGAGGACACCCGCCCCTACGAATGCGACGGCCTGTCGCTATACCGCGCCTTGCCGGCCGTCGTGGCGCTGCCCGAGACCGAGGAGCAGGTGCAGGCCGTGATGCGCATCTGCAAGCGCCTGAACGCGCCGGTGGTGGCGCGCGGCGCCGGCACCGGCCTGTCCGGCGGCGCCATGCCGCACAGCCAGGGCGTGCTGCTGGGCCTGTCCAAGTTCAACCGCATCCGCCGCATCGATCTGGCAAGCGCCACCGCCGTGGTCGAGCCCGGCGTGCGCAACCTGGCGATATCCGAAGCGGCCGCCCCCTACGGCCTGTACTACGCGCCCGATCCCTCCAGCCAGATCGCCTGCTCCATCGGCGGCAACGTGGCCGAGAATTCCGGCGGCGTGCACTGCCTGAAGTACGGCCTGACCGTGCACAACGTGCTGCGCGCGCGCGTGGTCACCATCGACGGCGACATCGTCGAGCTGGGCTCCGAGGCACCGGACGCGCCGGGCCTGGATCTGCTGTCGGTGTTCATCGGTTCGGAAGGCATGCTGGGCGTGGTCACCGAGGTGACGGTCAAGCTCATTCCCAAGCCGGCCTGCGCGCAGGTCGTGATGGCCAGTTTCGCCAGCGTCGAGGCGGCCGGCAACGCGGTCACGCAGGTGATCGCGGCCGGCATGATCCCGGCCGGGCTGGAGATGATGGACCGGCGCGCCACGCACATGGTCGAACCCTTCGTGCGCGCCGGCTACGACATGGACGCGCAGGCGATCCTGCTGTGCGAGTCCGACGGCACGCCCGAAGAGGTGGCGCACGAGATCGCGCGCATGGAGGCCGTGTTCCGCGATGCCGGCGCCACCCGCTGCCAGGTATCCGCGTCGGAGGCCGAGCGCCTGAAATTCTGGGCGGGCCGCAAGAACGCGTTCCCCGCCGCGGGGCGCGTGTCGCCCGATTACTACTGCATGGACGGCACCATCCCGCGCCGTCATCTGGCGCGCGTGCTGGGCGCCATCGAACAGATGGAAGACGACTTCGGCCTGCGCTGCGCCAACGTCTTCCATGCGGGCGATGGCAACCTGCACCCGCTGATCCTGTTCGATTCGAATAAACCGGACGAAGTGGAACGGGCCGAGAAATTCGGCGCCGCCATACTCGAACTGTGCGTGCAGGTTGGAGGAACCGTGACGGGAGAACACGGCGTAGGAATGGAGAAAATAAATCAAATGTGCGTGCAATTCTCGCGAGAAGAACTCGACGCGTTCCTGGCGGTCAAGCGGGCGTTCGACCCGCCGTGCCTGCTCAACCCTGAAAAAGTCATCCCCACGCTGGCACGTTGCGCCGAATACGGCAAGATGCATGTGCATGGGGGAGAGCTGAGCTTTCCCGATCTCGCCCGCTTCTAGGACGTACCCCGTATGGATTTCGTCCTGTCGGAGTTGTGCGACCAGGTCATGACGGCGCGCGCCGGCCACAAGCCCCTGTTCGTCATGGGCGGCGGCAGCAAATCGTTCTATGGCAACTACCGGCCCGTCACGCCGCAGGATGGGCATTGTCTGCTGGACATGACGCCGTATCGCGGCATCGTCAACTATCACCCGTCCGAACTCGTCGTCACGGTGCGCGCCGGCACGCCGCTGGCCGACCTGGAGGCCGAGCTGGCCGCCCACGGTCAGATGCTGGCCTTCGAGCCGCCGCATTTCGGGCCCGCCGCGACGGTGGGCGGCTGCGTGGCGGCCGGCTTGTCCGGGCCGCGCCGCATGAGCGCGGGCGCCTTGCGCGATTTCGTGCTGGGCGCGCGGCTGCTGGATTCCGACGGACGCATGCTGTCCTTCGGCGGCGAGGTCATGAAGAACGTGGCCGGCTACGACGTGTCGCGCCTGCTGGCCGGTTCGCACGGCATCTTCGGCGCCATCCTGGAGGTGTCGCTCAAGGTCGTGCCGAAGCCCATGCAGGAAGTGACGCTGGCGCGGCCCGCCACGCAGGCGCAGGCGCTGTCCTGTTTCGCGCAGTGGCGCGGCAAGCCGCTGCCGGTGTCCGCGACCAGCTGGAGCGGCGACGCCGATGGCGGCGAGGGCATGCTGTGCGTGCGCCTGTCCGGCGCGCCGCCCGCGCTGGCCAGCGCGCGGCAGCAGATCGGGGGCGACGCGATGGAACCGGACGCGGCGCAGGCCTGGTGGCGTTCGCTGCGCGAGCAGACCCACACCTTCTTCGAACCCGGCAAGCCGCTGTGGCGGCTGGCCCTGCCGCCGACGGCCGCCGCGCTCGATCTCGGTCCGACGCTGCTGGAGTGGGGCGGCGGCCAGCGCTGGCTTTGTGGCAATTACGAGGCGGCCGCGCTGCGCGAGCGCGCCGCCAGCCTGGGCGGGCACGCCACGCTGTTCCGGCCGGCGGGCATGTCCGTGCCGGAGGATGGCGTGTTCCATCCGCTGGCGCCAGCGCTGGCGCTGATCACGCGCCGCCTCAAGCAAGAACTCGATCCCGCCGGGCTCTTCAACCCCGGCCGCCTGATCCTGGAGCTGTAGCACGCCATGCAAACCCATCTGGCTTCCTGGGCGAAAGACACCGATCTGGGCAACGAGGCCGACGCCATCCTGCGGCGCTGCGTGCACTGCGGTTTCTGCACGGCCACCTGTCCCACCTATCAGGTCCTGGGCGACGAGCTAGACAGCCCGCGCGGGCGCATCTATCTGATCAAGCAGGTGCTGGAAGGCGCCGAGCCCACGCAGTCCACGCAGCAGCATCTGGACCGCTGCCTGACCTGCCGCAACTGCGAGACCACCTGCCCGTCGGGCGTGCAGTACGGGCACCTGATCGATATCGGCCGCAAGATCGTCGACGAGCGCGTGCCGCGCTCCTGGGCCGAGCGCACCAAGCGCAAGCTGCTGCGCCAGGCCATGCTGTCGCCGCTGTTCGGTCCCGCGATGCGCCTGGGCCAGGCCGTGCGCGGCGCACTGCCGCAGGCGCTGCGCCGCAAGGTGCCCGAGCGCCGCGATCCGGGCCGCCTGCCGCAGGTGGCCGGGCACGCGCGCCAGGTGCTGATGCTGGCCGGCTGCGTGCAGCCGTCCATGATGCCCACCATCGACGCCGCCACCATCCGCGTGCTGGATGCGCTGGGCATCGGCGCGCGCATCGCGCCGGGGGCGGGCTGCTGCGGCGCGGTCAGCTTCCACCTGGATGAACAGGACGCGGCGCTGGCGCAGATGCGCGCCAACATCGACGCCTGGTGGCCGCTGGTGCGCGACGGACGCGTCGAGGCCATCGTGATGAACGCCTCGGGCTGCGGCGCCATGGTGAAGGAATACGCGCATCACCTGCGCAACGATCCGGCCTACGCGCAACGCGCGGCGGACATCGTGGCGCTGGTCAAGGACGTGGCCGAGATCGTCGCGCCGCAGGCGCAGGCGCTGCGCGCGCGCTTGCCGCAAGCGCCGCGCGCGGCCTTTCATCCGCCGTGCACGCTGCAGCATTGGCAGGGCCTGCGGCCCTTGTCGGAGCAGCTGCTGGCGGACCTGGGATTCGAATTGCAGCCGTTCGCCGACAAGCATCTGTGCTGCGGCTCGGCCGGGGCGTATTCGGTGCTGAACCCGGACATCGCGCTGGAGCTGCGCGACCGCAAGCTGTCGGCCATCGCGGCGGGCGGTCCGGACGTGATCCTGTCGGCCAACATCGGCTGCATCGGCCACCTGCAAAGCGGCACCGACACGCCGGTGCGGCATTGGGTCGAAGTGGTGGACGAACTGCTGCGCCAGCCGGCCGACGGCCGGCGCCAGGAAGCATAGCGCCAGCCGTCAGCCGCCAGTCGGCCAGCGCTGGAAAACATGGCCCCCGCCCGGACCGGCATCGGGCGGGCAGGGGCCGGGCCGGCGGTCTATTCGACCGCCTTCACCATGTCCTCGAGCACCTTCTTGGCGTCGCCGAACACCATCATGGTGCGGTCCATGTAGAACAGCTCGTTGTCCAGCCCGGCGTAGCCCGAGGCCATCGAGCGCTTGTTCACGATCACCGTGCGCGCCTTGTAGGCTTCCAGGATGGGCATGCCGGCGATCGGCGACTTGGGATCGTTCTTGGCGGCCGGGTTGACCACGTCATTCGCTCCCAGCACCAGCACCACGTCGGTCTGGCCGAACTCGCTGTTGATGTCCTCCATCTCGAACACCTGATCGTAGGGCACCTCGGCCTCGGCCAGCAGCACGTTCATGTGGCCGGGCATGCGGCCGGCCACCGGGTGGATGGCGTACTTCACCGTCACGCCGCGCTCGGTCAGTTTCTCGGCCAGTTCCTTCAGCGCATGCTGGGCGCGCGCCACGGCCAGGCCGTAGCCGGGCACGATGGTGACGCTTTCGGCGTTGGTCATGAGGAAGGCCGCATCGTCCGGGCTGCCCGACTTCACGCTGCGTTGCTGGCCGTCGCCCTGCTGCGCGCCGCCGCCCGCCTGCGCGCCGAAGCCGCCCAGGATGACGTTGAAGAACGAGCGGTTCATGGCCTTGCACATGATGTAGGACAGGATCGCGCCCGACGAGCCCACCAGCGAGCCGGCGATGATCAGCATGGGGTTGTTCAGCGAAAAGCCGATACCCGCCGCCGCCCAGCCCGAGTAGCTGTTCAGCATGGACACCACCACCGGCATGTCCGCGCCCCCGATCGGGATGATGATGAGCACGCCCAGCACGAAGGCGATCAGCGTCATGATGATGAACGGCGTCCATTGCTGCGTCAGCATGAACCACACGCCGGCGGCCAGCATCAGCAGCGCCAGCGCCAGGTTCAGCATGTGCTGGCCGGCGAACACCACCGGCGCGCCCTGGAACAGGCGGAACTTGTACTTGCCCGACAGCTTGCCGAAGG
>MCND01000316.1_pt1 | contig 16777 bp, 13 predicted proteins | sample 778211 | NCBI WGS metagenome assembly MCND01 (sample SAMN04296812, study PRJNA304217) | bioreactor metagenome | isolation source: activated sludge enriched with benzalkonium chloride | place: Turkey: Istanbul urban wastewater treatment plant
CACCTGCGGATTGGTGGAGAACGGCAGCATGCCGTCCCAATCCATCTCGCCGGTGCCTAGCACCGGCAGGCGCGGATCGTGGCCGGGCTTGCGCTTGGGATAGAAGCCGGTGTGCGCGTAGCCGATATTGCCGCGATCGTCGGCGTAGTACCAGTTGATGGTCAGCGCGTGACGCGCCGCCTGGGTCTTCCACTGGTCCCAGTTGGCCGACTGCGTCTTGCGCACCCAGGCCAGCAGCGACTGCATCTCATAACCCTCCCAGGCACGCGCCTTGGCGTAGGCGACGTGCTGCGACTCATCGAACTTGACGATCAGGCCGTGCACGCTGCGGTACACATCCATCAGCACCGGCTCGCCGCCCTTGACCAGAATGAGTTCGCTGCGTTTCTCCATGCGTTTCCACTGGCCGTCGTGGAAGTAGCGCGTGCGGTCGGCGGGATCCAGCTTCTCGGCGTAGATGTCGACGTCGTCGCCGAAACCCGCCGTCGACCCCCAGGCCACGTGCGCGTTGTGGCCGAACAGCACGCTCGGATAGGCGAAGGGCGTGTTGCCCACCACATCGAAGCCCGCGCCGTGCAGGCCGATGCCGTAGGTGTAGGCGGGGTTCCACCAGCCGAACTGGGGCCCGTTCAGCAGGATGGCGCGCGCATCCCGGGCGTGGTCGCGCCCGACGAGCCAGATATTGCTGGTGGTGGGCCAGCCCGCGATGCCCGGCTGGCCGGACTCGGCGAACTGCGCCAGCAGCCGTTCGCGCAGCGCGTCCGGCGGGCCGTCCAGCACGCCGCGCGTCTGCGGATCGCGCGGCACGCGCTCCAGCATGGGCGGCGTGCCGTCGTAGCGCGGCAGCGCATAGGACAAGGCCGACGCGCCCGGGGCGGCGGCGCCCGATGTGGCGACGCCCGGCCGGTAGCTGCCCTCTTCCTCCGGCACGGTGACCGGCGCGCGGCTGTCCGTCATCCAGCGCAGCTGGTTGAATATCTGCATGGCCCGCGCCTCGCCGTGCCGGTCCTTCAATGCGGTCAGCAGCGCCAGGTTGTCGATCTCGCTGTTGGCATCGGAAAAACGGTTGGCCATGGTGCCCACGTACACCATCGCCACGTCATAGGCGGTCCAGTCCGACGGCTGGAATTCCAGGTCGTTGAATTCCTTGGGCATCAGGCGGCCGGGCTCGGCGCGCACCCGCGCGATCCAGGCATTCATGCCGGCGGCGTAGCCGTCCAGGATCTGGCGATCTTCCGGCGACATCGCGGCCAGCTGGCGCTGGATGCGCTCGGGCGAGAAGTTGCCGCGTATGGACTTGTCGAACGCCACCATCGACGGCCCCAGCACTTCCGCCGTCTTGCCCTGCGTGGCGCGGCGGGCCATTTCCATCTGGAACAGCCGGTCCTGGGCCACGGCGTAGCCGTAGCCGTAGAAGATGCCGTGCACCGTGGCGGCATAGACATGGGGCATGCCGTATTCATCGCGGCGGATGGTGACCTGGCCGCTGGCGGCGGGCCGCGAGGCGGGAACGGCGGCGGCGGAAACGGGGGGCGACGATTGCGGTGCAGGCGCGGCGTGAACGCCCGCGTGCGCACAGGCCGCCAGGATGGCGGCCGACAGGAATTGCTGCTTCATTTGAATCTTGTCTCCATGAACAGTGACGCCGGGCCATGCCGGCCCCGCGCGCCGCGCGGCGCCTCTGCGGACGCCATCGCGGCTTCATGATACGGAGAGCCAATTTATAATTCCAATGCATTTATTTCATACATTTCATGCGTTCGAATTATGGATTTCCAGAAGCTCAAGCACCTGCTCGCCGTGGTCGAACATGGCACGTTCTCGCGCGCGGCGGAAGCGGTCAACCTGTCGCAGCCCGCGCTCAGCCGCAGCATCCAGGCCCTGGAAACCGAGCTGGGCCTGCCGCTGCTCGACCGCGGCACGCGCCGGCTACGCCTGACCGCTTACGGCGCCTGCGCCGTGGAGCGCGCGCGCCGCATGCGCCACGAAGAGACCGAGCTACAGCGCGAACTCAAGCGCATGCACGGCGGCGAATCCGGCAGCCTCAACATCGGCCTGAGTCCCACTCCGGCCTCGTTGCTGCTGTCTCCCCTGCTGGCCCATATGACGGCGCGCCATCCGCAGGTGCGCGTCAGCGTGGAGCTGGGCGCGACCGATGCGCTGCTGGCGCTGCTGCGCGCCGAACGCATCGACGCGCTGGTCTGCGACGCGCGCCTGCTGCACGACGCGCCGGACATCTACGCGCAGCCGCTGGCGCCGTTGCGCGCCGGCCTGGTGTGCCGGGCCGGACATCCCATCCTGGCGCATCGGCGCGTCGGCGTCGCGCAGATCCGGCAATACCCGGTCGCGTCCACCTCGCTCAGTCCGGAAGTCTCGCTGCGGCTGGCCGAGACCCTGGGCCCGGGCGGCGCGCCCGAGCAAATGGTGACCGTGCGCTGCGAGAACCTGGAAGCGCTGACGCGCCTGGCGCTGGACAGCGACGCGCTGCTGCTCGGCGTGATCAGCGTGACCCGCCGCGAGCAGGAAGCCGGCCTGCTGCGGGAAGTGCCCATCGCGCCGGACCGCGAGCGGCGCGGCCACTATGCGCTGGCGCGCCTGGCCGGCCGCACGCCGTCGACGGTGCTGGATGCATTCCATGCCTACACGCGGCAGTGCTGGACCGACCTCGCGGCCTACGCGCAACGATCGCGTTGAAAAAAACCGACAGGGTCCGCGTACGCGGTTGATTCACATGTGTCCGTTCTATAGAATCATTCGTTCGGGCATTCGTCCTATTTTCTTATCTTCATTCAACACACCACTGGGAGGCGCAAGATGATGAATCCGCATACCGCCATCCCGCGCGTGTCTCCGCGACGCTCCTAAGTCGTCGCCCGCGCGGACCCATCGCCTGACGCGTATCAGGCGACTGGTCCTCCGCGCCTGTCACCAACCCAAAACGCAATGCCCGCGCCCACCCGGCGCCGGGTCGTTTTTCCTCCTTTACACAAGGATTCCTGGCGCGTCCCGTGGCGTCAGGCCATTGCATATGGCTATCAAAAAATCGAATCAACGAGGACAGGCCTTCACGGATGTCCTGGGCTATACCTTCCGCCACTGGGCCCGGCAGCCCCTGCGCACGCCGCTCATCATGGCGCTGGCGCTGCTGGCGGCCGTCGCCGACGTGCTGACCCCGCTGTACGCCGGCAAGCTGATCGACGCCGTGGCCTCCGGCGCGGCCGGCGACGCGCAGGTCTGGCACGCGGCCATGACGGCATTCTGGCTGCTGGTCGCGTTGGGCCTGGGCGCCATGCTGCTGCGCCAGGCCGTGTACTACAGCATCATCGGCTTCACGCTGCGCATGATGAACGGCATGATGTCCAGCGCCTTCCACCGCGTGCAGCGCCTGTCCACCGACTGGCACGCCAACAGCTTCGCCGGTTCGACCGTGCGCAAGATCACGCGCGGCATGTGGGCGGTCGACCAGCTCAACGACACGCTGCTGATCGCCCTGCTGCCCTCGGTGGTGATGCTGGTGGGCGCCACCGCGCTGCTGGGCTGGCACTGGCCGCTGATGGGGCTGGTGGTGGGCCTGGGCTCGGTGATGTATATCGCGTTCACCGCGCTGCTGTCGCTGCGTTACGTGGCGCCGGCCGCGCGCCTGGGCAACGCCTGGGACACGCGCATGGGCGGCGCGCTGGCCGACGCCGTGACCTGCAACGCCGTGGTCAAGGCCTTCGGCGCCGAACGGCGCGAGGAAGCGCGGCTGGCGCGCGTGGTCGACAAGTGGCGCCGCCGCACCCGCCGCACCTGGATGCGCGGCACGCTGAACGCCGGCGTGCAGGGCGCCATGCTGGCGCTGATGCAGGTCGCCATGATCGGCGCATCGCTGTGGCTGTGGGCGCGCGGCCAGGCCAGCGTGGGCGACATCACCTTCGCGCTGACCATGTTCTTCATGCTGCAGGGCTATCTGCGCGAAGTGGGCACGGACATCCGCAACCTGCAACGCTCGATCAACGACATGGAGGAACTGGTGACGCTGGAACGCCAGCCCCTGGGCGTGGCCGACAAGCCGGGCGCGGGCGCGATCCGCATCACCGAGGGCGAGATCCGCTTCGACGACGTGACCTTCCGCTACGGCGCGCACGACACGCCACTGTACGAGCATTTCTCGGCGCGCATCGCGCCGGGCGAGCGCGTCGGGCTGGTGGGCCATTCGGGTTCGGGCAAGACCACGTTCATCAAGCTGATCCAGCGCCTGTACGACGTCAACGAAGGCCGCATCCTGATCGACGGGCAGGACATCGCCCAGGCGCAGCAGGCCTCGCTGCGCCGTCAGATCGCGATCGTGCAGCAGGAGCCCATCCTGTTCCACCGCACGCTGGCCGAGAACATCGCCTACGGCCGGCCCGGCGCGACGCAGGCCGAGATCGAGCACGCGGCGCGGCAGGCCAGCGCGCACGACTTCATCATGCGCCTGCCCAAGGGCTATGACACGATGGTGGGCGAGCGCGGCGTGAAGCTGTCCGGCGGCGAGCGCCAACGCGTGGCGATCGCTCGCGCCTTCCTCGCGGACGCGCCCATCCTGATCCTGGATGAGGCCACGTCCAGCCTGGACAGCGAAAGCGAGGTGCTGATCCAGCAGGCCATGGAGCGCCTGATGGAAGGCCGCAGCACGCTGGTGGTGGCGCACCGGCTGTCCACGGTGCGCGCGCTGGACCGGCTGCTGGTCATGGACCATGGCCGCGTGATCGAGGAGGGCAATCACGAGACGCTGATCCGTCGTCCCGGCGGCGTCTACCGCCGCCTGTTCGAGCGCCAGGCGTTGGAGCTGACCAAGGGGATGTCGCTGGAGGAGCTGCGCGGCGACGCGTCGCGCTTCGTCGACGAACCCGAGGACAGCGACCTGGCGCTGGATCCGCGCTGAGGCCGCGTGGCGCCGGCCGCCAGCGGCGGTCGGCGCCAGACGCCGCCAGCCGCTGGCGCGTACCGGGGGGCCGCTATCAAGCCGGCCGCTCGGCCAACGTCAGGCGCAGGCCGAAGCCGATCAGCGCGGTGCCAAAGACCAGGCTCTGGATCTTCTGCGCCTTCGGGCTGGCCGACAGCCAGCGCCCCATCGCGCCGCCCGCCAGCGCGCACAGCACATCGAACGCCAGCCCCAGGCTGACCAGGATCACGCCCAGCACGGCGAACTGCCGGCCCACCGGACCGCTCGCCGGCGACACGAACTGCGGCAGCAGCACCGAGCAGAACAGCAAGGCCTTGGGATTGAGCACATTGGTCAGCACGCCGGACATCAGCGCGCCGCGCCAGCTGGTCGTCTTCGCGGCGTCGGCCGCGCCGCCGGCCTCGTAGGACATGGGACCGGCGCGCAGCAGCTTCACCCCCAGCCACATCAGATAGCAGCCACCCGCCAGCCGGGCCGCGTCGAAGGCCCAGGGATGCGCGCGGAACAGCGCGGCCAGCCCCAGCGCCGCCAGCGTGACGTGCGCGGCGCGCGCGATCGCCAGCCCCAGCGCCACCGCCAGCGCGGGCGCCCGTCCGCGCAGCAGCCCGGTTTCGAGCAGCAGGATCATGTCCGGACCCGGCACCACATAGACGATCACCAGTGCCCCTAGAAACAACGCCATATCGGCCATGACGGCCCTCCTTCGATCTTGCTGCGCAGGGCGTCATTCTAGGAAAAACGGGCTGGCATGTGCTTGCGATTCATGCCAATGAGACTATCATTATTAGCACGAGTGACTATCAAAAAAACAGTTTCTTCAATTCCATGCCAAACCCATCGCCCAAGCATCAACTGGACGGCTACGACCGCCGCATCCTGGAAGCCCTGCAGAAGAACGGCAGGCTGAGCAATGTCGAGCTGGCCGAGCAGATCGGCCTGTCGCCCTCGCCCTGCCTGCGCCGGGTGCGCATGCTGGAGGACGCGGGCGTGATCCAGGGCTATGAAGCCCGGCTGGCGCCGGACGAGGTCGGCCTGGGACTGACAGTGTTCGTGGGCGTCAAGGTCGAGCGCCACCACGAGCGCGACGCCGCCCGCTTTCGCAAGGAGGTCAGCGCGCTGCCGGAAGTGATCGCCGCGCACCTGGTGTCCGGGGAGTCCGATTTCCTGTTGCAGGTGGTGGTACCGGACCTGCGCGGCTACGAACGCTTCCTGCTCGACACGCTGCTCAAGCTGCCGGGCGTGAAGGACATACGCAGCAACTTCGCGATCCAGACCGTCAAGCCGCAAAGCCCGCTGCCGCTGGATCATCTGGCGCGCTGAGGCGCGCGGGGCGGCGCGCTGCCGCCCTTGCCCGCCGCCAGCGGCGGCCGCGCCGCGCCGTCAGCCCGGCATCGCCGCCGCGGCGCGCGCCACCTTTGCCGACCGGCTCTCGAAGCGCGCCTGCGATTGCGCCAAGTAGCGCTGCACGATGGCCGGGTCCGAGGTTTTCGGCGTGCCGCCGGGGAACGGCGGCTCGGGGTCGTACTCGACCTGCAGCTGGATCAGCTTGGCGACGTCCTCGCCGCACAGATCCGCGACCACCCTCAAACCCATGTCTATACCCGAGGTGACGCCGCCCGCCGTGTAGATATGGCCGTCCACGCACATGCGTTCGTCGCTCGGAATGGCGCCGAACCGCGACAGCAGTTCACGCGCGCGCCAATGGCTGGACGCGCGCCGGCCGCGCAGCAGACCCGCCGCGCCCAGCAGCAGCGAACCGGTGCAGATGCCGAACACATACCTGGCGGCCAGCCCCTGCCGGCGCGTGAAATCCACCCATTCGGCGTCGATGATGGCATCATCCGTGCCCGGCCCGCCGGGCGCCACCAGCAGGTCGCAGGGCGGCGCATCGGCCAGGGTGCGCGTCGGCACGAAGGCCAGTCCGTGGTCGGATCGCACCGGGTCCCGCGTTTTTGCGACAAAATCAACAGTGAAGCCCGGCGCGCTCGCCAGCACTTCGTAAGGCCCGGTCATGTCGAGCTGGGTCAGTCCTTCGAACAAGAGAATATTGACATGCATGACGATGCTCCATCGGAAAAGCCAGACCCGAGCTTATGCGGAGCAACCGGCCCGCGCGTGCCAATCATCGCGCCGATTGCGCCAAAACGCGTCGTCTTCGTGCTGTACGACGGCTTCCAGCCGCTGGATCTGGCCGGCCCCTGGCAGGCGTTCAGCTCCGCCAACGAGGAAGCCGAGGCCGCGCTGTACCAGCTGGGCACCGTGGCCGCCGAACCCGTGGTCGCCACCTGGGACCAGGGCCTGCGCATGCAGGTGGACTGCACCTTCTCGGAAGACGGGGATGGTCCGGTGGACATGATCGTGGTGCCCGGCGGCCCCGGCGTGGAGCGCGCCAGCGCCCATGGCGAGACGCGCGCCTGGCTGCGCCGGCGCGACGCCGGCACGCGCCGCACTTGCAGCGTCTGCACCGGCGCCTTCCTGCTGGCTTGCGCCGGCCTGCTCGACGGCCGCGTCGTCACCACGCACTGGCGCTCGGCCGACCGGCTGCGCCAGCTGTACCCCGCGCTGCGGGTGGAGGACGACCGCCTCTACGTGGACAGCGGCAAGTACTGGACCTCGGCCGGCGTCTCGGCCGGCATCGACCTGGCCCTGGCCCTGATCGAGCGCGACCACGGTCCCGAACTGTCGCAGCAGGTGGCGCGCCGGCTGGTGGTCTTCATGCGCCGCGGCGGCGACCAGCGCCAGTACAGCCAGACCCTGCGGCTGCAGGACCGCGCCGGCGCGCCGTTCCGCGAGCTGGTGCAGAAGATGGAGGCGCGACTGTCGGCCCGCTGGTCGATCGACGACATGGCCGACGCCTGCGGCATGTCGCGCCGCACCTTCCAACGCAAGTTCATCGCGCATTTCGGCGTGGCGCCCACGGAAGTGCTGCGCATGCTGCGGCGCGAGCGCGCCGGCGCCGTGCAGGCGACCGGCAAGATGTCGAAGAAGGAAATGGAAAGGCACCTGGGGCCGATGGGCTAGCCCTGGGCGGCCCCGACGCAAGGCAGGCTCCCCGGCTGGCCCCGTTCGCGGTCGCGCCGGCCTCATGCGCCAGGTCCGCGCTGCTACCATGCGGCATTCAACAGACTTTCAGGGACTGATATGCCGGCGCATGCGATGGAACCCCGCTATCTGCAAAAAATCCTGTTCGGACCGCCCGGCTGCGGCAAGAGCCATGCCGTGCGCCAGCTGGCGCAGCGGCAGCTGGGCATCGACGGCCAGGACGACGCGCTGATCGAAGCCACATTCCATCCCGAATATGGCTATGGCGATTTCGTCGCCAAGCTCTTGCCGCAATCGCGCATCCAGCAGCAGGAGTTCGAGCTGTCGCAAGAGCCCGACAAGGGCTGGAACGGCCTGCGCCTGAGGGAAGTCCACGACGGCGCCCGGATCGAATACCGCATCCACGCCGGCCCGCTACTCAAGGCGCTGGCGCGCGCCTATACCGGCGATGGTCCGGTGCTGCTCGCCATCGACGAAATCAACCGGGGCAACTGCGCCCAGATCTTCGGCGACATGTTCCAGCTGCTCGACCGCGACGCGGAAGGCTGGTCCCAGTATGCGATCGACCTGAGCGACCTGCATCGCGCGGCGCTGGAAACCGAACTGGAACGGCTCGGCAAGACGCTGGCCGACCTGCCGCGAAAAGTCGCCGTCTCGGTCGACGCCAAGGGCATTCCCCGCATCAAGCTGCGGCTGCCGCCCCAGCTCTCGCTGATCGGCACCATGAACACCAGCGATGAATCGGTCTATTACATGGACACCGCGTTCAAGCGCCGCTGGGACTTCGAGCACATGCCCTGGCAGGGCGCGGGGGACGATGAGGCCATGCAGACGCAACGGGACGCGCTGCTCGAAGGCACCCCGCACCGCTGGATCGACTTCCTGTCGCGCCTGAACAGCCACATCGCCGAGACCTTCGCCGGCCGCAACGTGGACGACAAACAGATCGGCCTCTGGTTCCTGCGCAACAGCCAGACCGGGCGGAACAAGGCGCTGGCCGCGCTGCGGGAAAGCCTGCGTCCGCTCATCAATACCGAGCTGCAGAGCGAATGGGTCAAGGTGTTCCCCGGCGCGGAAAACTACGATCTGGGCAGAAACCTGAAAGTGGCGTCCATTAGCAGCGCATATAAGAAACACGGCGCGGACTGGCCGGAAGCCGATATCGACCCCACCCGTCCGCAAAGACTCGCGCAAACGCTGATCGACAGTCTGAACAGGCAGATCCGCCCCGTCGTCATACCCCGCGAGGCCATCCGCAACAAACTCATGTTCTTCCTGTGGGACAACGTCTTCTCCCGCGACAGCGAGCCGCTGGCGCAGCTGGTCCTGGCTCCGGACGCCGAGACCAAGCCGCCGCGCACCTTCGGCGACTTCGCCTCCGACGACAACCTGGCGCGCATGATCGACACGCTGATGGCCGCCACGCCCGCCGCTACGCAGACGTGAACACCTGGCATATCGAACTGGCGGGTCCGGAATCAGCGACCTCGCAGGAATCCTATGTTGGACTGGTGCGGGACACGCTCACCGGCCGCCACACGCTCCGTCTGCCGATCGGATACGCCCTGCCCCCCGACCCCTCCCCGCACGAGCACCTGGGCCGCATCACGCGGGCCATCGCGCATTTCTGCACGCTGTTCGCCGACCACAAGATCGCCGATTGCCGTCGTGACGGCCTGCTCGATGGCACGGACGGCCAGCGCCTGACGCCCGGCGACGGCCCCGCTCCCGGGTTCTCTCGCATGCGCGCATGCCTGGCCTTGATCAGGCGCCTGCGGAACCCGCATTTCCTGGCGGAAGTGCGCAAGCCCGGGCTGAGCAGCCAGTTCAATGATCGCCAGATCAGCCGCGCCTTGGAACACGCGCATTTCCTGCCCGACGGAACGCCGGTATTCGAGCAGATGTGGGGATCGAGCCGGCAACTCGGCATCAAGCATGACGACTACTCCGGCCTGGCGGTCTGGGTCGCCCTGGACGCGCTCGACCATCTGTTCCCGGACAGCGCGGGCACCGCGCTCAGCCCCGGGCTGCGTGCCGAGTGCGCCGCCATCGCCGCGCAGTTCGCGAACGCTTACCGGCTCCCCCCCGATGCATCGATGTATGCGGGCAAATCGGACCGGACCCTGTCCACGCTGCGCTCCGCGCTGGCCAGAATGAGCACCCAGGCGCCCGCCGTCTACGCCGCCACCCGCGAACTACAACACTTGCTGGATGTGTACCTGAATCACGAGATGAACGGCTCGGGCGATATCCGTGGCGTGGCGGGCTTTTACCAGGTGTGGGAAGCCGCCTGCCTGCAACATGCGCGCGCGCGATATGGCGACGACCGGATCCACACATGCGACCCGCAGTTCGCAGGTCCGGCAACCCCTGCCACCCTGCGTCGCTGGCAGGACAACCGGGAGCGCGTCTTCGCGCGCAACGGCAGGGATCGCAGGCCGGATCTGGTCCTGCTGAACGAGGACGGCCGACATACGCTGATCGATTTCAAGTACAGCCTGGCATTCGGACGGGACGCAGCCTTCTACTCACGCCGTCCCGCCGCGCCCGACCTCAAGTCGCTGAAGCCGACCCGCGACTCCATCGAGGAATTCAAGGAAGCGCTCAAGCAGGCCCAGGACGTGAACAACGCGGAGGCGTACCGCTGGCTGTACATGCAGCATCAGCTCGAAACACACCATGACGATGCCGTCGATATCGAATTCTGGGTGCCCGCGTTCGAGGCCGAAGCGATACCGGTTGCCTGGTCCGTGCGTGGCATCGGGCCCAGGCACGCGGGATCCGGATTTCGCGGCTTCTTGGTCAGGCACCAGCCCACCGCCACGCTGCTCTCCGACTTCGCCGCGAAATTCCGCCTCTTGTAGCGTCGCGCCGCCTTACCCCGCCACCCCCACCGACACCCCGCCGCACACATGGATCAGCTGCCCGGTCACGAAGGCGGCGCGCCGGTCCATGAACATGGCCACCACGTGCGCCACTTCTTCCGGCAGACCGCTGCGCCCCACCGGGATCGCGGCCTCCAGCGCGCGCGTGCGCGGATCGCCGGGGGGATTCGACGCGTTGAACAGTTCCGTCGCCACCGGCCCCGGCGCCACGGTGTTCACCGTAATGCCGTCGGCCGCCAGTTCCAGCGCCCAGGTCCGCGTCATGGCCGCCAGCGCGCCCTTGGACGCGCCATAGGCCGTGCGCCCAGGCTTGCCCAGCGCGGCGCGGCTGCCGATGTTGACCACGCGTCCGTGGCGGGCCGCGCGCATGCCCGGCAGCAGCGCCTGCAGCAGCACGACGGGCGCCACGAGGTTGACGGCCATGGTGCGCGCCAGCGCGTCCTGCGTGACGGCCTCGATGCCGGCGACCTCGATCATGCCGGCGTTGTTGACCAGATGCAGCACGGGGCGCGACGCGGCCAGTTCGCGCGCGGCCTCGCCCGCCGCCCGCGCGTCGGCCAGATCCACCGAGCGGAAGGTCTCGCCCGGCAACAGGGACTCGGGCGCGCCCCGGCTGAAATTGACGGCCTCGTAGCCGTCCTCGATCAGCCGCGCGACGATGGCGCGGCCGATGCCCCGGCTGCCGCCAGTGACCAAAACGGTGCCGTTTTTCATTGCGCGGTGATGCCCTTGTCCTTGACCAGCCCGCCCCATTTGCGCCGCTCGTCCTGCTCGAACGCGGCCAGTTCCGGGCCGAACAGCGCGCCGGGCTTGGCGCCCTGCGCGGCGAAGCGCGCGGCCAGATCAGGCGAGCGCAGCCCCTCGCGGGCCGCCTCGATCAATTGCCTGACGACGGGCTCGGGCGTGCCGCGCGGTGCGTACAGGGCAAACCAGGCGGTCACGTCGAAGCCCGGCAGCCCCGATTCCGCGACGGTCGGCAGCGCCGGCGCGGACGGATCGCGCGCCGCCGACGTCACGGCCACGCCGCGCACCAGTCCGCCGTCCTGGATCTGAGCCAGCGCGCCCGGCAGGTTGTCGAACAGCAGATCCACCTGGCCGCCGGCCACCGCCGGCAGGGAAGCGGAGGTGCCCTTGAACGGCACATGCAGCATCGAGATGCCGGCCATGGCCTCGAAATAGGCGCCGGTCAGGTGCACCGACGAACCGACGCCCGGCGAGGCGTAGGTCAGCTTGCGCTCCGGATTCTGGCGCGCGGCCTGGATGATGTCGGCCACCGTGCGGTACGGCGACTTGGCGCTGACGGCGATAACGTTGGGCGTGGTCGACACCAGCGCGATCGGCACGAAGTCGCGCGCCGGATCGAAGGTCATGTTGGCGTACAGGAAGGGATTGATGCTTTGCGTGCCGATGGTGCCCAGGCCCAGCGTGTAGCCGTCGGCCTTGGCCCGCGCCACGTAGGCCATGCCGATATTGCCGCCCGCCCCCGGCCGGTTCTCGACCAGCACGGTCTGCTTCAGGCCGGGCTCCAGCGCGCGGGCGATGGCGCGGCCGAACAGATCGGCCCCGCCGCCCGGCGGATAGGGCACGACCACGGTCACGGGATGTTCGGGATAGCCGGCTGCGGCGGCCGGCCCCGTCGCCACGGCCAGCGCCGCGATGGTGAAGGCGAATGCGGCCCGCAGGGCGCGCGCATGCTGTTGTTGCGTCATGAGTCTGTCTCCTTGAGGGCCAGTGGCCCTGCCCCCGCTTTGCCGCGGGTGTCTCATGCGCGCAGCCTGCCTGCGCGCCCGATACGCACATACAAAACCACTGCGAACCCACTTTGAACCAGGCCGGCCATGCCGCGTGACGCGCCCGCCGCCAGCCGCAGGCCGTCCCGCGCCGGGGCGGCCCGGCGTCAGATGACGGCAATCGGAAGAATGCCGATGGATCAAAAGTACATAAATACGTACTATATTCATATAAACACGAAAAACCGACCGGAGACAAGCCCATGAAACGCTGGACCCGCCGGCCCGAGGGATCGACCTGGGGCGATTTCGGACCGGACGACGAGATCGGCCGCCTGAACCTGCTGACCGAAGAAAAAGTGCTGCAGGCCGTGCGCGAAGTGCGCGCCGGCAAGGTCTTCTGTCTGTCGCTGCCGCTGGACCTGCCGGGCGGCAACGTGCTCAATCCGCGCCGCCATCCGCCGGCGCTGGCGCCCACGCGCCGCGACGGCCAGCCTTACCTGAACTTCCAGATGTCGCGCCTGCAGGAAGGCGCGGTCGACGTGCTGTCGGACGACCAGGCCACGCTGTCGCTGCAATACTCCACGCAATGGGACGGCCTGAGCCACGTGGGCGCGCTGTTCGACGTGCAGGGCGACGGCCAGGCCCGGCGCGTGTACTACAACGGCTATGCCGCCGGCGTGGACGTGCTGGGCGGCGGCGATCCTGGCGCCGATGCCTGCTGCCCGCCCGGCGCCTCGTATGCGCGCCGGCTCAGCGTCAGCCGCTACGCGGAAAAAGGCATGCAGGGCCGTGGCGTGCTGCTGGACCTGGCGCGCGCCTTCGGCACCGGCCGCACGCCGGTCGGCCTGGCGCAGTTGCAGGCCGCGATGCACGAACAGCGGGTCGCGGTGGAACCCGGCGACATGCTGGTGCTGCGCACCGGCTTCGCCGAGGCGCTGGTGCAGATGGACGGCAAGCCCGACGCGCATCGCCTGGAACAGACGGGCGCGGTGCTGGACGGCGCCGACGCCGCATTGCTGGACTGGATCACCGACAGCGGCGTGGCCGCGATCTGCGCCGACAACTACGCGGTCGAGGCCTACCCCGCGCGCACGTCCGGCCCCGGCCATTCGATCCTGCCGCTGCATCATCACTGCCTGTTCAAGCTGGGCGTGCCGCTGGCCGAACTCTGGTACCTGAAGGATCTGGCCGACTGGCTGCACGCGCAGGGCCGCAACCGCTTCCTGCTCACCGCTCCGCCGCTGCGGCTGCCGGGCGCGGTCGGCTCGCCGGTGACGCCGATCGCCACAGTCTGATACCACCATCCTTCGAACCATCGCCGGCGGACTTCCGCCCCATCCGCCATCGCGCCAGCGCCCATCGAATCATTTCAATGAACACCGTGCCCGTCTCCAACGCTATTGCCGACACCTTCGCCGCTCACCTGGATGCGCTGGCCGCCGCCGATCCCGCGCGCGCCCTGCTGATCGACCCGGACGGCGCCGTCAGCGCCGCCGAGCTGCGCGCGCGCGCCGTCGCGCTGGCCGCCGGCCTGAGCCGCCTGGGATTGCAGCCCGGCCAGCGCGTGGCCATCTGGCTGCCCAACTGCGCCGCCTGGGTCGAATCCTTCCTGGCCTGCGCGCGGCTAGGCGCGCTGGCGCTGGCGGTCAACACTCGTTTCCGCGCGCTGGAAGTGGCCGACATCCTGGGGCGCGGCAAGGCCGACTGGCTGATCTTCTGGCCGGGCTTCAAGGGCATCGACTTCCAGGGCGTCCTGGACGACGTGCCGGCCGAGGCCCTGGCGCGGCTGCGCGGCGTGATCGCCATCGACGCGCCTGACGCTGCGGCGGCCGGGTTGACGGCGCCAGAGGCGTCCACCGCCACCGGCGGCGGACATGCCCTGCCCCGACACCGCTACGCCGACCTGCGCGCCTGCGCCGACGCGCCGCCGCCCGCCCAGGCCAATGCCGGCGTGCTGTGCTTCACCACGTCCGGCACCACTTCCCGGCCCAAGTTCGTGCTGCACGACCAGCGCACCCTGCTGGCGCACGGCGCGGCGGTGGCGCGCGCCTTCGGCTACGGCCCGGCCACCCGCGTGCTGGCCAGCGCGCCGTTCTGCGGCGCATTCGGCTTCTCCACGCTGGTCAGCGGGCTGGCGCAAGGCGCGCCGGTGGTCTGCTCCCCGGTGTTCGACGCGGCGGCCTCGGCGCGCGAGATTCGCGAACACGCCATCACTCATACCTACGCCAACAACGAGGCCCTGACGGGCATCATGCGCGCGGCCGCGCCCGGCGACCTGGCATCGGCGCGGCTGTTCGGCTTCGCCAGCTTCACCCCGGCGCTGGACGGCATGCTGGACCTGGCGCGGCAGCAGGACGTGCCGCTGACGGGCTTGTACGGATCGAGCGAACTCCAGGCGCTGGCCGCCGGCCAGCCGACGACGCCGGCCCGGGGCGATGTGTCGGCGCGCCTGCTGCCGGGCGGCGCGCTGGTCCATCCCGAGGCGCGGGTACGCGCGCGCGATCCGGAAAGCGGCGCCGTGCTGCCGCCGGGACAGTCGGGCGAATTGGAAATCCGTTCGCCCAGTCTGATGCTGGGCTACCTGGACAATCCCGAAGCCACCGCCCGCGCGTTCACGGACGACGGCTACTTCAAGACCGGCGACCTGGGCTATGCCTTGAGCGAGCAGCAGTTCGTGTTCCAGGCGCGCATGGGCGACTCGCTGCGGCTGGCGGGCTTCCTGGTCAATCCGGCCGAGATCGAGCAGGTGGTCGAGTCGCTGCCCGGCGTGCGCGCCTGCCAGGTGGTGGGCGCGACGCGCGCGGACAAGACCGTGCCCTACGCCTTCGTGCTGCTGCAACCGGGCGCGCGGGCCGACGCCGCGGGCTGGACCGCCGCCTGCAAGGCCGTGATGGCGGGCTTCAAGGTGCCCGCCGGCTTCACCGCGCTGGATGCCTTCCCGTCCATTGAAAGCGCCAACTCGGTGAAGATTCAGAAGCACAGGCTGCGCGAGATGGCCGAGGCCCTGCTCGCCGCCGCCCCCTGATCCGAACCCGCCCACGACCGACGCCCATGCCCGCGCCCAAGCTCTTCTCGCACAGCCCGCAGCCGCTCTACCTGCAGGCGGCCGCCCTGTTCCGCAGCCATATCCAGAACCGCAGCTGGCGGCCCGGCCAGCAGATCCCGCCGCTCGAAGCGCTGGTGGAAACCTACGGCATCTCGCGCGCCACCATCCGCCAGGCGCTGGGCCAGCTGGAGCAGGACGGGCTGATCCGCCGCTCGCGCGGCTCGGGCACCTTCGTCAACGCCGAACTGCCCGAAACGCCCACGCTGCTGATCCCCAAGACCTGGGCCGAGACGGTAGAGCTGAGCAACCAGCTGGGCACCGTGTCGCTGGTGGAGGCCGAGGCCGGCCTGCCCTTGCCCGACCCGCTGGGCATGCCCTGCGACGCCGGCCGCGACGGCAGCTTCCAGTACCTACGCCGCGTGCACACCACCGAGGCCGGCCCCTTCTGCTACAGCGAAGTGTTCCTGGAAAGCGCGCTGTTCCGCAAGCACCGCGCGCAGATCAACAAGAGCACCGTGGCGCCGGTGCTGGACCGCTACTACGGCGCGCGCCTGACGCAGGCGCGCCAGGTGCTCAACGTGATCGAGGCAGGGCAGGAGTCGGCCGAGGCGCTGCAGATTCCCGTGTCCTCGCCGGTGGCCGAACTGCGCCGCTACGCCTGCATCGACGACAACGTGGTGTATTACGCGCGGCTGGAGTTTCCGTTCCGCAAGGTAAGGATGGAGTTCGACCTGCTGGCCGGCCGCTGAGACACACGAACGAATGAATAACAGAGCGCCGCAGCAATCAGCCCCAGGCGCCATACGAAGACCGACGACACCCGGCACCCAAGAGGAGACCCCTTCCATGAAGTCCCAACCGCAATTCCGTCCGGCCGCGATCCCGCGCCGGCCGCTCACCCACCTGTGCGCCGCCCTGGCGCTGGCCGCCATCCCCGCCCTGCCCGCGCTGGCCCAGGCCCCCGCCATCTCCGACGATATCGTCCGGCTCGGCCTGATCCTGGACATGAGCGGCGTCTACGCCGACGTCACCGGCAAGGGCAGCGCCACCGCCGCCGAGATGGCCATCGCCGATTTCGGCGGCCAGGTGCTGGGCAAGAAGATCGACCTGCTGGTGGCCGACCACCAGAACAAGGCCGACATCG
>MCND01000192.1_pt1 | contig 16595 bp, 10 predicted proteins | sample 778211 | NCBI WGS metagenome assembly MCND01 (sample SAMN04296812, study PRJNA304217) | bioreactor metagenome | isolation source: activated sludge enriched with benzalkonium chloride | place: Turkey: Istanbul urban wastewater treatment plant
ACCGCTGGAGTTCAGCGCTTCTGTCAGTGCTGCTTCGACTTCACTTGCACTTACGCGCAGAGGTTTGTCGGCATCACGACGACGCTTACGCTCGCTGTGGTAAGCCAAACCAGTACCGGCCGGAATCAAGCGACCCACGACCACGTTTTCTTTCAAGCCGCGCAGATAGTCACGCTTGCCAGTTACCGCTGCTTCAGTCAGTACACGCGTGGTCTCTTGGAAAGAGGCCGCCGAGATGAACGACTCGGTAGACAAGGACGCCTTGGTAATACCCAGCAACACGCGGGTGAACTTGGCGATGAACTTGTCTTCGGTGCTCAGGCGCTCGTTTTCTACCAGTACCTGAGTCAGCTCCATCTGGTCGCCCTTGATGAAGCTGGAATCGCCAGATTCAGCGATCTCAACTTTACGCAACATCTGACGCAGAATCGTCTCGATGTGCTTATCGTTGATCTTCACGCCTTGCAGACGGTAAACGTCCTGGATCTCGTTAACGATGTACTTGGCCAGCGCACTGACACCCAACAGACGCAGGATATCGTGCGGATCGCTTGGACCGTCGGAGATAACTTCGCCGCGGTTCACTTGTTCGCCTTCGAAGACGTTCAGGTGGCGCCACTTTGGAATCAGCTCTTCATACGGATCGCTACCGTCGTTCGGGGTAATGACCAAGCGGCGCTTGCCCTTGGTTTCTTTACCGAACGCGATGGTACCGCTGACTTCTGCCAGGATCGACGCCTCTTTCGGACGACGAGCCTCGAACAAGTCGGCAACACGCGGCAGACCACCGGTGATGTCACGGGTCTTCGAGGTTTCTTGCGGGATACGAGCGATAACATCACCGATCGCAATCTGCGCACCGTCGGCAACACCAACCAGGGCGTTGGCCGGCAGGAAGTACTGGGCCGGTACGTCGGTACCTGGCAGCAGCAGATCCTTGCCATCCATGCCAACCATCTTCACAGCAGGACGAATGTCCTTACCGGCAGCTGGGCGGTCTTTGACATCGAGCACTTCGATGTTGGTCATACCGGTCAATTCGTCGGTCTGACGCTTGATCGTGATGCCTTCTTCCATGCCCACGTAGGTCACGGTACCTTTCATTTCGGTAACGATTGGGTGGGTGTGCGGGTCCCACTTGGCCACGATGGCACCAGCGTCGACCTTGTCACCTTCCTTCACCGAAATCACGGCGCCGTAAGGCAGCTTGTAGCGCTCACGCTCGCGACCGAAGTCGTCGGCGATCGCCAGTTCACCGGAACGGGATACCGCAACCAGGTGACCGTCGACACGCTCTACGTGCTTCAGGTTATGCAGGCGCACAGTACCGCCGTTCTTCACCTGGACGCTGTCGGCCGCCGAGGTCCGGCTTGCCGCACCACCGATGTGGAACGTACGCATGGTCAGCTGGGTACCCGGCTCACCGATGGACTGGGCAGCAATAACGCCGACCGCCTCACCGATGTTCACCAGGTGACCACGGGCCAGGTCGCGACCGTAGCACTTGGCGCAGATACCGTAACGGGTTTCGCAGCTGATCGGCGAACGTACAACCACTTCGTCGATGCTGTTGAGTTCGATGAACTCGACCCACTTCTCGTCTACCAGGGTGCCGGCAGGAACGATGACGTCCTCGGTACCTGGCTTGAATACGTCACGGGCGATAACACGACCCAATACGCGCTCACCCAGAGGCTCTACTACGTCACCGCCTTCAATGTGCGGAGTCATCAGCAGACCGTGTTCGGTGCCGCAATCGATCTCGGTTACAACCAGGTCTTGCGCTACGTCTACCAGACGACGAGTCAGGTAACCGGAGTTCGCAGTTTTCAACGCGGTATCCGCCAGACCTTTACGAGCACCGTGAGTCGAGATGAAGTACTGGAGTACGCTCAAACCTTCACGGAAGTTCGCAGTAATCGGCGTTTCGATGATGGAGCCGTCTGGCTTGGCCATCAAACCACGCATACCGGCCAGCTGACGGATCTGTGCTGCGGAACCCCGCGCACCCGAGTCGGCCATCATGTACATCGAGTTGAAGGACTCTTGGTCGACTTCGTCGCCATTGCGGTCGATGACCTTCTCTTTCGAGAGGTTGGCCATCATCGCCTTGGATACTTCGTCGTTGGCCTTCGACCAAAGGTCGATCACTTTGTTGTACTTCTCGCCCTGGGTTACCAGGCCGGAGGCGTACTGGCTCTCGATCTCTTTCACTTCGTCGGTGGCAGCACCGATGATGCGGGCTTTTTCATCCGGGATAACGAAGTCGTTAACACCGATGGAAACGCCGGAAATGGTCGAATAAGCAAAACCGGTGTACATCAACTGGTCAGCGAAGATAACGGTCTCTTTCAGACCAACCACGCGGTAGCACTGGTTGATCAGCTTGGAGATCGCCTTCTTCTTCATCGGCAGGTTGACGACGTCGAACGACAGGCCCTTCGGCACAACCTGGAACAGCAGCGCACGGCCGACAGTGGTGTCGACGATACGGGTGGCGCTCACGCTGCCGCCATCACGATCGTTGACGGTTTCGCTGATACGAACCTTGATCTTGGCGTGCAGAGCAGCTTCGCCGGCGCGGAATACGCGGTCGACTTCCTGCAGGTCCGCGAACACACGACCTTCGCCCTTGGCGTTGATCGCTTCACGAGTCATGTAGTACAGACCCAGTACAACGTCCTGCGACGGAACGATGATTGGCTCACCGTTGGCTGGCGACAGGATGTTGTTGGTCGACATCATCAACGCACGCGCTTCCAGCTGGGCTTCCAGCGTCAGCGGTACGTGCACGGCCATTTGGTCGCCGTCGAAGTCGGCGTTGTACGCAGCACAGACCAGAGGGTGCAGCTGGATAGCCTTACCTTCGATCAGTACCGGTTCAAACGCCTGGATGCCCAGACGGTGAAGGGTCGGTGCACGGTTGAGCAGCACGGGGTGTTCGCGAATCACTTCAGCAAGAACGTCCCAAACTTCCGGCAGCTCGCGCTCGACCATCTTCTTGGCGGCTTTGATGGTGGTGGCCAGGCCACGCATTTCCAACTTACCGAAGATGAACGGCTTGAACAGCTCGAGAGCCATCTTCTTCGGCAGACCGCACTGGTGCAGACGCAGGGTCGGGCCTACGGTAATTACCGAACGACCAGAGTAGTCAACACGCTTACCGAGCAAGTTCTGACGGAAACGACCTTGCTTACCCTTGATCATGTCAGCCAGGGATTTCAGAGGACGCTTGTTCGAACCGGTGATAGCACGGCCACGACGGCCGTTGTCGAGCAAGGCGTCGACAGCTTCCTGCAACATACGCTTTTCGTTGCGCACGATGATGTCCGGAGCGGACAGGTCCAGCAGGCGCTTCAAACGGTTGTTACGGTTGATCACTCGACGATACAGATCGTTGAGGTCGGAAGTCGCGAAACGACCGCCATCCAGCGGAACCAGTGGACGCAGATCTGGCGGCAGAACCGGCAGAACGGTCAGCACCATCCACTCTGGCAAGTTGCCGGAACCCTGGAAGGCTTCCATCAACTTCAGGCGCTTGGACAGCTTCTTGATCTTGGTTTCCGAGTTGGTTTGCGGAATCTCTTCACGCAGACGGCCAATCTCGTGCTCCAGGTCGATAGCGTGCAGCAGCTCGCGGACAGCCTCGGCCCCCATACGGGCGTCGAAATCATCACCGAACTCTTCCAGCGCTTCGAAGTACTGCTCGTCGTTCAGCAGCTGGCCCTTTTCCAGGGTGGTCATGCCTGGATCGATAACGACATAGCTCTCGAAGTAGAGAACGCGTTCGATATCACGCAGGGTCATGTCCATCAGCAGGCCGATGCGGGACGGCAGCGATTTCAGGAACCAGATGTGGGCAACCGGCGAAGCCAGTTCGATGTGCGCCATGCGCTCACGACGAACCTTGGCCAGTGCGACTTCAACGCCGCACTTCTCGCAGATCACGCCGCGATGCTTCAAGCGCTTGTACTTACCACACAGGCACTCGTAATCCTTTACTGGGCCAAAGATCTTGGCGCAGAACAGGCCGTCACGCTCAGGCTTGAACGTACGGTAGTTGATGGTTTCCGGCTTTTTAACTTCACCGAACGACCACGAACGGATCATCTCAGGCGAGGCCAATCCGATACGGATGGCGTCGAACTCTTCGACTTGACCCTGGTTTTTCAGCAAATTCAGTAGGTCTTTCAAGGCCTTTCCTCCTGGCGGAGCAGGAAGCGGGCAATACCTGCCCCGCTCCCCTTCGCGTCACGTGTTATTCGGTTTCCAGATCGATATCGATGCCGAGGGAACGAATTTCCTTGATCAACACGTTGAAGGACTCGGGCATGCCCGGCTCCATACGGTGATCGCCATCCACGATGTTCTTGTACATCTTGGTACGGCCGTTCACGTCGTCCGACTTCACTGTGAGCATTTCTTGCAGAGTGTATGCAGCACCGTATGCTTCCAGTGCCCAGACCTCCATCTCCCCGAAACGCTGACCACCGAACTGCGCCTTACCACCCAGCGGCTGCTGGGTAACCAGGCTGTACGAACCGGTAGAACGGGCGTGCATCTTGTCGTCTACCAAGTGGTTCAGTTTCAGCATGTACATGTAGCCAACGGTAACTGGACGCTCGAACTTGTTGCCGGTACGACCGTCGGTCAGCTGCATCTGGCCGCTTTCTGGCAGGTCCGCCAGTTTGAGCATGGCCTTGATTTCGCTTTCCTTGGCACCGTCGAACACCGGAGTGGCCATTGGCACACCGCCGCGCAGGTTGTTCGCCAGGTCCAGGATCTCCTGGTCGGAGAAGCTGTCCAGATCTTCGTTACGACCGCCGATCTGGTTGTAGATCTCGTCCAGGAAGGTACGCAGTTCAGCAACCTTGCGCTGCTCTTCGACCATACGGTTGATCTTCTCGCCCAGACCTTTGGCCGCCAGGCCCAGGTGAGTTTCGAGAATCTGGCCAACGTTCATACGCGAAGGTACGCCCAGCGGGTTGAGGACCACATCGACCGGGGTGCCATTGGCATCGTGCGGCATGTCTTCAACCGGCATGATCACGGAGACCACACCCTTGTTACCGTGACGACCGGCCATCTTGTCGCCCGGCTGGATGCGGCGACGGATTGCCAGGTAGACCTTGACGATTTTCAGCACGCCTGGAGCCAGGTCATCGCCCTGCTGCAGCTTGCGCTTCTTGTCTTCGAACTTGTCGTCCAGCAGGCGACGGCGATCAACGATATAGGCCTGGGCCTTCTCGAGCTGCTCGTTCAGAGCATCTTCAGCCATGCGCAGCTTGAACCACTGCCCATGCTCAAGACCATCGAGCACTTCGTCGGTGATTTCCTGACCTTTCTTCAGGCCGGCACCGCCTTCCACCTTATGACCGACCAGAGCGGAACGCAGACGTTCGAAGGTTGCACCTTCAACGATACGGAACTCTTCGTTCAGATCCTTGCGGATCTCGTCCAACTGGCTCTTCTCGATCGACAGGGCACGCGAATCACGCTCCACGCCGTCACGGGTGAATACCTGTACGTCGATGACAGTACCTTTGGTGCCGGTTGGCACGCGCAGGGAGGTGTCCTTAACGTCGCTGGCCTTCTCACCGAAGATCGCACGCAGCAGCTTTTCTTCCGGAGTCAGCTGGGTTTCGCCTTTTGGCGTGACCTTGCCGACCAGGATGTCGCCAGCACCAACTTCAGCACCTACGTAAACGATACCGGCTTCGTCCAGCTTGTTCAGTGCAGCTTCACCCACGTTCGGGATGTCCGCAGTGATTTCCTCTGGGCCAAGCTTGGTGTCACGCGCCACACAGGTCAGTTCCTGGATGTGGATGGTGGTGAAGCGGTCTTCCTGAACCACACGCTCGGAGAGGCAGATGGAGTCTTCGAAGTTGAAGCCGTTCCACGCCATGAACGCGATGCGCATGTTCTGACCCAGTGCCAGTTCACCCATGTCGGTGGACGGGCCGTCGGCCATGATGTCGCCACGCTGGACCTTGTCACCCTTGCTCACCAGCGGACGCTGGTTGATACAGGTGTTCTGGTTCGAGCGGGTGTATTTGGTCAGGTTGTAGATGTCGACACCAGCTTCGCCGGTTTCAACTTCATCATCAGCAACCCGAACAACGATACGGCTGGCATCGACGGAGTCGATCACACCACCACGGCGAGCCACGACGCACACGCCGGAGTCACGAGCAACGTTGCGCTCCATGCCGGTACCCACCAGCGGCTTATCGGCACGCAGAGTTGGTACAGCCTGACGCTGCATGTTGGAACCCATCAACGCGCGGTTGGCGTCGTCGTGCTCGAGGAACGGAATCAGCGACGCTGCAACCGACACTACCTGCTTCGGCGAAACGTCCATCAAGGTGACGTCTTCCGGCGCCTTGACGGTGAATTCGTTCAGATGACGTACAGCTACCAGCTCGTCGATCAGCTGACCCTTGTCGTTCATGGTCGCCGAAGCCTGGGCGATCACGTGGTCAGCTTCTTCGATGGCGGACAGGAACACGATCTCATCGGTTACCAGGCCTTCTTTCACCACACGATACGGGCTCTCCAGGAAACCGTACTGGTTGGTGCGAGCGTAGGCAGCCAAGGAGTTGATCAGACCAATGTTCGGACCTTCAGGCGTTTCAATCGGGCATACACGGCCGTAGTGAGTCGGGTGTACGTCACGAACTTCGAAGCCTGCGCGCTCACGAGTCAGACCACCTGGGCCCAGTGCAGACACACGGCGCTTGTGGGTAATCTCGGACAGCGGGTTGTTCTGGTCCATGAACTGGGACAGCTGGCTGGAGCCAAAGAACTCCTTCACTGCCGCAGCCACGGGCTTGGCGTTGATCAGGTCCTGCGGCATCAAGCCTTCGCTTTCAGCCATCGACAGACGTTCCTTGACCGCGCGCTCTACACGCACCAGGCCCACACGGAACTGGTTCTCGGCCATCTCGCCTACGCAACGTACGCGACGGTTACCCAGGTGGTCGATGTCATCGACGATGCCCTTACCGTTACGGATGTCGACCAGGGTCTTCAGAACAGCAACGATGTCTTCTTTGCACAGCACGCCCGAACCTTCGATCTCGGTACGACCGATACGACGGTTGAACTTCATCCGGCCAACGGCGGACAAGTCATAGCGCTCTGGGCTGAAGAACAAGTTGTTGAACAGGGTCTCGGCAGCATCCTTGGTTGGCGGCTCGCCAGGACGCATCATGCGATAGATCTCGACCAGAGCTTCCAGTTGGTTGCTAGTGGAGTCGATCTTCAGCGTGTCGGAAACGAATGGACCACAGTCAATGTCGTTGGTGTACAGAGTTTCAATGCGAACAACCTGGGCCTTGGCGATTTTTGCCAGCAGCTCGGTGTTCAACTCGGTGTTGCACTCTGCCAGGATTTCACCAGTCGCTGGATGCACGATAGCCTTGGCGGTAGTGCGACCCAGAACATAGTCCAGAGGCACATCCAGCTCTTTGATACCGGCTTTTTCCAGCTGATTGATATGACGAGCAGTAATACGACGTCCTTGCTCGACAATAACCTTGCCCTTGTCATCCTGGATATCCAGAACGGCAACTTCACCGCGCAGGCGCTGAGGCACCAGCTCCAGGCTCAGGCTCTCGCCCTTCACGTGGAATACGTTGGTGGTATAGAACGCGTCCAGTACTTCCTCGGTGGTGTAACCCAGGGCGCGCAGCAGAACCGACGCTGGAAGTTTGCGACGACGGTCGATACGGACGAATACACAGTCTTTCGGGTCGAACTCGAAGTCCAACCACGAACCGCGGTAAGGAATGATGCGCGCGGAGTACAGGAGCTTACCGGAGCTGTGCGTCTTGCCACGGTCGTGGTCGAAGAATACGCCAGGGGAACGGTGCAACTGGGAAACGATTACACGTTCGGTACCATTGATTACGAAGGTACCGTTCTCAGTCATCAGGGGAATTTCACCCATGTAGACTTCTTGCTCTTTGATGTCCTTGATCGCTTTATTCGACGACTCTTTGTCGAAAATGATCAGACGAACTTTTACCCGCAAAGGTACGGCGTAAGTCACGCCACGCAACACGCATTCTTTGACATCAAACGCCGGTTCGCCCAGGCGATAACCGACATACTCCAACGCAGCATTGCCGGAGTAGCTGATGATCGGGAAAACGGATTTGAAGGCCGCATGCAGGCCCACGTCGCGGAACTGATCTTTAGTCGCTCCCGCTTGCAAGAATTCACGATACGAATCCAGCTGGATGGCCAGGAGGTACGGCACATCCATGACGTCCGGCAACTTGCTAAAGTCCTTGCGGATACGTTTTTTCTCAGTGTATGAGTAAGCCATCAGCGTTCCCCAGCTTGGTCACCTGCTTATTCGGCTCCTCCCGACGGGAGCAGCCAGAAAATCGTGCAAACCCTTTGGTTTGCGCCACCACTCAGGGTGGATTACAGCACGTTAAAGACGCCGACTCGATCGGTCGCCAATAACGGAAAAAGGCCGGTGGCAAAAGCCACCAGCCATCAGCCGTTCGCTCAACGCTTGGGCTGGAGACACAAAGTCGATGCTTACTTGAGCTCGACTTTAGCGCCTGCTTCTTCCAGAGCGGCTTTGGCTTTGTCAGCGGCTTCTTTAGCAACGCCTTCCAGAACCATGCCAGGAGCGCCGTCAACTACTGCCTTGGCTTCTTTCAGGCCCAGACCGGTCAGTTCACGTACTGCCTTGATCACGTTCACTTTCTTATCGCCAGCGTCAGCCAGGATAACGTTGAACTCGGTTTGCTCTTCAGCAACAGCAGCAACAGCAGCTGGGCCAGCAGCGGCAACAGCAGCGGTAACGCCGAAGGTTTCTTCCATCGCTTTGATCAGCTCAACAACTTCCAGAACGGTTTTCTGGCCGATAGCTTCGATGATTTGCTCGTTAGTCAGAGACATGACTATGAATTCCTGTATTGGGGTGACAGCTTACGCAGCCATCAAATTAAACATATGATTTTGAAAGGGCTTGCGGTGCCTTAGGCAGCAGCAGCTTCTTTCTGGTCGCGAATAGCCGCCAGAGTACGAGCCAGCTTGCTGGTAGCGCCTTGAATCACGCTCATCAGCTTCGCAATAGCTTCGTCGCGAGTTGGCAGCGAAGCCAACACGTCGATCTCGTTTGCTGCGAGGTACTTGCCCTCGAACGCAGCTGCCTTGATCTCGAACTTGTCCTGACCCTTTGCGAATTCCTTGAAAATACGAGCAGCAGCGCCCGGATGTTCTTTGGAGAATGCAATCAGGGTAGGGCCGACGAACGCGTCGTTGAGCACGTCATATTGAGTGCCTTCAACTGCGCGCTTGAGCAGAGTGTTACGTACGACACGTACATAAACACCAGCTTCGCGGGCCTCTTTACGGAGTCCGGTCATAGCGCCTACTGTCACACCACGGGCATCAGCCACAACAGCGGACAGGGCAACTTTGGCAGCCTCGTTGACTTCAGCGACGATGGCCTTCTTGTCTTCGAGTTTAATTGCCACGGGTTTAACTCCTGCTTGTTACCGTTTCATCCAACCTAGGCTGGATGTCGTTTTGGTGTCTGATTCGGTAAGGAACCGGGAGCACCATCTGCGTAGGCTTGTGGTTTAAGACTTACGTCGCCTACGGTCTTGGATAGCCCCCGCCAGGCAGGGACCCCAATTTTTTCAACAGGCGCAATCGCTTGCGCCCGCTCATGCTTATACGTCCAGCGAACCCTGGTCGATAACCAGACCTGGGCCCATGGTGGTGCTCAGGGTAACGCGCTTGACGTAGATACCTTTCGAAGAAGCAGGCTTGATACGCTTCAGATCAGCGATCAGGGCTTCAACGTTTTCCTTCAGCTTGACGGCATCGAAGCCGACCTTGCCAACGGAGGTGTGGATAATGCCGTTCTTGTCGGTACGATAGCGAACCTGACCAGCCTTGGCGTTCTTAACTGCCGAGGCTACGTCTGGAGTCACGGTACCAACCTTCGGGTTAGGCATCAGGCCACGAGGACCCAGCACCTGACCCAGCTGACCTACAACGCGCATTGCATCCGGAGAAGCAATAACAACGTCATAGTTCAGATCGCCGCCTTTCATTTCGGCAGCCAGATCGTCCATGCCTACGCGGTCTGCACCGGCAGCCAGGGCAGCTTCAGCAGCTGGGCCTTGGGTAAACACGGCCACGCGAACGGTCTTGCCAGTGCCATGCGGCAGCACGGTAGCGCTACGAACGACCTGGTCAGATTTACGTGGGTCTACGCCAAGGTTTACAGCAACGTCTACGGACTCGCTGAACTTAACGGTCGACAGCTCGGTCAGGAGAGCAGCGGCTTCTACGAAGTTGTAGGCTTTGCCTGCTTCAATCTTGCCGGCGATAGCCTTTTGGCGCTTGGTCAGCTTAGCCATTACACACCCTCCACGTTAAGGCCCATGCTACGAGCAGAACCGGCGATAGTACGCACGGCTGCATCCATATCAGCTGCAGTCAGATCCGCGTTTTTGGTTTTCGCGATCTCTTCCAGCTGAGCACGGGTAACGGTGCCAACCTTAACGGTGTTCGGACGAGCGGAACCGCTAGTCAAACCAGCAGCCTTCTTCAGCAGAACCGAAGCAGGGGTGCTCTTGGTTTCAAAAGTGAAGCTACGGTCGCTGTAAACAGTGATGATCACAGGAGTCGGCAGACCTGGTTCAAGCCCCTGGGTACGGGCGTTGAAAGCCTTGCAGAATTCCATGATGTTCACACCGTGCTGACCCAGAGCTGGACCAACGGGCGGGCTTGGGTTGGCCTGGGCGGCCTTAACTTGCAGCTTGATGTAAGCAGTAATTTTCTTAGCCATGAGGCACTCCAATTACGGGTTCAGACGCCTAAAAAGGCTCCCCGGTTACTTGCGCGTTTATCCCAGTGACGACAAAACCCCACAGCCTAAGGCTGCGGGGTTGGGATCTTCGTCCAGTTATGCCTTCTCGACCTGACTGAACTCTAGCTCTACAGGCGTAGAGCGACCGAAAATAAGCACGGCCACTTGGATCCGGCTCTTTTCGTAGTTAACTTCTTCGACCGTACCGTTAAAGTCAGCAAATGGACCGTCAGTAACACGGACCACTTCACCCGGCTCAAACAGCGTCTTAGGCTTGGGCTTGTCACTACCATCAGCGACGCGACGCAGAATCGCTTCTGCCTCCTTATCAGTGATAGGTGCCGGCTTGTCAGCAGTACCACCAATGAAACCCATGACTCGAGGGGTATCCTTGACCAAGTGCCAAGTACCCTCATTCATATCCATCTGAACCAGCACATAGCCTGGAAAGAATTTACGCTCACTCTTGCGCTTCTGGCCGTTACGCATCTCAACCACTTCTTCAGTGGGGACCAGAATTTCGCCGAAGCCATCTTCCATGCCTGCCAGCTTCACACGCTCGATCAACGAGCGCATTACATGCTTCTCGTAACCCGAGTAAGCATGCACAACGTACCAACGCTTAGCCACGGGACACCCTTAGCCAACAATCAAGGAAACAAGCCAACCGAGCAGGGAATCTAGCCCCCACAGCAGCAATGCCATAACCAGGACCACAGCAACAACGATCAGCGTGGTTTGAGTGGTCTCTTGGCGAGTCGGCCATACGACTTTACGAATCTCAGTACGAGCTTCCTTCACCAGCCCGAAGAACGACTTGCCCTTTGCAGTCTGCAAGCCAACAAAGGCAGCAACAGCAGCAATAACAAGCAACGCCAACACGCGATACAGGATCGGCAAACCAGAGTAATACTGATTACCAACAACACCAACAACCACCAACGCGACCACAACGAGCCACTTCAGCAGATCGAAGCGAGAACCTTGAGCTTCAGCCTTAGGAGTCATCTATGAAGATCCTGTGAAAAGAAAGCCAGATACATTGAGAGAATCTGGCAGGTCAGGAGGGAATCGAACCCCCAACCTACGGTTTTGGAGACCGTCGCTCTGCCAATTGAGCTACTGACCTAAAACAAAATCAGGCCGACCATTATGCCGGCCCGATGGAGATATTGCAAGAACTTACTCGATGACTTTGGCTACGACGCCAGCGCCGACGGTACGACCGCCTTCACGGATAGCGAAACGCAGACCATCTTCCATCGCGATGGTTTTGATCAGAGTGACAGTCATCTGGATGTTGTCACCTGGCATTACCATTTCAACGCCTTCTGGCAGTTCGCAGTTACCGGTCACGTCAGTAGTACGGAAGTAGAACTGTGGACGGTAGCCTTTGAAGAACGGAGTATGACGGCCGCCTTCTTCTTTGCTCAGAACGTAAACTTCAGCGGTGAACTTGGTGTGCGGCTTAACGGTGCCTGGCTTAACCAGAACCTGGCCACGCTCAACGTCGTCACGCTTGGTGCCACGCAGCAGAACGCCGCAGTTCTCACCAGCACGACCTTCGTCCAGCAGCTTACGGAACATCTCAACGCCGGTGCAGGTAGTTTTCTGAGTATCGCGCAGACCAACGATCTCAACTTCTTCCTGGATGCGAACGATACCACGCTCAACACGGCCAGTTACCACGGTGCCACGACCGGAGATCGAGAACACGTCTTCGATTGGCATCAGGAACGGCTTGTCGATAGCACGCTCTGGCTCTGGGATGTAGGTGTCCAGAGTTTCTACCAGACGCTTAACAGCGGTGGTACCCATTTCGTTGTCGTCTTGGCCGTTCAGAGCCATCAGAGCCGAACCGATGATGATCGGAGTGTCGTCACCTGGGAAGTCGTAAGTGCTCAGCAGGTCGCGCACTTCCATCTCAACCAGTTCCAGCAGCTCAGCGTCGTCAACCATGTCAGCCTTGTTCAGGAAGACAACGATGTACGGAACGCCTACCTGACGGGACAGCAGGATGTGCTCACGAGTTTGTGGCATCGGACCATCGGCAGCCGAGCAAACCAGGATCGCGCCGTCCATCTGGGCAGCACCAGTGATCATGTTTTTTACGTAGTCGGCGTGACCTGGGCAGTCAACGTGCGCGTAGTGACGAATGTTCGAATCGTACTCTACGTGTGCAGTGTTGATGGTGATACCACGAGCCTTTTCTTCTGGGGCGCTGTCGATCTTGTCGAAGTCAACACGAGCCGAACCGAAAACTTCGGAGCAAACGCGAGTCAGAGCAGCGGTCAGAGTGGTTTTACCGTGGTCAACGTGACCGATGGTGCCAACGTTGACGTGCGGTTTGTTACGTTCAAATTTTTCTTTAGCCACGACAATTAACTCCTAGCCTAAAGGGGAGGCTGAATCAGCCTTGTTTTTTAACGAGAGCTTCGACGATGTTCGACGGAGCTTCGGCGTATTTGGAGAATTCCATGGAGTAGCTCGCGCGACCCTGAGACATGGAACGAACGTCGGTTGCATAACCGAACATCTCACCCAGTGGCACTTCGGCACGAATCACCTTGCCGGACACCGAGTCATCCATACCCTGGATCAGACCACGACGACGGTTCAGGTCACCCATCACGTCACCCATGTAGTCCTCTGGGGTTACTACTTCAACCTTCATGATCGGCTCAAGCACAACACCGCCACCCTTCTGGGCCAGCTGCTTGGTCGCCATGGAGGCCGCTACCTTGAACGCCATCTCGTTGGAGTCGACGTCGTGGTAGGAACCATCAAACACGGTAGCCTTCAGGCCGATCAGCGGATAACCGGCAACGACGCCGTTCTTCATCTGCTCTTCGATACCCTTCTGGATAGCCGGGATGTATTCCTTAGGAACCACACCACCAACAACTTCGTTGGTGAAGACCAGACCTTCGGTAATGTTGCCGTTCGCATCGACGTCTGGCTCCGAGAAACGGATCCAGCAGTGACCGAACTGGCCGCGACCGCCGGACTGACGAACGAACTTGCCTTCGATCTCAACGTTGCTCTTGCTGATCTTCTCGCGGTACGAAACCTGCGGCTTGCCGATGTTGGCCTCGACGTTGAACTCGCGCTTCATGCGGTCAACGAGGATGTCCAGGTGCAGCTCACCCATACCCGAGATGATGGTTTGACCAGTCTCTTCGTCAGTCTTGACGCGGAACGACGGGTCTTCCTGAGCCAGCTTGCCCAGTGCAATACCCATCTTCTCCTGGTCCTGCTTGGTTTTCGGCTCTACGGCTACCGAAATCACAGGCTCAGGGAAGTCCATACGCTCAAGGATGATCTGCTTATCGAGATCGCACAGAGTGTCACCGGTGGTGACGTCCTTCATGCCGATCAGAGCAGCGATATCGCCTGCACGTACTTCCTTGATCTCTTCGCGCTGGTTGGCGTGCATCTGCACCATACGACCAACGCGCTCTTTCTTGCCCTTGACCGAGTTGATCACGGAGTCGCCCGAGCTCAGGAAGCCCGAGTAAACGCGCACGAAAGTCAGAGTACCAACGAACGGGTCAGTGGCAATCTTGAACGCCAGAGCAGAGAACGGTTCAGCATCGTCTGCGTGACGCTCGTCGTAATCCGCGTCAACCAGCTCGTCCTTCGGCTTCTCAATGAGGTCCGGATGGATACCTTTGATCGCAGGGATCTCGGTAGGAGCAGGCAGGAAGTCGATGACAGCGTCGAGAACCAGGGGAACACCCTTGTTCTTGAACGAAGAACCGCAGACAGCAGGAACGATCTCGCTGGCCAGGGTACGAGCACGCAGACCGGCCTTGATTTCTTCGGCGGTCAGGTCACCTTCTTCAAGGTACTTGTTCATCAGCTCTTCGTTGGCTTCGGCAGCAGCTTCAACCATGTTGGAGCGCCACTCGTTGGCCAGGTCCAGCATATCGGCAGGAATTTCTTCCTCGCGATAGGTAGTACCCTTGTCGTCGTCGTTCCAGTAGATCGCCTTCATCTTGATCAGGTCGACCTGACCCTGGAAGTTATCTTCCGAGCCAATAGCCAACTGAACCGGAACCGGGGTGTGACCCAGGCGGTTCTTGATCTGGCCAACTACACGCAGGAAGTTGGCACCGGCGCGGTCCATCTTGTTCACGTAAACAACACGTGGAACACCGTACTTGTTGGCTTGACGCCATACGGTTTCAGACTGAGGCTCAACACCGGAAGTACCACAGAACACAACGACCGCGCCGTCGAGTACGCGCAGAGAGCGCTCTACTTCAATGGTGAAGTCTACGTGACCAGGGGTATCGATAACGTTTACACGATAGTTATCGTATTGGCCGCGCGACCCTTTCCAGAAGGTAGTAACAGCAGCGGAGGTAATGGTAATACCACGCTCCTGCTCCTGCACCATCCAGTCTGTAGTAGCCGCGCCGTCATGCACCTCACCCATCTTGTGGCTGAGACCTGTGTAAAACAGGATCCGCTCGGTAGTGGTAGTCTTGCCCGCGTCAACGTGGGCACAGATACCGATGTTACGGTAGCGGTTGATTGCTGTAGTACGAGCCATAAAGCCCTCGCAAATTGAATGATGCCGATATTAGAAGCGGTAGTGCGAGAAAGCCTTGTTGGCTTCAGCCATACGGTGAACGTCTTCACGCTTCTTAACTGCAGCACCTTTGCCTTCGGCAGCGTCCAGCAGTTCGCCAGCCAAACGCAGAGCCATAGACTTCTCGCCGCGCTTGCGCGCGAAGTCTACCAACCAGCGCATTGCCAGAGCGTTACGACGGGACGGACGAACTTCGACCGGAACCTGGTAAGTAGCACCGCCTACACGGCGCGACTTCACTTCGACCAGCGGAGCGATGGCGTCGAGAGCTTTCTCGAAGATTTCCAGGGGATCGCTGTTCTTGCGTTCTTTAACTTTTTCCAGCGCGCCATAAACGATACGCTCGGCAACGGCTTTCTTGCCGCTTTCCATTACGTGGTTCATGAACTTGGCGAGGATCTGGCTTCCGTATTTCGGATCGTCCAGAATCTCACGCTTGGCTGCTACGCGACGTCTTGGCATTGATAAGCCCTCAAACGGTCTTCAGGTTAGCTCGGGACAGCTACCAACAAAGGAGACGTGCCCGACCTTACTCTTATCGACTCAATATAAATAAAATCTGCAAAACGACCGATTACTTCGGACGTTTGGTACCGTACTTCGAACGACCCTGGTTACGACCTTTAACGCCGGAGGTATCCAGAGAGCCGCGAACGGTGTGGTAACGAACACCTGGCAAGTCTTTTACACGGCCGCCGCGAATCAGTACGACGCTGTGCTCTTGCAGGTTGTGGCCTTCACCACCGATGTACGAGGAAACCTCGAAACCGTTGGTCAGACGCACACGGCATACTTTACGCAGTGCCGAGTTAGGTTTTTTCGGCGTAGTGGTGTACACGCGAGTGCACACGCCACGACGCTGCGGGCAGTTCTGCAGCGCAGGCACGTCGGATTTCTCGACGATACGCTTACGCGGCTGACGTACCAGCTGGTTGATAGTTGCCATCTACTAGCTCCACTGTTGTCTTTCGACATAAACAAAATGGCGAAGCATACACTCCACCAATTTTAGGGGTACAAGAGTCTAAAGAGGATCTTACCCCCAGTCAAGACAAGGCCCCGAACTCCCCGATCAGTGAACCTCAACAAGAATGTCGAGGTTCTCAGTCGGAGAAATCGGGGCCTAGTCTCAATCTATTACTGGCATCAGCT
>MCND01000320.1_pt1 | contig 16432 bp, 15 predicted proteins | sample 778211 | NCBI WGS metagenome assembly MCND01 (sample SAMN04296812, study PRJNA304217) | bioreactor metagenome | isolation source: activated sludge enriched with benzalkonium chloride | place: Turkey: Istanbul urban wastewater treatment plant
GTTCGGGCCCCAATGGATCTTGTCCATCTTCTTGCCGGTCAGCACCGACACCGGACGCGCGGTCGGCGGCGTCCGCGACAGCGGCGCGTTCTTCAGGTGCTCGTAGTCGTAGGTGTAGGGCTCGTAGTAGTCGTCGATCTGCGGCAGGTTCGGGTTGGCGAACAGATTGGCCAGGATGCGCAGCTTGCCGCCTTGGCGCGGTTCCAGCTTGCCGCTGGCCGACACGATGATCTTGGGCATGGGCGAGCTGTCCAGCGCCTTGGACTGCTCCACCTCGGTCACATAGGTCGCCACGCCGAACGCCGCCCGCGCGTCGGCCGCCGACAGGCGTTGGTCGCCGGCGTGCCGAAGATAGACATCGACGGCGCCGCTGGCCATCGGGCTGTCCAGGAACACCGGCAGGTCGCGGGCGATGCGCCCCGCCTGCTTGAGTTGCCAGATGTAGTAGAGCAGCGCTTGCGCGCGCCCCACCGCGAACGCGGGTATCACCACGGTGCCGCCGCGCCTGACCGTGCGCGTGATGACGGCTTCCAACGCGTCGGCCGCCTGCTCCGCGCTGTGCTTGCGGTTGCCATAGGTGGACTCGACGATCAGATGATCGGCTTGCGCCACCCCGCCAGGCGGCGGCATCAACGGATCGCCGTAGCGGCCCAGGTCGCCGGAAAACACCAGGCGTCCGCCGGGATGGCGGATCTGGACGATGGCGGCGCCCAGGATATGGCCGGCCGGGGTCAGCTGGAAGCCGCAACCGCCCGGCAGGTCCGTGGCCGTGTCGAAGTCGACCGGCCGCAAGGCCGCGATCGCGCGCTGCGCGTCGGCGACGGTGTACAGCGGTAGCGCCGGCTGGTGACGGGACAGTCCGTGCCGGTTCAGGTAGTCGGCGTCGGCTTCCTGCAGATGGGCGCTATCCAGCAACAGCAGGCGGCACAGGTCCAGCGTGGCGGGCGAGCAAAGGATCGGTCCCCGAAATCCATCCCGCACCAGCCTGGGCAGGTAGCCGGAATGGTCCAGGTGCGCGTGCGACAACACCACCGCGTCGATATCCGCCGGCGGCACGGGAAACGGCGCCCAGTTGCGCAGCCGCAGCGGCTTCACGCCCTGGAACAGGCCGCAATCGAGCAGGATGCGGCGTCCGCCGGCTTCCAGCAGGTGACGCGAGCCGGTCACCGTGCCGGCGGCGCCCAGGAAACGCAGGGTCGGAGAGATGGGCATGGATCCTCCTTTGAGCGGCTTCCAGCTTCGCATGCGCAGGCCGCGCGCGGCGGGCCGGGCGAACCGGCGCTTGACCTAGATCAAGATGCGCGGATCCGGCGGGATCAACATGGAAACAACCGGCGCGTGCACACAGCGTACGCCCCCTTCCCCCGGGAGAACAAGCATGCTAGCGAGCGAACTCATGACCAAGCAACCATATTGCGTCAGCGCCCGGACGCCCGTCTCCCAGATCATGCGGGCCATGGTGGACCTGGACATCAGCGCCGTCATGGTGATCGGCGACGACGGCACGCTCATCGGGCTGGTCAGCGAAGGCGATCTGGTGCGACGCCAGGACAGCGTGCACCAGAAAAAGCTGGACCATTGGCTGGCCCAGCTGGCCGAGGGAGAGGCGCTGAACCTGGAGTTCCTGCACAGCCTGCAGCTGGGCGAACGCGCCGCCGCGTCCGTGATGAGCAGTCCCGTCATCACGGTGGACGAGTCGGCGCCGCTGGCGCGCATCGCCGACCTGCTGCTCAAGCATGCCATCAAGCGCGTTCCGGTCACGCGCGAAGGCCGGCTGGTGGGCGTGGTCAGCCGCCGCGACATCCTGCGCGCGCTGCTGGCCCAGGAAGGCCAGGACCACCCCGCCCGCTCGGAGGCCCTATGAACCGCATCGGCATCGTTTTCTATTCCCGCAGCGGCACCGGCCGCGCCGTGGCCGACCGCCTGGCGGAGCTGACCCGCTGGCCGGTACACGAAGTGCGCGACGCCGCGCCCAGGATCGGGCTGTACGGCGACCTGCGCTGCATTGTGGACAGCGTGTTCAAGCGCAAGCCGGCCTTCCGCTATGCCGGGCCGTCCCTGGACTCCTACGACCACGTCGTCCTGATCACGCCGGTGTGGCTGCGCTCGCTGGCGGCGCCCATGCGGGCCTTCCTGGACACCGAGCGTCCGCTGCTGCCCGCCTACTCGGTCATCTGCGTGATGTCGGGCTATGGCGGATTTCGCGCGGTGGACGATATCGCCACCGTGACCGGCGCCAGGCCCCGTTCCATCCTGCTGCTCAAGCAATACGATGTGCTGGCCGGCGAAAGCGACGCGGCCTTGTGCCGCTTCAAGCGGCAGATCCTGACGGCCGGCCAGGCCAGCGACTGGGCGGATCCGGTCTTGCCGGCGGTCGACTGAGCGCGGCGGCCCCGGACAGGCCGTCCGCGCGCACGAAAACAGGGACGCGGGCAAGTCGGCCGTTTGGCGCAATGCATCGCGCCTGTGGCGCGGCCCGCGCGGATGTGCTGCAATCCTTCAATACCCGCGCCCGGCCGGCGCCCGCACATCCCGATCTCCGCCCATGAAGCCTATGGCCAACGCGCCACCGCTTCTCGACATCATCCAGTCCGCCACGGAACCCATCATCACGGTCGACGCGCAGCAGCGCATCGTGATGTTCAACTCCGCGGCGGAGCGCGTTTTTCTCTGCAAGGCGGACCGCGCCATCGGCGCCAGTCTCGACATCCTGATCCCGGCGCGCTTTCGCGACATCCACGCCCGGCACGTCGACCGCTTCCGCGAAACGGGCGTGTCCGAGCGGAAAATGGGGTTGGGCTCCCCGCTGTGGGGCCTGCGCGCCAACGGGGAAGAATTTCCCATGGAAGCGTCGATCTCGCAGACGCACAGCGCGGCGGGCGTGTTCCTCTCCATCTTCCTGCGCGACATCACTGAACGCGAGCGGGTTTCCCAGGCGCTGCTGGCCTCGCGCGACGAGCTGACTCGCCTGTCCAACGCCCTGCTGCATGTGCGCGAGCAGGAAAAAAAGCACATCGCCCGGGAACTGCACGACGACCTGGGCCAGAGCCTGACCGCCCTGACCATGGAACTGGCCGAGCTGGAAACCCGGCTGCCTCCCGACGACGCCGAACTGCGCGGCCGGGTGGAAGCCATCCGTCACCTGACCGGCCTGACCTTCACCTCGTTGCGGCGCATCGCCGCCGACCTGCGGCCCATCATGCTCGACGATCTCGGACTGGCGGCGGCGGTGGAATGGCTGGTGTCGAACTTCGTCTCGCGCTACGGCATCGACACCGACGCCCAGATCGAGGTCGACCAGGGCGAACCGTCCAAGCTGGTGGCGACCGCCCTGTTCCGCACGGTCCAGGAAGCGCTGACCAATATCGCCAAGCACGCGCAGGCCACGAAGGTGCGGGTGCGGCTGTCCTGCAGCGCCACGCTGTGCACGCTGGTGGTGCAGGACAACGGCGTAGGCGCCACGCCGGCCAGCCTGGCCCGCAAGCTGCCGCACGCGCTGGGCCTGCAGGGCATCCGGGAACGGGTCAGGCTGCTGCATGGCGATGTCAGCATCAGCACGCCGCGCAATGGCGGCTTCCGCCTGAAGGCGGCCTTGCCGGCGCAACCGCCACAGCCGGCCCTGCCACCCTGGGAGGACACATGATCGCGGTCCTGCTGGCGGACGACCACACGCTGGTGCGTGAAGGCCTGTGCCGACTGCTGGAGCGGGCCGGCGGCATCGCGGTGCAGGGCCAGGCCAGCAACGGCGGCGAGGCGCTGCGCCTGCTGGCCCAGCGCCCCTGGGACCTGCTGGTGCTGGACATGTCGATGCCGGGCCGCGACGGCGTGGACCTGATCCGCCAGATCCGGCGCGACCATCCCGCGGTGCCGATCCTGGTGCTGACCATGCACGGCGAACAGCAATACGCCGTGCAGGCCATCAAGGCCGGCGCCGCCGGCTACCTGACCAAGGACTGCGCGGCCGCGCAGCTGGAGCAGGCCGTGCGCAAGGTAGCGGCCGGCGGCCGTTACCTGAGCCCCTCGATCGCCGAAAGCATCGCCTTCGAACGGCACGGAGACAGCAACGCCGAGCCGCATCTGCTGCTGTCCGACCGCGAATCCGCCGTGTTCCGGCACCTGGCCCGCGGGCTGAAAAACGCCGACATCGGCAAGCTGCTGTGCCTGAGCGTCAAGACGATCAGCACCTACAAGAGCAGGATCCTCGTCAAGATGCGCCTGCGCAACCAGGCCGACCTGATCCGCTACGCGCTCAAGCATCGCCTGATCGATGCGGACGACGACGCCGGGAACTGAACCGCGCGGACGCTGGCGCCATGTAGGACTTTTCCTACAGGCGTAGGCCGGTTTCCCCGAAAACCAGCGCCAAGCGCCGATAGCGCCGGCCCCGCGCAACGCGCATACTTTTTCCATGCCCCGACAGGCTCAGCGGCCTGCGCGCCCCGGAGAGATGCCACCATGGACATGCCCACATCCGCCCTGCCGATCGCCGCGCCCACGGGCGCCCCGCTGGGACGCCACGAGTGCGAATCCTGTCCCATGGCGCGCGTCTGCCATCCGGCCTGCGCCGAGCCCGCCATGGCGCAGGGCGAGCGCGGCCGGCGCCTGCTGCGGCGCGGCGAGGCCCTGTTTCGCGCCGGCGACGCCCTGCAGTATCTGTATCAGTTGCGCGCCGGCTCCCTGAAGATCCGCGTCACCAATCACGCCGGGCTGGAACAGATCACCGCGTTTCCGGCCTCTGGCGCCCTGCTCGGGCTCGACGCCATCGAAAGCGGCTTCCATGCCTGCGACGCCATCGCGCTGGAAGATTCCCTGCTATGCGCCCTGCCCTATGCCCAGCTGGTCGCCAACTGCGGACTGGACCCGCTGGCCGCGCGCCAGTTCCACCGCCTGATCGCGCACGACATCAACCATTGCCAGCGACTGTTGCTGACGCTGGGCCGCATGAGCACCGACGAGCGCATCGCCAGCTTCCTGGTCGAGACCTCCGAGCAGATGGCCGCGCATGGCTATTCCGCGCGCGAGTTCATCCTGAAAATGACGCGCGAGGACATCGCCAACTACCTGGGCATGGAGATCGAGACGGTGAGCCGGGTGTTCTCGCGGCTGCAGGCCGCCTCCCTGCTGCAGGTCAGCAAGCGCCACCTGAAACTGCCCGACATCGACGCGCTGCGCCGCATGAGCAGCGGCTGAGCCAGGGGAACCGCCCCGCGTGGAGCCCGCTAGTTGAGTTTGGTCAACATCCGCCGGCTGGGAAATCCTAAGCTGGGATCGACGAGCCGGCGCCGCCATCGCGACGCCGGCCCTGCCCCCGCTCCAGAGGACATCGCCATGCAAGTCGAATACACCCCCTACGCCGCCCTGTACAAGTACGCGCTCAACAGCCTCGTGGCCAACGCCTCGAGCTACTACGAAGCGCTGCGGCAGTTGCGCACGCTGCAGCTCAAGACCGACAAGGAAATGCAGGCCTTCGCCCAGAAGGCCGCCGCCGATATCGACGGGGCCGGCTCGATGACGGCCCTGCTGGCCGTGCAGCAGCAGCTCATGACGGACCTGATGGAACGCGAACTGGCCTATTTCCGCGACCTGGAAAAAATGACCCGCGACATATCCAGCTCGGCCTCGGCCGCCCTGATCAGCGGCCAGAACCCCTGGCAGGAACGGATGGCGGAAATCGCCGAAGGCGCCGCCCGCTTCCTGGCCCAGGCCACCCCAGGCGCCGTGGCCGGCGCCGACCGTCACGCTCAAACCGCCGCGTAGCCCGCCCAGGCGGCGGCGATCATCAGCAACAGCCCGGGAATCACCTGGACCGCGTAGCGGCGGCCGCCGCTGATCACCGCGTACACCGCCTTGCTCGCCGCGTTGGCCGACAGCGCCGCCAGCACCGGCACCACCGTCTGCGCCGGGTCGATCCTGTCCGCCGCCGCCAGCGCGGCCACCGACGCCGCCGCCGCGTGCGTGTCGACCAGGCCGCCCAGCACCGCCGCCACCGTGATCCCGCGCGGCCCCAGCCAGGCGTCCAGCGCCGCCGCCGCGATCAGGGCCGCCGCCGCCACCAGCGCCAGCGTCAGCGCCGCCTGCAAGGTGAAGGGCCGTCCGGCCTGGATCGGCGCGGTCGTCTTCTGCCGCATCGCCTTGAACAGCAGCAGCAAGGCATAGGCCAGCGCGGCCGCCCCGCTGCACGCCAGCGGCAGCGCCAGGGCCTGCAAGGCCGCGGGACTGATCGCCGCCAGCACGGTGGCCATCAGCACCAGCGTGGACACCGACGACAGGACCGCGCCCGCCACCGCCGGCCCCATCAGCAGGGGCTCGGCGGCGACGCGCTGGCCCATGGTGCCGACGGTGAGCGTGCTGGAAATGAAGCCGGACGCGAAACCGGCCAGCGGCAGTCCGATGCGCGGCCCGAACAGCCGCAGCGCCACATGGCCACCCGCGCTGATCGTCATGACCAGCAGCGTGAACTTCCACAGGGTGCGCGGATTCAGCGCGTCGAACGGCCCCAGGTACGTGTCTGGCAACAGGGGCAGCACGACCAGCGCGCCCGCGGCCAGGATCAGCGCGTCGACCAGCTCGTTGCGGCTCAGCACCGTGCGCACGAAGCGGTGCAGACGGGATCGCGCCGCCAGCAGGATCGCGACCGCGACGGCCAGGCCGGAGGCCAGCGCCGGGTCGTGCAGGCAGAGTCCGCCCAGCGCCAGCGTCAGCAGCAAGGCGGCCCGCGTGGCCATGCCCTGGCCCGCGTCCGGCGCCCGGGTCAGCAGCAGCAGGGCCAACCCCACCTCCGCCAGCCCCAGCAGCACCGGCCCGCCCAGGTGCACGGAGACCGCGCCCAGCAGCGAGGCCAGCGCGAAACTGCGTATGCCCGCGGCCGGGCGCGACAATCCTGTCCGCTTGCGCCGCTCGCGCTCCACGCCGATCAGCAGGCCGATGCCCAGCGCGACGGCGAATGGAAGTGGACTCTGCATGTTCATGTGCCCGCGATGACGAGGTGCCGGCGGCGTCGCCGGGATTCCCATTGTCCCCCCGAGGCGGTCCCCGCGGCTATCGGTTATGCGGGCGACTCCGATGGCGGCGTCCGGACCGCGATTTATTGACGGCCGTCAACATGGCCCGCGCCCGCCGAACTACCGTAAAGCAATCCCCGTCTCCTGGAGCACACGCATGTACCAACGCATTCTCGTACCCGTCGACGGCAGCCCCACGTCCGACCGCGGCCTGCAGGAAGCCATCCGCCTGGCCCGGCTCACGCATGGCGAGCTGCGTCTGATCCATGTGATCGACGAACTCTCGTTCGCCCTGGGCATAGACAGCTATGGCTACTATGCCGGCGAGCTGCTGGACCTGCTGCGCAAGGACGGCGCGGCGATCCTCCAGCACGCCGCCGACACGGCGCGCGAGCACGGCGTCACCGTGGACAGCGTGCTTTATGAAAACCTGGAGAAAACGGTGCAGCAGCGCGTCATCGCCGAAGCCGAAATGTGGAAGGCCGATCTCATCGTGATCGGCACGCACGGCCGGCGAGGCGTCAGCCGCCTGGTGCTGGGCAGCAGCGCCGAGAACATCCTGCGCAGCGCGCCCGTTCCCGTGCTGCTGGTGCGTTCGTCGGACCACGCCGCCTGATCCCGGGCCCGGGACGCCGGCCTGCCCGGATGCGGCGGCGCGTCATCGCCGTGCCGGCGCCGCGGCCTGTTGCGCCAGGTACTGCGTCACCGCCGCCTGGTCCCCCGCGAACACGATGCGCGAGGCCTTCTGCTGGCGCTGGTAGACATACATGGGATCGTAGTATTCCGACAGCAGGCCCTCGATCCAGCCCAGGTGACCAGCCACGCCCAGGCCCAGCGCCTGGCCGCGCAGCGCCTCGTCCATGATGGCCGCCAGGCGCTTGTGGCGCTCGCCGCCCAGTCGCCTGGCGATGTTGTCCAGGCTCTGGCGCAGGCGTTGCGCGAACAGGGCCTGGCCCTGCTCGGCGCCGTGGGCCGCCACGAACTCGGCGCCCAGGTCGATCACGTAGTCGCGCAGGATGCGCTGCTTGCGATTCTCCAGGCTGTCCTCCAGCCACACCAGGCCATGGCGCTGCATGCCCTGGTACAGCGCGGGCGGCAGGCTGCAGCTGCCCACGGCCTGGCCTTCGTCCTCGACCACGAAGCGCGCGTGTCCGGCGGCGCGTTTTCTCAGGATGTCGATCGCCAGCGCATTGTCGAAATTGATCTGCGTGGGCTGGCCGCTCACGCGCTTGCCGAAGCTGGAGCCGCGATGATTGGCGTGCCCTTCCAGGTCCAGCGCATCGTCCAGCCGGCGCAGCACCTCGGTCTTGCCGGTGCCGGTCATGCCGCCCAGCACCAGGAAATCGCATTCGGCGATGGCCCGGTCCAGCGTGTCCAGCAGGAAGCCGCGCATGGCCTTGTAGCCGCCGGTCACGCGCGGATAGGCGATGCCGGCCTCGTCGCGCAGCCATTGCTGCACGATCTGCGAACGCAGGCCGCCCCGGAAGCAATACAGGTAGCCGTTCGGATGCGCCTTCGCGAACGCGGCCCAGGCGTCGAGACGGGCCGCCTTGACGGCGCCGCCGACCAGCCGGTGCCCCAGCTCGATGGCGGCCTGCTGGCCGCGCTGCTTGTAGCAGATGCCGACCAGCTCGCGCTCTTCGTCGGTCATCAGCGGCAGATTCACCACGCCGGGAAACGCGCCCTTGGCGAACTCGACGGGCGCGCGGGCGTCCATCATGGGCACGTTGTCGAGGAAGAGATCGCGGTAGTTGCTGGTGTCTGCGCGCATGGCCGTCAAACCGCGCGCGACGATGCGGGCGGACAGGGAAACCAGGGGATTCTAAACCAGACGCCCGACCCGCCCTTGCGCCGCGCCAGCCTGAGCGCGGCCGGCCCGCAACCGCCGCGCGCGCGGCCGCTCAAGCCTCGTAGCGCTTGCCCGCCGCCAGCAGTTCCGGCGTGCCGATCATCGCGTTCAGGCCGTCGAAGTCCAGCATGCGGTCGCGCCAGGGCGTCGTGCTGCCGTGCTGGCGCAGGCTGCCGTAGTAGCCCGCCAGCGTGTGGGCCACCGCGCGCGCCGTGCCGCCCGGAAAGATGACGATGCCGAATCCCAGCGCGGCCAGCTCCTGCGCGCCTTGCACCGGCGTCTTGCCGCCCTCGACCATGTTGGCCAGCAGCGGCGCGCGGCCGGCGAAGCGCCCGCAGGCCGCCCGCATCTGTTCGCCGCTGCGCAGGGCCTCGATGAACAAGGCGTCCGCGCCGGCTTCCAGATAGCGCTCGGCCCGTTCCAGCGCGGCGTCCAGCCCTTCCGAGGCCAGCGCGTCGGTACGCGCCAGGATCAGGGTCTCGCGCGACTGGCGCGCGTCCACGGCGGCGCGCAGCTTGCCGCACATCTCGGCGGCCGGCACCACGGACTTGCCGTCCAGGTGGCCGCAGCGCTTGGGAAAGGTCTGGTCCTCCAGCTGGATCATGGCCGCGCCGGCCCGCTCCAGGCCGCGCACGGTGCGCTGCACGTTCAGTGCATTGCCGAAACCGGTGTCGGCGTCGACGATGATGCGCGCCCGGACCCGTTCGGCGATGCGCGCCAGCGTGTCCTCGACCTCGCTGTACGTGGTCAGGCCCACGTCGGAACGGCCCAGCCGCGTATAGGCGATGGACGCGCCGGACAGGTACAGGGCCTGGAAACCGGCCTGCTCGGCGGCCAGCGCCGACAAGGCATCGTACACGCCCGGCGCGAGGACCGGGCCCTGGGCCAGCTGCTTACTCAAGGTGTTCATGCCTGGATGCCTCCATGAACGTGGATGCCTGTATGAAAGTCATGCGCATGCCTGTGGCCACGCGACGCTACGGAGTCGGCTCATCGGCCAGCGCCGTGCCCGCGATCCCGGCGGCCGTCGCCGCGGCGATATGGCCGCCCGCGATGGCGCTGAGCAGGCCGTTGCCCGACAGATAGCCCGCCACATCGTTGCCCGACACGCCGCGCGCCGCGCCGCCCGCCGCCAGCAGATTCGGGAACAGGCCGCCGTCCGCCCGCCGCACGCGGCAGCGCGCGTCGATGTCGAGGCCGCCCTGGGTATGGAACAGCGCGCCGGTGACCTTGACCGCGTGATATGGCGCGGACAAGGCGCGCGTGAAACGGCGTCCGTGGACGTCCCGCGCATCCCTGGCTACCGACCGCAGCGTGTCGGCCAGCGCCCGCGCATCGCAGCCGATCAGCGCGGCCAGCGCCGGCACGTCGCCGGCGCTGCGCAGCGCGCCCGCCGCGCGCGCCGCCTGGAAATCGGGAAAGTCGCGCACCAGCGCCAACGCCTGGTCGTCGAACACGTTCCAGGCCACGCCATCCGGCTGCGCCAGCACGCGCACGGCCGCTTCCGAATAGCCCTGGGTCTCGTCGTGAAAGCGCCGGCCCAGCCGATTGACCTGCACGCCGCCATCCATGATCACGGCCCAGGACACCAGCGCGCCCTGCGGCGTGGCCCAGGAGCCGTGGCCCTGATAGGCGCCCATGTCGGCCAGGCCCGCGCCCAGCTCCCGCCCCCAGCGCACCGCGCTGCCATCGTTGCCGGCGTGGCCGCCATAGACCGCGTCCGCCATGGCTGGCAGATGCTCGCGCACCATGGCGGCGTTGCCGCCGAAGCCGTTACAGGCCAGGATCAGCGCATCGCAGCCGATGGATTCACGCGTGCCGTCCGGTCGTTCGCAGATCACGGCCGTGATCCGGCCCTGGCCGTCATGCCGCAGCTCGCGCGCCAGTGTGCGCGTCAGCACCAGCGCGCCCGCGTCCGCCGCCGCCTGTCCCAGCGCGGCCATCAGCGCCTGGCCCGAGCGCTGGCGCAGCGTGTGCATGCGGCGGGCGCGATGACCGGGGTACAGGAAGCCGTCCAGCAGCTCGAAGCGCAGCCCGGCCTGTTCCAGCGCGTCGATGGCGGCCGGCGCGGCCCGGGCATAGGCTTGCACCAGATGCGCGGCGGCGGCGCCGCCGCTCTTGGCCAGGATGTCGGCGGCGAAGTCGTCCACGCTGTCCGCCACGCCGGCGGCGCGCTGCACGCGCGTACCCGCCGCCGGAATGAAGCCGGACGACAGCGCGGTGGACCCGGCCGGCACGGCGTCACGCTCGATCACCACGCATTCCACGCCCGACCGCGCCAGCCGGATGGCGGCGGTCAGGCCGCAGGCGCCGCCGCCGATGATGAGCACGGGCAGCGACAGTTCCGGCGCGGGCTGCGCGTCCGGTCCGTTCATCGGACGATTCCCGCGATGAAGTCCTCGCAGGCGCGCAGGTCCGCCACGCTGCGCAGATCGGCCAGCGCGGCGTCGTGCAACGCCGGCGTCGGCGCGGCGCAGCCGTCGGCCAGCACAGTGACCTGGTAATCCCGCATGTGCGCGTCGCGCGCCGTGCTGGCCACGCCGCCGTTGGTCACGATGCCGCAGATGGCCACATGCTCGATGCTGGCGCGCCGCAGCACCCAGTCCAGCTGCGTATTGAAGAAGGCCGAATAGGCGACCTTCCAGACGGCCACGTCGACCAGGCCGTCCAGCTCGGCCACGCAGGCGTGGCCCGGGCCGCCGGCTGCGAAATCGCCGCGCCGCAGGAAAGGCCGCAGCCGGCGCAGGTGTGGCGAGATCATGGGTTCGCCGGCCGCGTCGGACCACAGCGTGAACTGGCTGGCGGCGACGAAGCCGCCGGCGGCCTTCAGGGCGCGCGCCACCGGCGCCACCCGGGGCGGCAGCGCGCGCGCCTCGGCCGAGACGGCGCCGCCACGATCATAGGCGCCGCCGGGCGCGAGGAAGTCGTTCTGCAGGTCGATGACGATCAAGGCGGTGGATCGGGCGTCGGACATGGTGTGCTCCTGTTTCATCGCCGGACCGTTCCGGGATGGAAGACGCCGCCCCCGCAGGGGCGCCGGGCATCGTGTGTAGGCGTCATGGCTGGCGGCGGATCAGCAGATTGCCCAGGCGGTCCACGCGGCCGGCGAAGCCGGGCTCGATCCAGATCGTGGTGTCGGGCTGTTCCAGGATGGCCGGGCCGGCCACTTCCGCGTCGACGGGCAGCGCCAACCGTTCGTAACGCGCCGCGTCCCACCATTGCCCGCCGTGGTAGACGGCCTGCGTGCCCAGCACGGCCGGCATCGCCCCGGCGGTGGGCGCGAGCACCGCCAGATCGAACTTGGGCCGCATGCCGATGCGCGCATAGCGCAGGTTCAGCACGCGCACCGGCATGCCGTCCAGGCTGCGGCCATAGGCGCGACGGTAGGCGGCCTCGAAAGCGGCGGCGATGCCGGTGCGCGTCAGCGCCTGGCGCTCGACCGGCACGTTCACCGTATGGCTCTGGCCGGCGTACAGCATGTCCAGCTCGATGCGCTCGCGCACGCCCTCGAAGGCCACGCCGGCCGAGTCCAGCCGTTGCTGGCAGCTGTCGGCCAGGGCCTGTACGCGGCGCGCCAGATCGGCCTCGTCCAGGCCCGCCAGCGTGGTGTTCAGCGTCTGCACGCTGTCGTGGCGCATATCGGCCATGACGCAACCCAGCGCCGAGGTCACGCCCGGAAAGCGCGGCACGATGCCCTGCAGGCAGCCGACCTCGCGCATCAGCGCGCAGACGTGCAGCGCGCCGCCGCCACCGAAGGGCATGTAGGCGAACTTGCGCGGATCGTGGCCGCGCTCGATCGACACCACGCGGATCGCGCCGGCCATCTTGGCGTTGGCCACCGTGAGGATGGCCTCGGCCGCCGCCTGCGGGTCCAGGCCCAGCGGCCGGCCCACGTGCTCGTCGATGGCCGCGCGCGCGCGTTCGGCATCCAGCCGCGCCAGCAGTCCGCCGCCCAGCGGCCGGTCGGCCGCGATGCGGCCGAGCAGCACATTGGCGTCGGTGACAGTGGGCCGTGTGTTGCCCCGGCCATAGCAGGCCGGCCCGGGATTGCTGCCGGCCGATTCCGGACCGACCTGCAGCAGGCCGCCGGCATCCACGCTGGCGATCGAACCGCCGCCCGCGCCGATGGTCTCGATCTGTATCATCGGCGCGCGCACCACCATGCCGAACTCGATCGCGGTCTGCGCCGCCAGCGAGACCTCGCCGCCCGCCACCAGCGACACGTCGAAGGACGTGCCGCCCATGTCGCCCGTCACCACGTCCGGCAGGCCGGCGGCGCGCGCGATGGCGGCGCAGGCGATGACGCCGGCCGCCGGACCGGACAGCGCCGTGCGCACCGGCACGTCGCAGGCGGTTTCGCGAGACATCACGCCGCCGTTGCTCTGCACCACCAGCAGCTCGCCGTCGAAGCCATGGCCACGCAGGTCTTGTTGCAGCCGGGTCAGGTAGCTGCCCACCACCGGTTGCAGGGCGGCGTTGAGCGTGGCCGTCGAGCAGCGCTCGAACTCGCGGATCTCGGGCAGCACCTCGGTGGCGGCGGTGACGTGGCCGTTGGGCCAGATCTCGCGCACCCGCGCCACCGCGCGGGCCTCGTTGACCGGATTGGCGTAGGCATTGACGAAGAACACGCAGACCGCCTCGCAGCCGCGCACCAGCAGCTCGCGCGCCGCCGCCTCGACCTGGTCCAGGTTGACCTCGGTGTGGATCGCGCCGTCGGCCAGCACCCGCTCGTCGACCTCCAGCCGCAGGTCGCGCGGCACCACGGGTTCGTAGCCGCCGCGCAGGCCCCAGGTCTGCGGCCGGTCGCGCCGGCGCATCTCCAGCACGTCGCGAAAGCCCGCCGTCGTGATGATGCCGGTGCGCGCCACCTTGCGTTCCAGCAGCGCATTGGTGCCGACCGTGGTGCCATGCACGATGGTGGCGATGGCGCCTGCGCCCTCGGCCGCGCGGCCGATGCCGTTCATGAAGCCGCGCGCTTCCTCGCCGCGCGTGGACGGCACCTTGATCACGCGCGCCTCGCCGGTGCGCTCATCGAGCACGAACAGGTCCGTGAACGTGCCGCCCACGTCCACGCCCACCACCAGGGATTGTTGCGTCGTCGCCATCGTCATGCCCTTCCCTTTTCCTGCGCGGCGTCCGCGCCGCTCACATAGCCCATATCGCGGTCGCGCCGGCGCGCCGCCTCGCTGCGCTGCGCCGGCGGTCCGTAGCCGCCGCCGCCCGGCGTTTCCAGCCGCACGCGTTCGCCGCGCTTGAGCGCGATGCCCAGCATCTTCGAGGTCATGGGCGGCGCCAGCCACTGCCCGTCCTGCTGATAGCGGAACACATTCGATGCCGCCGACTCGCCGCCGGCCACGCCCTTGGGGCTGCTGCGGCCGCGCTCGCCGAAGATGAAGGCCTCGGCGCTGTCTTCCAGCAATTCGATTTCGTAGATGGCGCCCAGGCCGCCGCGATGCCTGCCGTCGCCGGCCGAGTCGGGCCGCAGCGCCCATTGCGTGAAGCGCACCGGATAAGCGGCCTCCAGGATCTCCAGCGGCGGAATCGTCGCCGTGGAGATCGGCGCGTTGCCGTGGCTCAGGCCGTCGCCCGCGCTATGGCCGCCGTGGCCGCCGCCGAAGAAACTGAACATGACCCAGCGCTGCCCCTTGCGCGCCGCGTCGCTGCGGTAGCCGGCGATGGACAGCGCGTTGATGGTGCCGTAGGCCTGGGCCGGCGCGCGCTCGGGCGCGGCCTGGGCCACGGCGCAGAAGATCACGTCGATCATGCGCAGGATGGTCTCGGTATAGCCGCCCACCGGGCGCGGCCGTTCCGCCGAGATCAAGAGGCCGTCGGGCAGCGTCACCGTCACCGCGTCCAGCACGCCGGCATTGGCCGGCACGTCCGGGAACACGTGCTTGAGCGCCACGTAGCAGGCGGCCACGGCGGTGGCGCGCGAGATATTGACCGGGCCGGCGCAGGCCGGCGAGGTCTCCGAAAAATCCAGTTCCAGCCGTTCACCGCTCACGCGCAGCCGCAGGGCGATGGTCAGCTCGGCGTCCTTGACGCCGTCGTTGTCCAGCGTGTCGCGATAGCGGTACTCGCCGTCCGGCAGGCTGGCCACGTGGTCCAGCATCAGGCGCCGGGCGCGCTGGCGCAGCGTGTCCAGCGCGGCCCGCACGGTGTCGTCGCCGTACTCCTGCAACAGATCGTCGAGCCGGCCCGCGCCCAGTTCCAGCGCGGCCAGCTGACCGTTCAGGTCGCCCCACAGGCTGTCGGGCAGGCGCGAATTGGCCTTCAGGATGGCCAGCACGTCCTCGTCCAGCTCGCCGCCGCGCACCATGCGCACCGGCGGGATCTGCACCGCCTCCTGCCAGCACTCGGTCGCGGCCGGGTTGTAGTTGCCGGGCACCGCGCCGCCGACGTCATGCCAGTGCGCGGCCGAGGCCAGGTAGCAATACAGCTCGCCGCCCCGGAACACCGGGCGCACCAGCTTGAAGTCGTTGGCGTGGGTGCCGCCGTCGTAGGGATCGTTCAGGATCCAGACGTCGCCATCCCGCATGCCGCCGCGCCCCTGGGCGGCGCGGGCGGCGGCCTGGACCGCGAATGACATGGCGCCCACGAACACCGGCAGGCCGGACTTGCCCTGCACCAGCGTGGCGCCGCTGGCGGCGTCGTACAGGCCGTGGCAGGCGTCGTGCGCCTCGGCGATGATGGGATTGAAGGCGCTGCGGTACAGGGTCGCGTCCATTTCATCGGCGATCTGTTCCAGCCGGCCGTTGAGCACGGCCAGGGTGACGGGGTCTAGCATGATGGCAGTTCCGGTTCGTCAGGATTCGGTGGCATTGCCCGGAGCCTGGCCGGCCTGTGGCCGCGCTCCTTTTTGCAGCGCCTTCAGTTGATTGAGCAGGCCGCCGGCCCGCACCATGTCCAGCAGGAAGTCCGGCAGCGGCTCGCAGGCCAGCGCCTCGCCGTCCCGGCGATGGATGCGGCCGGCGTCCGGGTCCAGGCTGACGCGTTCGCCCTCGACCAGCCGGGCGGCATGCGGGCAGGTCAGCAGCAGCAGGCCGACGTTGAAGGCGTTGCGGAAGTACAGGCCGTTATAGGACGGCGCCACCACCGCCGCCACGCCCAGCCGGACCAGGGCGGCGGCGGCCTGTTCGCGCGAGGAGCCGATGCCGAAGTTGGGCCCGGCCACCAGCACGTCGCCGGGCCGCACGCCGGCGGCGAAGTCTGGCCGCACGCGCTGCAGGCAATGGCGCGCGATCTCGTCGATGCCGAACTTCATGTAGGCGCCCGGGGCGAGCGCGTCGGTGTCGATATCTGCGCCTACCCGCCAGACGCGGCCGTGCTGGTTCATTGCAGCACCTCCCTGGGATCGATGATGCGGCCCGTGGCCGCCGCGGCGGCCACGCTGTAGGGCGAGGCCAGGTAGACCTGAGCGGTCTCGGAACCCATGCGGCCCTTGAAATTGCGCGCCGTGGTCGAGATCACCGTGGCGCCGTCGGGAATCGAGCCGCCGTAGCCGGCGCAGGCGCCGCAGGACGTGGGCAGCAGCTGCGCGCCCGCCTCCAGCAGCGTCTGCAGCACGCCCTCGCGCTCGGCA